>Ga0187860_1000897_pt1 | contig 27659 bp, 23 predicted proteins | sample June2016WEW_10_4_FD_132981 | JGI IMG/M metagenome (GOLD analysis project Ga0187860, IMG submission 132981) | Peatland microbial communities from SPRUCE experiment site at the Marcell Experimental Forest, Minnesota, USA - June2016WEW_10_40 | ecosystem: Environmental > Terrestrial > Soil >...
CACGTCCCCGATGCCGATGCCACCGGCGACTTCCGAACCGTCGAGCACCAATACGCCGACCACGTGCATATGCATCGTCGGGGTCTCGAAGTAAAGAAACGCGGCATCCATGCCACTCATTCGTTGCACGCGACAGCTCCTCCGAGTCGCTAGGCCCCGCCAGCTTCTGCCTTCAGGGCAACCGCCTTCGCCCACCGGTAGTCGCCCTTGCCGCTCGGCGAGCGTGCGATGGCGGTGGTCATCACGACCTGCCGTGGGATCTTGTAGCCCGCCAGCCACCCGCGACAGAAGGCTCGCAGAGATTCGCCGTCAAGACCAGTTCCGACACGTGGCTGCACCACGGCTACCACTCGCTCGCCGAGGCGCTCGTCGGGCACGCCAACGACGATCACGTCCGCGACGCCGTCGCAGCTCTTCACCACGGTCTCGACCTCATCGGGGAAGACCTTCTCCCCGCCGGTGTTGATGCAGAGCGAGCCGCGTCCGAGGATGACGATGGCGCCATCGGCGTCGACCGTGGCCATGTCGCCCGGAAGCGCCCAGCGTGTCCCGTCCTTCTCCACAAATGTGGCTGCCGTCCTTTCCGCGTCGGCGAGATACCCGAGCGGAATGTGGCCACTGCGCGCCAGGCGACCGACTGCGCCCGATCCCCGGACGACAGGTCGCAGCTCGTCGTCAAGGACGTTGGTGCGCTCGTCCACATGCAGACGTGGCGCGCCGTAAGGGTCCTCCGGAGGGGCCTGCCCGCCCAATTGCCCGGTCTCCGAGGAGCCGAACGCATCTACGACCATGCACCCCGGGAGCACCTTGGCCAGTCGTTGCTTGGTCGATGGGGAGAGAACGGCGCCGCCGGAGCCCACGGCCAGGAGCGATGAGGTGTCGTAGTGGCCGGGATGGGCGTCGAACTCATCGAGGAGTGGTCCCGCCATGGCGTCGCCAACAACGACAACCACGTTCACCGACTCTTCGCCTATCAAACGCCACGCCACGGCGGGTTCGAACTGACCACCGGGCAACGTCACAAGCTTTCCTCCGCCGAACAGCGTGGCAAACGCCAGCCATTGAGAGCTGGCGTGCATGAACGGTGGCAAGGGAAGTGCGGTGATGCCCGGTCGCATGACGCGTTCCGCCAGTTCCCCGGGAGCCTTGATCACATTGCCGAGCTGTAGAGCGTCGCCGCCGCCCATCGCGCTGAAGAAGATGTCCTCATGGCGCCAGAGCACACCCTTGGGCATGCCCGTGGTCCCGCCGGTGTAGACGCAGTACAGATCGTCGGCCGACCGCGGCGCGAAATCCCTGATGTCCACGGCAGCCGCCAGCGCGCACTCGTAATCCTCCGCGTACCCCGACAGGGCGGTGTGGTCGCGCACCTCGAGCAGCGTTCGGCAGTCGGGCACACCGACGAGGGCGTCAGCGACTGCCGGTGCGAAACGGCTGTGGAACATGAGCCCCACCAGCCCTGCGTCATCGTAGAGGTAGCGCAGCTCGGAGGCGACATACCGGTAGTTGACGTTGACGGGCACAGCCCGGATCTTGAAGCAGGCAAGCATCCCCTCGAGGTATTCCGACCCGTTGGCCAACTGCAGGCCGACACGGTCGCGTGGCCCGATACCTACGCCGGTGAGGTGGTGCGCCAGACGGTTTGCCCGGCTGTCTAACTGGGCATACTTGAGCCGGCGGGCGTCGGTGACGATGGCAGTCTGTTCTGCCACGACATCGGCCACGCTCTCGAAGAGATCGGCGAGATTGAACTCCATGGCCGCTCCCTTCCTCTGCGCAGGCTCGGCCCAGGACCTGCCATGTAGTATGGCTCCAGATCGCGATACCGAGTGGTCGGCGTGATCTGCATCGCCAGGGGGCCCTGTGGGACACGCCTACCGTACTGTGGACGGATCCCTATCCGTGACCGGAGACGAACGCACTGCCTTGTGCGATCCGGCGATTACGGGATCCCCTTCGGTGATCGAGCGCGCGACCACTTCGTACCGTGCCACGATGAGATTCCTGGGTCGACGATCCCTTGCCCGGGCAACGCTCGCATTACCGCGCACGCTGCGCTTCATGTGGACGACGGCGTTGAGCGGCGAAGTGTCCGATGCAGTGCCAGCCCCGAATCTGTCGCTTGGGTTGGCAGCCGGTGTCGCCATGGACGAGGCCGTGCTGGCCATGGCGATGACTCCCAACCGATTTCCTCGGCGGGCCGACTACGACCGCGTGAGCGGCGAACTCGCCGACGCGAGGCGGTCGTACTCCCGCCGGGGTTGGATCGCTCGGCCCGCTTCCTATCACCGCACTCCACCACCACTCACCACACTCGACATCCGTGCGAGCCGTGGCTGGGCTCTCGGTCTTCGGTACGAACGAATCGCCTACGACAGCGGGTTCACGACGCGGTTAGGTGAGCCCGGGGGCGAGCGGTGGATGGCGTACGGGGCCAACCACCGGGCCGTGGCCACCATCGTCCGTCATCGCGGCGAACCGCGCCCGTGGGTGGTGTGTGTTCACGGATTCTGCATGGGTTACCCCTTCATGGACTTCGTAGGGCTGGACACCGCCAAGCTCCACCGTGAGCTCGGGCTCAACGTGGCGCTGCCCGTGCTGCCATTGCACGGGCCGCGCAAGGCGACGCCCGTGAGCGGCGAGCAGTTTCTTTCCTTCGATCTCATGAACACCGTGCACGGGATAACGCAGGCCGTGTGGGACATCCGCCGCTTGCTGTCGTGGATCCGGGCCCAGGGAGCGACGTCCATCGGGTTGTATGGGGTCTCGCTCGGGGCCTACGTGGTCGCCCTCCTCGCTGGCATCGAGGAAGGGCTCGACGCCGTGGTGGCCGGCATACCGGTCGTGGACTTCCCCGCTCTCTTCCACGAGCACAGCCCGGTGCACATCCGGGCGCGATCGATCGAACACCGCATCATGGGCGGCGTGGCCGAAGACGTCTTCAAGGTGGTGTCGCCGATGAGCTTCGAACCGAAGGTTCCCCACGACCGTCGGTTCGTGTTCGCCGGCTACGGCGACCGCCTGGCGTTCCCGGAGCAAGCCCGCCTTCTGTGGGAGCACTGGAGCAAGCCGCGCATCAGCTGGTACTCGGGGAATCACGTCGGCTACCTCTGGTCAGGTCAGGTTGAGAAATTCCTCAGCGAGTCGCTCGCAGCCTCCGGGCTCAGCTTCATCCCGACTGCCAAGGTGGACTGACGTTGGAGCCGATGGTCGGCCTCGACGCCAAGTTCCTCTACTCGGAGACGCCCACGGCGCACATGCACACCTTGAAAGTGGCCGTATTCGACGTGTCGGCGCTCCCCGAGAACCTCTCGTACGACGAGATCATCGAGTTGTTCGGCCGTCGGCTCCATCGGCTCCCGTCGTTCCGCCGACGCGCCGTGCCGGTCCCACTCGGGCTTGGGCACCCCGTGTGGGTGGAGGATCCCGACTTCGATCTGCGGCGGCATGTCACACGGCGGCGGGCTGCAGCGCCGGGAGGCGATCGAGAGCTCGCGGCGGTGGTAGCCGACGTTGCCAGCCGGCCACTCCCCCGGAACCGCCCGTTGTGGGAGATCGTCGTGGTCGAGGGCCTGGCCAACCGGAGAGTCGCCGTCGTTGCGAAGGTTCACCACGCCCTGGCCGACGGCACCGCCATGGTGGCGCTATTGCAGAACGTATTGGACTCCTCGATCCTGGGCCGGCCTGGTGCGGACGAGTGGCGGTCGGAGGCGCTCCCCCCTCGACGCCAGCTACTGCGGTTGGCGGCACGAGGCCACATGACGCGGATGCGGGAGGTTCCCCGGCTGGTAGCGCGTTCGGTGGAGGGGCTACGCGCGTCGGAAGCCCGGAGACGCTCGTCACCGGTGAGGCCGCCTTTGCCGTTCCACACGTCGAAGACGACGTTCAACGTGTCGCTCTCGCCGACGCGCACGTTCGCTATGACAACCCTTGTGCTCGACGACCTGAAGACGGTCCGTCGGGCGCTCAACGCGACCCTGAACGATGTCTTCTTGGCCGTGTGCGCCGGCGCCCTCCGCGCCTACCTGCTGGATCAAGGCGAGCTACCGGATCGACCGCTTGTGGCGAGTGTCCCAGTGTCAACGGATCCGAGCGTCACCCGCCTCGGCGGCAACCGCGTCGACAACTTGTACGTCTCGATCGGGACCGATATCGCCGATCCCCTCGAGCGGGTTCGCCACATCACCAGCGTCAGTGCCGCGGCCAAGAAAGTCAGGTCCGCCCTCGGCAATGACCTGCTGGGGAGGCGCGCCGAAGTAGTACCCCCACAGCTGTACGCCCTGGTCGTGCGGACATGGGCGCGAACTCATCTGGCAAACCGCGTGCGGCCTCCGGTCAACCTGGTTCTCTCGAACGTCGCGGGCCCCTCTCAGCAGCTGTACGTCGGGGCGGCAGTGCTCGAAGCCATCTACTCGGTGGGTCCGATCCTCGAGGGCATCGGGCTCAACATCACGGCCTGGAGCTGCGCCGGCAGTCTCCATATCTCGGTGCTGGGCTGTCCCGCAAGCGTCCCGGACCCGTGGCTGATCGTCGATCTGCTTGGCGCCTCCCTGGCGGAGTTGAAAGACGCGTCGGACCGCGCCGTGAATCCGTTGCCGACACGCGGCTGACGTCGCGGGCCGCAAGGAGAATTGTGGGCTTGACCCGGTTTGACAGACACCTACCCTGAGGAGCGCAGTGCTCTCCTGGAGAAGGAGTCCAGATGCCACGCCCGTCCGCCAGAGTCCCGGCGACGGGCCATCGAATTCGCGGGCGGCGTTCAGGTGTAGATGAAGCCAGGAGTGGGGCGACCTTCGGCCTCGCGCCACCGTCGGAGAATCCTTCGGCGAGCACACACTCAAGGCCATTTCGGCTGGGACGAAGGATCCGACAACTTGCTCTCCGGCGCCGAGCGGGGCGACTCAGACAGTCTCCACGAAGGCTTCGGTGAACTGGCTCTCGTACAGCTCGGCGTAGAAACCCTGCCGGGCGATGAGCTCGGCATGGCTGCCCTGCTCGACGATCCGGCCGGCGTCGATGACGACGATCGTGTCCGCGTTGCGGATCGTCGAGAGCCGGTGCGCGATGACGAAGCTCGTTCGCCCGTGTCGCAGCCGGGCCATCGCCTGCTGAATGAGAACCTCGGTGCGCGTATCGACGCTGCTCGTCGCTTCGTCGAGTATGAGGACCGTCGGGTTCGCGAGGAACGCCCGAGCGATGGTGATGAGCTGCTTTTGCCCGGCCGAGATGTTGGACGCCTCCTCGTCGATCACGGTGTCGTAACCGTCCGGCTGAGTCCGCACGAAGTGGTCGACATACGCTGCCTCGGCGGCGGCGATGACCTCCTCGCTTGTGGCACGCTCCCGCCCGTACGCGATGTTGTCCCGGATCGTCCCGGTGAACAGCCAAGTGTCCTGGAGAACCATGCCGAATGTCCGCCTCACGTCGTCACGCGTGAGCTCGTGGGCGTCGACGGAGTCTAGGAGGATGCGTCCCGCGCCGATCTCGTAGAAGCGCATGAGGAGGTTGACGATCGTCGTCTTGCCCGCACCGGTGGGACCGACGATCGCGACGGTCTGGCCCGGTGGGACGGAAAGGCTGAAGTCGGCGATAAGTGGCTCCTCAGGCTCGTACCGGAATGTCACGTGCTCGAGGTCGACCCGTCCGCTCGGTTCGAGGAACTGAGCGGGGTGGAGGCTGTCCGGCTCCTCTTCCTCGGCGTCGAGTAGGGCGAAGACCCGCTCGGCCGAGGCAACCCCGGACTGCAAGAGGTTCATCTGGCTTGCCACCTGGGTGATTGGCATCGTGAACTGGCGGGAGTACTGGATGAACGCCTGCACATCCCCGAGCGACAGCGCCCCCGACACCACGCGGTAACCGCCGACGACCGCGATCGCGACGTAGTTCAAGTTGGCAAGGAACTGCATGGCCGGCTGGATCACACCGGAGAGGAACTGCGCGCGAAAGCTCGCTTCGTACAGTCGCTCGTTCTGGCGGTCGAACTCCTCGACGACGGCGTTGCTACGCCCGAAGATCTGCACGAGCGCGTGGCCCGTGTACATCTCTTCGATGTGGCCGTTCAGCGCTCCCGTGCGCGCCCACTGCGCAGCGAACTGCAGCTGGGAGCGGCGTGCGACGAAGAACGTGACCACAAGCGACAGCGGCACTGTGACAAGCGAGATGGCGGCAAGCAACGGGCTGATCCAGAACATCATCCCGATCACACCGAGAATCGTGAGCGCCGAGCTGAGCAGCTGGCTCAGGCCCTGCTGGAGCGTGGTGGTCAAGTTGTCGATGTCGTTCGTGACACGGCTCAGGATGTCCCCGTGCGAGTGCGTATCGAAGTACCGGAGCGGGAGCCGGGCGAGCTTCGCCTCCACGTCTTCGCGCATGCGGTAGACGATGCGCTGCGCGACCCCGGCCATGAGATAGCCCTGGGCCCAGTTGAGCACGGCGCCGAGGAGGTACACGAGTGCCGCCAGGCCGAGCAGCCGCCCGAGACGCCCGAAATCGACTCCCACACCGGGGGTGAGGTTCATGCCCCTGATCATGTCTGCGAGCTGTCCCTGGCCTCTCGAGCGCAGGATGGCTATCGCCTGCTGCTTGGACAGTCCGGCGGGCAGGTGCTTGCCGATGACGCCGTTGAAGAGGACGTCGGTCGCGTTGCCGAGGATCTTCGGACCGAACACGGTGAACGCCACGCTGACGGAGGCCAACACGAGCACGATCGCGATGCGGATCCTTTCGGGTCTCAACCGCAGCGCCAGCCGCCGGACGGTGCCCCGGAAATTCTTTGCCCGCTCGGCCGGCATCGACATCCCCGGCCGGCCCGGTCCGGCGAAGCCGCCTCCCATCCCCGGCCGGCCCGCCGCGCCCCGTGCGCTCACGCGGCTTCCTCGCCGAGCTGAGATGTAACGATCTCCCGATAGGCGGGACAAGACGACAGCAGCTCGGTGTGCGGGCCGACCCCCACCACCCGTCCGTCGTCGAGGACAATGATCTGGTCGGCGTGCAGGATCGTGCTCACCCGCTGCGCGACGATCATCACGGTCGCGCTCCTGGTCTCGGATCGGAGCGCGCCGCGCAGCTTTGCGTCGGTGGCTGCGTCGAGCGCGGAGAAGCAATCGTCGAACAAATAGACGGCCGGCCGCTTCACGAGCGCCCGTGCGATAGACAGCCGCTGGCGCTGCCCTCCGGACAGGTTCGTGCCGCCCTGGGTGATCGGGGCCTTCAGCCCCCCCGGCATGGCGGAGACGAAGTCGGTAGCTTGGGCGACCTCGAGGGCGTGCCACAGCTCTTGGTCGGTCGCCTCCTCCCGACCGAAGCGGAGGTTCTCCGCCACGGTGCCGCCGAACAGGTACGCCCGTTGCGGCACGACGCCGATCCTCGCCCAGAGGCGCTCTCGCGCCTGGTCCCGTACGTCGACCCCGTCGACGAGAACGGCACCGCTCGTGACGTCGAACAGGCGTGGGACGAGGTTGAGCACGGTGGTCTTGCCCGAGCCCGTGCCGCCGGTGATCGCTGTGGTCTCGCCTGGTCGAAATGAGAACGACAACTCGTGCAGCACCGGTCGCTCGCCCCCCGGGTATCCGAAGACCACCTCTCGCAGCTCCACGAGGCCGCTCGGGGACGGGGGGAGGACGGGCTCTGCCCGGTCGACGACCGAAGGCTCGGCGCGCAGCACCTCCTCGATCCGCTCGGAGCTCGCGACGGCCCGCGGCACGAGGATGACCATCATCACGGCCATCAACACGGACATGAGGATCTGGAGGATGTAGCTGAGGAAGGCCGTGAGGTTGCCGATCGGCATCCGGCCGCTGTTGATCAGGTGGCCGCCGAACCAGAGCACGGCGACGCTCGTGAGATTGAGCACCCCCATGACCGCTGGCAGTGCCAGCGCGAACATGCGGTTTACCCGGAGTCCTGTGGCGGTGAGGTCGCCGTTCGCGTCGGCGAAGCGCTGCCGTTCGTGGCCGGTCCTGATGAACGCCCGGATGACTCGCACGCCGGTGATCTGCTCGCGAAGCACGAGGTTGATCCGGTCGATCTTGGACTGCATCGACTGAAAGAGCGGGATCGCCTTCGAGAGAAGGATCGAGATGAGGATGATCATCACGGGCACGACCACCACGAGGAGCAGCGAGAGCGTCACGTCCTCTCGCAGCGCCATTATCACGCCGCCGATGCTCATGATCGGCGCCAGGACCATGACTGTGAGGGCCATCTGCAGGAACAGCTGGATCTGCTGGACATCGTTCGTGTTGCGAGTGATGAGCGAGGGAGTCCCGAAGTGGTTCATCTCCTGTGCCGAGAAACGCTGCACTGCCTTGAAGACCGCGTCACGGATGTCTCGGCCGATGCTCATCGAAGTCATTGAGGCGAAGTACACGGCCACCATGGCCATCACTCCCACTACGAGCGTGATGCCGAGCATCCACGCACCGGTCGTCCAGATGTAGTGGACGTCGCCCTTCGCGATGCCGTTGTTGATGATGTCGGCGGTGAGGTTCGGCAAGTAGAGGTTGGCGACTGCCTGCACGATGAGGAGTACGACGACCAGGCTCACCTGGCGGGTGTAGTGGCCGAGGTAGCGTCGCAAGAGGTGGGTCAGCATCGGCTCTCCCTTGTACGGCGGCTCGACACCCGTAGGTGTCGCCGCGGGCCCAGCGGGCGCGAGTTCAGGTATAGCCACGTCGGCTCTGGGTCCCCTGGCAGGTCGGCCTCCTCGCGCTAGGAGGTAGTGAAGTGCTGGGAGCTTAGTTCCGCATCGCCGCCGCCAGCTTCCCAGAATTGAGTGATGAACTCGTCACCCAAGCTGCCACAACCTTCTGATTGTCTGCCATCGCCTTGTTTACGGAACGGTGGCCAACGGGCGAGACGCGATCCAAATGGCAGCATTGCCCTTGACGGCGTAGGCGAGGATGGAGTCATGACCGACGACGCAGCAGTCACGCTCAGCCGAGGCCTCCCTGAGACGGTGCTTCCCGCTCCGCCCGAGGAATGGACAGAGGCGCTGGCAGACGCGTTGATGAGGTCGGGTGCGGGCCGTGAGTCCGCTGTCTCTGCCGTTGCCCGTGCCTACCCGCGCTTCCTGGAAGCCTGGGCGGCACTTGCCGAGTTGGCCGAGGACGACGTGCAGTCCTACGCCTACGCTCGGGTCGGCTATCACCGAGGCCTCGACGCGTTGCGAGCCGCGGGCTGGCGAGGCTCGGGCTACGTGCGCTGGTGCCACGAAACGAACCGGGGTTTCCTCCGCTCACTCGAGGCCCTGCGTCGAGCCGCTGATGCGATCGGCGAAACCGAAGAGGAGGAGCGATGCACCCTCTTCCTCTATCAGCTCGACCCGGACCGGGCGCGCTAAGCCCTGCACGTCTCGCCGTACCTGCACGCTCCGTCGTGCCCGCACCAACTGTTCACCTTCCGTTCACCCTGAATGCCCTGTTGAACTCCGGGAAGTGATTCAGACTTCCCACATGGCTGCGACGCCCGTTGCCGGACCCGGAACTTTCGCCGCGCTCGACGACAGCAAGATCACAAGGTTCCAGTACAAGATCATGTTCATATCGGGCATGGGGTTCTTCACCGACGCCTACGACCTGTTCATCATCGGCGTAGTGGTGGCCCTCCTCAAGTCGCAGTGGAGCCTCTCGACTGGCCAGGTGTCGCTCCTCAACTCCGCCACCTTGGCCGCCTCAGCCGTCGGCGCCGTCATCTTCGGGCGGGTCGCGGACATCTTCGGACGCAAGAAGATCTACGGCTACGAGGTGCTCATCCTGGCCATCGGTGCCATCGCGTCGGCTATCTCCCCGAACTACACGTTTCTGCTCGTCTCTCGCATCGTTCTGGGCATCGGTATCGGTGGGGACTATCCGGTGAGCGCCACCATCATGAGCGAGTACTCCGCCAAGAGATCACGCGGAAAAATGGTTGGCCTGGTATTCGCCATGCAGGGTGCCGGCCTGGTGGTGGGTCCTCTCATCGCCGCCATCCTGCTGGCCTCGCATGTACCCATTGGCGTCATCTGGCGCGTCCTGCTGGGATTGGGGGCGATCCCTGGATTGGCCGTCTTCTATCTGCGGCGTCAGATCAATGAGACCCCCCGCTTCGCCCAAGCTGGCGGTGATCTCGACGAGGCGCGAGCCGCCATCGCCGCCGCTACCGGCCAATCAGCCTCCAGGGGCCCGAAAGCCGAATCGAAGGCTCGCCTAAGACAGACTGCGCTGGGGGGGTTCCGGACCTTGGCCCGGAACCGTCGCATGCTCTTCTGGCTCGTCGGCACGGCCGGCACGTGGGCCGTGCTCGACTTCGCCTATTACGGCAATACCATCTCGAGCCCCGAGGTACTGAAGGTCATCAACCCCCACGGTTCGCTCCTACATAACACGCTGCTGCAGTTGGCCATCTTCGTGGTGTTCGCCCTGCCCGGCTATGCGTTGGCCATCCGATTGTTGGACAGGACGGGTCGCAAGAAGATCCAGTGCCTTGGCTTCACCATGATGGCCGTCACCTTCCTGCTCATCGGTCTCGTGCCGGGGGTCACGACCACGGTGGCACCCTTTGTCATACTCTTTGGCGTGAGCTATTTCTTCACCGAGTTCGGGCCAAACGTGACGACCTTCGTCTACCCGGCCGAGATCTACCCGGTGGACGTTCGGACTACCGGGCATGGCATCTCGGCCGCCTTGGGCAAATTGGGCGCCTTTGCCGGGGCCTACCTCTTCCCGGACATGCTCGCCTCCTCATGGGGATTGCAAGGCGCTGAGGTTGTGGCGGGCATCGTCTGCCTGCTCGGGCTCGGATTCACGATCTTGCTTCTCCCCGAGCCCAAGGGGCTGAGCCTCGAACAACTCGAGCAGACGGCCTACGCTTCGCAGTCCTCCGGCAAGCTCGGGCCGGGGACGTCATGACGTACCGCATCGTGGTCGGAGTCGACGGGTCTCAGCATGGGAACGCCGCTCTCCGCTGGGCTGTCCGCGAGTCGAAGATCCACCAGGGTGAGATAGTCGCGGTGTTCGCATGGCAGATGCCCTTCATCGGCATGCCCGGTGCATTCGATCGGGGCGAGGTGGAGAGACTTTGCAAGATCTTCCTAGAGGAGGCCGTCGCCGCAGTCCTTCCCGAGGCGCACGTGCCGATAACCAAGCTCGTCGCCGAGGGAGACGTCAGCGCTTCGTTGATTGAAGCGTCCAAGGACGCTGACATGCTGGTGCTGGGATCCCGGGGCCGAGGTGGCTTCGCCGGTCTCAAGCTGGGCTCGGTCAGCCAGGAGTGCGTCCAGCACGCCGCCTGCCCCGTAGTGATCATCAAGCATTTCGGGCACATCTGAGGACACGCACGGCCGGGGCCGTCGATGGGTGCGAAGTCGTTCCTCACTGCTCGTCTGATGGTACTCACGAGTCCATCGGGGAAGACCTGGACATGGGGCCCCCCGGCGCGGGACTGGGGCGCCGTGTGCCTCCGTTCGCCGGCTGGCCCGTGCGGCATGATTGGTCGATGTCAGACCCGTGGCCTCCGGAGTGAGTGCGGTCGACTTGGCCGGCGAGCCCGTGCCAGGCCGGCGAGTCGACCGGCGAGGCTCAGGTCCGGGCGGCGCCCTGGTGGCCCGGTTGGGCGCTCATGTCGCGGCTGCCACGCCGTTTGTCGTGGCCACGATACGTTCGATCAGCCGCGGTTGGGTTTCGATGGGCGACGGTGCCGCAGTCACCGTTCGATCGTGGGACGTTCTCAGCAGCCGAACCCCGCTCGTCGGTTCGCACTCGTCTTTCGGCACATACGACCTGGGGCCGCTCGAGTACTGGCTGCTCACCTTGCCGGTCCACCTGGATCCGTCCCACGGCACGTTGTGGGGTGCGGCGCTGTGCTGCATCCTGGCGGCTTCCCTCACGATCGAGGCAACCAGGTCGGCGTTCGGCCTGCTCGGGGCGTTGGCAGCAAGTCTCGTCGTACTCGGATGCGTGGCGTGGATGCCGAGCATCGCCCTTGGTCCCACGTGGAATCCGCACTTTGGTGACCTGTGGTTTCTCTCAGTCCTCGCAAGCTCCTGTGCCGTGCTCTGCGGGCGACGCCGGTGGTGGCCTGTGTTGGTGTTGTCCGGGTCGGTGGCAGCGCAGACTCATCTGATGTTCGCCGCCACGTCAGTCGCCGTGGTCCTGCTGGGCCTGGGAGTCGAGATGGCGCGGTCCCACCGCACGAAGTCTGGGTTCGGTTGGCTTGCAGGCGGAGTTGTCCTCGGGGTTGCCTGCTGGGCGGCGCCGCTGGTCCAGGAGTTCACGGGGCGACCTGGCAACCTGAGCGTGTTGCTGAACCACGACACAGGGCACAGCGTTGAGGGTTTGGCGTTCGGTCTGCGGGTTCTGAGCTCTGCGACCATGCCTCCTCCCCTGTGGTGGACTGCAAGCGATGGCAGGAACACTCACTCGATCGTCAGCACAATCGGGGCGCGTTCCCCGATCTTCGGCGTGATCGCTCTCGCCGTCCTGGTGGGCCTGGCCGTCCTGGCGTGGTCAAGCCGCAACCGTCAGATCTTCGCCGTTTCGACGGTTGCGGCCCTGGCTTGCGTGGGTCTTGTCGTCACGTTCGCAGTCGTCCCCACCGACTTGTTCCCGCCGTACCTGATCACGGTGCTCCTCCCGGTTGGCGCGCTGGTATGGATGACGATCTGCTGCGGGTTCGTGGTCCTCGGGCGGCGAGCCATCGACAAAGTGACCGTCGCCCGAGCCGGGAGGCCCGAGGTTCTCGGCGTAGCCAACCTCTCGAACGCCGGCATCACGTTGCTCGCCCTGTTGCCGTTGGTGGCGGTGGCGGGACTGGCGCTTCGCGGGCAGGCGGAGGAATTCCAGCGGGCCTTCAACTGGAGATTGATGCCGGTGGTCAAGACCGCCTCGCTCTAGATCGAACGAGCCGCCGGTCATCAGCCGGTACAGATCGTCGTAATCGGCCTGCATGGAACCAACACCTATGGTGTGATGACCGGCATTGCGGCGAAGCTGGACGAAGACGGCTACCGACCCGAAGTGATTGGCTTCGAGTCAGCAGCGGCGTTAGGACCGAGTTACCTCCCCCGGCGAGGCTCAGCGATAGCGCGCGTCACCTTCCATGAATACCAGGTTGCCGTGGTGGTGCACCTGCCCGAGGAGCGAAGGTCGCCTTCGCCCCCAGTCGTCAGGTGACGTCCGAGCGCAGGGTTGTCAACGTGCCGAGTACAGCGAGCGCGACGCCGTAGACGAGGAGCATGAGGGCTCCGCCCCACCAGGGCAGCAGCCGGTCGGCGCCGCCCCCGAAGCTCGTCCGAGCGGCATCCTCGAGCGCCGTGGCAGCCTGGCCGGGAAGGTACTCGCCGATAGTGGGCCAGATGGCCCCGACGATCGTCTCCACCACCAAGGTGAAGATCAGGCCGACGACGATGGCGACGATCTGGTTCTTCAGCAGCGCTCCGAGACCGAGGCCGTAGATGGCGAACAGGCCGGTCCCGAGCACCACGCCGGGGGCGATCCGCCACCAGTCGTGCCACATGTTGTGGGTGTTGGCCACGTAGTAGATACCGTGCTGGGTGCTGCACACCGCCTGCGACATCCCCTGGCTCACGCCGCTGATCGACAGACACGAGTGCACCTGCACGGCGACGAGCACGAAACCGATGACGAGCCCCGTCAGCATCGTGAGCACGCCGAGGGCGACGCCGCCGCCGAAGCCGATCCCGAGCTTGGCGATGACGATCCGACCTCGACGCGGTTCGGCGAGGAACGTCGGGGTCACGGTCTTGTGCCGGTACTCGCCCGTGATGATGAGCACGCCGAGCACGAGGGCGAGAAGCCGCGAATTGTCGAGCACAGAGAAGACGTTGGCGAACCACTGTGCAGAGCCGTGCGGGACGATGCCGGCGCTGCCACCGCGTCGCCCGCCCGGGGCGAAGGCGAGGGCGAAGCCGAACAGGAGGTCGAGCACCATCACGATGCCGAAGAGCACGTACGTCGACCAGATCGTCCGGAGTTTGCGGATCTCGGCGCTGAGCAACCGGGTCATCGTTGACCACCGAGTTGGCCGGCGGCCGACGGTGCCGGTGCCGGTGACGGCGCTGGCGCCGGTCGCGGCGCCGGTGGCGGCGCTGCCGATGGCCCGTCGGTGAACTGCTTGTAGTCGCCCATCAAGCCCGCCGCGTACCCCGGGTGCATCCCCTCACCGCTCGTCAACTGGAAGAACAGCGACTCGAGCGATTCGCTGGAGGAAGCCATCTCGTGCACCTCGATGCGGTTCTCAACCATGATCGGGCCCACCGCCTCAGGCGTGGCGCCCTCGGACACGACGTAGCCGTCTCGCACCGACGCCGGAAGATGGGCGGCGTGCAGCGCCTCGACGAGGCGGTCGGCGTCGGGCGTCCGCACCCGGACACTCTGGCGGGTGCCGGCGAGCAGGTCTTGCAGCTTGCCCTGGGCGGCCAGACGGCCAGCCGCCAGGACGATGACGTCGTCCACGGTCAGCTGCGCCTCCGACAGCAGGTGCGAGGACACGATCACTATGCGCCCGTCGTCACCCTTGTCCGACCGCTCGGCGGCGTACCACTTGAGGAAGTCGCGGAGCCACGCGATCCCCTGCGGGTCGAGGCCATTGGCCGGCTCGTCGAGGACGAGGATGTCGGGCTTGCCGAGCAGCGCCCGGGCGAGCTCGAGGCGCTGCCGCATGCCCATCGAGAATCCACCGACAGCCCGGTCCCGGGCCTCGGCCAGGCCGACGAGGTCGAGACACTCGTCGACACGGCTGAAGGGGATGCCCGCAACCGTGGCGATCAGCTTCAGGTGGTTGCGCGCCGTGCGCGCCGGGTGGAAGCCCGACGCCTCGAGCACGGCGCCCACCCGCGCCGTCGGGTTGGGCAGGTCGCGGTAAGCATGCCCGTCGATGAGCACGGAACCGGATGTCGGAGTCACCAGCCCGAGGAGCATCCGCAGCGTGGTGGTCTTGCCGGCCCCGTTGGGGCCGAGAAACCCAGTGACCCCTCCCGGGGACGCGTCGAAGTCGAGATGGTCGACAGCGAGGACGTCCGGGCCGAAGCGCTTCGTCAGTCCACGAGCTTGGATTAGCGGCATGTCCGGGTCACGCTAGCGTCGCCGCGTAGTCGGGAACATGTCGGTACCGGTCGCGAGGCGGCCGTTGGTAGTTGCCTACTGGAGGACGGGGCGGCAGTTTCATCTTCGCCGGCTTGCGAGCCTGGTACGGGATCACCGACAAGAGGTGGGCGATGCAGTTGAGCCGGGCGCGCTTCTTGTCGTCGGCCTCGACCTCGTACCAGGGCGAGTCCGGCAAGTCGCAGTGGGCGAACATCTCGTCCTTGGCCCTGGAGTACTCGACCCAGCGGTTGCGGCCCTCGATGTCCATCTCGCTCAGCTTCCATCGTTTCAACGGCGCGTTGAGGCGTTCGCGGAACCTCCGCTCCTGCTCCTCGTCGCTCACCGAGAACCAGTACTTCACCAAGATGATTCCGTCGTCGATGAGCATCCGCTCGAACGCCGGGCACTGCCGGAGGAAACGGTGGTACTCCTCGTGGGTGCAAAGCCCCATCACCCGCTCGACCCCGGCCCGGTTGTACCAACTCCGGTCGAACAGGACGATCTCTCCTCCAGCAGGCAAGTGGGCGATGTAGCGCTGGAAGTACCACTGCGTCTTCTCCCGGTCGCTCGGAACGGGGAGGGCGGCGATCCGGCACCAACGAGGATTGAGGTACTCGGTGATGCGCTTGATCACGCCTCCCTTTCCGGCGGCGTCGCGACCCTCGATGACGATGACCACGCGCTCGCCCTCCTCGCGCAGCCACTGCTGCATCTTCACCAATTCCTCCTGGAGCCGGAGGAGGGCCTTGTCGTAGTCGCCGGTGTCAGCCATAGCCCCAATCCTGCCCCGAACGGCGGGTGGGTGGCGGACCAGCCAGGGAGGCGGCCATGACGACGACGCCCTTCGTGATCATCACGCCGCCAGCCGGCGCACCGGTTACGTCGCTCGTTGCATGACCGCGCTAATGCCGGACGTGACGTCGCCGAGGGTGACTTGGACCGGGGTGGCGTTCGACTGCCGCCCGACGTTCTTCCACCATTGCGTCGCGTACGGTCCGCTCCCGCACGCCGTGAACTCGACCTCGTATTCTCCCGCTGGGAGCCCCACGATCGCGTAGACCCCGGCGAATGCCGAGAACTGGACCAGTCGCTGGGTGAACGCCGGGACGGCAGTGACGCAGATGAACGACAGTGGCACCTTGCCGGCCGCGTCGACCGTGCCGGTGATCTCACCCCCCACCTGGAGCACTGCCGAGATGCCGACGGTCTGCTTGCCGGCTTGCACCGACACCGCGCCGCTCCACTTCGCGGGGATATAGTTCTCGGTCCCGCTGCAAGGGGCGAAGCTCACCTGGTAGTCCTTGCCGGTCGACAGCCCGACCACGTAGTATCGGCCGTGGAACGTCACGCCGCCGGCGAACACGGGGAAGCCAGAGCTCTCCGCGAAGACGGAGACGCACATCGCTGACAGCGCCGTTCCCGTCGACGAACTCACCACTCCGGTGATCTCCCCGCCTGTGGGGAGCTTGAAGGCAAGGCCGGACACGACGCTGCCCGCCTTCACGTGGAGCTTCGCACCGTGGTTCCACATCTCGGTTGCGTAATTGTCACCCAGACAAGAGCCAGTGAACCCGATGGTGTAGGTCCCGGTGGCCAGGCCGGCAAAGTCGAAGCTTCCTCCGAAACCGACTGGCCCACCCTCCTCGCCGGACGAACCGCCGCTGAAGAATTGGTTGAGGATCACGCACACCCCGGTGAGTGGTAGCCCGCCCGCAGACTCGATGGTCCCGGAGATTTGGCCACCTGCGCTGAGCGCAGCCGAGATGCCCGTCTTCACGGCCCCCGTCTTCACGGCGAACGTCGCGCCACCATGCCAGACCGCGGCCAGGTAGTTCTGCCCGTCGCACGGCGCAAACAAGGCAATGTAGGTCCCACCGGGCAGTCCGGTCACCAGGTACGTCCCTTTGGCGCCCGTGATTCCCAACCCCCCGGCACCGGACTCACTGAACACCTCCACGCAGATATCCGAGAGTGGCTGGTGCGTGGACGCAGACGTGACCACGCCGGAGACGGATCCGCCTGCACCGAGCGAAGCGGAGATGTCCGGCACGGTCTCGCCTGCCGTGACGGACACGGCGGGTGTCGCGGCGAGCGCAGTTGCTTGATGCCAGAGCGCTGCGAGGTAGTTCCCGGCCTGGCCCGCGGCGCATGGCAGGAATTCGACCAGGTAGTCCCCAGTGGCGAGCCCAGTGATCACATAGTCGCCCGACGGGTTCGTCACGGCCGTGGCAGACGGCAGGCCATTGGCGTACCCGAATGCCCCGATATCACCGCCTAGGAAACTCTCGGCCGAGATGGCTTCCGCGCAGACGTCTGCCAGCGGTACGTGAGAAGTCGAGGTCACCGTCCCGCTGATCTCCCCACCGGGTTGCAGCGCAGCGGAGATCGCCGACGTCGTGTGCGGGGCCGTAACGGAGGCGGCCTTGGCGAGAGTGACGTCAGTCTGAGCGTTCCACCACGTCTCCTGCAGGTTGACGGCGGGGGTGCACGGCACGAACGCGACGTCGTAGGTGCCTGTCGGCAGTCCCGTGATCGCGTAGGTGCCCACCGCCCCGGTCTCGGCCGCGCCCTGCGCCACGGTGGCGAGGCCGCTGAAGCTCGCCGCAGACTCGGCGTACACGCACACGGACGACGCTCGTCGTCCCGACCCGGCGACGGTCACGGTGCCGGTGATGGCTCCTCCCGGCAACAGGGCGACAGGAAGAAGCAACGTGATGACTCCGGGCCTGACGGTGATTGCCCGGGCTGTCGTCTGCCTGTTCTGGTCCGGCCACCACTGACCGATCACGTTGTTGGCACAACCTTCGAAGAGCACCTCCCACCTGCCGGGTGCCAGCCCCGACAACGAGTAAACGCCCGTGGCGCTCGTGAGGACGCTCTTGACGGCTCCCGAAGCTGACTGCGCCACAGCACACGCATGCTCGAGCGGGTGGCCGCCCGAAGTGACCGTCCCCTCGATGGTTCCCGTTGTCGATGCTCGGGGTCGTGCCGAGCCGAACCGGGAGGTGGCGTTTGCCGTGACAGCCAGTTGCAGGATCCGGATCTCGCTTCGCTGATGCGCCCGCCGCGGCGACATCAGCGTCAGCCTCACGTCGGCTGCTCTTGCCGGCAGTCCCGTGATCCAACCAGTGCGGGCGTCGAATGACAGCCCGGCTGGGAGCGAACCGGCCGAGATCCGCCAACCAGCGGCACGAGCGCCGAGCGCCGGCACGGCAGCGAAATACGGTCGACCGACTTCCGCTGGAGGGAGCGTCGTCAGCGGTGCGAACTTCGGCCGGGCGGCGAGGCGCTCCGCAAGGGCAGCGCTGGACACTCGGGCCTTGGGCGACGGACGAACCTCGGACGCGGAAGCCGGGCTTGCCGCCATGACGAGCGCTCCCACTGCGAGCAGCGTCGGCAAGGACCAATGCCACCGGCTCCGGCGATGCCCCGGAGCGACGAACCGACCAGTACCCATGACACACCCCCGGCTACTCACATCGGGTGCGAACGGTTCGCCATTGCGAGTCGCCGAGCGCAACGTAGTCGATGCCGCCTCGCGTCAACGAGCAGGGAAGCCTGGCTGCAGGCTGAAGTGCTCCGGTTGAGTACGGGGCTCGGGGTCCGGCTGCGGCTAGCTGATCGCAACCGGAGGTCACAGAGGATGAAACTGCATCAAGCTCAAGCGCTCGGCCGTCTCACCGCACAGGAGCTCGCCGGAGCCGTGTCGCACGTCGAACAAGTCCATTCCGCAGTCGCCCACCGCGCCTTGGCGCCACACCAGGGAACAAGCCCGGCTACAGCGTCAGGGCCAGTCCTTTCGGAACAACCCTCGGCTCGGGCCCGGGACCCACATGGACGCGCTCTTCCCCCGACCGAAGGGCCGGGGGAAGAGGGGGGTGCGCTTGAGCGCTAAGCCGTCGCCGTCACGCTGCCTGCGAGCGGTGGTGGTGGAGGAAGTGATGGCTTATGCCGGGCTCGACCACGCCCTCAGCTACGTCAGGGGGACCCCCAGGCCGGCGACGCGCCAGCCGCACAACCGCCGGCGCCACGAGGAGCAAGCCGAGGACACCGAGGCCGATCGGCAGGTCACGCTGCGCAACGGCCAGCTGGTTGATCTGGTTGCGTGCGAGATTGACCATCGTGGTGACGGCGGCCGGCGTCTCGGTGTAGCGCAACTCGTAGACGGGCTGCGGCGGGGCCGCCTCCATGCGGCGCATCACCGCGACCGCCGTGGCCACCACCGGCACGTTGAGATGCAGATCGAGGATGGAGGTCACCGCCCGCAGCGATGCCGGGTCGGGCCGAACCGCTACACCGTCGATGACGTTCTGCAGCTTGATAATGGTGCCCGTGCGAGACTCAGCAGCGAGCTCACCGGAACCGAAGACGAAGTACTGGAGGGAGACGGGCTTGCCGAGAACGGCGAGCAGCGCCTTCAGCTGACTCGACGTGAGCACGGTTGGGAGCGCCGCCGTGAGGCGGCTGACCGGGACACCTGCCGCAGCAAGCTGCGCCTCGACCTCGGCCGACGTGAGCGACATCGGGAAGCCGCGGGCGGCGAGCGAAGCGCGCTCGTAGGCAGGCGCCAGGGTCATCGGCAGGCTACCGGTGTACCACATGACCTTCAGCCCGTTCAGCGTGGCCGGCGTTGCCGCGGTCGCGGAACCGAGCGGATGGAGCAGGTAGGTGGTGCCGGACTCCGGCTTCCACATCGGAAGTTTGGTCGTGCTCGTGAGCCCCATCGGCAGGGTCACGTAGTAGCTGGACATCCGGTTCGGGTTGTTGCCCGGCTTGAACGTGTACGCCTTGGAGCTAGCGACGGCCTGCATCGTGCGGCGGTCGAGCGCGTACACGTTGACCTCGCTCATGTGGACCGCTCCGGCCTGGACCGTCATCGTCTCTTTCACGAGAGCCAGGCTCGAGGAGCTGGCGGCGGGCATCGCCTGCAGGTGACGATCGATCGCGAGCTTGGCCGCGACCGGTTGCTTGAGCGTGGCACCGGTCTTCGCATTGACGTAGGTGAGGAGCGACCCGGTGTAGGCGACGCGTACGTTGGTGTTCGTCGGGAATTTGACGAGCGCCGGCACCGCCACAGGCGTCCAGAGGACCGCCACGGCGAGCACGACGACGCCGAGTGCCAGGGCGAGCTTGGACAGCCGGCCCACTCTCGGCCGACGAGGCGCCGCTTGGCGAACCAGCGTCGGCGGCGGGGGCGCCGTCTGGACAGGAGGCTCCCCCGGCGGCCTCAGCGCCACGACATCGTACGGAGCCTGCCCCTGTGCGGACCAGGTGATGCCCTCACGGGCTGTGGTGAGATTGCCTGTCTCACGAGATGGCTTCATAGCGCACCCCCTTACACCTCACCGTCGCCGTCTGCGTCGGTGTTGAATCCTCGGTTGGCTTGAGCCTGCGCTGACCAGGCCCAACCCGTTAGAGCCGAGCGACAGGACCGCACAGGGCCAAAAGACCCTTTTCCCGGTGTGGGCAGGGAAGGTGACACCGTGCGAGCTCTGCCCCAGCAGTGCGCCGGCGGTGAAACGCTGCCTCGCGAACGGTTCTGCTCCACCTCGTCGACGACCGCGGCGGCGAAGTCGCCTACGTCCTTCGGCCCGAAACTAGGGGGTTCCACCATGAGCAGGGCGGTCATCGACGCAGAGCTCGTGGCCGCATTCGCCCACGATGGCGTCGTGTGCGTTCGCCAGGTACTCGATCCCGATGAGCTGGCGGATGCCGCACGAGCCATCGATGTCGCTCTGGCCAATCTCAGCCCGCTCGCCCAGATGGCCAGCGGCAGCGACGACCCCGGCTCATTCAGCGAGGACTTCTGTCGCTGGCGGGAGATCCCGGAGATCGAGCGATTGGCGAAGAATTCGCGGCTGCCGGAGATCGCCGCCACGTTGATGGCGAGCCCCGAAGTTCGCTTCTATCACGACCACATCCTCGTGAAGGAGGCCGGCACGAGGCAACGCACGCCGTGGCATCAGGACCAGCCGTACTACAACGTCGACGGACCCGGCGTGAGTGCCTGGATCCCTGTTGATCCAGTGCCTGAGGCGGGCAGCCTGGAGCTCGTAGCGGGCACTCACCGTGGTCCGTGGCTCATGCCTCGCACGTTCCTCCATGGCGAGGCGAAGTGGTTCCCGGAAGGGAGCCTTGCCGAGCTCCCCGGCATCGAATCCGATCGCGAGGCCTTCGACATCCGCCGGTTCGAATTGCAACCCGGCGACGCAGTCTGCTTCGACTTCCTCACCGTGCATGGCGCGCCTGGGTGGCCTTATGCGGGTCGCCGCAGAGTCCTGTCGCTCCGGTACCTCTCCGCCAGTGCCCACCACGCCCCGCGGAGGTGGCGTACCTCGCCGCCCTTCGACGGCCTCGAGCGCGACCTCGCCCCCGGAGCGATCATGGATCACTCGCTGTTCCCGATCGTCTGGCCTCGCCAGGCGGCGGACGCACCGTAGGCACGGGCAGCCGCGGAGCACGGGCGAGTGCTCATGCGCCGCCAAAAGACGCCGGTCTATGATCGCTGACGCATCGGCGATGCCTGCCGGTGCACGGTATCGAGCAGGGGGGAAGGCCAGCGATGACTGAGACCGCAGTCGCGACGCACGACGGCAGCGCCTCAGAGGCACCGCCCCGCCCACCGGTTCAGGTGTTGCCGGTGCGAGGGTTGCCGATCGTGGCGATCGTCGTCGTCGGCGTGATCGTGTCGATCGTGGGGAACTGGACTTGGGCGCTGATGTTCTGCCACGTCGCCGGTGGGGCCCTGTGGACGGCGATCGACCTCTTCGTCGGGCTCGTGGTAGGCCCGATTCTCGGTCGCCTGTCGATCCCAGCCCGCGCCGAGTTCTCGGCGCGCTTCATGCCGAAGATGGTGCTGATCATGCCCACGGTCGTCCTGATGACACTCGCTGCGGGCTTTCAGCTGGCCTTGAAGGTCGGCAATCTTCAGACGTCGAACCCGAACCACGCGTGGCTCATCGCCTCGTTCATCGTCGTGGGCATCATGGCTGTCATCGCTCTCGGCATCCTCGAGCCGGCGAACATCGCCGTGCTGTTCGAGATGCGAAAACCTCAGCCCAATGGAGAGGTGGTCGGGCGGCTGATGAAGCGTTTCGTGTACACCGCCGGTGTCACCGGGCTGATGCAGGTCGCGACGCTGATCATCATGACGCGGTTGGCGACCCAATGAGCGCAACGGTCGATCAGCCCACCGCAGGCGATGTGCCGCGGCGGCTCCCGCCCGTCTCGGAGCTCGCCGTCGTTTCTTTGGCGTTGACCATCATCGGGGGCGTCCTCATGGCGTCGCACGCTCCGCGCCGACCGCCGCTCGGTCTCCCGGTCGTGTTCCTTGCTGTCAGTGCCCTCCTCGTCGCCGCCGACGTCGTCATCCTCACCCGCCTGCGCGACTTCGCCTGGAGTCAGTTCTTCATGGTCGCCCGGTGGGCGCTCCTCGCCTACGTGATCTCGGCGGGGATGATCGAGCTGGCATTCGTGCGTGATCACACCCGCGCAGCGCCGCTCGCGGTCCTGACGGCGATGCTGGTCATCTTCGCCGTGGATGTCCCGCTGATCATCGCCTACACCGTGGCGCGCTACTCGTCCTGAGCAGGCACCCTGAGCGACGTGACCTCGTCGATCCAGCTCAAATAGCCGGTCAGGCCCTGGGCGACCGGCAGCATCAGGATCTCCGGAGTCTCGTAGGAGTGGACCGACAGGATCACGTGTTCGAGCGCGCCGTACAGCTCAGCTCTCGTCTTGATCAGCAACAGGATCTCTGCCTCCTCGGCGACCTCCCCCTTCCAGGTGTAGAGGCTCTCGATCGGCAGCAATTGCACGCATGCGGCCAACCGATCGCTGAGGACCCTTCGAGCGATCTCGCGAGCATCGCTCCGGGACGCCGCGGTCGTCAGCACGACACTGTGGGCACCATCCATGGCCTGGGCCTAGGAGGTCATACCGCCGAGGCCGACGAGGCCCCGGGCAAGCTCGATCTCCCCCATGTGCCGCAGCCCGTGCTGGTACAGCCAGCACTCGAAGCCGTCGAGCACGGTGACGCCGTCCGGACCCGCCACCCTGGCGCTGTAGGTGCCGGCGATCTGCTCGGGGAACGGGCGCTTGATCACCACGCGGGTGAAGTCGCCCACGTCCATCGTGTCGAGGTGAGCCTCGGTGCGGTCGAAGACGGTCCGCTGATAGTCCTGGAAAGCCTCGTAGCCGCCGATGCGCTGGTGGATCATCTCAGCGACCGTCCGTTGCTTGCCGTGATCGCTGATCGCCATCTGCACGCGTGCTTGCCAGCCGTCGTTCCAGACGGGCGGGGTTCCCGTGATCAACATGAAGCTCGCATCTTCCATGTTCGTGTAATGGAACAGCGAGAACGCGATCGGCAGCACGCCCTCGCGTTCGAAGTGGTTCACGTGCTCGAGTTCCATCGAACCGACCGCCTGGTAGTAGAGCGAATGCATGGCCCGCATGCGCCGCTGTAACGAGTCGAGGATCAGGTCTTCGGACATCGCGGTCCTCTCAGGCCCATCCGCCGGCATACGCGACGAACTGGCCGGTCGTGAAACGGCTCGTCCCGTCGAGGAATGGCATACAGAACGAGGCGAACTCCTCGACCGTGCCGAGCCGTCCGAGCGGCACCTGCGCCTCGAGCTTCGCCCGGACTTCCGGGTCGTCACCCCCCGACGCCCGCAGGAACTCCGGGAAGTCCATGAAGTTCGTACCGACAGCGTTCACCTGCACGCCGTATCGCGCGACCTCGCCGGCCACGTTGCGCGCCAGCATCGTCGCCCCCGCCCGGGCGGCTGAGTAGAGCGGAGCGCCCGGTGTCGGTCGCGCAGCCGACGCGCTGGTGATGACGAGCACCTGCCCGTCGCCCCGCTCGACCATGGACGGCAACACCGCCTGGAGAAAGTGGAACGGTGCCTCCATGCACCCGCTCACCACCGCACGCAGGTCGTCAAGTGTCGCTCGTAAGAAGCGACCCGTGACGACCCGACCCGAGAACGCGGCTGCCGCATCGATACGGCCGAACCGCTCGAGGCCGGCCGAGACCAGCCGTGCGGCCGAACTGGGATCGGACAGGTCACGCACGCCGTTCACCGTCACGACCGCGGCGCCCAGTTCGCGCAACTCGTCGACGAGGATGGCGGCGGGATCACCCAGCACGAGATCGTGACCGCGTGTCGCGAGGTCACGCGCGAGCGGCGGTCCCACGTAGTAACCCGCGTCGCATACCAACGCCACCCGGCGCTCGACCATCGGCTCATCTCCTCCCACGTGACGCCCAGCCCGGGCAACTCCTTGACGATCGGCGCGCCGCCTGCCTGAGGAGAGCTCAGCAGACCTTCGACGCCTTGCACCCGGGGATGACGCCGAGATGCATGCCGACAACGGTGAGCATGGCCAGCACGCAGACCACGACCACGAGGATCATGAGCTTCTCGGCAGCAGGAATCCAGGGTTGGTTGGCCATCTGTCCCACGATAGACCAGGGCCCGAGACGAGGAAATCGAAGCGACCCGGCCGCCGCGCCGCTAGGTGAGCGGCTTGATCGAGGAAAGGAAGCTCGACGCCTCAGCCAACGACGTCGTCACCGATTCGGCCTCGTACAGGACGTTCCCATGCTGGAGCAGCAGGGCGCCGAGGAACGTGTTCTTGTCGGTGATCTTCGTGCCCTGCGCGAACGGGGAGCTGGAGGTCGGTCCTAGTATCCGGAGACCGGCATTGCCGTTCACGGTCACCTTCGTGACCCCGGTCAGGTGGCTCTGCAGATCGGACATGATCGTGCTGATGTCGCTCGCGCTGGTAAAGCGCATCACCAGCACCGCGTCCGTCGGCGGTGGTGGCACATCGCTGTTGGCAGCGAAGATGTCCTGCTTCGAAGGGCTCACGTAAAACGCAACCGATTCCGAGACATGGGGGAACTGGCGGCCGATCTCCAACATCTGAGTAGCGGTCGCCGGTTTGGCAGTCGAAGGGAACGCCGCGCTGAACTGGCCCCAGCTCGAGCCGTAGGTGGCGGCCGTCGGTGCCCCCGATGCCTTGGATCCACAACCACCCAGTGCGAGCGCCACTGCTACCACGCCGACGCAGGCTGCCGCCGTTACCCCCGATCGCCCTGACCGGGCTCGCCGTCGCGTCATTCCATCCTCAACTTCATCATGTCGAGCGCAACCTGCGCCTCGTGGAACGGCCACCCTACCCGCCCCCTTCACGCTGACGGGATCGCCATGGCTGGCGCGACGATGATCCCCACGATCCGGGGACTTGTTGACCTCAGCACCGGCTCCGGAGCGTGATCGCCCTGAGGGAAAGGGCCTTCCGCTCCATCACCGGACTACATTATTTCTATCGCTTTACTAGCGATAACCAGGACCGGCACTTTCGCAAACCGCCAGGCCCCCCCTTTGAACCGGCCGCCGCCACCCGCTCGAGGGCCGAACCGTCCCCGCCGGGCCGCCCAGCACGTGCGAGCACCGTGAACCGCCCGCAATCGACACGGGACCTGGCAGGGTCCGGGACGGGATCGCGCCCGCCTCGGACCCTGCCAGCCAGGCCGCCGCCCGCAAGACCGGGCCGTTAGCGCCGGAGCCGCCGGAAACGCCAAGCATGAATTGGCGCCAGGGGAGCGCGCTCGCATGCCTGGCAGTCCCGAAGCACTCGGCCGGCCCGGGGGTGGGCATGCCTGGCACTTCGGTCAGGCCTGTCCGAGAAAAGGAGAGGGAGAGCCTTCTCGGATGGGCGGGGTCCGGTGACTGCAAGGGGGTTCCGCTCTGGCACAGGAGGGAAACCGGGGCAGCGGTATCAGTCGCCGAGGTCAGGTGGCGACAGGGCTGTAGATCCGGGAGTACCCATGTCGTCGTCTGAGGTGCGGTCACCGGGGACCCCTTCCACGGCCGGTCCAGGGTCCGCCTCCTCACGAGCCAGCGAGGAGGCCGGACTCCCGGCCGGCGATCTATTAATTGTTTTCTCCATCGAATCTATCGCTTTACTGTACTATAGCTGCAGACGCCGCCGATGGCAAGGCACCACGGCACGATCTTGAAAGTCCGGGCACGTTCGCACCAACGCTCCCGCGCCTGCAGCGCGAAGTTGCGCCGGCTGGCGGCCCGCCCTAGGAAACACCCCGTGACTCCCGAACCCCTCTCCCGACACGAGGCACGGCGCATCGCGCTCTCTGCCCAGGGCCTCCTTGGGCCACGCCCGACAGGCGGGCCGGCGACGATGCTGCGCCGCCTCCGTGCCGTGCAGATCGACACGATCTCGGTCCTCGCCCGTTCACACGAGCTCGTCGCCTACGCCCGGTTCGGGCCTATCAGCCGACGGGCGATCGAGGAGGCGTACTGGGCCGGGCCGCCGTTCGGGTCCTTCGAGTACTGGGCGCACGCTGCCTGTGTGTTACCGATCGAGGACTGGCCGCACTACGCCTTCAAGCGCGAGGACCGGCGTGCGAAGGGACGGCGGTGGCACTGGCTCGAGAACGCCGCCGACTCATGCGCCGTCGTGCTCGACCGCCTCCGTTCCGATGGCCCGCTGACCGCGAACGGGTTGGGTGGGGCCAAGCGCGGCGGGCCGTGGTGGGATTGGTCGGAGACCAAGATCGCCGTCGAATGGCTCCTCGATATCGGCGATGTCGTGTGTGTGGCGAGGCGTGGTTTCCAGCGGGTGTACGACCTTCCCGAACGAGCGGTCCCAGCCGGGTTGCTGTCCGCCACCGTCGCCCGTGAGGAGCAGATGCGCTCCCTGCTCGCCGGTGCGGCCAATGCGCTCGGCGTCGCCACGGTCACTGATCTCGCGAGGTATTGCGGTGTCAAGCAGGCCGAAGCCGTCGCGCTCGCGCCGGACCTCGGTCTCGTCCCGATCGCCGTCGAGGGCTGGCGTGAACCGGCTTGGGGTGTGCCGGCGCAGCTCGAGACCGGGACACGAGGCCTGCGATCGCGGCCGACGCTCGTGTCGCCGTTCGACTCGCTCACCTGGGACCGGGACCGGACCGAGCGACTGTTCGACTTCCACTTCCGGCTGGAGGCCTACACGCCAAAGCACAAGCGCGTCCACGGCTACTACTCCATGCCCCTCATCGTCGGCGACTCGGTCGTGGGTCGCGTGGACCCAGGTCGCGAGGGGAAGACCTTTGTCGCGAAGGGCGTGCACCTGGAGCCCGGCACCGGCGCCGGCGCCTTCGACGGCCTGGCGCGAGCGTTGTGGGCCGCGGCGGCCTGGGTCGGATCAGACGACGTCCGGGTCGACTGGGTGACACCGGACGACCTGCGCGGCCAGGTGCTCGACGCGGTCAGGGCGGCCCGGCCGTAGCCGGTGCCGTCCGTCCGTAACGGCAGCCGCTGTCACGGCAACTCTGCACTGTGCAAACTAACGGTGACTCTCAGCGGCAGAGCTGCGGCCGTTCCGAAGGGTGAGCCGGCCGGCGCTGCGGCCGCCACCGAAGGGTGAGCCGGCCGGCGCTGCGGCCGCCACCGAAGGGTGAGCCGGCGAGCGCTGCGGCCGCCACCGAAGGGTGAGCCGGCCGGCGCTGCGGCCGCCACCGAAGGGTGAGCCGGCCGGCGCTGCGGCCGCCACCGCCTCGGTCAGGGTGGC
>Ga0187860_1000901_pt1 | contig 27627 bp, 29 predicted proteins | sample June2016WEW_10_4_FD_132981 | JGI IMG/M metagenome (GOLD analysis project Ga0187860, IMG submission 132981) | Peatland microbial communities from SPRUCE experiment site at the Marcell Experimental Forest, Minnesota, USA - June2016WEW_10_40 | ecosystem: Environmental > Terrestrial > Soil >...
CAGATGGCGTATCTGGTTGAGCGTCTTGATCTTGGTGGAGCGGGCAGAGCGCTTGGCGACGACGAGTGCCCTGATCGCCTCCACCTTGCCGTCGCGGGTCTTGCCCGCTCCCTGGGCTCGGCCCGAGAGCGCCGCCCGGGCCGCCTCGATGGCGTCGGCCGGGTCCGACTTGCCCGTCCGCCGGCGGGCCTGGCGGTTCGGGCGGTCGACCTCGACCACCTCCACTCCCGAGCCGCGCAGGAACCTGGCGAGACCCGCCCCATACGAGCCGGTCCCCTCCACGCCGACGCGCGTCAGGTTGCCGAAACTCGCCAAGAAAACGGCGAGCTGGCGGTGGCCCGCCCCAGTCGTCGGGAACTCCGCCACGCCGAGCAGGCCCCCCAACGGATTGAGCGCTGCCGCCACGTTCACATCGAGGTGCGTGTCCACGCCACCCGTCACCGGGCGTGCCGCATCTACAGTGGTCATCGCCATCCCTTCTCTTCAATGGTCAAGGGGTGGCACGCGCCGCCCAATGCGTGCGGCGCCGGTGCGATCGTCCTGTTCGCGCAGGGCGATCCGCCGCACTCAAAGCTCGGCTCGTGCCACTGAAACCTGGGTGCCGGTCGACGGATCGTTCTGAAGACAGGCTGACCGTCAGCCGATTCCCGAGTCAGACCGGCAATCCCAAGCAAAGCTGACGGTAGCCACTCACCTCCTCGCGGTGGTGGATGGAGCGCACATCAGCCGCATCTAATACTCCCTGCCGATTCCGAACGGCGGCGAGTCGCAGCTCCAGACAGACTGAAGGTCATGACCATGCAGCTCGAGGCGTTCGGTGGCTCGCCGGGCGTCCTCGAGAGGTTGATCGGCCGAGAGGACCTCTCTGGTGACGAGGCGGCCGCGGCGCTGCTGCGCTCGCTCGGGTTCGAGATGGTGACGGTGGTGTTCGAGCAGCCACCGGCGACGTGAATCGCGCACGGCTGCGCGAGCTGGGCTTCGAGCTCGGCGTTCGCGCCGAGGCCGGCGTGTCCGACGAGGGTGCGTGGTTCGCGACGGCGCCGGACGGCGCGCCGGTGGTGCTGAAGTGGTTCCCGGACGAGACCGTCGCCGACCGTTACGCCGTGCTGCTCCCCGGCCTCGACGAGCTCCGATCACGCGGCGTCCCGGTGCCCGAGTACCCGCACGTCCTCGTCGTCGACGGCGGGACGCTGTCGGCGCAGCAGGTCCTGCCGGGTGCGTCGGTGCGCAATCCGTCACCGGCGATGGTGGAGCAGGTGGTCGAGTGTGTCGCCGCCATGGCCAGCGTCGCGTGTCCGCTGCCGGCGCCCGACCTGCGTCCCTGGGGTGCGTCCGTCGTGCACACGCTCACCGTCGGCGTGGACGGGTGGGCGATGCACGAGCCGCTGCGCACCGGGGGTCGACGCAGCGCGGCGGTGCTCGACCGCGTGGAGGCCGTCGGCGCCGACGCCGACCCGAGCTGGTTCCCGACTGACGGACTCGTGCACCTGGACCTGCACACCGACAACGTCCTCGCCGGCGACGACGGCATGCTCACCGGGATCATCGACTGGGAGGGCGCCTGCGCCGGCGATCCCCGCTTCGATCTCGTAAGGTTCGCGTACGACCTCGACGGGCACGATCAACCGGTCTGGGACGTCGTCGAGACCACCGGCATCGAGCCGCGTGTGCTTCGGGCGTACGTCGCCCACCACGCTCTGCGGTGCACGTCCTGGCAGATCCACCACCACACCGACGACGTGCCCCGCCAGCTCGACCGCGCCGAGCGCGTCCTCGATCGGTACGAGGCCTAGGAGACCGCGGCCGCGGGAGCGGCGACCTGTCGCATAACGCGCGGCCCAAGACGTTGCGTCGGGGTGTCACCGAACGCCGGCTCGGAGGCGATATTCGCTCCGCTCCACGCCCGGAGCGGACGGTCCGCCGACAACGAGAAGGGCGATGAGTTCTCGCCTCGTCGGACGTCCTAACCGCCGTCCTACCCTTCGTGATAGCGAAACCGGGAGCCCTTCCCTGAGATCCAAGGACAAGGACACGACGATGCCAGAACTTCTTATCGACTTCATCAGCTCACTCGATGGCTACGCGGCTGCCGAGGGCTGGCCGAGCTGGTGGGGGCTGGAAGGACCCGAGTACCTCGCGTGGTTGGGAGAGCAGCCCGAAGCCGACTACACGGTCTTGATGGGCGCAACGACTTACCGCGTCATGTCTGGATTCGCCGCCGAGGGCGAGCCAGGCACCGATGCCCTAGCGGGCATGTCGAAGGTCGTCTTCTCGACCACGTTGAGAGAGCCTCTCTCCTGGGTGAACACCCAACTCGTGGCTCGAGACCCCGTCGAGGCCGTGCGGGAGATGAAGGACAGCAGCTCCCAGTCGATGCGCACCATCGGCAGCCTCACCCTGTGCCGCTCTCTCCTGCAGGCCGGGCTCGTGGACCGCTATCGGGTGGTTGTCTTTCCCGTCATTACCGGAAACAGCGGCCGCGAGCGGATCTACGATGGCTATCCCGATGTTGCTCTCGACATGATCACCAGCCGCACCTTCGATGGTCGCATCCAACTGCTGGAGTACCTTCCGACGATTCTGGCCGGGCCACCGGGCACCAACGCCGTCGACGCCTGACCAGCACCGGATGGGCCAGCGAAACCTCGATCGATCTCACGGGACCCTTTTGATGTGCCAACTAGCGATGACGGCCCGATCGGGGATCGGCTCCGACCGCCGCCGATGGTGAGCGCGGCGGAAAGGACGCCCATAACGATCCTGGCGAGCGTCCCCTATCCGCGCTCACGACGCGTCCCCAAACGCCGGTGGCGGGACCCGAAATTCGCGAAGCCGGTGACCGGCCTACCCAGACCAAGGCTCGGACCAACCCTGCCGCTCCGGACTGGGGTTGCCCTTCTAGACCACGCGAGCGAACATACCTCTGGTGAGTTCCCAATCCATCGAGCGAGGGCCTACGAGGTGTCGATATGCCGAAGGCCTACTGGATCGGCCAGTATTCCGAAGTCCATGACCCTGACAAGTTGGCTGCGTACGCAGTGCTCGCGGGTCCGGCAATCGAAGCAGCCGGCGGCCGCTTCCTCGCGCGAGGTGTTGCCGCCTACGCGTTCGAGGGCGGGAAGCTCGAGCGGACCGTCGTGATCGAATTCGCGAACGTCGAGGCCGCGCACGCGGCTCATGAGAGCGCTGCCTACAAGGAAGCGCTCGCCGCGCTCGACGGCGGAGTCACCCGCGAGATCCGGATCGTCGAAGGCCTCGGATAGCGGAAGTTCATCGCTCTCAATGCACTGAGAGCTGTAGCTGGCCGCCGCCGATGTGACCCCGACCCCTGGCTCCGAGCCGTTATCCCACGCCCGATTGCAGTCGCTACGAGGCGTTCACCACCCTGGTGACGACCCACCGGTGCTTGCCAATCTTGCGATCTCGGGCGAAGCCGAGCTGCTCGTAGGTTGACAGTGCTCCGTTGAAGAGAAAGCCGGCGGGCACCGCACCGGCGTCTTCTGGGTAGCCCTCGACCCGTCCGCCGCCGAGGTCGGCGATCAGGTCGACGGCGCCAGCCAGACCCGCCGCGAACACACCCTGGCGGCGGTGGCCCTTCCCCACGAAGCAACAGGCGATTCGCCAGTCTGGCGACGCGGCCCCTTCCTTCTCGTAGGCGGCTCGGTTCTTGATCCGGGGAACTTCGCCGGGCGTGCCGAACTGGCACCAGCCAACGCAGTCCGCTCCGTCGAACACGAGTGCCGCATGGGCGGATCCAGTGCGCACTCGGTCGAGCTTGCGCTCTCGGTTGAGGTCCGGTGCATCCCTGGCAACCCCCTCGGGATGGAAGCCAATACACCAGCAGCCGCCGAAGACTCCGTTGTTGCGCTCGACGAGCGCCGCGAAAGCCGGCCAGGTCGACTCGTCGAGAGCTTCGATCCGGTAGGGCGGACCCACGGACCGGAGTCTTCCATACGAGGGCTGTCGGACGGCCCAGCCTCGATAACGCCGAACCGGGCGTCCCCGAATGTCGGACCCGATCGATGCCGCTCGCGCCATCTACCGCCGGGTGGGCGGCGTTGCGATCGTCGCCGAGCGGCACTTCGAGGGCACCCAGAAACCTCGCCGGAGTTGGCTCTCTGCGCCGGCAGCCGATTTCAAGCGAGTGCATTACAGGCGGCCACGGGTGCCGACAGGAAAGAGGACACGAGATGGCCACCAACAAGGAAATCGTCGAAAACGCCTATGCGAGCTTCGCAACGGGCGACGTACCCGCCGCCCTCGGCGCCATGGCCGACGACATCCAGTGGACCGAGGCCGACGGTTTGCCACTCGCTGGCACGTACGTGGGTCCTCAGGCAGTGCTCGAAGGGGTGTTCATGCGACTCGGGGAAATCGGCGAAGACTTCGCGGTGGTGCCCGAGCAGTTCGTCGCCGACGGTGACATAGTCGTGGCGCTCGGGAGCTACAGGTGGAAGCACAAGAGCTCCGGAGAGCCGGCCGTTGTGAAGATGGTCCACGTGTGGACTATGGCCGGTGGCAAAGCTGTTGCCTTCCAGCAGCACGTCGACACCCTCAGGGTTCGCGAACTCAGCTGACCCACCGCGCCCTGGACCCCACCTGATCGGGACACCCTCGGCCTGCGCTGCGTGGATGGCCATTGGTCGTAACCTCCCAGAACGCCGGTTCGCGGGCGTACAGAACAACGCCGAGGGAGGGACCGGCAACGCAAGCTGAATCGGCAGGAGCGCCTCGGTCATGCCAGTGGACCCTGCCTCCAACTTGGGAGGGGTGAGACAAGCGTCCAGCCGAACAGCCAGCGAGTGCTCTCGCTCCAGCATGTCGGAGTCTTCGTCCATCTCGTCCAGTGCCACCTGCTCGAGCCGTACGCGTCGACGGGCGACGGGATGGAACTCACCAATTGCCGGCTGAGCGAGCGAGAGTCGTCGCGAGCTGAAGACGGTGACTGCGATGATGCGGGTGTGCGGCACCGAGGTTCGCTGATCGATCGCTTCACGCAGGGTTGGGTCCGGGCGACTGGCCAACAGGTGTCCTTCGACGTGGACCCTTGGCTACGAGGCCCGGTCGGTGACCGAGTTCTGCGACCAGCGACTCCTCCGACATGCAGACCAGTTTGCCTGACATCTAGTCGAGAGCGTACGAGCCCCGGTCTCACGGCCGTCGTCGCCGGCCGTGCCATGCCTCCGCCTTGGGAGTCCGGAGACGAAAGTACATCCCGGTAGCTGGTTTCAGGTCGTAATTGCTCGCGTTGGGCGGACCGTCTTCCGCATGCACCGAAGTCCCTCCAGCCTGCTGGTGCTGATGGTCATGCGGATCGACGACGAACCCGACGGGCACGTAGGTCATTCCCTCTTCGAGCTCTGCAACTCGCCGCCCCGTGCGTGCGAAGGAGGTTGATGGCCGACGCTGACGAGGAGTCGAGATTCCGACTGTTCGTCGCGGAGGTCGAGCCTGACCTTCGGCGCGGCTGACGGGCTGCACCGGCGAGCGCGAGGGAGACAGACGTGATCGCCGCCAGGGACCGGTCTCGCGGAGTCGACCCACAGGTCGGGTCAGCCGACCGCCGTTCGCAGGATGTCCTCCAGGTGGTCGATGACCATGAAGTGGCCTTCGCCCGCGACCTCGTGCAGGGTCGACTCCTTCACCTGGTCCGCCTGACGACGGGCGTGCGCAGGCGGCACGGTGCGGTCGGCGTCTCCTTGCCAGAAGTCCACCGGTACGACAATCTGCGACAGGTCGAAACCCCACGGCCTCGCGAAGAGGGCCATGTCCTGGGCGGTCGCTCGGGCGGAGCTGGCCGAGGCGTAACGGACGTCGACGACGAAAGCCTCGAGGATCTCCGGGCGTTCGAGGACGGCCACGTCGCTCTCGGGGAGCTGCTTCATCATGGACTTGATCGCTTGCTCGGGCCGGTGACGAGCCACCGCCGTCATCAACGCGGTCAGCGGGCGCACGGCCCTCTCCGAACGGCGCGCCAGGGACGACAACAGCTGGTTCATCCGCATCATGCCCTCGGCGTCCGCAACCGTCGAGAGGGGACCGACGCCGCTGACCACGGCTGCCCGGGTGACGCGATCTGGAAGCAGTGCCGCGCAGACGAGTGCGTGCGGGCCCCCTCCCGAGACACCGACCACGGCAAAGCGGCCGATACCGAGGTAGTCGGCGAGGGCTGCCACGTCGCCCGGCCAGTCGGTGAAGCGCCGGCCGGGCTGGAACGTGCTGTGGCCGTAACCGGGTCGATCGGGCGCAACCAGGCGAACACCCACGCCCGTCGCGACCTCGGCGGTCATCGGGAGCAGGAGCTGTCGCCGCGAACCGGGCGTGCCATGGAAGGCCAGGACGGGTGACCCTTCTGGGTCGCCTGTCTCGCTGAAGCCGAGCTCACGCCCGTCCGGGAGGTCGAAGACGCACGTGTCCATTCGTCGAACGCTAACTCTGCGACCGGGGGCGTCGCACGCGACGCGGCAGTCACTGTTGGCCGCCAGCAGACGTGCATGCCTCCACCTTGACAGAGCGTAAACGCTCGTCCAACAAGTGAGCCGGCGTGCTGTCTTAGCTGGTCAGGTGGGGTGTGCCGTCTTTTGCGTGCCGCTCAATCTGTCCATCCGGACGGCGTAGATGGACAAAAGGATGGACAAGGCCTCGAAGTTGACAGACGAAGCGGCGGACAGCGTCGTAAAACGCTCGGCCGCGGGTTGGTCACTCGTGGCTTGACCAGGTCGCCGAGGGTTACCGGGGCATGGAGTTACTCAATCGGCTGGTGGGCCATCGCCGGCGGCTGGCGCCCGGCGAGCAACCAGCCGGCCGCAGCTGCCACCGCGGGCATCGCGAGGAGGATCACGAGCAGGTTCGCCACCGGCACATTGCCAAGAGCTGAAAGGCCTCCCTGTAAGGAACTGTCCCGCAGCCAACCGATGACGGCGATATAGCCGGCGAAGGTGCCGAGGATCGCCCCGAGGAAGCCCAATGCTCCCGCGGTTGCGGCGGTGATGTTCCGGCGGGTGTAGCTGCTCGCTCCGGTTGCCGTCAGCGTGCGCAGGTCACCCGCTGTCTCGCTCCGGATGAGGCCGACGCTCATCGCCAAGATGCACAAGGCTAGGAAGACCCCGAAGGCGGTCGCCGAGTTGACGACCTGCCCGGAGGTCGGCTGGTGGTTCTGCGTCTCGAGGCTGACGCTGGATGTCGCCGCGATTGCCTGCGCGCTCTGGATCTCAGTCGAGGTAATCGCCTGGGGAGCGTCGACAAACCAGCCAAGCGTGCTCACCGAGCCGCCGACAACCGTGCGGTCGACCATCCCGAGAGCGTGCTCGGTGAGCAAGGTGTTGGGTGCGTGAACCCCATTCGGCAGTGCACCCAGCTGTTGAATGAGGGGGTTGTTGATCTCCGCTGACTTCGTGCAGGCGAAGTTCCCCTTCTGGATCTGGCCGTGAGGACCAGTCGCAGGCGCCAGGTGAACGCACCACGAAAGCGCGGCTCCCGCGCCATTGCCGAGACCCGACTCGGAGGTCAACACGTCAGCGTTCGGGTTCACGTCCGACGCTGGAATGCCCAAGACCTTCAATAGCTGTGGCGTCGCCACGTAGATGGACGGGTTGAAGTACTTGGTCCCGGCCAGGTTCTGCAGGCTGAGGTTCGGCTGCTCGAGCTGGCCTAGGTGCGTCGCGCCGAGTGCCGCCGCGACGCGGAGGGCCGCCTTGCCCATCGCCACGAGCTGTGTCGGGGTCGGGCTCTGAGGCCCAGGCGCCCAGATGAGCGCCTGGTTCGAGGCGACGTTCGGGCCGGCAGGGTCCCAGATGTCCGAGTAGCGCGCAGCGGCCAACGTGGCGACGATCACGGAGATCATCACGCCGATGCTGACGGCGGCGAGCGTGGAGCTCGATCGGGCCCGATAGCGGGACAGGTCACGCAGGGCGATCCGCACGCCCACAGGCGTCCGTCGTGCGAGCCTGCCAAATCCGGCAAGGAAGAACGGTGACAGCAAGATAACTGCGGGGATCAGCGCGACGATCCCGAGCACGAGCTCGGCCCCGCCCCCGCCGTTGCTGCCGGCCTCGGCCCCTGCGTAGCCGAGCAGCAGGAAGCCGATTACGAGGAAGGCGAGTCCCGGTATGGCCGAACGGTGCACCTGTCTCGGCGGAGCCGGGCGACCGGAGAGAGCGGACATCACGGGGAGCCGGGTGATGGCACGGGCAGGTCGGGAGGCTGCCCAGTAGGCAGCCACGATGGCCAGCACGATCGCAGCCGCCACCACTACCCATTGCAGGGCGAAGACACCGACCAGGTGGTGGACGTTCTGCTCGAAGTGTGGTCGGTAGGCGAGCCAAAGGACGAACCCGAGAACGACCCCCGTCAGCGCCCCGACCACACCGACCACGACACCGTTGGCGCGAACGACGAGCGACACGTGCTTGTCAGTGGCACCGATCGACGCCAGCATCCCGAGCGAGCGCAGCCGCCGCTGGGCAAGCACGGTGAATCCGCCCACGGCCATCAGCGCAATCAGGATCATCCCGATGGTTAGAACCGCGAGCGAGAGAGTCTCCGGGTTGATCACGTTGGTGTTCGCCACCGACGCCGGAGTCGTCACGTTCGGCCCGATGGAGCTCGGCTTCACTCCGGGTGCGTCGAACAGCACCTTGACCGTGGTCGGGGACTTCACCTGCCCGGGCAGAACAAGGGCGAACTCGTCGAGGAGGCTCTGGGGGTTCTGGACGATGCCGACCACCCGCCAGGCGACTCCACCCTGGTGCCAGACGTCACCGATCTTCAGGTGGAAGTCCGAAGCGACTCCAGGTGTCACGGCAACCTGGTCGGCCGAAGTCGGGTAATGGCCCGATAGGAGCGACAGCATGGGACCACCAAACGGTCCATTCGGGTTCTTAGCCTCCAGGTCGTAGGTGTTGACGGAGCCGGGAACCTGCAGCGTCTCGGTCTCGATGACCTCCATCCGCCCGAAACGGTGCTCCAGCGCTGCGATCTGAGCGCTGAGGTGGGGATCGGCCCCGCCAAAGCTCGCCATATCCTCCGCCGTCCCGAATCCGGCGTTCGCCGGTGGTGGCGTATCCGTCGCCACCGTCGAGGCGAGAATCGTGAAGGCGACCGCGACGATGAGCAATGCGAGCACGAGCAGCTGCTGGCGCCACTCACGCCGGAACAGGCGCCAAGCCCAACGGACAACGGCCCTCCTGGCGGGCATGCCACCGTTCGAGAAGGTCTCGGTCGGCGGCCGTTCGAGCAGCGTCGCGCTCATGTTTTGGCGCTGGGCTGAAGCAGCGAGTCGGGGCTGGGTGGAGGCACGGTCTGGTCAACCACACGCCCGTCTCGAAGGAAGACGACACGATCGGCCCACGACCCCAGCTGGGCGTCGTGGGTGACCACGACGGCTGCGACACCTCGCTTGCAGGCGCTGAGGATCATCCGCATGACAGCCTCGCCGTTCGTGGAGTCGAGGGCGCCGGAAGGCTCGTCGGCCAGGAGCAGGTGACGCTGACCGACGACGGCACGGGCGATCGCGACCCGTTGACGCTCGCCGCCGGAAAGCTCGTCCGGATAGTGCGTCGACCGATCGGCGAGACCGAGCTCGTCGAGGACCGCCGTGCCAGCCAGACGGGCCTTCTTGGCGCTCATGCCATCGAGCTCCAAAGGGAGCGAGACGTTCTCCACCGCGGTCAACCCAGCGAGCAGGTTGAAGTCCTGGAAGACGTAGCCGATCGAACGACGCCGCAGGCGCGCCTTGTCGTTACGGGACATCTTCGAGAGGGCCGCCCCGTCGATCATCACCTCGCCGCCCGTCGGCTCCTCGAGGCTCCCGGCGATCGAGCAGGGTGGACTTGCCCGATCCGCTCGGGCCCATCACCGCTACGAGCGAACCACGATCGACGGAGAGGTCGATGTCGGAGATGGCGTGGACTTCGGTCGGCCCGACGCCGTAGACCTTCGAAACACGCCGCAGTTCGAGGAAGCTCATCTGCGTACCACCATCCTCCGCCGCAGTCGCGGCATCGTTGCCGCCACAGCCGGCTCCACGAAGGCGCGCTTTAGACGCCCGTCAGCGGTGTCGAGCCACCGGACGACCGAGTCCAGCCGGAAAAGCTCCGCGTCGACCATAAGTGCGAGGGTGAGGTCGAACTCGGCTTCGTCCTCCTTGAGGCGGGTCCACTGCTGCATCAGCTCGACCAGGTACCTGCGATGGACCTGGATCACGTCATGCACGTCGACGCCCGGAACCCGCAACGCGGAGAGCACTTTGATGACGAGCTCGTCCCGGGGCGGGGAGATCGTCTCTGGCGGCGTGCGGAGCCACTCGGCGAGCTCCCTTGCGCCTTCGGGCGTGATCCGAAACCCCTTCTGGCGCTCCTCGGCCACGGAGTCGTCGGACTCGACCAGGCCGTCGCGCTCTAGGCGCTGGAGAGTCGTGTACACCTGGCCGATGTTGAGCGGCCAGACGTCGCCGGTGCTCGCCTCGAACTCCTGGCGGAGCTGGAGACCGTACTTGGGCCCCTCGCTCAGCAGCGCCAGCAGGGCGTGACGGACACTCATGCCATCAAATGAAGACGTAGCATACGGAGTATGCTACGTGCCGTCTCTGTTTGGAGTCAAGCAAGTTCTGGTATCGCCTGGATCTGTCTTCCAGCCCGCATATGGGGGATCGGTTGCTCGACGTATGGACGCCCGGCGACGCGTGAGGAGCCGGCCCAGCCCACCACCAGTCCAGGGCCGGGTCCCGAAAGTGCTCGCACAGCTGACGGCACGTCGCCCAGAGTTAGATGTTCGGGGCGGGTGTTATCCCAAGTCTGTGACGAAATTGTGCTCGCGACCGATTCGGCAGCGTTCTGCGCGCGGCTGGCCCACTCCGAACGGAAGGGGGCGGGTCGACGACTACCTGGCAGCACCTTGATGCAATGGAAGGAGCGGGGCCTCCGCTCCCTCGTGGCTGAACCGAATTCTCGAATTTGAGATCCTCGGGCTTCCACGCACAGCCGAGGAGCCGTCTGGTGCGAGGGTGACAAACAGCTTGTTCTGAACGCGGAACGTCGGTTTGCCCCACGTCTGGCGCTCGAGCACCTCCGGCAGTGACATCACGATGGCGCGCATCTGGCCGGGAATCACGGGATAGCCCTGGCCACAGAGACGACGAACTCGGGCTGGTCGAGGAGCCGTTTGCCAGGTGCCGTCGGCTTGTCGACGACATACTTGGGCGCGAGCACCGGCAGCGTCTCTCGGCGGTGTGGAGGTGAGGGCGATGTCTCCGCTGATCAAAGTCGGCAGCGGTGGCTCCTGCTCGAAGTGGGGCGCGCTGGCTAGGATCTTCTCCCAGAGTGCCCGGATAGCGTCGCGACCGACGGTGATCTCACCGGGGGGACATCCCGCTGCGACTTCTGCGAGTGCCTGCGGTGAAGAGTCGGTTGGCGGAATGTTGGCGGGCATCTAATCCGAATCCGGCGGTTGCCCCGTTGACACTGGGCATCGAGTCAAACGTGCAATGGGGGTACGCGCCATGAACTGGCGTTGACCGTACGGCTAACCGTCGTCGCTTCGTTGAGGCCAAGAAAGGACTCCAGGGATGACTGGAGCGGACGCGTAACACCCATCGTCGTCCGCAGCCAGACGGGTCTCGGCGACGATCGGCCCTAGGGAACACCGCACGGACATGGCGGCGGCTCCGCCGCCTCTGGCCAATTCTCTGTTGCCACGACTATTGGGACAACGTATAGTGCTGGCTGCCGAGCTGAAGGGGGAACGCCGTGGTGGATGATGTCGAAGTGCCTGTCCTGATCGCAGGCGGAGGTGGCGCCGGACTGACGGCCTCGATGCTCTTGGCCGACCTGGGAGTGGATTCCCTTCTGGTCAGTGCTTCGCCGACGACCTCGATTCTCCCCAAGGCCCACGTGCTCAACCAACGTACGATGGAGATCCTCAGCGACGTCGGCGTGGCTGCCCAGATCTACCGGCACGGGACACCACCTGAGCACATGCAGGCGTCAGCGTGGTACGCGGGCTTCGCCGGCCGCCCTGATGCTGGACGGCGGATCGGCTGGATCGAGGCATGGGGTGCCGGTGGAGCCGACCCGGATTGGGCATCGGCCAGCCCATGCATGACGACGAATCTGCCGCAGATCCGCCTGGAGCCGATGCTGCGGGCACGAGCTGAGGAACTGTCGCCCGGCCGCGTCCGCTTCCATCACGAGCTCGTCGATCTCAACCAGGACGACGACGCGCTAACCGCGTCGGTACGCGACCTCGACGCGAACGAGAACTACTCGGTGCGGGCCCGCTACTTGCTGGCCTGTGATGCCGGGCGGACCGTGGGCCCCGCCCTCGGTGTCGAGATGGTCGGCGTACGAGACGCCGCCCGAGAGATCTCGATCCACATGACCACCGACCTCTCTGCCTGGGCCGCCGATTCCGAGGTGCTCATCCGCTGGATCTGGGTGCCCCATTTTGGGTCACTTGCCGTGCTCGTGCCCATGGGGCCCAGCAGTTGGGGACCACAATCCGAGGAGTGGGTCTTCCACCTCAACTACCCTTTCGACGACCCACGCGCCCTCGACGACTCTCAGGTCGAAGCCGCTATGCGGTCCGCCCTCGGCGTTGGCGACCACCCGATCGAGATCCACAAGATCACCCGGTGGTCACTCGAAGGCGTCGTCGCATCGCGCCTGCGGGTGGGCCGGGTGTTCCTCGTAGGCGACGCCGCCCACCGGCACCCGCCGACCGGCGGCCTGGGACTGACCAGCGCGGTGCAGGACGCCCACAATGTGTGCTGGAAGCTCGCGGCAGTACTCGACGGCGTTGCTTCGGACGCCCTGCTGGACACCTACGAGCCCGAGCGGCGGTCGTCGGTCCAACGCAACGTCGACCGATCGGTCGAGAACGCGATGAATCACTTGGCGACTGGAGAGGCGCTCGGCCTGCTCGACCCGGGACTCAGCCCGGAAGAAGGGTGGGCGCGCGTGGGGCGGCTCTGGAGCGGTCGTCCGGAGGACGAAGAATTCCGACGCGGGATCGCCAAGATGATCGCCAGCCAGTCGATGGAGTTTCGCGAGCACAACGTCGAGTACGGCTACAGGTACGAATCGAACGCCGTCATCGACGATGGGAGCCCGGCGCCGGAGCCGGTCGACCCGATCCGCGTCTACGAACCCTCTACGCGCCCGGGTAGCCCACTCCCGCACGCCTGGCTCGACACCTACGCGGACGAGAGGATTTCGACGCTGGACCTTGTGCACGCGGGACGCTTTCTGCTGATCGCCGGCGAGGACGGTGGACCCTGGTGCGGGGCCGCCGCTCGACTCGCAGCCAGTGGTGGGATCCCCCTCGACGTTGCCCGAATCGGCCACCTCGAGGGTGACTACCTCGATCCCCGGTGCCGGTGGGCGCGCCTGCGCCAGATAGGCACCGACGGCGCCATCCTGGTGCGACCGGATAGGTTCGTCGCTTGGCGCAGCATTGGATCATCCCCCGACCCCGATACCGATCTGGCTGCTGCATTTTCCCGTGTGCTTGGTCGTGACCTTGCCTCGATCGCCGGCGAGGATCAGTTGACGGCCACGCGAAGCTGATCATGGCGAAGACGACCGAGCGCGAGGAACTGATCGACCGGCTGGGGCGCGATGCGTTCATCACCACGTTCATCGTCAGCAATCGCTTCACCGAGGACCTTGAGCACTGCTGCCGAGAGGAAGGCATTTCTCACTCCCTTTATTCAGCGCTGTGGGTGCTGTGCCTGGCCGACGCTCCGGACGGTCTGCCCATGGGTGCACTGGCGGACGGCCTGCTCACGCGTGCTGCGGACACGACCCGACTCGTCGACCTGCTCGTCAAGCGCAGGCTTGCCACCCGCAAGCCGTCGAAGGACGACCGGCGCATAGTGCTCGTCAGCGCCACGCCCCAGGGTCAGCAACTGTTCGGGCGGCTTACCACCGAGATCAAGGCGCTGCACCGCCGGCAGTGGGCCGCGCTCACCAACGACGAGCTGCGGGAAGTGACCAAGTTGCTCAACAAGGCGCTGTGGACTGATTCCACCTCTCGCTCGTCGCGAGCGACTACGGCCCTCTCCACGTGACACCCCATCGCCGCTGATCGAGAGGAGCCACGTTGCCTGCCGACCCCCACCGCGTCGATGTGCACCACCACGTGATCCCGACGCCGTACGCGTCGGAGCTACGCCGGCTCGGGGTCCGCGAGGTCGCTGGGCGCGAGCTTCCCGATTGGAGCCCTGAGTTGTCGCTCGGGGTCATGGACCGTCATGGAATCGAGATGGCGGTGCTGTCCGTGTCGGCGCCTGGTGTGCATTTCGGAGATGACGCCGAAGCGAGCGCACTCGCCCGGCGATGCAACGAATCATCGGCTGAGATCGTCGGTGCGAATCCCGCTCGGTTCGGCTTCTTCGCGTCCGTGCCGCTGCCGGACGTCGACGGCGCCCTCGAGGAGGCCACCTACGCGCTCGATGCGCTGGGCGCGGACGGAGTGGTTCTGCTCTCGTCGTGCAGCGACGGCAGCTACCTCGGCGACGCCAAGTTCGATGACCTGCTGGCCGAACTGGATCGCCGGGCGGCCGTGGTCTTCGTCCACCCTTCGATCCCCGCCGCGGCCAGCCACATCGCGGTGGGCATCCCGATCTTCGCCATGGAGTTCACCTTCGACACGACCCGAGCCGCGTTCAACCTCGCCTACACGGGGGCACTCGAGCGGTACCCGAATATCCGCTTCATCCTGGCTCACGCCGGCGGGACCGTGCCCTACCTGGTTGCACGCTTCGACCTGTTGTGGTTCCAAGACCCCGAATTGGCAGAGCGCGCCCCGAAGGGTGGGTCGACCTACATGCGGTCGCTGTTCTACGACACCGCACTGTCGGCCAACCCGCACGCCCTGCGCTCCCTCGCCGAGCTCGTCGGTCCCGACCGCATCCTCTTCGGCAGCGACTACCCCTTCGCTCCGGAGCTGGCTACCGAGATGCAGGTCAGCGGTCTGGGCGCGTATGACGGCTACAGCGACAGAGATCGCCGACTGGTCGAGCGATCCACGGCATTGACCCTGCTGCCAAGAGTGGCGTCCCGACTCGGCGCGGCCCGTCACGCCGACCACACGGTTGGTCAGGTCCAACGTCGCCGTCACGAAACCACCGGCGACACCTGCTGAGCTTCGAGCTGATCTCGGAGCTGGGCGACCAGTGTAGTGACGTCCCTGTCGGTGGGGGCGGTCCCGTAGATGGCGAAGTCCGGGCGCTCGAGGACCGCGGTGACGGCGTGGTCGGCGAACCATCGGCCGTAGCGTCCCTCGAGGTCCTCCACCGTCGTGCCGAGCGGGACGAAACGGCCCCCGATCGACTCAAACCAGGTGGCGAGCTCGCCGTCGAGTTCGGGCGGTTGGCCGCTCGTCACCAGGTGCCAGCCCGTCCCGACGACGTCGTCGAGACGTCCCTCGACGGCTCCAGCCCGGACAGTGGCCTGGATGAAGAGCTCACCCGACAGCGCGGTTTCGGTGAGAATGCCGCCCGAGATGCCGGGCATCGGTGGTGCAGGGGTGCTGCCGCCGGGCGGGACGAACGGCGCCATCTGCTCGTCCCGAGCCCGGGCCTCGTCCGCGTCAGGGATGCAGATCACCCGCCCGAGCTCGGTGGCGATCTCGATCACCGCTGCAGCCTGGGGAATGCGCTCTGAGTCGTAGGTTTCGAGGATCGCCGCTGCCTGAGGGTGGCCCAGCGCGTAATCGAGCTTCCAGGCCAGGTTGGTGGCGTCCCGCAGACCCGCGCACATGCCCTGGCCGGCGAAGGGGGGCGTCTGGTGGGCGGCGTCCCCGGCCAGGAAGATCCGGCCCTCGTGCCATCTGGTCGCCCATCGGGCGCGGAAGCGGTACCCGGCGTGGCGGACCATCGTGGCGTTGTCGGAGCGGACGTCCCACGGCTCGAGGAACGCCCACGCGGCGGCCTCCTCGTCGAGCGTCTCGAGGGTTTCTCCAGGAAGGCACATGAACTCCCAACGCCGCCTGCCCGGGCCGCCCGAGACCACCGTGGTGGGCCGGCGGGGGTCGCACACTTGGAGATTCGGCGGGTCGAAGACCCGCGGCTGGTGGAGAGCCACATCGACGACCAGCCAGTCGAAGAAGAAACCCCGGTCCTCGAAAGACACACCGAGCAGATCGCGTACGGTGCTGTTGGCACCGTCGCAGCCCACGACGTATTCCGCGTTCACGCGCTGACGAGCGCCGCCTTCCGCCGGCTCGATCTCGACCCAGGCACCGTCGCCGTCTTGACCGATGTCGACAGCAGCGTGGTCCCAGAGGAGGGAGAGGTTTTCGGCGGCCTTCACCCGGTCGAAGAGCCGGGCCTCCAGGTCCGGCTGGTTGAACATGTTGGCCGACGGCCAGCCCTGCCGGCCCTGGGCCGGCATCTCGAAGCGCAGCAACGGCACGCCCTCGCCATTGCGCCACTCGTAGGTCGTGGCCGGCTCGGAGAGGGCGGGCAGATCCTTCCCGAGACCGCAGGCCTGGAGGATCCGTGCGGTCTCGTCATCGAAGTGCACGGCGCGCGGCAGCGGATACGGGCCCGGGTGGCGTTCGAGCAGGAGCACGCTCCTACCCCGCGTCCCGAGCAGCAGCGACAGCGCGCAGCCGACCGGTCCGGCACCGACGACGACCACGTCGACCCGATCGGGCACCGTGGCGCTCACCGGTCGGCCCACGCCGCTTGGAGCTGGTCGAGGTCGGGCGGCACGATGAACTCGAGCGGGAGGCTGGGGCCCCACGAGTTGGCGACGTGCTCGAAGTCGAACGGCGTGCGTCCCCGGCGCTCCCACGCCTCGTCGTCGAGGATCTGGTCCAGGTCGGAGTAGAGCTCGAGGTAGGAGCCCGCCGGATCGCGCAGGTACCAGTAGAAGTTCGACCCGGCGAAGTGCCGACCCAGCCCCCACGTGTGACGGGACGGGTCAGGTCGCAACAATGCGGACGCACTGTGGCCGACGTGGTCGATGTCCTCACACTCCCACGAGTAGTGCTGCAACAACGGGACCGGTGAGTCGACCAATGCCACGTTGTGGTGGTCCGGCGAGCACCGCAGGAAGGCGATGACCCCGTCGATCTCGTCGCTCAGCTTGAGCCCGATGCCCTGTACCAGTAGGTCCCGGGTTTCTCTGATGACGGGTGTGCCGATTACCAGGTGGCCGAGGCGCCGCGGCGGTCGGGGCCCGGCGAACACGGCGGGGGCGCGTGTGTCCACCCGGACCGTGGCGCCGGGGGCGTTCGGCACCACCAACGAAGCCGGGGCGGGTGGAGGGGCAGGTTCGGCCACCCGAACCACGAGCTCTACTCGGCTCGCCGGGTCGACCACTCGGAGCTCTCCCTCGCCGACGACTGGCGCGGCACCCCCGTCGGTGAGCCGGCGCGCCACCGCGTCGAGGTCCTCGGGCCCGTCGCAGCCGAGCTCGACCCGTACGAGCCGGCGGAAGTCGCTCTCGTCCACGAGGACGCCGGAGCCACCGTCGCTCCCCGTGAACCCTGTCGTGGGGCCACCTCCGAGGCCGAGCTCGCCGTAGAAGGCGGCGAGGCCCTCGGGGTCGGGGACGGCAGTCGTAAAGCCGAGAAGTCGGTGCAATCCCATCAGCGGGTCCCTCCTTGGGGTTCGGTGCAGCGGTTACGGAGCTCTCCCACGCCTTCGACCGTGGTAGCGATCTCGTCTCCAGCGGCCAGGAAGCGGCCACGCGCCATGCCAACCCCGTCAGGCGTCCCCGTGAAGATGAGGTCACCCGGAAAGAGCGTGCAGATCGACGAGAGGTACGAGACGAGCTTCGGCACGCTGAAGATCAGCTGCGCCGTCGAGGACTCCTGGACGACCTCGCCCCACACCTCGCAGCGCAGTGCGATGTCGTTGGGGTTCTCGAAGGCGTCGACGGAGACGACGGCGGGTCCGGTCGGGCCATAGGCACCGAAGCTCTTCCCCAGGCAGAACTGCGGTGGCGAGCCGGTGAGCTGAACCTCGCGGTCGGAGATGTCCTGGCCGGCGGTGACGCCCGCGATCATGTCCCAGGCGACATCCTTGGGAACGTCGCGGCATATCCTGCCGATCACCACGACGACCTCGGCCTCGTAGTCGACGACGGAGCCGGACAGGGGGATTTCCGCCGTCGGTCCGGCCAGGCAACTGGGGAACTTGGTGAACGTCAGCGGTGCTGGCGGCAGCTCCATGCCGCTTTCGGCGGCGTGGCTCGTGTAGTTGAGGCCGATGCCGAAGACCTGCCGCGCGTCGGGCACCGGGGGGCCGAGGACGACATCGGCGAGCCACCCGTCCGGGTCGGCTCCATCACAGCGCCGTGCGAGGTCGTGCAACTCCTCCGAACGGGCGAGGCACGCCGCTGCGGTCGCAAGCGAGTCGTCGACGGCCAGCCGGGCCACCTCATAGAAGGCGCCCGCGTGCTCGAGGGCCGGCCGACCCCCGACGTTGACCAGTCGGAACATTGTGCTCCCCTCATCGCCCGACTCCCGGGCCCACAGCGGGCTCGAGACGCAAAAGACTTATCATGCGAACAATCTTCTTGCAACTAGGCTGATCAATCGATAACCTGGCGCCGTGGCAACCAGGACGTCGGAGGAGCGGGTGCAGCGACCTTCGGCCGACGGCACGCGAGATCGGATCCTCGCCGCTGCCCTCGACCTGTTCTCCGAGCGATCGTTCGAGGGCGCCAGTACCCGTCTCATCGCTGAACGGGCCGGCGTGCAGCAGCCCCTGCTCACCTACCACTTCGGCAACAAGGAGGAGCTGTGGCGGACGGCCGTTGGACAGCTCTTCGATGACCTGGAGCGTGCAATGGCCGAGCGCCTGGCCGGATTGCGCGGGGTTGATGACGAGACGGTGGCCAAGCTGGTAGTGGCGGATTTCGTCCGCTTCTCGGCAGACCACCCACAGCTGCACCGGATCATCATGCAGGAGTGCAAATCCGAGGGCGACCGGCTCGCCTGGCTCGTCGAACAGCACATCCGGCCGCTCTACCAAGCGGCGGTGGCTCTGCTCGAGCCCCTCGTGACGGCCGGAAACGTGCGCGACATCCCCACCGCACACCTGTACTACCTCTTGACGGGGGCGGCGGCGACCATCTTCGTGCTGGCGCCCGAGTGCCGGCTGTTGGCCGGCGTTGACCCGGTCGACCCCTCCGAGGTCGAACGTCATGTCGACGCCGTGATCTCGATGCTGTTCGTGTCATGAGCGGCGCCGGGTTCATTCCTCCAACGTGGGCGCATCGCTCCGGGACGGGGCTGGCAAGACCGGAAGCCACCGGAGCTGCGAAGACCCTTCGAGAAAACATGGAGTGACCCTTGTTGTTGCCCATCACCCCTGAGCCGTTCACCGCACCGACCGACCGGGACATGTTGCCCTCGGAGAGGCGCCTCTTCGTGCGAACGCATCGCACCTGTGTTCTCGCCTATGAGCGTCTTCGCGACGGACCGGCAATGTCGGTCGTGTACTACGTCCCGACGGACAACGATGAGCTGCTCGTGTCGACCACGGCCGGGCGGGCCAAGGCCAGGGCCGTCGCCCGCAACCCGAAGATCAGCCTCTGCGTTCTCGACGAGCGCTGGCCATTCGTGTACCTGCAGGTCTACGCCGATGCGGTGATCGACAGCGACCGGGAGGTCGCCGTAGACGTGCTGATGGCGGTGGCTGGCCGAATGTCGGGTGAGCCGCCGAGTGAAGACACACGACCGTCCTTCGAGTCGATGGCCGACGAGGAACAGCGCGTCGTGCTGCGCTGCCGTCCCTACGCAACCTTCGCCCAGGCGCGACCCGCCCAGGCCAAGGACGAGTCCGTCGTCCGAGGGGTCTCCGGCGCCGTACCGTGGGACGCGCCCGACCCGAGCTGATCACTGGTCGCTAGCGGCCTTGGGCACTGTCAGCTACGGAGGCGCTACCAGCTGCCTGAGAGGGGAAGCGGCCGTCGGGCAAGACGCCTGGCTTCGGTTGCACGCAACCCGAGCAGGCGCAAGCACGCCTCGGCCAGGTCGTCGACGGAGTCCTCGGCCACCCGTTCGGGGTGGTGTTCCTGCAGCCGGAGCAGACCGAGGAGCCCGCCGGCTATGGCGCTGAGGGCGATCTCGGCGTCCGGAAAGGTGAAGCGGCCGGCGGCTTGGCCGGCGCGGATGTCACGAAGCGCACGGGGTGCCAGGCCGCGGGATGCATGCACGATCTCCAAACCGACCCCGGTGATGAAGCCTGCGATCTCGGGATGGGTCCAGGCAAGACGACCGGAGATCCGCAGGGAGACGGCGAACACTTCGGCCGGGTCGCGCAGCTCGGCGCAAGCAGCGTCGATCATCTGCGCCCAGCGTTCGAGCACTTCTTCCGACGCCGTCTGGAACAAATCCTCCTTGCTGGCGAAGTGTTTGTAGAAGGACCCGAAGCCGATGTCGGCCACCTCGGTGATCTCCTGGATGCTCGCACGCTCTCCCCGGCCGTCGGCGATGAGCTGCACGGCGGCGTCGATGAGTGCCTGCCTCGTTCGGGCCTTCCGGCGATCGAGCCTGTTGGCTGGGACCACCCCGCTTGTCGTCGCCGAGCTCACTGGTTTCTCCTCTTCTGAGCGACCTGATCACTACTGATTGCAGGCTACAGATCATCTGGGGCTCCTCGCGGAGGCGGCCGACCGGCGGGCGCCTTGCTAGCACCCGCCGGGCGGTCGCTTCGAGGCGGTTCATTCGCTCAGGCGGCAACCTTCGTCTTCGTGTTGCTCGGTCGCACCAGGGAGCGCAGCCCTGCGTCTGTCCGGCGCAGCTCGATGCCACGTCCGAGCATCCATGTGCCCGAGATCAGGTTGAACAGACCGAACAAGAGGGCGAGCGTGATGGCGCCAATCTCGGGGCGGGCGAAGAGCACGACGCCGAACGCAATCGAGACGAGGCCACCGAGGATGAACATGGCGCGCGTCCCGGCCTCTTCGCCGCGGCGGAAAGCAGCGAAGACTTCTAGAGCGCCAGTCACGATGGCCCAGCTGGCAACGACCAACACGAGGACCAAGGCGGTCGGCGCGGGCCACGCGAGGGCGATCACACCGGCGGCGATGTCGACCAGCCCGAGCAGCAGGTGCCCGAAGACTGGCCCCGCCGTCCGGCTGCTGAACGCCTGCATCGCCTGCAGGCCGGCGGCGATGAAGGCGTAGACGGCGAAGACGACGACGAGGGCGAGAACGGTGACCCCCGGCCAGGCGAGGGCCACGACCCCGACGGCGAGGGCGAGCAGGCCCCGAATCATCAGGGAGGTGCTGAGTGACTTGAGCATGACGGCGTTGCCTTTCTTGTGGTTGATGAATATGTCATCAAGATTGATAGTTGATCACAGAACTGATTATGATCGCTGTTAGTCGGACTGTCAAGCGCCGGCTCGAAGCACCCATCCAAAAGGAGTGATCCATGTTCATCGCCCTCTCGTTGCTGCTCGCAGGCGCCTGCCTCGTCCCCGCCATCGGGAAGTTGAGGAGTCACCCGAGGATGCTGGCGTCGGCCAGCCACTTCGCCATCCCGTGGGAGCGCTATCGGCTCATCGGTGTCGCCGAGCTTGCTGCCGCTGTCGGTGTCCTTGCCGGGCTCTCATGGGCCCCGCTTGGCGTCGCCGCGGCATCAGGCATGGCAGTGCTGCTCGTCAGCGCCCTGGTTGTCCATCGGCGGGCGCAAGACGGCCTTCAAGAGGCGGCCCCGGCGCTGATTGGTCTCGTCATCAGCCTCGCCTACTTGGCCATGGCCCTGGCCCGCTGACCGCTCCGCTCGGGCCGCTGCCGCCACGCCGCGGTTAACCTGACAAGAGGTACCTGCGTGCGAGCGGCACGAGGGAGGTCGAGCATGCCGAGTGCACGTCCACCGGCCCCGGTGATCCGATCTGAGCGCCCTGGGAGCACGCAGTCGAGCTATGGATGGGTCCCAGTCGACCCGCCACGAAGGCCGGTGTTGTTCGTCAATCCGGCCTCCGGCGGAGGAAAGGCCGTCCGCGCTGAGGTCGCAGAGCGAGCGCGGGAACGAGGTATCGAGGTGGTCCTGTTCGGGCCGAGTAGGCCCTTGGACGCGCTGGTCGGCGAGGCCGTGGCGCGTGGTGCCGATGCGGTCGGCGTCGCCGGTGGCGATGGATCGCTCGCGGTGGTAGCGGCGGCTGCTCAGACACACTGCCTTCCGTTCGTGTGCATTCCTGCCGGCACGCGCAACCACTTCGCGTTGGATCTGGGGGTGGATCGGCGCGACCTCGTCGGGGCGCTGGACGCGTTCACCGATGGCGCCGAGCGCCGGATCGACCTTGCCTACGTGAATGGGCGCTTGTTTCTCAACAACGTCTCGCTCGGGATCTACGGTGAAGCGGTGCGGGAACCGGGATACCGCGATGCGAAAGCACGCACCATGCTGGACACCGTACGAGCGGTGCTTGGTCCGAGCGGCGCGGCGCCAGACCTACACCTCGTGGACGATCTGGGCGACGAGCACAGTCACCCAGCCGTCGTGCTGGTCTCCAACAATCCCTACGCGCTAGACCGGCCACTGGTCAGGGGCACTCGCCCCAGTCTGAGTGGCGGGCGGCTCGGGATCCTGGTCCTTGACGCACCGCGCATCCTTGACGCAGCGAGCGACCCCCGGCGTGCGCCAGCACGGGCATGGAGCGCGACGTCTGTTGCAGTCGATGCGCCCGAGCCGGTGCACGCGGGGGTTGACGGCGAGGCGGTCGATCTGAACCCCCCGCTCGCGTTCACGATTGGGCCCGCGGCGCTGCGGGTCCGGATCTCTCGCCGTCATCCGGGTGCATCGCCCTCCGGACGGCTGATGACCTGAGGAGGTCGAAGTGTGCTTCTCTACGTGCCTCGCCCGGTCGGAGATGTGGCCGGCGGCGGCGGAAGTCTCGGCGTCGTCCAAGTCGAGATCCCCGGCCGGACTGCGTCGGCCCGCCATCGAGCCTTGGTGACACACCGCCGATGAGTCCGCCCAACGGCGCACCGAGGACTCGAGCGGAGATGCTCGAAGCCGGTCGGGCACTGCGCTCGCTGGTTCCCCGCCGCAGTCACGGCCCGTGGATGGCGCCCTCGGGCCGTCCCGATCCGCTCGAGATCCTGGCGCGCTCCAACGCCAACCGACTGCCGGACTTAGTGCCCGTCCGGAACGGCCGGATGATGGCGTCGCCTTTCGCCTTTTACCGGGGCTCCCCAGCCGTCATGGCGTCCGATCTGAGCCGGGCACCGTCCACCGGCATCCGGTTGCAGATCTGCGGCGACGCTCATCTTCACAACTTCGGCACCTTCTCCACGCCCGAACGCAACCAGGTCTTCGATCTGAACGACTTCGACGAAACCCAGCCCGGACCGTGGGAATGGGACGTCAGGCGACTGGCGGCCAGCTTGATCGTGGCAGCCAGAACCGCCGGGCTCTCCGATGGCGACGGCGCCGCGGCCGTGCAGGGCTGCGCCGCCGAGTATCGGGCCGAGATGGCGAAGATGGCACAGCTGTCGGCGTTCGAGGTGTGGCACTCCCGTCTGGACATCGAGTCGATTATCGCCGCCGCGCCCGACCCGCCGGCCCGTTCCCGTGCCAAACAGACCGCCGCCAAGGCCCGCCAGCGAACCAGCCTGCAGGCCCTGTCCAAGCTCACAACGCTACGCGAAGGCCGCCGGGTGATCTTGGAGGATCCGCCGGTCGTGGTTCGCCTCACCGACCCCCAGCTCGAGCAGGCGCAAGGCTTCGTGAAGGCTTATCTGGCCACCCTTGATCCCGACCGCGACCTCTTGCTCGATCGCTACGAGTTCGTCGACGCCGCCCTGAAGGTCGTCGGAGTCGGAAGTGTCGGCACCCGCTGCTTCGTCGTTCTCCTGGCCGGCAAGGCCGACCTCGATCCCCTGTTCCTTCAGGTCAAAGAAGCCCAGCCGTCCGTTCTCGCTCCCTACGTCGGCCGCTCCCGGTACGCCAACCAGGGCAAGCGGGTAGTGGTCGGCCAGCGCATCATGCAGGCGGCCAGCGATGCGTTCCTGGGCTGGGCCCGAGCCGACGGATTCGACACCTACGTCCGCCAGCTGCGCGACATGAAGGGGTCGGTACCGCTGGACGACGCCGGCCGTGACGGCCTGACTCTGTACGGGCGGCTTTGCGGAGCGGCGCTGGCGCGGGCTCATGCCCGAGCCGGGCAGCCCGCCCTCCTCGCCGGATACCTGGGATCGAGCGCGGCATTCGACGACAGCCTGGCCGCGTTCGCACTGTCATACGCGGACCAGAACGACCGGGACTACGAAGAGTTCCTGGCCGCCATCCGCTCCGGTCGCGTGCAAGCTGAGCCGGGACGCTGACAGCAAGCATTCAGTCGCCGGGCGCGACAGCCCCGCCGCGAAGGAAGTCGGCGATGAGGTTCGCGCAGAGAGGGGCGCGGTCCATAATGGAAGGCTTCGCGTTCAGGTCCATGACTGATGGAACAGTAGTCGGAGCGGTGCCAGGACAGGCCTAGTGAAGGACGCGGTCGAGCTGGCCGCGAGACGTGATCCCGAGCTTGGTGAAGACCTTGCTCAGGTGATACTGGACGGTGCGAGCGCTGATGTACAGGCGACCGGCAATCTCGGGGTTCGTCAACCCATCGCGGGCCAGCCTGGCGACTTGCGCCTCCTGAGCGGTGAGTTCGCTTCGAGTATCGACCCGACGCTTGCGGGCAGTCTCGCCGGTGGCGCGCAACTCCCGCCGGGCTCTCTCGGTGAAGGCCTCCATCCCATTCGCCTCGAGCATCTCGACCGCGATGTGCAGCTGGTCACGGGCTTCCGACTCGTGGGTTTCGCAACGGCCTCAGCCGTGGGGGGCGCAGCGGTCAACTTCGCAATGTTGGCGACCGCTCGCGCCGTGCAGGGGGCCTTCGCCGCGGTCCTCGCACCCTCCGCGCTGTCGCTCCTCGCCACGACCTTCACGATCCCCGAGGATCGGCGGCGCGCCTTCGGCGTCTACGGAGCCATCACGGGAGCTGGCGGGGCCGTTGGTCTGGTTCTCGGCGGTCTCCTGACGCAGTACCTCTCCTGGCGCTGGTGCCTCTACATCAACCTGCTCTTCGCGGCCGTCGCCGTTCTCGGGGCGATCATGCTCCTGCGGCACCAGACGGCTCCGGAGCGCACGCGGCTGGATCCGCTCGGGGCACTCCTCGTGTCGGGAGGGATGTTCTCCGTCGTCGACGGCTTCTCGAACGCCGCCACCCACAGCTGGCAGACGCCGTCGACGTGGGCGTTCCTTGTCGTCGGCGCGGTCGGGCTCGTGCTCTTCGCCCTCTGGGAGCGCCGGGCACCGTCACCCCTGCTCCCCCTGCGTGTGGTGGCCGACCGCAACCGTGCGGGCGCGTATCTCGCCACGCTCCTCGCCGGGGCCGGGATCCCCTGGAGGGACACGGGCGTGGCGTCCGCCACGCTCAACACCGGCAACCAGCTGGGTGGGTCAATTGGGACCTCGCTCCTCAACACGATCTTCGCGGGCGCAATCGCGTCGTACGTCGCGGCAAACGCCACTGCTCGCACCTTCGTCTCCGGGCACGCGAGCCCGCGCCTCATCGCCGCCGCCGGATTGCACGGTTACACCACTGCCTTCTGGTGGACGAGCGGGATCTTCCTTGCCGGCGCGCTGATCTGCGGAGGGCTGATGCGCTCCGGACCACTCTCGCGGTGGGCTCAGGCCGGGCAGGCGGGGAGGCCGGCAGCCATGCCGCGCGCCGTGCCCGCGGAGGTCGGGTCAGGGCCGGCCCCGCCCGAGCCGGCGTCCGTTCACCGACCGCTTCCGGTAGGCCGTTGACAAAGCACTTCGCCCGTGGTACTTTCAACGAAGTACCCCGACAGGAGGAAGTGATGTCCCACAACAGGAGCAACCCTCTGGCCCTGGCAGTGCTGGTCTGCCTGTCCGAGCGGCCCATGCACCCCTACGAGGTAGCGACCACCCTCCGCCAGCGGCTCAAGCACCGAAGCGTCCGCCTCAACTACGGCGCCCTCTACCGGGTGGTCGAGTCGCTGTCGAAGCGGGGCCTGATCGAGCCCACCGAGACCGAGCGGGCCGGGCGGCTGCCCGAGCGCACCATCTACGCGCTGACCGGCGCCGGTCGGATCGAGATCAACGACTGGCTCGCCGAGCTCATCTCCACCCCCACCACCGAGTACACACAGTTCGTTGCCGGCCTCTCCTTTCTCGCCTCGTTGCCTCCCGAGCAGGCCGTCGCCCTGTTGAAACAGCGGTTCACCCAACTCACCCTGGAGGACGCCCAGGCGGGCGCCACCCGGGAGATCCTTCAGAAGCACGGACTGCCTCGCCTCCTCTGGCTGGAAGAGGAGTATCGCGACCGCGTCCGGGCCGCAGAGCTCGACTACGTCCGGTCGCTGGTGCGAGACATCGAGTCCGGCGACCTCGACGGCACCGAGTGGTGGAGAGCCGTGCACGAGCGCGGCTTCGACAATGTCCCCCCGCCCTTCGACCCGGACCAGATCCTTGGGCTCCGCCAGCAGCTGGAACGCATTGTTCCCGACATCGAGGAGGACGAGCCATGAGTGCTCCTTCAACGGCAATCGAAGCCGTCGCGCTGGAAAAGACCTACCCCGGCGACGTTCATGCCGTGCGAGGGATCAGCTTCGAGGTCGCAGCCGGCGAAGCCTTCGGGCTGCTCGGCCCCAACGGAGCCGGCAAGACGACGACCATCGGCATGTTGAATACCACCGTCGCCCCGACCTCGGGCCGGGCGCTGTTGGGAGGCAAGGACGTCGCCAAGGACCCGATCGGGACTCGGGCGATCAGCAGCGTGGTGTTCCAAGACGCCGTGGTCGACGAGCCTCTCACCGGGCGCCAGAACCTAGAGCTGCACCTACGACTCTGGGGCGCCAACAATGCCCGAGGTCAGGCTTGGCTGAACGAGCTCTCCGAGGTAGTTGAGCTCAGCGACTACCTCGACCGCCCAGTCGCCACCTACAGCGGCGGACAGCGCCGCCGCATGGAGATCGTTCGCGCCTTACTTTCGGAGCCCCAAGTCGTCTTCCTCGACGAGCCGACCGTGGGCCTCGACACTCGGGTCCGTCACGACCTCTTCGACGTCCTCGCCACCCTCAGGGAGCGAACGGGCGTGACGATCCTGCTCACCACTCACTACCTCGACGAGGCCGAGCGGCTCTGCGACCGGATCGCCATCGTCGAGGCCGGCCGGATCGTGGCCTGCGACACGCCCGCCAATTTGCTGGGCGCCCTCGGTGAAGAGGTGCTCGAGGTCCGAGTCGACGACACGGCTCGAGCCGTCCAATCGCTGCGCTCTGCCGGGATCCCACACGACGACATCTTGGTCATCGGCTCGACCGTCACCGCGTCTCTGCGGGGTGTCAGCGACGACAAGGTTCTTCAGCAGGTCCGTGATGGCGGGGTGAGCCTGCGATCGGCGACGACGCGCACGCCCACTCTCGACGACGTCTACCTGCGCTTGACGGGCGGCCACATCGCCGCGGCCGAGGAATAGGAGGAGAGATGACAACCACGACCGCCCAACTCCCTGGCGTCGTTGACGGCGTCCGGGGGGAGCGCGCCACGAAGCCAATTCGTTCGCTCGGCACGCTGACCAAGCGCCGCTTGGCGCTGACCGTGCGATCCCCTCGTTCCTTGGTGTTACCGCTCGTCGCCCCAGCCCTGTTCGCG
>Ga0187860_1000902_pt1 | contig 27602 bp, 32 predicted proteins | sample June2016WEW_10_4_FD_132981 | JGI IMG/M metagenome (GOLD analysis project Ga0187860, IMG submission 132981) | Peatland microbial communities from SPRUCE experiment site at the Marcell Experimental Forest, Minnesota, USA - June2016WEW_10_40 | ecosystem: Environmental > Terrestrial > Soil >...
GGCCGGTGGCGGCCCGGCACCGCGCGGGGAACCCGCGATACCCCTATGAGCAACCCGCCCCTACCGGGGTGGGCCACGCCCGCTCCTAGACAGCGGCTCCCCACGACGAACCATGGTCCTGCGCACCCAACCCGCGAATATCAGCCTGACCGCGCGTCGCGCACAGCCCGCCGGACCGCCACCAGCCCAGCCGACCACACACCCAAACACGCCGACCACGACAGCTCGCCGACACTCACTTGACAAAACGCCCTCCATATCAGGGGATCGGCGGCCGTTGGCAGTCACCGCGGCCGGCGATTTGCGAGGCTTCAGTGTTCAAGCGCGCAGACAGGAGCTACAGATGGCCAGCGAACCGTTGAGAGCCACCGTGACTGAGTGCATCCGCGAAGCCGCAGTGGAGCATCCATGGTTGCAGGATGCCATCCTCGCCGGCCGCACGCCGGACCTGACGAACGTCAGCGCGGACGAGGGTCTCGCGGCACTGGCGTCGTTGCTCGGCGGGGTGATCCGTGCGCTGGAGCTCGTCGCGGATGAGGTCGAGCGCCAAGGCATGCCCCCCGAGGTGTTTCTGTAGCTCGCGGCGGGGCCGTCGGCTCTTTCCTCTAGAATACGAACGTGTGTTCGTATAGCGAGGAGTCGGGATGAACGAGCAGAGGCTGCGGCTCTGGTTGAGCCAGGGGCTCTCGCTGGAGCAGATCGGCCGCCTCGTCGGGCGTCACCCGAGCACGGTCGCCTACTGGCTCGGTAAGCACGGCCTGACGGCGCCCGGTCGCGTGAAGCACGCTCCGCGGGGCCCGCTCGACCGGCTCGAGCTGCAGTCCCTCGTCGACAGCGGCGCCTCGATCGCGGAGATCGCCGAGAGCGTTGATCGCAGCAAGGCGACCGTGCGGCACTGGCTGGCGCGGTACGGACTGCGAACCACCAACGGTGTCGGGAGGCGTTCGCGACCGGAGGTGCTGGCCGCTCGCGCCAGCGGGAGTGACGAGGTGGAGCGCGACTGCGAGCGTCACGGACGGACCACGCACCGTCAGGACTCGCGTGGCTACTTCCGCTGCCGGCGCTGCAGCTCCGAGGCCGTCTCGCGGTGGCGTCGCAAGGTCAAGCAAACGCTTGTGACCGAATTCGGTGGCCGGTGCGCACTCTGCGGCTACGACCGCTCACCCGCTGCTCTCGAGTTTCACCATCTCGATCCAGCGACGAAGCTGTTCAGCATCGCGCAGCAAGGTTTTGGGCGATCGCTCGACCAGCTGCGTGTCGAGGCAGCGAAGTGCGTGCTGCTCTGCTCGAACTGTCATGCGGAGGTCGAGCACGGAAGCGTTAGTCTGTCGGACGCCGCCCTTCATCGGGGGTGACACGGCTGCATCGATCCGGGGTAGCTCAATTGGCAGAGCGGGACGCTGTTAACGTCAAGGTTGTGGGTTCGAGTCCCACCCCCGGAGCTGACCCGCCAGCGCGCGCCCGCCAGCGCTAATCCGCCGCCGCCAGCCCGCCGCCGGCGCCACGCCCCCGCCCGGCCTCAGACCTTCACCTTCGCGAGCGCCGCGGCGTGGCCCCTGCAGTCGAACAGCGCGAAGTTGAGGCCGCCGAGCGGGTAGAAGATGTCCGGATGGCCCGGGGTGCCGGCATTGACCGGCAGGCGCCACAGGTAGGGCGGCAGCTCGTAGCACGCCTCCGCTACCGCAGCTGACGCCGCATTCCCGCCGCGCCACGAGTACGCCCCGCCGAGCAGCACGTAACGCGCCTCACCGTTCGCGACGAGCCGCGCGAGCGCACGCGGGGTGAGCGCCGGGTCGCGCGTCCCATAGCCGCCGAGCGCCGCGGCACGGGCGTCGAGCAGGATCAACGGTGCGGCCGTGACGGCCGACTCCGTGAGCACCGCCCAACGGACGTTCGCTGTGCGCGCGTCGATGTAGCCGAGCATCTTGTAGAAGAGCGGAATGTCGGGCTTGGCCAAGCCGAGACCGCCCTCACCGGCATTCACGTACGGCCCGGCGGCCGGGAACGTGCCATCGACGGGGACCTCCCAGACCGTGCTCGCGTACACCGCCGGCACGAACAGCATCGCCAGCAGCCCGACGACGACGCCGAGCACCGAGCGGTGAGGTGCCAGCACGAGCAGCGCGATGCACGCGATCACGACGATGCCGAGCACCGGCCACAGCGCCTCGAGGTAGTCGTATTCGCGGTTCAGCAGACCGAGCTCGACGGCCAGCGTGCTCGCCAGCGCGAGCGCCGGCAGCGCCAGGTAGCGGCGATCACGCCGCCCGAGCGCGATGAACGCCGCGGCACCGGCCCCGACCATCGCAGCCACTCCCGGTCCGAGCGCGGAGGTGTAGTACGGGTGCACGATGCCGCCGGAGAAGCTGAGCACGATCGCCTCGGTGACGAGCCAACCGCCGAGCACGAGCAGAACGCCGACGCGCCGGTCGCTGCGCGGCACCCGGCGGTACAGCAGCAACGCGAGCGCGAGCATCCCGAACGCCGCGAACGGCAGCAACCACCCGGCCTGGTCGCCGAAGCCGATGCCGAGCAGCCGCAGCGGGCCGGGCGAGGGGCCGAGCGCGATCGGCTCCGTGGCGCGGTGCGCGCTGCCGGTGAGGTAGTGGTGGATGGGCATGACGGCGGGCGCGACCGGCGTGTTGACCGCCGGCACGCTCGACCCGGTCGCGGACGTCGAGCCGGTCAGTCCGGTGGCCTCGAGGTTGACGTGGCGGGGTGGCGTCGGGAACGCTCGCGGGATGAACTTGGTGCTGCCGGGTCCGCCGTTCTCGCCGGTCACCCGCCCGAACCCGTTGTAGCCGAGCGTGAGGCTCACTTCGGAGTCGTTCTTCGTCCCGCCGACGTACGGCCGCTGCGCGGCCGGCACCGAGTCGACGGTGACGATCCACGCCAGCGAGACCACCGCGAGCACGACGCCTGCGGCGAGCAGCCGCACGATGCGCCGCCGCAGCGACCCGTTGGCGCAGACGAGGTAGGCCAGCGCCATCCCCGGCACCATGAGATATGCGGCGAGCGCTTTCGTGTTGAACGCCAGCCCGACGAGCGCTGCCGCCGCCAGCAGCATCCCCAGCCGGTCCGTTTCGAGCGCCCGCAGCATCGCCCAGCAGGCGAGCAGCATCATCAGGACCAGCAGCGCGTCGAGGTTATTGTCGCGCGTCGAGGCGACCCAGGCCGGGAACGTCGCGAGCGTCGCAGCGGCGGCGACGGCCGGCCAGCGCCCGAACCGCGGCGCGACCATGCGGTAGCTCACGGCGACCGCGAGCCACCCGCAGAGCGCCTCGGGCAGCAGCAGGCTGAGCGGCCTGAAGCCGAAGACCTTGGCGCTTACGGCCTGCAGCCACAGGCCGAGCGGAGGCTTGTCGACGGAGATCAGCCCGCCGGGATCGGACGAGACGAAGAAGAAGTTGTGCAGCGAGCGGAGCATCGAGTACACCGCCGCCGAGTAGTAGGTGTTGGCAAAGCCGTTGTGGCTTATCCCGTGCACCTCGAGCGCCGCCGACACGACCAGCACGAACGCGAGCGCGATGTGCTCGGGGCGCACGCGATCCACCAACGGCTGCCGCTCGGGCCCACCGGCTCGCCCCCCGCCTGTGCCGTCGCCGGCCGCCGCCGCAGGCTCGCCGGCGCTCATCGAACCGCCGCGTTGGAGATCTCGCCGCGCAGGCGCTGTTGGGAGAGATCCGTCACGGTGGGGTAAGACTATGCAAGCTCCGCCCGCAACGTTGCGCAACGCGCATCGTCGGCGTGCGCCGTCGCCGCGCGCGGTGCCCCGCCCGTCTAGCCGATCGACTTGGAGCTGACGACGCGTGCCGCCGTGCAGCGCTCCGACCACGCGGTCGCACCCGCACCCCGCGTCTTGGTGCACTGCTGGCGGCGCGTCACGACACGCCTCACGGTGTGGCAAACCTCAGCGGTGCGCTCGGCTCCCGACGTCCCGGCGGGCTTGCACTTGAGCTGCTTCGTGCTCGAAACCGTGGTCGTCGTGCAAACGCGCACCGTCTCGCCCGCGCGATGGCTCGTGGCCGCCCGGCACTTCGTCTTCGTGCCTGACGTCCGGCCACTTGACCCCGACGATCCAGCCGTCTTCCCAGCCGTCGCCGACCCAGGCGCCGCAACATCGATCGTCTCGCTCACCGAGCCGCTGTTCCCATAGGCATCGGTGACGGTCAGCGTGACCACATAGCTGCCTGCGGTGCTGTAGCTGGGACTGACGCTCTGGCCCGTCGCGGTCTGGCCGTCGCCAAAGCTCCAGCTGTACGCGCTGTCGCTCACCGGCGCGCCCGTTCCCGGGCTGCCCGTCAGCGCCACGGGCGTTCCCGGCGTCACGCTCGACGGCACGGCGAAGCTCGGCTCCAGCGCCGACATCATCTGGCAGCCGGACGCCTCATTGCTCCACGCCCCTTGCAGGTAGTAGTGCGCGCCGCCGATCGTCTGCGTGTACAGCGTGCCGGCGTCGGCGTTCCCGCCCTCGACCGGCAGGAACGAGTCGGCGTTCCAGGAGACGCCGTTGCACAGGTCGGCGATCTCGTCGCCGCTGGCGGTGTACCAGGCGTCGGCCAACGGGTCGCTGATCGTCTCGAGCAACTCGTGGGTCAGCGACCTCAGCGCGACATCGCCGAAGTCGGGGTCTCCGTTTGGCGACTGCACGACGCCGTTGCCGTCGTCCTGGCAGGACTTCGCGTCGGCCGCGTTGTCGAGCAGCGTGAACGGGAGCCCGATGTACAGCAGCGTTGAGGATCCGGTGCTGACAGCCGAGTGGAATCCGCAGTACGCGTTGTTCGAGCACTCATTGCCGCCGTCCATGCACGTCACCACCGTGTCCGGCGTGAGGATGACGTAGACGGTGTGCAGACCGGTGGGCAGGTCGTGGCCGCTGATGTAGCTCTCGAGCTCGCTGACGGCTTGCGAGTCGTAGAGGCAGGTCGTGGCGGTTGCGGTGCTCTGCGTGCAGCCACCACCGCTCGGGTAGGGGTCGCTGTCGATGAACGTGCCGCCGAACGTCTGTGTGTACTGCGCGCCGCCGTCGGCGTCGGTGTATTGGGGCGTCACCGAGAAGACGTTGCTGGTGCTGCCGCTCGCTTGTGCCACGGCCGCGAGGTACTGCGCGACGAGGCTCTCCGTCTTGGTCGTGAACCGGTGACTGGGATCCCAGAACAGCGCGTAGGTGGTGAGTCCATGCACGACCGGGCCGCCGTGATAGACGACCTGGCCGCTCACCTCCGGACCCGCCAGCACGTCGCCGATCCCCGCCGGCGGACCGGCGGTGGCGGCGAGGCTCGCCCCGTCGACCGGCTGCAGGCCATACCACGCACCGTCGGAGCCCTTGACCACGACCGCGCCCGCGCATGGCGCAAGTGCCAGCAGCGCGCCCAGCGCGACGGCGGCGCCGACGAGCAGCCCCCGCACACCGCGGGGGCATCGCTGATCGGCTGTCCGGGGGCTTGGGCGTGCCACTCACCTTTCCGATCGGCGCCCCCTCCAAGGCCCACACGGCGCCATGGACGCCTGTCCTAGCCAGCCGACCGACGCCGCGGCGACTACGCTGTCCGTCGCGGGCCGGTAGCTCAGCTGGTTAGAGCAGCGGACTCATAATCCGTCGGTCCCAGGTTCGAGTCCTGGCCGGCCCACTGAGCTCATCTTCTGGTGCGGTCTGCGCAAAGCGCAGCCGCGGCTCTTCACGACGAGAGCGCCTCAGGCGATCGTGATCAGCGGGCCTGGCAAGCGCCGCCACCACGCGCTGTGGCGCGACGTCAAGGACTTCGCGCCGCCGCACGCCGCGCGGCGCGGTCATCTGGCGCAGCGGCGAGTTCAACGTGCTCACGCCGGTGCAGGTCGCGGCGGTCGCGCGCGTGAGCACCGACGAGAGGGACGCCGCGTTGTTCACTGTCGCCGCGTTCACGGAGCTTCGTCTCGGCGAGCTGCGGGCGCTGCGCTGGGGTGACGTCGACTTCTCGAAGCGTTTGGTGCACGTTCGTCGGAGTTACACGCATGGGCATGCTGGTCCGTCGAAGTCAGGCACGGTGCGATCGGTGCCGCTGATCGATCACGCTGCGGTGCCGCTCGATCGCCTCAGCCGCCGCGAGCGATTCACCGGCTCCGACGACCTCGTGTTCGCCACCGCGATCGGTACGCCGCTCGACGACAGCGCGCTGCGCAAGCGCTTCTACGCGGCGCTCGAGGCAGCCAAGCTCGGTGAGCTGCGCCGCAAGGCCGATGCGCTCACCTTCCACGACCTCCGCCACACGTTCGGCACGCTCGCCGTGCAGGCGTTTCCGCTGTCGGATGTGAAGGCCTACACGGGCCACGCGGACATCCAGACGACGATGATCTACGTCCACCACGTGCCCCGCCACGGCGCCGCAGCGCGCCTCTCAGCCGTCGTGGGGGAGGAGGCAGCGATGAGCTTCGCTGAGGCGGCCAAGGATGCGTCGATCGAGTGAGCGGCAGCTTCCGAATCACGATCGCCTGGGGACTCGTCGTGATCGTCACATGGGTGACGGATCGCCGCGACGTCACCGACTACTCGGTCGTTCTCGCCTTCGAGGAAGGCGCCCAGACGCACACCATCCGCGTCTACGACGGAGCGCACGGCGTCAACGAACTCCATCGCTACACGCGAAGCGCCGGCAAGGCTCCTGCCGAGGTATTCCATCGCGGTACCCTTGGCGAAGGGATGCGGGTCGCGCTCGCCGAAGTGGATGCGAACCACGAGGCGATCCTCGACAGTTGGAGCCGATCGTGAGCCAGAATGGAACATCACCCGCGATGCGAGTCATGAACGAGGCGATCGACCTCGCCATCGAGGGTCGCTCGCCTTATCCGGACGGCAGCGAGTTCATCGACGCCGAGCAGCCCTGGGCCGGTGAAGCGATAGCTCGCGCGGCCGACGAAGGTCGCCACGTCGTGCTCGTATCCGCCGACGGCACCATCCGCACACTCGTAGCGGCCAACGGCCGCTAGCGACAGCGCACGAACCCACTGGTGCCGCTCGGCACCGGTCCCACGTCCGCCGTCCCGTCGGCTGCCGTTCCTGACTCCTTCAAGCGTCAAGAAGCCGTGCAGGCCATACGCACCGGCTGTGCTGGCAGGTGCGAACCCGCCCTGAGTCGAGGCTGCGCAGGTAGTCTCCGGCTCCGCTGGCTGCAAAGGGCTGGGATCCGCCCGCGCCTACGGCGCGCCCCTGACGGGGCAGCCCTTGACAGCGCTCCGCCTACGGCTGGTTTGGCATCCAAGTCGGCAGAGCCGACCTTGGATCAGTCCCGAGTGCTGCTGCTGGGCGAGACCGGTAGCGGGCGGCCTGGCTAGCGCGCTCTCGCTCTTCGTTCAAGGCAGGCACGCGGCGGGTGCCGGCCCCGTTGTGGCTGACCGATGCCGGTGCGACGATCTCCGCCGTGAACTACAGGCGTTCGTCGAGTGGTCGAGTGGCTTCGTGGGCGACTGGGCACCCGATGGTCGCCGTGGTCGTCATGGGGATCGTGTTCCTCGGGTGCGAGGTGTTCTGCGCCGTACGCGTGGCCATCGTGTATGGCGGGCGGTCAGCGCCCGCGGTCTGGTTGGTGATGGTGGGTGCTATCGCCGGCGTCGCGGCAGTTGCATTGATGCGATTGCAGGCTCGGCGACGCAGCGTGCGTCGCGTCATCGGAGTAGGCACGGGGCTGATCTACATCGGGGTATTGGTTGCCGTCCTACCACCAAGCCACGGAGCTACCACGTACTGGCAGCCGCTCTGGCTGCAGGCCCTCGGACTTGGGGCCGCGCTCATCGTTCTCGGCTACGCGCTCTTCTTCTTCATCCGCGCCGTGGCCTCGCCCGAACGCCGCGCAGCCGCAAGGAGCCGTCGGCGACCTCAACCACCGCCCTCAGGCGAGCACCTCGTTGCCGTATACGACACCCGGCCGATGCCCGGCGACAAGAACCAGTTCGAGCCGTACTACGTCGCGATCTGCGACTGCGGTTGGCTCGGCCGGACCCACGACACCAGCCCGCCAGCATTCGAGGACGCCCACAACCACTCCGTGAACGTCGAGTCAACGATGAGGCGCCCTGTCGGCTGAGCGCGCCTGCTTGAGAAGGCCCCACTCAGACTGCTGCCTATCGCGCCAAGGAGCTGCGTGGTGACGATCGTCGGGGACGGCTGCTTTGTAGCGGTTGCGGTCGTCCGAGGAGCCTCTCCGGTCACGCCGTTGGCCTCTAGCCAGCCGGTGACAGTTCGACGAGGCGTCGGGCCAGCTCGCGCGGGCGTGAGAGCATCGGCAGGTGGCCTCCGGCCACCTCGTCGATTTCCAGAGCGAGTCGCTCGCGCGCGATACGACGCTGGAAGTCAAGCGGGAAGAAGCCGATCGCCGTTCGGTACCAGGACGCGTGTGGGCACATGGGGCCACATGTCCAGCGGCCAGGGCTCCATGAACATGCCGCGTCCGGGAGCGCCATGGAAGCGTTCGTTGGCTCGGGCGACGGCCGGATCGACGTCATGGAGGAAGACCTCAGCGATGGCATCGCGCCCCCAGCTGCTCATCGGCCCGTAGTGTTCGAGAATCTCGGCGATCGCCTCGTCGTGCCGGGTGTTGTCCCACCATTCGCCCGCTGTCTCCCGTGGCTTGGGGATCATCGGTGCCAGAAGGATGAGCTGCGCCACAGGCACTCGCGCGGCGACCAGCGGCCCGGCGAACGCGCCGAGTGACTGGGCGACAATGACCAGCTCAGCGTCGTCTGGCAACGCCCGCACGATCGCATCGGCGTGATCACTCGGTCGCGCATCCTCATTGCGTAGGGGAAGAGGCGGTGCCACAGAGCGCTGGCCGAGATCGCTCAACGCCTCGATCGTGGCGCCATACACAAGCGGGTCGATTCCCGCGCCTGGGATCAGGACGAACGTCGCCATGCGTCCGGGGCGCCCGGGGTTAGGCGGCGACGTGCTGGTCTGGCCAAGCCCCGGTGCGAACTCGTTCGTACAGCGTGTCCGGGGCGAGGTCGGCGCCGCCCGGCCACACGATCGTGCCCGTTTCGGCGTCAACGGTTACTTCGCCGAACCCAGACCGTGTGCGGGCTCGCGCGAAGACCGGGCCGTTCATCCGTTCGAGCACTCCAACCTCGCCGCCGACCCCGTCGGCGAACGTCAAACGCAACACGCCGTAGCGTGCGACCGTGACAGCAGTGATATCGGGGTTCAGGTCGATCATCGAAGTGGCTCGATCTCCTTCAGTGTCTCACCCGCGCGAGCCAAACTCCAGTTCTCAACGAGTTCCTGCTGGTGAAGCTCAGCCCACGCGAGGACGAAGCGCTCCTGGCGCAGCGGGAGCGTGCTCACGATCAACTCGAGCGTGTCGATGCGGACCTTCGCGCTCCCGTCCGCGTGGCGGGCGTGAAAGTGCGGCGGATCGTGATCGTCAAAGAACATCGCGATCGTGATCCCCAAGAAACGACTGATCGCCGGCACACCACAATCCTGCCGACCACTCCGGTCAGTACTCAACGCTCGAGGCGTTAGAACCAACACGATACGCGGGACCCGCGTTGTCGCATTGACGGGCAAAGGAGCAACGACCCTGCTGGCGCGCCGCGCTGTCGCAACCGCGTGAGGCTGTCGCGTAAAGGGCCGGGGTTTGGTCAGGGTGAGGCGACCTCCGGGTCCAGCGTCCGCCTCACAAAGAACGCGAGCATTGGCGCGGCGTGCGCGATAAAGGCGCGAGATGGAGGCAGCATCCAAAACCATCCGGTCGATCCAGCGACGGTACATCCATATAGGCGTTCAACGCGAAAAGCTGTGACAGCGACCACGCGGACGCGGCCGCTTCCTGCGAACGTAGCCGTCTCGAGCCACGCCGCAACCGTGGCTGCTCGGGTCACTCGCAGGCGGGAGAATGGGGTCAATGAAGATTGAGCAGTACGTCTTCTTCGCGATCGCGGGCGCTGTCCTGGTGGCCGACGAGATCCCCCGCCGCGCTCGACACCCCGAGTCTCGCTTATGACGTCAGCCGCCGAGAGGGCCCGGTGAGCGCACGAGCCTTCGCCGGTCGCGTGGGTGACCTGGCTGGTGCGATGCGCGCCTACCGGCAGCGGCCAGGGGTCCGCAGCACACGCGAGGACCTGCTTGCCCTCCAGCGCCGGCGGTTGGTCCAGACGGCTCGTCATGCTGCCGCAGCCTCGGTGCTCTACCACGAGCTGTACGGCGAGATCGAGCTGAGCAACGATCTGGAGCTGCGCAAGCTGCCCGTGGTGACCAAGGAGATGTTGATGGGGCGCTTCGATGAGTGGGTCAGCGACCCGCGCCTGCGTCTGCGCGAGGTGCAAGCGCATATGGAGCGCATCCACGAGGATGAGCGGTATCTGGGCGAGTACCGCTGCCTGGTCAGCAGCGGGACGACGGGGCATCAGGGCGTCTTTGTCTATGGCCGCGACGATTGGCGCCAGCTGCTGGCGATGGTGCTGCGCAACAGCGAACTGGTGGGGCTCCCGCCGGGCGCAGGCCGACGTGTCCGCGTCGCGACGGTCACGGCCACGAGCCCCTTGCACATCACTGGGCGCGCGGGAATCGGCCTTGATCTGCCCGGTTATCCGATACGCCGGCTTGACGCCGGCACCCCCTTGGCTGAGCTTGTCAGCGCGCTCAACGAGCATCGGCCCGCGTATCTCACGGGCTACGCGTCGGTCCTCTCGCTACTGGCGATTGAGCAGCTCGAGAATCGCCTGGCGATCTCCCCGCGGATGGTCGCGACGGGCGGCGAGGTCCGCAGCGAGGAGATGACGGCCAACATCCGCAACGCGTGGGGAGTCGAGCCGTTCAACCAGTACGCCACCACCGAGGGCCTGTTCGGCAGTGACTGTGAGCATCACCAGGGAATCCACGTGTTCGAGGACCTCTGCCTGGTCGAGGTCGTCGACGAGCACGCCAACCCCGTGCCTGAGGGGGCCGTGGGCGCCAAGCTGCTCTTCACCAGCTTCATCAGCCGTTCCCAGCCGATCCTGCGCTACGAAATCACTGACCGCGTCTCGCTCACAACCGCGCCGTGCCTGTGCGGCCGGCCGCTCGCACGGATCATCTCGCTCGAGGGACGAAGCGAAGACCTCCTGCGCTTCGAGGGCGCCGACGGGCAGCGCATCATCGTGCACCCGTACACGCTGCAAAGCACGATGGCGGCGCTCCCCGAGCTGCGCCAATACAAGATCGTCAATGACCCGACCGGACTACACGTGCTCGTGCGAGTGCGCGATGGCAGCGATGCGCAGGAACTCTCCCGACGGATCGAACTCGAGCTCCGTCAACAGCTCCAAGCGGCCGGCGTCGCGGCCCCACGCCTGGATGTCACCGTCGTCGAGGAGATCCCCCGCCAACATGGCCACGCGGCCAAGTTCACGCAGATCGAATCGCGCGAAACACGAAGCACCCCGACCTACTGATCGCGGCGGCAGCCGAAGCAGCCGAAATCGCCGTAGTCCACCACGACGAGGACTACGACCTGATCGCCCAAATCACGGGCCAGCCGGCCCGCTGGATCGCCCCACGCGGGCGGATTCGGTAGCGAGCGGTCTGGCTCGCTCAGTCTCGCTCTCCCTTCAACTCAGTAGCCAGCTCGGCTCCGAGCAGACGCTCGCTCGTCTCGCACCGGGACGACGCCGCGATCGTCATCGCGCGTGGCTGCTTCCGGATGATTGCGGTAGCCATGCGGAGCGCGGCCAGGTCGAAACGAGTGGTCTGCGGCTCCGTCCGCAGAAAGCGATCGATGCGCTCGTGGGACCGATGGGTCGACGTCAGTTCCTTACCTGGAAGTCGACGAGCAGATGGCCGGTTGGAGAGGTGACGCTGCGGGTCAGTGACAGTCGCTTGGCGCTGGCGTGATCGAAGAGCCGCCGGCCCCGCAATTGCACGGCTGGGGCGATTACAAGTCGCAGTTCGTCAACCAGGCCCTCCTTGAGGAGCGATCGGGTCAGCGAGATGCTGCCGTGAACTCCGATGTCGCCACCGGGCTGCCGCTTGAGATCGGCGACGAACTCGGCTAGGCCGCTGTCGACGACGGAAGCGTTCGCCCATTGCGGCTCGAGCGGCGTCGAGCTCGCCACGAGCGCGATTCGGGCGGGTTCGTCGTGAACTATCCGGGGGTCGGCTCGCGAGTGTAGAGCCCAGGCCAACTCACGGGGTTGGATACCGATCGTCCCGAGACCGTGCGGCGTCAGTTTGGGTTGACAAACGCCGGCTGTCAGTCTAGACGGTAACGATATACTTGACTCACCGCGCGTGACGTAGTAGACTCACTCGTATGCCGAGAACACAGGCTCATCCGAAGAATCTCCTCGAAGCGGTTAGGTACTTCTCAGACCTCGATACGTGCACGGATTTCGTAGCTCGTTTGCGGTGGCCGAATGGTCCCACATGCCCGCGCTGCGCTGGTAGCGAGTACAGCTACCTGACCACCCGTCGGCTCTGGAAGTGCAAGGCGTGCAAGCGCCAGTACAGCGTGAAGGTCGGGACGATCTTCGAGGACTCTCCGCTCGGCTTGGACAAGTGGCTCCCTGCGGTCTGGCTGATCGCCAACTCGAAGAACGGGATCAGCTCACACGAGCTGGCGCGCGCCGTCGGCACGACGCAAAAGAGCGCGTGGTTCATGCTCCACCGCATCCGGCTCGCGATGCAGACCGGGAGCTTCAACAAGCTCGGCGGCGAGGTCGAGATCGATGAAACCTACGTCGGCGGCAAGCCCGCGAACATGCACCCTGCGAAGCGGGCGCAAGCGATGGGCAGCACGACGAGCAACAAGGCCACCGTCCTCGGCATGGTCGAGCGCGGGGGAAGGGTCCGCACCGAGGTCGTACCGGATGCTCGCCGCAGGTCCGTCGAGCCGCACATTCATCGCCACGTCGAGCCGGGCAGCACCGTCTACACTGACGGTCTGCGGTCCTATCAGGGACTCGGCTCGATGTACTCGCATGAGGTCATCGACCATGCCGAGGCGTACGTCAACGGCAGGGTCCACACCAACACCGTCGAGAGCTTCTGGAGCCTCCTGAAACGGTCGCTGCATGGAACCTACGTCAGCGTCGATCCCGAGCACCTGTTCCGCTACCTCGACGAGCGGTGCTTCGCGTTCAACCTCCGCGACCGCACCGACTACGGGCGCTTCGAGGCCGTGCTGCGCACTGTGGCCGGTCGCCGGCTCACCTACGCCGACGTGACCGGCCGCGCCTAGTCTTCGCGGCGCTTCGCGTCGATCTCCGCCTTCGGCACGTGCACGAGCGTGCTCGCAAGCCTCTGGAAGTTCTCGAACTCCGAGCGCTCGGTTGTGTCCTGATACGTGATCGTGACCGGGTTCACGGTCTCCGGGCTATCAAGCCCGACGGTGATCCCCATACTCACCCTCCTATCAGCCCCACATTGACATGACGGACCACAAAGTTAGCCCTAGCCCTCGGCTCACCGGCCACCTCGAATATCCAGACGTACGGGCCTGGCTGGAGCGGCAGGCCGGGGAAGTTGAAAGCCATCATGGCATCGAGTGGCGAGCCGCGCTCCAGTCCCGGCGGCCGCCCGACCTCGATCACGCCGCTCGCCTCAATCGGCGGTGCGCCCTCGACCTCGATCGGCTCAGCGTCAGAATTGGCCAAGAACGCCTTGACTGGGAATTGGTCGTTCGCACGATCCCACGGTATGCGCATCCTGATCGCGAGTGCCATGGTCACCGGCGCGCCGGTGGGCACGATGACCTGCGTCCAGCCGCCGCCGAGGATGTAGAGCTTGCCCGCCATGCTCTGTGCGGAGTCACAAAGCAGCATCGTGACTTCGATGTCCGTCGGGTCGTCAGCGGGGGACAAGCTACCGCTGTGCTCCGACGCCCACAAACATCTGCTCGGCGCCCGTGAACGACGGCATGAACTCCACGCGTTCGCGCAGCGGAGCGATCCAATGCTCCCAGCACGGCTCGATCAGAACCGTGCGCTGGCGGACAGCCTGCACGAATCCCGGGCAGCCGTTGCCCTCGTCGTCCTCCATCCAGACGCATTCGCCCTGATCCGGCACGCGCGGGTTCAGCACGAAGCGCAAGCTCGCAACGACATGCCGTCCCTCTTCGCGGTCCCGCTCGTTGAAATCGACGTTGAAGACGAGCAGGTCTTTCTTCAACTCATACATCTGGTCTCCATCCTGGGTTCGGCTCCGGCGGCGCGAACGCACCGTTCAGCTCGCCGACGAGTCCCTCCAAGTCATCGTCCGACTGGGCATCGATCTTTATCAACGCGTGGCCTACTCGACCATCGTGAACCACCGGGAAGCCGGCGGTGGCGATGTCGCGAACGATCGCCTGCCGCATCAGCCTGTAACGCGGGATGGGGTCGCCCGCTTGCCGGGCGATTTCACGGCCCGTACAGCCCAATCGGTATTCAGCCGATAGCGCGTACTCCGGCTCGCGGCCTTCGTCGAGGCAACTGTCCCAGTGGCTGAGTGCTGACTTGACCATCGTATTGATCGTGCTTTCGCCGCCCCGGATCACGACCTCATCCGGTGGCACAGCATCCCCATCAGCGAGCGACGGCGCGGACACACGTAGCGAGCATACCCGTCAACCCTAAGCGTGTGGCGAATCTTCCCAACCGCGCGGTGAGCCAAGTATATCATTGCCGTCTAGACTGACGGCCATGAACGCCGAAGATATCGCCTCCGCGATCGCGTCCAACGACCCGTCGCTGGGGCTCCGCGCCGCCCTAGCTCTGCACCGGCTCGCGGAACGGGTCGAGGCGGACTACGTCGCGACCGCCCGCCAGCAGGGGTGGTCTTGGCAGCAGATCGGAGACGCTTTGGGCGTCACCCGGCAATCCGTGCACGCCAAATACAACAAGGAGTCTTCATGACCACCGAATCCGTTGTGCCAGAGGTGCTGTACGGATGGGCCATCTGTTTGCGGGCCAGTGAGGAGGCACGTCGCCGAGGTGATCGCCGAACTGGCACCGATCATGTCTTGCTCGCCTTGTTGGAGGATCCCTCGATCGAAGTCGTGTTGGGCGTGAGCCTGCAGCAAGCTCGCCAGGCCCTTGAGTCTCTCGATCACGAAGCCCTGGGCGCCCTGGGCCTGTTGCCCGGCACCGACGCTCCCCCACTGCCGATGCGCCCCGTGCCGAAGAAACCGACGATCAGAGACATCATCATGCAAAAAGATCGCCTCCGGATGACCCCCGCGGCAAAGAGAGTGCTCGAGGAAGCGGTCAAGCCCAATCGCCGGAAGACCCAGGTCACGGCCCAGCAGGTGCTGGCCCAGATCCTCACTCTCCAACCACCAGATCCTGCGGCAGTGCTGCTGGGCGCGCTAGGCGTCGATCGCGCGGCCACGCGGCAACGTCTCGGCGTGGAACGCGCCGCAGCGTAGGCAGACCGGCACGAGCAGCGAAGGGTGCAAGCGAGTCGCTGAGGCAGCCATCTCGTGCGCCCGAAGGCGTGCGCCCGGAGGCCACTGTCGCTCGCGCGCTCTCGCTCTCGTTCGGATGCGAGTTCCCCCACCGCGGAGTAACTTTTCGGCTCACGCTAGGCACCAAACAAACAGAAGGGGTTGATGAGAGATGAGCACGCCACCGTCAACGACGGGCGGCACCACGCCGCAACCGGCGGTCCCTTCCCCGGCATCCCCGCCGACAGCCCCGCCGCCGAAGCCGAAAGGGCGGAACCTGTCGGGGCCGCAGCGACTGGCGAAGCACCGCCTTGACAAACTCTCGCAGCGCTTCCTTCCAAAGGGAGCCCAGCTCCGGCATTTGTTCATCGCAACGGACAAGCCGGGTGCTTCGGGACGACCACAGCCCAGTGCCGCGGTCTTTGGCCCATTGACCGGTTTGGCGTTCGGGGTTGGCGCCATGACTGGTGCGGTCTATCTCCTGTTCGCGGTCACCGACGAGGCGACGTACGTCCTTGGTTCGAGGTCCGACCGTACGCCTACGGTTAGGGGGGATGTTCTGCCGCGCGACACGGTTCTGTCTGAAGCGATGACTCTGGGCAAGAAGAAGAAGGAGACGACCTTCTACCTGAGCCCATTCTTCGGCGGTGACATCCAACGTGCGCTGGCGGCTGTGAACGGCGAGGAGGGCCTCTCCGTCGAGGACGGGTCGTCTCCCTACGGCAGGTTTTGGTGGGACGGCAAGGAGTGGGTGGCGGTCACGTTGTCAGCGGACGGACATTACTGGTGGGACGGCACGGAGTGGAGGCTATCCCGCTGAGAGTCGAGTCTTGATGACTGATCGCCGCGACCCACAACCTCGCAACGCTCCACAACGCCGAATAGCAGCAGCCACCAGCTAACACCGGGCGATCACGGCCGGCCCGAAACGCATTAGCGCCCCGAGCGCGCGTCGCCGGTCGACACCGCGCCGACTTTCCCCGACAGCCTCAGGCGCGAGCAGCAGCGACCGGGATTCAAATCGCCGCCCTGTTGCGCGACGAGGAGCTGCGTGGCGATGGCGCGCGCCGCGGGGCTTGCGCGCTTGCGGCGCGGTCTTCCGTGGTCGGCCCGGCTGTGTAAGCATGCTCGTCATGCGCCTCCCGCGCAGGCCAGGTACACGGAGCCCTGTGGAGAACGAGCTCGATGTCGCGCAGTTCTCGAACGCGGAACCCGAGCCGTTTGAGACCCGCGTGGTGCTGTGCGTGAGTCGTGAGGCTGCCGAAGCCGAAGCGCAACGCCAGCAGGCGCTTGACACCGACGACGCGACGTGGATCTACCTGCACGTTGACGGTCAATGGGCGGCGAAGCGAACGCCGACCGATCTCCCTCTAGACGAGCCCCAGCATCGCCTGGTCGAGGGTGTTGTCGGCGAGGTCGTCTCCGGGCTACTCGACCCGAGCGTCTGGCTCAACCCGTAGCGACGGGTAGCGATGTCGCCAGTCATGGGCGCGCGGTCGAAAGCCGCCGAGGCCATCGATCCCCCTATGCGCGGGTCGGTGGTGCCCATGTGGGCGACCGGCCCAACTCAGATGCGTGGGCCGGCCAGCCCCTCCGGGCGCACGGGCCAACCGCGCCGCTACCACTTCACGAGCATCGCCACTGACGGATTCGCGGCGTCGTAGCGGACCTGGACGGCCGTCCCTGCAGTCAATCCGAGCAGCTGCGACGGGAGGAAGGTCTGCGTGAAGCTCGTCGCGAACGCCGCGGCGCCTGGCGGTGAGATCGTGACGTCGACCTGCGTTGGCTGGCCGGCGCCGCGCGCGATCGGTCCGGCGGGGTGCAGTGCGTTGACGACGCCTGGCGCCACGATCCCCGTGGCTCGCAGGCTGTTGAGTGCCTGCGCTTGCGCGATCCGCGCTCCGATGTCGGCCGGGTCGATCGTCGGTGTGGGGGCGGCGAGTCGCGCCGCGAGGGCCGCCTCCGCATCTGGTCCCCGGTAGTGGTCCGGCATCATCCTCGCCATTGCCGCCGCCTCCGCAGCGGTATCTCCCGATTCGACCGCCTTCTCATAGGCGACGTTTGGAGCATCGACGCGCGTGTCGATGAGGATCTTCGAATGGTCCGCGGCGTCAAAGACGACATCCAGCTCCTGACCGACGAGCGGCGAGGTGTCGGTCAGCAACTGCTCGAACTCGACGTCAAACTCGGCGCCACCGGGGGGTCGTACTCGCATTCGGAACGCCCACTTGAGGACGGGCGCCCTCCCATCGCTGTAAGTCGCGCCCATCCGGCTCTTGCAACTGGTCGCAAGGACGGTCGCCTTGGCAGAGACGCCCGTTGCTCGCAGCTTCCTCTTCAGGAGCTCCTGGGTGATTGCTGACACGTTGTTCCCTTTCTGGTCGGGCTGCGTTCACCGTGAGCGTCGCAGATCCAGATGTGGCGTACCAGTGCATAAGGTGTTGCTCACGCCACCCTCGGATGATTGACACGGCACCTGCGAGCGTCTGCTCGGGGCCGAGCTGGCTACCCCGCCAGCAGCGAGCCCGGCGGTCATCGCCCTCCCGACCCGGCGTCCTCCTAAGGACGCCCCGTCCACGCATCCTCACTGCCGGCTAACAGGTCCCTCTCCATCGAAGCAGCACCAACGACAGACAGCGGTACGCAGCGCATGCGACCTCCAGAGCTGCGCTGCCTCGGCCGGCCGTTCGGCGTGCGCGCCGTCCAACGCGCTTTGGGCAGCATGGCAAGACGCATGCGGTAGACGTCTGCGGAGGAGCGTGTCGGATCATCGGGGCGCTCTTCGGGTTTCTACGAAGGGCGGTGCGCTCAATTGCTGTTGCGAGCGGCGCGATTGTGCGTAACGTCGGGTTGTTGGTCTCGGCAATGCGACGGTCGGCAAGGCCGGCCAGGAGGAGAAGCATGAAGCGTCTACTCGTCGCGGGAGCAGTACTGGCGGCAGCCGTCCCGCTGGCTGGATTCGGCGGTGGCAGCAGCGTCACATTGCGCCTGCACACCAAGTACAGTTCCAGTGGTACACATATCATCTACGGCACCATCAATCCGTCACAGCGTGTGACCGTACCATGGACCAACGCTGGCGGTGGGTTACTGTACATCGCACTCGCTCCCAAGAAAGGGCACGACCTGAAGCTCGTGTTCAGCAAGGCAGCGAGCGGGACGGCGGTCATTCCTGCCGGTTCGTACACGGCCCTAGTAGTCATCACCAAGGATCGCTGGAGCATCACAGTCTAGTCGTGGGTGCTGACTGTTGCCGCTGAGGAGGTGGGCGTCGCTGTTGTGACGTCCACCTGTCGCCTGCAGTGTGCCGCTCGAACGCGACTGGGGCCCCGCAGCGGGGTGGTTGCACGTCTTCGACGGTTTCGAGCAGCCGGAGGCGCGGTACACGAATGTTGCCTGCTAAGGCAGCTGCTCGATGATTTCGAGGAGCTCGGCGCGGTTGTAGCCGCTTTGGCGGCCGAGTTGGACGAGTTCGAGTGCTTTGGCGAGCACGGCGCCGCGTTGCGCCGGCCAGGTAAGCCTGCTGATCAATCAGGAGCTCAGCGGTGGTAGCGACGGCTCCTACCCGACAGCGAATGCGCCACTGTTCGGGCCCGGCGCTGACAACGAGAGAGTGGGGTCCGCTCCGCCGGGCGTTGGTGAGCTCTACCTCACGCTCGTCGGCCCCGATGTCGCGTCGATGCACGTCGGGCACGTCGGAGCGTTCAAGCCGGTCCACGTGCTCGGCGTGCTGCCGGGTGACCGGGCGATTGTGTTCTACCGCCCCCCAGGTTCACGCGGCACGGTGATCCCCCCGGGCAGCGGCGGCAACAACCTCTACGGCACCCAGCCGCCCGCGCTGTTCGAGACCGCCTATGACGCCGCCGGACGGGAGATTCCGGACACCCCGTACTGGGCGTCACAGGCACGCTTCCAGCTCCCCAGCCGCTACTGGCACGCACCAGCCCCACCCGCAGCGGGTCGCTGCGCCATCAACTCTTCGCTTGGCGGGGTCAGCCCACGGTGGGGCGAGGTCGCGCTCGCGATCGCACCAGATCGCGAGGTCACGGGCACCGCGTTCCTTAGCTGCCTGAACACCTGGTACCGCTGGCGCGGGAGCAGCTTCGACGTAGGCGTTCTGCTCAACGCGCAATCGCCCGGTAGTGCCCCCGGACCGCTGTGGAACGCAGCCACGCTACCCAGGAGCCCCGGCATTGTCGTCATCAAGCCGGCCCAGTACGAGATCCGTCTCCGGGCGTCGGGCGATCCTCCACTCGCCAAGCCCCTTGAGCGAGTCACGCTCGCCCCCGGCGGTGTCGCCCGCCGAGCAGGCAGCGCGTGGATCGAGGTCAGAGGCGGCAACAGCACCGCGCAAGCCATCCGATTCCTACGCGCACTCCGGCTTACCCGGCTCGACGTCAGTCAAACGAGCTGACCAACGGCACGAACCCTAGGGAGTGGCCGGTCCGCTGTCGCATGCGGCCCACCAGCTGCTCACTCGGGGTTACACACAGGAGCATCGGCGGAACCCAAAATCGGGTGATGTGAGCGCATCTGACAGCGCCCCCGGCCGTGCCCGACGGTCTCCGTCAAGGTCGGTCCGGCTCACTGTAGAATCGCCTCGGCGACAGCGAAACCGTTACGTGACCTGGATCCGACGCATAGCCATGGTCTCCGCCCTTTTGGGGGCGGTATCGGTGACGGCCAGTGCCGGCGCGAGGCCGGCAGCGCCCGCTGCGCCGCAGCCGCCGGCCGCGCGGAGCGCTGCTGTTGCGGCGCAGTTCCCGGCGCTCCGCGAACGTCTCCCACGCCCCCTGTCAGCGATCTCCAAGCTCTCGACGCGCGGTACGCGGCGACCGCATGTGAGGGCCTTCGTGGCGATGCCGGCGACGGTGCCGGCGTCAGGCGGAACCGTCAGCCTGCTCGCGATCGTCCAGAACGCGAAGATCTGCCGCTTCTCCTCGACGCCACAAGTCAAGGTGCGCCCCGGCGCTCTCTACTGCTCCTCGGGCACCGTGTCGGCCAACGTCACACTCCCGCACAACCCCACCAAGTCGGCGCAGACGTACCTTTTCAAGCTGTCGGTGCGCGGTCGTCACGGGACCAAGACCGCCAATACCCTCGTCGTCAGCGTGCAACCTCAGGGCAGCGCGACAAACGCCACCGAGATCCCCGCGATCACGACCGAGCCGAGCAACGAGGCGGTGAGTACCGGCCAGGTCGCGACTTTCACCGCCGCGGCGTCGGGCAAGCCGACCCCGATCGTTCAGTGGCAGCGTTCGACCAACAGCGGTCGAACCTGGGGCACCATCACTGGTGCGAACGCAACTACCTACGCCTTCACCGCTACCCAGGCGGAGAACGGTGAGGAGTTCCAGGCTGTCTTCGCCAACAAGGCGGGGACGGCGGTGACGAGCGCCGCGTCGCTCACCATCGCGACGTCTCCCGCAGTGACTACCAATCCGTCGAGCGAGGCCGTGCTGAGCGGCGCAACCGCGACGTTCACCGCCGCGGCATCGGGCACCCCCGCCCCGACGGTCCAATGGATGTACTCGACCAACGATGGCCTCTCGTGGACGAACATTGCGGGTGCCACGTCGCCGAGCTATTCGTTCACCGCCGAAGCAAGCGAGACCGGCTACCAATACGGCGCCGTGTTCACCAACGTTGCCGGCAGCGTGGCGACTAACGCCGCGACGCTCATCGCCACGACCGCGAGCGGCGCGGCGCCCGCGATCACGACCCAGCCCGCGAGCCAGTCCGTTGCGAGCGGCGAACCCGTGACGTTCACCGCCGCCGCGTCGGGCACCCCGACGCCGGCAGTGCAGTGGGAGTACTCGAGGTACGGTGGCAACGGTCTCTGGGTCGGCATTGATGGTGCTAACTCACCGAGTTACACCTTCACCCCCACAACTAGCCAGAACGGCTACGTATACCGGGCCGCTTTCACCAGCTCGGCGGGTCAGGCGGTGACAAGCCACGCGACGCTCACGGTCACGGTCGCAAGCGGCACCCCACCAGCGATAACGATCGGGCCCGTCAACGAGGAAGCCCAATACGGAGGCAATGTCTCCTACTACGCGGCGGCAACCGGCAATCCCATCCCCACCGTGCAGTGGCAAGTCTCGAGAGACTTCGGTGCCTGGAACAACGTACCGGGTGCCACATCCGCGACCTACGGCTTCGCGGTGGGCTCGAGCGAAACCGGCCACAACTACCAGTATCGCGCCGTGTTCACCAACACAGTCAATGGCAGGGTCGTGAGCACGCCCACGGAGCCCGCCACGCTGAGCATTGTTGCGGAGCAGACGAGTGACAACTGGTCGGGCTATGTCGCGACCCAGGAGATCTTCAGCTCGGTGAGCGGGAGCTGGACGGTGCCGAGTCTCACGTGCCCGCCCGACGCGACCAGCCTGTCTGCGAGTTGGGTCGGCATCGACGGCTACGACGATCCGATCGACAACGCGACCGTCGAACAGGACGGGACGGAAGCCGACTGCATCGGCGGCTTGCCGAGTTACGGCGCGTGGTTTGAGATGTACGGGGACGACAGCGTCGCCGGCGGCTATCCGGTTGACCTCTCCTATCCCGTCTCGCCCGGCGATGTGATGACGGCCTCGGTGAGCGTCGCCGGATCTACCTGGACCCTCGATATCGCCGACGTGACGCAGTCGTGGCACGCCAGCGAGACCATCGCCATGCCGTCGACGCCACCAGCACAGACTTCCGCCGAGTGGATCGAGGAGCGGCCCGAAATGTGCTCTCCCACCTGCGGCATGTCCGACCTCGCAAACTTCGGCGCCGTCAGCTTCACCGCCTCTGGCGCAGACGGCGACAGCACGTCCGGGCCGCTCTCATCGTTCTCGTTCTTGCCGCTCGAGATGGTTAGCGACTCCGACTCCGCCGTGCTCGCAGCACCGAGCGGGCTCGACAGCAGCGGCGAGAACTTCGTCGACACCTGGCAGGCGCCCGACTGAGCATCGCCCAGCGCGCGGCTAGCGCGGCGCCCCGTCGCCCTTGATCGAGGCGCCCAGGTCCAGCTCGAACCAGAACGTGCTCCCTTGCCCCGGCTCGCTGTCAGCGCCGATCGTTCCGCCCATCGCCTCGACCAGCTCGCGCGCGATCGCGAGGCCCAGGCCGGTGCCGCCGTAGCGGCGCTTCATCGAGGCATCGCCTTGCGTAAACGGCTCGAACATGCGCTCCAGCTTGAACGGGTCGATCCCGATGCCCGTGTCGGCGACCTCGATCCGAATCCGCGTGTTGCCCGGCGCATCCGTCGTCCCGGCGGCGCGGACGCCGATTGTTCCCTCACTGGTGAACTTGACAGCGTTGGAAACCAGATTCACCAGCACCTGGCGCAGCCGCCGGCCGTCTCCGCTGGCACGTTGGGGCACGTCGTCGGCGATTTCCACTTCCAGGGTGAGGCCTTTCGCCTGTGCCTCCAAGCTCGCCACAGCGCACGCCTGTTCGACCGTCTCGCGCACGGCGAAGTCGGACACGTCCAGTTCCAACTGTCGCGCTTTGATCGTCGACACATCGAGCAGGTCGGTGAGGATGCTCATCATCTGCTTGCTCGAATGGGCGACCTGCTCGGCGTATTCGCGCTGCTCGGCGGTCAGCTCGGTCCCCAGCATCAGCTCGGTCATGCCGATCACGCCGTTCATCGGCGTCCGGATCTCGTGGCCCATATTTGCCAGGAACGCCGACTTCATGTTCGACACCTCGAGTGCCTCGTCATACGCGGCCGCCAGGGCCGCGGCCGCGCGATTGCGTTCCGTCACGTTTCGGCATAGCGCGATCCGGCACTCGTGGCCGTCCAGGACGACGAAGTCGGATGTGATCTCGACGTCGATGATCGTGCCGTCCTTGTACATGTGGCGCCAGGGGTTGGCCGCAACCCTCGGTGGCTCGGACAGCGATCTGCTGTATTGCGTGTAGCGCTCCAGCGCCTCGAGGTCCTCGGGCGGCGTGAGATCGTGGATCCTCATCGTGAGGAACTCCTCGCGCGAGTAGCCGTAGTTGGCGATGGCCGCCTTGCTGACCGCGATGATCTGCAGCGTCGAGCGGTAGTAGGCCATCATCGGCTCCGGGTTGTGCTCGAACAGCATGCGGTGCTGGAGCTCGCTCGCACGGGTCGCATCCAGCGCCTGCGCCGTTTCTACGTGCGTCGTGACATCGCGCGTGATCCCCCAGGTGCCGATGATGTTCTGCTGCTCATCGCGCAGCGGCAGTGTGGTCGTCGACACCCACGCATCGGGGCGATCGCCGAACGTCTCCCGCTGAACCTTGTCGAGCAGCGGCTCTCCGGTCTCGAGCACCTGCCGTTCGTCCTGGAGCGCGGCCCCGGCGTGGGGCGCGCTGAAGATGTCGAAGTCGGTCTTGCCGATCACCTCGCTCAGCGATCGACCCCGCCCTTCGGCCCTCAGCCAGGCATCGCTGACAAGCAGAAACCGGCTCTCCCGGTCCTTGAAGAAGACCCGCTCGTCGGCACGCCCGAGCAGATTGAGCAGGCACAGTCGCTCTACCTCCTCTCGCGAGGGAGAGCGAGGAGGCAGATCTCCTCGCAGCGCGACCACAGCGGCATTTTATCGCTCGATGCAAGTTTTTCTGGGCGGTCTGCGCACCGCGCAGCCGCGGCTCTTCACGACGTGAGCGCGTCTGGCCCCTGCTAGGGCGTGGCGAACACCCCGGAGATCGACGCGCTCGTGGAGGTGGGCGTGGCCGGCCCTGCGAGCGTGATGAAGGACTGCTGGCCGACGGTGTCGATCAGCGCGGACGACCACGAATAGGCGCCGGCCAGCCCGATGTCGAGCGCGATCGGCGCGCTGAACGAGCCGTTGGGTGGCGCTACCGCGAGCTCCTCGCTACCTGCCAACGGGGTGTCGCCTGGGTCGCTGAACCATGTCGCGAGCACGTCGCCGGCGCTGTCGACCGACACGTTCGGCGGATTGGCCATCCCGTCGAGCAGGACCGGCTTGCTGAACGGCGCACCGGACACGCTGCTCGTGACCTGCACGGCGGGGAGCCAGCCCGGCGTTGGCCCGGGGCCGTTGGTGCCGGTCGCGGCGCCGACGGCGACGACGTCGCTCGCGGCGGCCAGCGAGATCGTGAACGCGCCCGAGAGCACCGCACGCGGCTTGGAGAACGCCCCACCGTGCTGCCTGCTCACCCATACCTTCTCGTTTGTCGGCCCGTTGATCACACCGAAGTAGTGGTTTCCCTGCCGCCAGGCCAGCGTGGCGCCGTCGCCTGTTGCCACCACGTTCAGGCTCGCGCAGTAGCCGCCGCTGCCCGCCGCTGTCGAGTGAACCGGCGAGAAGCCGTGAGCGGGCGACCATTGCGACCAGTCGATCGGTGCCGCGTGCGGACACTCGCCGTCGACGTCGTTCTCGAAGCCTCCGTCGCTGAACCATGCCGCGAAGATCCGCCCGTTCGGCTCACTGACGATCGCCGGGTCGGCGTTGCCCTGCACACCGAACGACTGGGCGGCGCCAAAGCGTGAGCCTTCGCTCTGCGCCCACATCATCTGCGGATCTGGCACGCCGAAGCGTTGGAACACGACGACGGCTCGCCCGCCGGCGCCGGCGATGGCCAGCTGGGGGTTGATCGGCCCTCCACCGAGATAGATCGGGCTGCCGGTCTGGTCCCAGCTGTAGACCGCCTGCCCCGGTGCGCACCCGCTCAACGTGCACCGCCGAACATGGACGGTGACCCGCTGGTACTGCAGCGTGGTGAGGCGGACGGTGAGCCATGCGACGGTGGCGGTGCCGTCCGAGACGGCGAGCACCGGTGGAGCCGCGAAGTTGGCGCTGACGGACGCCGGCGCCGTGAAGGTGCCGTCGGCGGCCCGTGCCGAGATCATGATGGCCGGTCCGTTGACGGTGAGGACCCACGCCGTGCCGTCGCGCTCCAGCGCCGACGCCACGACCGACGCAGACGAGCCGACTGGCTCACCGGTGAACGTGAACGGCTGCCCAAGCACCAGCGACGGAGCGCCGGCCGCGCTCGCCTGCGCCGCACACAGCCCCAGCAGCGCCACAACCCCCGCTACGCCACACAGCAGTGTCGCCGCTCTGGGAGATCGCACATCCACACAACGACGACGCCTCACGATAGTTGCGCGGTTCACGCTGGTAGCCTTGCCACGAGGCTCGCGAAATGGAGACACGTCACGTCTGGCGCGCATGTCAACCGGGGCTGCGGCCGCGGCTCGCCACGCCGGTTCTCATCGTGATCGCCATGTTGGCGCTGGCGGCACCGCAGTTCGCTTCCGGCGTGCGAATCGAGAGGACCGGGATTCTGCCGCCGAGCAACCCGCCGGCGAACGTGGCGCCGAACCCCAACTACGACAACTGCACGGAGTCGGGTACCTGCAGCCTCGGGCCGCCGTGCTACGGCTCGTCCGGCGCGCCGCAGTTCACCGGGACGTGCGAGCAGGAGGAGGTCGAGGCGATCGACAACGCGCGCGCCGAGGAGGGCGTCGGGCCGATGTACCTGCCAAGCGACTTCGACTCGCTCAGCGCCGACGAGCAGCTGCTGGTCGTAATCGATCTCGAGCGCGTCGGGCGCGGACTGCCCCCGTTCGCGGGCATCGTGGCGTCCCTCGACCGCGTCGCGCAGGCCAGCGTCGAGGGCGGCGGCTCCATTGCGGATCCCGCGTTGCCGCGGGGATTCAAGGTCGCGAACGGCACGTACTTCGCCTACCGCTGCCACTCGACCGGCGGCGGCACCTATCTCTGCAACGGCTCAGGGGAGCCCGACTCGGCGATCGCGGCCGTCGGCATCAGCGCGCTCGATGCCGACTACGGGTGGATGTACGGCGACGGCTACGGGGGCGACAACGGCGACTGCACCAGACCGCACGGCAATGGCTGCTGGGGTCACCGCGACAACGTCCTCGGCCGCTATCCGACGCACACTCGGTTTATCGGCCGGTCTTGGGGTTCACCGGCCTCGGTGGTGTCAAGCCGTCGCGCGGTGCTGGTGATGGGCGCCGGCGCGGAGCAGCCGAGCTCGGCCGGCGCGACGGAGGGCAACTTCACGGCGACCTTCACGTCGGTCGTCGGGCGCACGCCAAAGTTCGTCTACAGCTGGAAGCAGGCGCTCGCTGCCGGGGCCGGCACAGCGCCGACCTAACCGCGCAGCTGGGCGGCCGTGTGGAGGAAGCTGCCGAGCGCCTGCAGGTACTGCGTCTCGCTCGACAGCACGTGGACGTGCACGCCATCGGTTGTGACCGAAGGCGCGTTGTCCGCGCTGGCGGTGGCGACGTTCACGGTGTTGCCGGCGGTTGCGAAAGACCCGATCGCGTCGATGATGACGGCGTCACCGGGTGGCAGGTTGCCAGGGTGAACCGTGATCGTCTGGTGCCTCCCGCGGCAGGGCTTCAGTGGCTTTCCCATTGCGATGATGCTGATTGGCGGGCCCAGCGTCGCGAGCGCGACGACGGTGCGAGTGCAGTCGAAGCTCTTCGGGAGCACGTCGCGGATCGAGACTTCACCCGCCAAGCACTGGTTACTCGTGTTGCTGGCCAGGATGGCGTACATGAGCCGCGGCGCGCCCGCGTAGGTGGTCGCATGCTCTGGGTCGCTCTTGAACATCACGGCGTGCAGCGGCACCTTGGCGCTCGGCTTCCCGATCCCCTGCGCGGCGGCCAGAGTCGCGTAGCACTCGGGTACGTAGAACGTGATGTTGAACTTCACGCTGGGGCTTTCGCCGCCCGGGTCTGCGCCGCCGGCGGGGTTGTTGGCTGACCAGGTGATCCGGACGATGATCTGGCCGGTCGGCACCGACTCGCCGGGGGTCGGCGGGGCGTTCACGATGACCGCCACCGTCTCGTCGACGCCACCACCGCACGCGACCGTCGCCGGCGCGTCGGTGGTCGGCGCCTGGTTGCCGGTGAGGATCGTCTGCGACGGCAGCGCGATGTCCAGGTCGGTCGAGCCCGACTCGCTTGAGTTCGGCGCTGGACAGGGCCCGACCGTTGTCGACAGTGGGTAGCTGCACTGCTGAAAGCCGCCGCTCGGCGGGATGCACGTGTAGGGAGCCGTCTGGGCGCTGGAGCGCGCCGGCAGGGCGAATATGACCGCCGCCGCGGCGGCGAGCGCGAGCGCGACGGTCGCGAGCAGAGCCCGCCGTCCGCCTCGATGAAGCCCAACCGTCCGCGCCATCATGTCCTCGCGGTCTTCTTCTTCGTGGGCTCTTTGAATGTCACGTTCTGGCAGCAGAGCTTCGACGTGCCGGCGTTTGCGGTGAGCA
>Ga0187860_1000904_pt1 | contig 27569 bp, 28 predicted proteins | sample June2016WEW_10_4_FD_132981 | JGI IMG/M metagenome (GOLD analysis project Ga0187860, IMG submission 132981) | Peatland microbial communities from SPRUCE experiment site at the Marcell Experimental Forest, Minnesota, USA - June2016WEW_10_40 | ecosystem: Environmental > Terrestrial > Soil >...
CTCGATCCCCAACTCGCGTTTCCCCCGGTCATAGCCGATCGCAGCAATGCTCGTCGAATCCACCGCCACACACTTCATCATGCCAGTCTAACTGCGACAGAGTTTATGAGACCACTTCTAGGGTGACGTCGATGCCTTCCTCTTTGAACCACCCCATTTTTGTGGCGATTGCATAAGGTGCGATGGCGGGAGACATCGCTTTGGAACAGAATGCGACTTTCACCTTCGAAATTTGTGCATGGGACATTGCGCATGAAGTTGCAATCACCGCGCACGTGAGGAGTACGAGCATCGTACGTTTCATATGGTCACCTCTTGTCTTTCGAGTCGTTCCTTTTCCGATGGGTCCCAGAAGAGAACTCGCCGGCGGATCAGATGAATACATCGGTTTAACAAAAGTCCCAGGATCGAGAGGATTAGCAACACCGAGAACTGTCCAGCAATATCCATATTGAAATTCATGCTCTGAATCAACATGCCGAGCCCTGCCTCCGCCCCCACGAACTCGGCCACGATCGCGCCGATCAACGCAAAAACCATTGCTACATCAACACCAGCCATGACGAACGGCAGGGCGTTTGGCACACGAAGCATCCAGAAGACCTGGTTCTTGCTGGCTCCCAGCGAACGGACCAGATTGATCCGGTCCTCGTCCGCCGACTTGAGCCCTACGATGGTGTTGACCAGGACTGGGAAAGAGGCCACCAGAGCCGCATTTACAACCTGAGCCTTAAGCCCGAGGCCGAACCAGACCACGACCAGAGGTGCAAGCGCCACCTTGGGAACCGACTGGAACATCACGATGTACGGGTATAAAAAATGCTCGACGTAGCGGTTCAACGCCACGGCCGTGCCCACCAGGAAGCCAAGCCCCGCCCCCAAAAGAAAACCGAGCAGCGTTTCCAAAAGCGTGTGTAGCAGGTTCTTCTGATAAACGCCGCTCGCGAACCCACGCCACAGCGCAATGGCGACCTGCGAGGGAGCGGGGAAGATATAGGTGGGCACCTTGAAGCCACGGATGATCAGTTCCCCTGTAAGGGCCGTAGCGCAGAAAAGAAGAACGGCAAGCGCAATGTTCCTCCGACTATGCACCGACCACCGCCTTGGCGTTGAATTGCGATCGGATAGAATCCACGTTGGCCCAAAACTCGGGTGAACTCATGGCATCCAGTCCACGCGGTCGTGGAAGGTTTACCTTCAGCGTTTCTATGATTCGGCCAGGACGCGGGGCCATCACGAACACTCTGTCGGCGAGAAAAACAGCTTCCGGGATGGAGTGAGTAATAAAGAGGACGGTATTCTTGCGTTCAAGCCAAATTCGCTGAAGTTCCAAATTCATCTGTTCGCGCGTCATCGCGTCCAATGCGCCGAATGGCTCGTCCATCAGCAACATTGCCGGGTCGTGCATGAGCGCGCGTGTAATGGCCACCCTCTGCTGCATGCCGCCCGACAGCTCCCACGGATAACGATTTTCAAAGCCTTCAAGCCCAACCAGGCTCAATAGCTCTCTGGCCTCTTTTACGTACCTATCGCGATTCTGGCGCTGCACGTCGATGGGTAACAGCACGTTTTCCAGAACCGTACGCCAGGGGAGCAGCACAGGTGATTGGAAGACGACGCCGATATCGTGCCGCGGCCCCGTGATGGGAATTCCCCATAGACAAGCCTCGCCTTGGGAGGAAGGCAGAAGACCGGCCAGTATCTTAAGTAGCGTCGACTTTCCGCACCCTGATGGCCCAACGAAGGCGACAAACTCGCCCTGGCTCACGCTGAAGCTGATCTGCTGGAGGGCACATATACTGCCCTCACGACTCGAATAGTGTTTTGAAAGCTCATTGACGGAGACGGTAAGACTGGAAGCTCGCTCCCGAATGGGCGCCTCCGGCGTACGAAACGCTCGGGCTAATCTTGTAATGCCGAACAGATCTTTAAGATGGGTCATTTTGCCGTTTACTTTGATTCCCGCTTGCGAATGGGGCCGTAATGATCGGAAACAAGGCCTAACGAAGTGGCTAGATGCCGGTGTTCTCGACAAGGGTTGCTGATTTGGGTGCTCGAAATCTGTAAAATTTCCCAAATTGACACAATACGATTGATTCCGCGAACTGCGGGTAAAACCCGCCTATAGCCAAGAAGAAGTGACTGGCTTTGATTTTCAGCGCAGCACCCTGCGCAAAGTGCTCGCGCATGATGGAATCGAGAAGCTCGGCAAGATACTCAGCAGTGAACGCTTTCTCCTCGTCATTCTGACAAAGAGAACATTCTGCGGGCTCACCCTGTTCCCGAATGATCTTCTTAAGGTATTCATCGTTCATAACAGAAATGGCGGAGCGCAGAATCGATCTGTCTCATCAACCCCGACACCCGTGCTCCGCCTGATACGGCACCAAGCCCAGTTCCGGCTCATTTATCTCGTCTCCGAAACGAGTCAAAACGGGCGATAGCACGAGCATGAGTACTGGATCATCCTCCTTCTCTTTACAGCGACGGCGGAAGACTCCAGTCAGGATTTAGGGTCACATTTCCAAGGGGTGCTGGGTCTTTGGGAGCAGGAGTGGCTTGCTCATCGGGTTTCCCGGCAGTCTGCTGAACGGGCTGACCTATCTGGTAGTTACTGGCGTCACCTACTGCGCCTTCGCCCTGCTGTCCGGACTGACCTATTTGGTAGTTACTAGCGTTACCATTTTCACCTGTTGTTTCGGACTGGGCCTGCGCACCCATGGCGAAGCCGAGCACCAGAATTGTCTCAAGCGCGAGAAAACGGATTTCCTTCATCGGTGTAGCTATCCTCCGTTCTAATAGATGAATTGCGAAAAGCCGAAGTTGGCGAAGCGCTACCGTTCGCCCCGTAGTCCGAAACCGTTCAGTCCGAGAAATCGATGCGATCGCTGTACGAAGGTTCCCCGTTCTCGATCTTCACAAGGTTGTAGCCGTGCAGTCCGTCGCCATTCTTGTCGAAGGTGTAAGTACCCTCCGCGCCCTTGTAGTCTCGAACCTTCAGGATCGCTTGCCGGATCTTCTCCGGGTCGGTGCTCTTGGCATCGTTGATCGCCATCGCGATTACATGGACCGCGTCATAGGACCAAGCGCTGAGAAAATCTGCCGGGGTTTTGTACGCGGCTTGGTACTTATCCGAATAGGATTTGGAGCCGGGATTTGAGTCCGGATGAAAATCAACGACCGCATAGACACCGTTGAGCGCCGGTCCCGCGAGCCTGCGTGCGGTGACGGCTGCGAAGGCCGCCCCCGAATTGATTCCAAACACCGACACCGCAACTGCGATCGCCAGTTCGAAGTTGTTTGAGGCTGCCGTGAATGAGAGTGTCGCCGTCTTCGAGTAGTCCGCACCGAGCTTCTTCCCCATGTAGAAGGAGACCAGGAACATTGCTAAAGTAGATCAACAGAGGAACGGCGATACGGACGACGTCGAGTGACGACTCGCCTCCACCCCATTGATAACGATTCGAAATCAAGCCCTCGGCTGTTGCCGGTTCACGCGGCGAGCTGTACATTGTAATGCTGAAAAATGATCCTGGTATGGCAAGAACAATTGGCGAGGGGTGATACAAGGAGTTGAGCACTATGGCGATTCTTCCGTCCTTTAATCGTATTCTCCTGGTCACAGATTTTTCGTCTAGCTCAGAAACGGCGGTGCCGTTTGCCCGTCTACTGGCTGAACATTACGGAGCAACCGTGTTCGTCGTCCATGTTATCCCTGAGTCGGCTCCGAAAACTGTTGTTCCATCCCCCGCGGCGGCGGGCGAAGGGGACGAGGCCCGCGGTGCTGCGGAAGCGCAAATGCGAAAGTTCCTCGCGGAGAATGCGCTTGGAGAGGTGCCCGTCGAGACCATCATTGGACAGGGTCACGTCGCGGATGTTCTCGCAACCGTGATCCAGGAAAAGAAAAACGATCTCGTCGTGATCGGGACTCACGGTCGCAGTGGCGTGGGTAAGCTGGTACTGGGCTCGGTCGCGCAGCGCATCTTCAATATTGCATCCTGCCCGGTGCTGAGCGTGTCCGCACGCGCCCGCAAAGCCTGGCATGCGGCAGAGAAATTCGCGAGAATTCTGTATGCTACCGATTTCTCTGCGGATTCTCTCCAGGCGCTGCCGTATGCGCTGTCGCTGGCCAAAGTCGGCGATGCCGAGCTGCTGGTATTGCATGCCTCGGCCGAGCCGCTTAGGCCTGAGGTGCTGCGGGAATATGACAAACGCTTAAATGCTTTAGTTCCGCCGGAAGCGAAAATCTGGTGTAAATCTGACACGATCGTGCTCGTCGGGGATCCTGTGCATAGCATCCTGAAGGCGGCAGCGGAGCACAACGCCGATTTCATTGTCATTGGTGCCCACCCCGCCGCAGGTACGCTCCATGTGCCGCTAACGACTCCCTACCAGATAGTCGCGCATGCGCACTGCCCGGTGCTGCGGGTGAGAGCCCCTGATGCGGAGATGTGACTTAACGATCGTATATCCCATAGGTCCTCTTATCGTGTGCTCTTATGATGTCCTGCCAGATTCTACGATGTCCTGTTAGATCTTTGCCCCCAGGCAGCGGACGACTTCGTCCATCCGCAAGTTCAGTTCGTCAAGCGTGCCGGAGAGGCGAATTTCGCCTTTTTCCATGATGTAAGCCCGAAGATTATCGGACAGCCGCATGGCAATCTCCACGTGCTGTTCCACCAGGAGGATGGTTACTCCGTCCTGCTGGAGCTTCTTGATGATCTCCATGATTTCGTGAATTATCTTTGGCGCCAAGCCCTCGCTGGGCTCGTCGATGAGCATCAGCTTGGGAGCGGCCATCAGCCCCCGGGCGATGGTCAGCATCTGCTGCTCGCCGCCCGAAAGGCTTCCTCCTTTTTGCCCCAGCCGTTCTTTGAGGCGGGGGAAATACGCGAACGCGGTGTCGAGCTTCTCCTCCCAGTTATCGACTTTACGCCGGACCAGCGATCCCAATCTCAGGTTCTCATACACGGTCAAGTTCGGAATCACGCGCCGGTCCTCAGGGATCAACGAGATTCCCTTGGCAGCAATCTTGTAAGGTGGAAGACCCGTGATGTCCTCGCCCAGGAAGTCGATGCGGCCGCTCTTGGGCGGCTGAATGCCCATGATCGACTTCATGGTGGTGCTCTTGCCCACCCCATTGCGGCCCAGCAGCACCACGATCTCTCCCTCTTTAACCTCCAGGGAAACATCATGCAGAACGTGGCTGTAACCGTAATAGGTATTGACGCCGCTCAGGTGGAGCATGCCTTCCTCTCTCACAGGTAGACCCTCTGCACCTCTTCATTGTCGCTCACTTCTCTGGGCGTTCCTTCCGCCAGCAGACGGCCTTCGTTCAAGACCACGATCCGCTCGGAGATTCCCATCACCACGCTCATGTCGTGTTCGACCAGCACAATCGACAGGTTGAGGGTCTTGTTCAGCCGCTGAATCAGTTTGGCGCAGAGGTTGGTCTCGGCGCAGCTCATCCCCGCCGTGGGCTCATCCAGCAAAAGCACCTTTGGCTCGGTAGCCAGGGCGATGCCGATCTCCAGATAACGGCGCTCGCCGTGCGAGAGCGTAGAGGCCAGCCAACTCCTCTTGGGAAGCAGATCGACTTGCTCCAGTAAGTTCAGCACCCGCTCATTGAGCTCCGCCAGCGAGTGGGTCGTGCGCCAGAAGTTGAAGGTCGTCCGCCGCGACTGGGCGGAGATGCGCACGTTCTCAAATACGGTCAGGCTGGGAAACAGATGCGTGATCTGGAATGTCTTGGTGATGCCGAGCTGCGAGGTGCGATGGAGCGAGAGTCGGCTGATGTCGCGGCCCTCGAAGAAGACCCGGCCGCTGGTGGGCTGGAAGAGCCCGGCGATGAGATTGAAGAGCGTGGTCTTGCCGGCTCCATTCGGCCCGATGATGGACTTCAACTCGCCCTGTCTGAGGACGAAGTCCACCTCGTCGACCGCACGCAGGCCGCCGAAATGCTTCGAGACCTTCTCCGTGCAAAGTAGCTTGTTCATTCGCCAGCCCCAGCCGCTCTGTGCTGCAGCTTCGACATTTTGCGGTTCATGTACTTTTCCCGGATGGTCCCCACGATCCCGCCGGGAAAGACCAGGATGATGATCACGAACAGCGAGCCGACAAAAGCCTCCCAGCGGGGCGTGTACAGGCTGATTGTGTTTTGCAGGAAGAGGAAGACGCCCGCGCCCACCAGCGGCCCGAGCAACGTTCCCTTACCTCCCAGGATAGTCATCATGACAATAGTTCCTGAGGTGAGCCAGTACAGGGTGGTCAGTGGCACGTAGCTGAGGTACAACGTATTCAGCGCCCCGGCCAGTCCGCCGAATAAGGCGGAGAGCACCAGCGAGGTGAACTTCACGAGCGTCGTATTGTACCCGCAGGCCCGGGCCCGGTCTTCGTTCTCGCGGTATGCTTCCAGAACCTTGCCGAAGGGTGACTGCAGGACTCTCCAGGTCAGGTACAGCATCAGGACCGTGACGGCAAGGACGAAATAGTAAAGATTTCTCGGCTTGTCCAGCGGGATGGAGAAAAACGCGACACTGGGAATATGGGTAAGACCGTCCTCGCCCCTGGTGATCTCCTTCAGCGGGGAGAGAGCAATGAAGTAGAGCATCTGGGCGAAGGCCAGCGAAATCATGGCGAAATAGACGCCGCGGCGTCTGATGGCCAGAGCGCCAATAAAGCATGCCAGCAGCATCGCGGAGACGATGCCGATGGCAAGGCTCGCGAACAGCCCCACCTTCCAATAGCGCAGGGCAAGGCCGGCGCTATAGGCTCCTAGACCGAAATAGGCGGCATGGCCGAAGGAAAGCACCCCGGTGTAACCCAGCAGAAGATTGAAGCCGAGCCCCGAGATTCCCCAGATAAGAATCTCGGTCGCCAGCGGCACCGAGATGACCAGCGGCAGCGCGGCCAGCGCCAGGGCCGCGATCCAGACGATCGTCGAGCGCGGCCCTGGCGCCACCTCTTGCAACATCTTTTGTCTTTCCGCAGGATCGATCATTCCGGCTCCGCTATTCGCGCCCTCTTTCTCCGAACAGCCCCCTGGGTCGGATCAGAAGGATGACAGCCATGCAGAAGTACATGGCGACATTCGAGTATTCCCCGGCAAATAGCGATGTGAAAGCGACGATGACGCCGATCAGCAGCCCCCCGACAATGGCTCCGCCCAGGCTTCCGAGGCCGCCCACGACGGTTACCACGAAAGCCACCATGGTCATCTCCACCCCCATGTCCGGCGTCGCCGCCATCATGGGAACGGAAATGGCCCCGGCGAGCGCGGCCAAGCCGATGCCGATTGCAAAACCGATCGACCAGATGCGCGAGGTGTTGATGCCCAGCACCTGTACCATCAAATTGTCGCGCGTTGCCGCCCGAATGATCATCCCCAGGTCGCTCTTCTTCAGGAACAACCAGAGCGAGATAAGGATTGCCAAGGTAAAGAAGATGACGAACAGTCGGTAGTTCGAAAACGTGAGTGGACCGAGGGTGGTCGCTCCGCTCAACGCCTCCGGATAGGAAACGGGCTTGCCGATCAGCCCGAAGATGATTTTCATGAAATCGGGAATGGCCACGGAGAGACCGAAGGTCAGCAGCAGCGGCAGCAGGGGATCTTTCCCATACAGCGGCTTGAGCAAAACGAACTCGGCCGCCATGCCCAGGACCGCCACCACCACTACAGCGCTTGCAATACCCACGGCAAAGCTGCCGGTGAGAGTCACTGCCAGAAAGACTGCATAGGCTCCCAGCATGGCAAACGTACCGTGGGCAAAATTCACCACGTCGAGAAGCCCGTAGATGATGGAAAGGCCGCTCGCCAGCAAGACATAGATCGAGCCCAGGGCCAGCCCGAAAAACAACTGCATTACGAGCACGTCCCAGGAAAGGTCCGCAAACATTCCCGCCCCCCTGCGTGCGAGGTTCTGCTGCTCACCACCTGCCGCCGCTTGTTCCGGCCCGCCGCAGACGCCAAAGGAACGGCGACTACTTCGGCAGCTTGACGTTGACGAACGGAAGATTCTTGGCGTTATCGGCACAGCTCATGATAATGGACTCGCCGGGCACCTCTTCGACTATATCCGCCAAGTCCCAACCGTTGGCCTTTCTGCCCTTGCCACGCACCAGCAAATAGCTCTGCACGCGCTGGTGATCGCAGGCGCGCACGTACTCCGGTCCCTTGGTCAATGTATACTTCATGCCTTCCATGGTGGCTGCAATCTTTTCCTTGTCGGTAGTGGTCTTGGCCTTCTCCATGGCCATGAACAGGACGTTGGTGGCCACGTAGCCGGATTCGCCGTCCGGCTCCACCGGCTGCCCGAACTTCTTTATGTAGGCGTCCAGGAACTTCTTGCTCGCCGGGTACTTGTCGCGGAGCCCCGAATAGAACGTCATGCCGCCCAGCACGTTCTCATCGTAGGCTGCTCCCACCTCTTTTAGGGTGCTCAGTGTGGTCTTGGTGCAGACGATCTTCATACGCTTGGTCAGGCCGAGTTCGCTCGCCTGCTTAAGGGCCGCCGTCTGGTCGGCACCGACATTATTTATCACCAGCACCTCCGGCTTGGCGGCCATGATCCTGGTGAAGTAGGTGGAGAAATCGGTAGCGCCGAGCGGGGCATAGACGTTGCCGAGAAATTGCCCACTCATCTGCTCGCTCTGCCAGATCCAGCCCTCGAGGATGCTATGTCCCCACTTGTAGTCGGCCGTCACCGAGAACCATTTCTTGCCCAGTTTCGTGAAGGCGTATTTCGATGTAGCCAACGCGGCGGAGTACGGAAGACACATAAAATCGAATCCATACTTGGTGAAATCGGAGCCCAAAGCCATGTCGTTTTGGCTGTAAGCCAAGAACGGGGTCCTGTTTTTGGCGGCAAACTCGTTGACCGCGAGAGAAATGGCGCCGGAGAGAGTGCCTCCGATGAAATCGCACTTTTCCTCCTCGATCAACTCCTTGGCGCGGCGCAGCCCTACGGCGCCGTTGAGTTGATCGTCGCGATAGATCCACTCGATTTTGCGACCCAGCACACCGCCCCGCGCGTTCCACTCCTCGACTGCCAACTGGGTCGCCTTCATCTGGTCAGCCCCCTGAGCCGAGTAGGGCCCGGTCAATGGGTGCATGGTCCCGTACTTAATGGCGCCCTGCGGCGCAGCTGTAACCAGCGATGGCATCCCGAACAGCGACAGGCCCGCTACCGCGGCACTACTCTTCAGAAAATTCCGCCTTGACGTCTTCTGGTCAGTTTTCTCATTCATAGGTTTTCCTCTTTTCCGTAACTTGAATGTACCTTGAGTCTGGAGCCCTCATCTTTGGCCCGGCCGCGCGCTCATGCTCATCAATGGAACTTGTCCAACAGTCTTTCGTGCAGCACTGACAGCAGAAGCCACTTACACTTTTCACCCGGTCACCGCCACGACTTCTCGGTGAGATCGAGAATTGGAAGTTTGCTTTCATCGCCTCACCCGGCAGCTTGTATCACCCATGTTAACCAGGAGCATCGATCACTGAGACATCCGGATTGATCAAAAACGTCCAAATGAGGGCGCCCGTGAGCATAACACTGGCCGTGACAAAGAACGGAGCGATCCACATACCTCTATCAAAAAGCGCTCCGTAGACGATAGCCGTTAACGAAGCGGCAAAAGCACCGCACATGTTCATGACGCCAGACACAGTACCGCTGAATTGGCCCCCCACGTCCATGCAGACCGACCAGGAGACTCCATTCATCACTTCCAGGCAGAAAAAAGACGCAGCCAGGCAAAGGACTGAGACTAGTGGACTTGAAGTCATTGCTGCTGGTATTACAAAAATTCCGGCAAGCAGGAAGCCAGGCACGGCCACCACGCGCCGCGCAAGCTTAGCATTGCCGGTTCTCTTCAGTATTGTGTCGGTTGCGACCCCACCCAAAACATCCCCCGCCATTCCAGCGATCAGGGGAAGGGCGCCGAGCAGGCCAAGAGTCTTTAGCGACATATGACGATACTCGCGGAGGTAAGTGGGATACCATGTGAGATAGAAGTTGCTACCAAAAAAGAAGCAGCTCCAACCTGCTGCGATGTACCACATATTTGGGGAGCCAAGAATGCGCCGCCAAGGCGCCGCAGGGCGTTTGATATTTAGCGGCTTAATCGTACCGTCGGAGTTCAAGCCTCGAATGTGTGCTAGTTCAGCCTGATTGACACCCTTGTGTTCTTCAGGATTGTTACGGTACAGGAGGTTGAACAGAATCGCCCAGATAATGCCGAAGGACCCGCAGATATAAAAAATGGCGCGCCAGCCGAATGCGAGCATAATTGCCGCGGCGAGGCCCGGCGTAATTGCCACGGCCAGCCGACTGAAAACATGAGTGATGCCTTGGATGCGGCCACGCTCCGATTGCGGGAACCACATCTGCATGCCTCGGCTGGAAACGGGGAAGGCGCCGGCCTCTGCGAGCCCAAGGGAGAAACGCGCACCCATGAGCGAACTAAAGCCAACTGCCACTCCATTGAGAATAGGCGTAATCCCAACGGCGATCCCAATTGCAGTGAGGACTCTCTTGGGCCCGAACCGGTCTCCCAGCCAACCTCCGGGAACCTGTCCTATCGCATAGGCCCAAGTGAAACAACCCAGAATCAAGCCCATGGCAGTTTTACTGAGGTGAAACTCTCTTGCGATCTCCGGCGCCGCCACGGAGATGTTCCCGCGATCCAGATAAGTGATCAGGTACAACAGGCTTATCAGGAACAAGATCCACCAACGGGTCTTCGTCGGCTTGGAGTAAGTACTACTCTGCGCAGTTTGTTCAGTCGGTTCGGCGATATGGCTCACGACGTCCTCCCTCGCTAAAGTAATTAGTTCTCTTCCAGCAATCACCTAGTCAGTTGAGTAAAGACCTATCGAGAACCGTTCGATCTGGATCGATTACGAATGCCCATAGCTGCGTCCCTATCACGGCTGTGTCTCCGCGAAATGGCCGCTCAAGATCTCTCCAGAACAGTCCGTTCGGGATTGATTGCAAAAGCCCACAGCAGTGCGGAAGTTATAGTCACTGCGGCGGTGAGGTAGAACGGCGCTACCCAGTAACCTCTCTGAACAAGAGCTCCGAAGATAATTGCCGAAATAGACCCGGCAAACTGGCCGATCATGTTCATGATGGCCGATACCGAGCCAGCATAGCCTCCCGAGATATCCATGGCGACAGCCCAAGTCGTCCCGGAAGACAGTGAGATGAAAAAATTGCAGAGAATGAGGCAAAGCACTACCGCAACCGGCTTAGCCATGGTGCCCGCAGGTATGGCAAACAGCGCGGAGCCTACCATAGCAGCTATGCAGACGCCGCGGCGAGACCATTTTAGGTTTCCGGTCTTCTTGAATGCATAGTCGCTTATTATGCCGCCCACCACAACACCGAGCGCACCTGCAAACAACGGCAGGGGAGCCAGGTAGCCCATGTTCTTCAGCGAGATGTGCCGAAATTCCAATAGGTAGGTTGGCATCCAGTACCAGAAGAAATAACCGGTGTAGGTATATGCGCTCCAAGCTATTCCCAGAACATACGTGGCAGGAGATGTCAAAATCAGCTTCCACGGAATGTCCACCTTCTTCTTAACTTGGCTGCCGGCCGGCGCTCCATCCCGAATATAGGCCGCCTCGGCTGCGTTGACTCGCTTGTGTTCCTCCGGCCGCTCACGATACATTACCCACCAGCTAATCGCCCACACGATGCCAACTGTACCGAAAATGTGAAAGATCGACCGCCAGCCCCAGGCGGTCATGATCGCTACACCAGCCAGTGGTACGACTGACGTCGCAAATTGGCCGCAGCTGTGCGTAACGCCATTGACCAAGCCGCGCTCCGACTTTGGATACCAGAATTGCATTGCCTGCGTGCCGGCGGGCCAGGAAGCGGCTTCACCCAAACCGAAAATGAAACGAATCGCGACGAGAGAGAGAAATCCGAACGCGTGGGCAGTTGCCATGGTCATCAGCGACCAAAACAACACCACAATGGTCAACACCTTCCGCGGTCCGAGTTTGTCGGTGATCCATCCGCCGGGGAGTTGCCCGATCGAGTAGGCCCAGGCAAATATACTGAAGACAAAACCCATTTGGGTTTTGCTCAAGCCGAATTCCTTTGACATCCTGGGGGCTGCTATCGAGATATTGGTTCGATCCATGAAGGTGATCAACGCCATCATGGCAATCATAAAAAGAATCGTCCAGCGGTACCGGGTCCGCTTCGCGAGTGCCGCATCGCCTAAAACGCCTGCTCTACCCCATGTTTCTGTTACGTTCACGCCAACCACCTAATCGCTCCTAGATTATCGCCAGTTCCATCTCATACCCACACCACACTGATGTGACTCTTTCACGTCTCTATCAGCTCGCAAGCAATACTATGGCACCTGTGATACCGTAAGCCGGACCGTCCGCCGTGATAACTTCTTTGCCCCCCGCTTCAAGGAACAGCTCAGTGGCTTCCCCCCGACCGCCTCTGGTAATAGCTACAACGGACTTTGCAATGTTATGGGTTGCTGGCATACTGAAATTCCTAATCGCAAAGATTATGGAAGGCGTACCACTCTCTCGCACAGAAATGGGCATGATGCGCCCGCAAAGTGCCGGAGCCACAATGAACGTCACCCTCGAATTAGTTACGTTGATTGCTTCTACAGCAGCGCCCCCACGACGCCACCTTGTTTGGAATGTGCGTGATTTAACTGCTAGTCGCAAACCAGACGCAGTGATTAACATCACGGCTCTGCGTGACGGGCCTCATGCCTCCGATTCCGCCCCCACTAGAAATATGTGAATCATCCATCTGCCCTATGAATTGACGAACACAATGAAGCCCGTGCCGACCCAAATTCGAAAAGACACCAGACAATCGCCAAACGTCGACCGTAGCTTTCGGCAATAACTCCGAAAACCGTGCTACCGACAGTAGCGCCAATCATTGTCGACGGTGCTAGGAGCCCACCTTGTCCAAGCTTGATGTTCAGAACCTTGATGAGCGCTGGCATTGCTACTGCCAGAATCGCAAGATCGTAGCTGTCCTAAAAATACGTGAAAACCATTGCTCCCATCACTTCCTACTCGCTGATCCCCAAACCCGACCCGTTACCTCTTCTGTCGCTAATGAACTTACTCCGATTAGACATCCCCGCTTGCGAGCGCAGGGCAACCTTTCACTGCTCGGTTCGCTGCTTCATAAACGTCTCCGAAGACCTTGCAGGGCAAGTACTAGGAATTTGCCCTACATAACTTGGTACGAATCGCGCGCTCAACCAACATCGTGGCATTTTCGAAAGCTGCGGCCAGCTCTTCCTCGCTTAGGCCGGCGCCAAGCCCAACTTTCCTGGCCATGGCACTGTCAATGAGATCCCGCGAGGCGTGAGCGTCGCTGTTAACTACAAGTTTTGCGCCTGCATCACGAGCCAGGGACGTCACCCGGCCATTACCGAGACAATGCCCGGCGCGCGCAGAGAGCTCTAGGAGCACCCCGTTCTTGGCTGCGAGCCTCGCCTGCTCCGCCGTGAGAAGCCCTGGATGAGCGAGAACGTCCACGCAGGCTTCCAGGGCCGCCATGTTCGTGCCTTGGGGGACGGGCTCCACGATCGTCTCACCGTGGACGACGATCACCTCCGCGCCGAGGTTTCGCGCACGTTGGGCGAGCGGAGCAATCAGCTGTGGTGGAACGTGTGTCAACTCCACGCCCGCTAGAGCCCTGATTCGATGACAGCGGTTGAGCTCTTGCAGTCCACCGATCATACGTTCGAGGGTTTGCTCAAGGTTGCTCGGATCTGCATGATCGGTGAGCGCAACTGCCACTAGCCCTTTCTCCTCCGCGCGTTGGATCAATTCAGCCGGACACATTGTCCCGTCGCTAAAGAACGTGTGCGTGTGCAGATCGATCATGGGTATTCGCACCTCCCTGGAGCCGCTCCAGCTCGCCCGCGTGTGCCTGGACCTTGCCCAACGCCTCAACTATGTCATCCATGTCCACCTGCTCGGCCAGAAGCACCTGATGCCGCAGTATCAGGGTGCAACGGCAAGCCGTCTCGGCGGCGGGACAGCCGGGATCCCGAAGATCGACCGCCCGGCGATAGTGCTCCAAGGTCGGTGACAGAACCGTACCTTGCAGCTGATCCGGCTCGAATACCGGGTGCCGGTAGATGGGGACGTTGTCGCTGGGAAGAAACGGAACCCCTTCAGCGGCAAGCGCGCGGGCCAGGAGATCGGGCCTCGCCCCGGCAAAGTGCACCGGGTCGTAGCGCACCAGATAATAGTAGTAAGCGTGCTTCGAGCCAAGCGCGTCACAGCGTACGTGTTCGGCGCCCGGAACCTGCGCGAGTCGCCGCGTCAGGAAGGCAGCATTCTTCTGCCGCTTGGCGTCCTGTTCGGGAAACTTTTCCAACTGCCCCAGCAGCACGGCACTCTGCCACTCGGAAAGCCGGTGGTTCCCCGACAGGTGCTGCGACATGAGCTCGCTCGATCGGCCTGCCGTTTTCTGCCCGGCGCTCTTGAGGCGGCCGAAGGCGCGGTAGGCGATCACTTTTTCGGCGAGGGTCTCGTCGTCAGTCGCCACCAATCCTCCCTCGCCCGAGGTAATCGTCTTATTCGACTGAAAGCTGAACGAACTGAGATCACCCCAGCTGCCTGACCTGCGCCCGGCCCAAGCAGCGCCGATGGCTTGAGCGCTGTCCTCGATGATAGACAGGCCGTGGTGCTGTGCGAGAGCTCGCAACGCCTCCATGTCGGCCATCTGTCCGCCCAGATGTACCGGTATCATGGCACGCGTGCGCGCGGTGATCTTGCGCTCGCAGTCGATCGGATCGAGGCAATAGTTTTTCGGGTCGATGTCGGCAAACACCGGAACCGCACCGACCATCAAAACCGAGGTTGCGGTGGAGATAAAGGTATAAGCAGGAACGATCACCTCGTCGCCCGGTCCGACACCCAGAGCACGCAGAGCCACTTCGAGGGACACACTCCCGTTCGTCACCGGAAAACCGAAACGCACGCCTACGAATTCGGCAAAGCGATGGCCGAAGAGGGCACCCAACGACTCAGGATCGTCCCCGCGAGCGCCAGCAAACCATCGGTTCCCTGCGAGTACCTTTTCCAGCCAGGCTCGCTCATGTGCGTCAGCTGTCGGCCAAGCTGGATACGGCCGATTTCGTACCGGAGTCCCCCCGAATATTGCCAACTCCTCCATGGTTGAGTTCCCCTTTCCCTTCTGCTCAAGCCTTCAGGCGCCGGCTACCTGCGGCCTCACCGCCGGCTTGCCCAGCATTTCAAGAAGCAGCGTCGCAGCGCGCTCGGCGAAGCGTGGGTCGTTGATCCAAGCGTCCTCTTCCAGTACACGCACATCTGGCTGTAAATGGCTGGTCAACGACGAAATGAAAGCGCGATCGCCTTTCGCGTCGTGGAGTGGCCCACCTGGCTTGGCGTACATCGAAAACCCACGAAGCGGAATGAGAACGGTGGTTGGCCCCTTGGCACGGTTGAGCTTCTCGGCCATGACGCGGCCCACGGTTGTCATCTCGCTCTGGGTTGTGCGCACCAGGCTGATAACAGGATTGAAATGGTAGCTCCTACGTCTGCGGTATTTCCCTGTCAGCTTCCCCTTCGCCTCTCTGATCAAGAAATCCACACAACCTGGCACTATCAGTTGTGGCAGGCCCTGCCGCCCCGCCGCCTCGAGGCGATGTGGCCCGGCCGCGTGGAAGCCACCGAAGAGCTCGTCCGTCAGCTCGTGGGGAGTGAAATCGAATACAGCATCGAACATTCCACGGTCAATGAGGTCTTCCATCGCCCTGCCGCCCGTCCCATTGGGGTGGAAGACCACAACCTCATATCCACTGCTCTCGATGATCTTCTTGGCCAACATCACCGCGGGCGTGGTGTTGCCATACATGGTGGCAGCAATCTGTCCGCCGCCGCGAAGTTCTGTGCTCACTCCCGCCCGCACCATCCCAAGAACGGCGGCAGCAGCGCCGTCGAAGATCTTGCGGCTAATCTGGTTTATCCCGAGAATATCGACGACCGAATGCATGATGGTCATGTCGCTGATGCCGACATACGGCCCGAAAGGCGTTCGTCCCTGGGTGGCGGGCGAGACCAACAGCTTGGGGATGCCCACCGGCAGGGCCTGCATTGCTACCGCGGCAGTGATGGCACCGTCGCTGCCGCCGATGGCTAGTACACCACTGACCTTACGGTTCGCATAGAGATCGGTTAGCACTGGAACCAATCCCCGCTGCATCACCTCACACGCCTCACCGCGACCCAACTTAGCAACTTCCGCCGCACTGCTACCGGCGGCCCGGGCGACCTGATCGCGGGGAACGTCGGGGACGACGCTGAGCGGGTCCCCGGCCATTCCGATATCAATCAGCAACACTTGGCCGCCGCTTGCCTCTATTCTCTCCTTCAGATAGCGTGCTTCTGCGCCCTTCGTGTCCAGGGTGCAAACGATTGCCACTGTTCCGCTCGACGCAGCGGAGTCTCGCGATTGATGCTGAGGATTCTCGGCTAACATGTCCACCCTCGTCAGGCCCTGCCAGCAAAGAGTGCGGCCAGCGGCGGGTTAGAACGCCCGCTGAGCGTAATCTCGGTTGTGCACATCGACCTTGATCTTTTTCAGCTCCAGGCAGAACTCGGCAAGAATCTGGGCCTTGCGCTCGATGAAGCGCCTGCCTTTGTCCGCCGAAGCCCGGAACGGATTACCGACCAAGCCGGTGTCGCTGTACTCCTGGTGATCCATCGGCACCCACGCAACATTCATTCCATTCATCATCACGTAGGGGCTGCCATTGATCTTGGTGAACTTATCACCGCTCCCGTCCAGCCACTTCGGGCGATGGGTGAAGTCCTTCTCGGTCCGTTCAAGATGCACCAGCTTTTCGTTGAAAGCCATCACTTCTGAAGTTTCGACCTCGCTTCCGTGCCACCCGGGTGTCTCCTCCGGAGGGTTCTCGATGATGTCCTTGGCGTACTCCGGAACCGCTTCCGCATCAGCGCGAAATACGCACACCAATGCCCCTGTCTCGTAGCGAACGGAGCGCAGTGCTGGGTCGACGACTTTGGTGTTCGAAGTGTGTCCGGTCGCAAACACAATCTTGTTGAAACCGTTGTGGATCAGGCAACGCGCAATGTCATAGAGAATGGCTTGGTAGGTGGAGGAACGCATGGTGATAGTGCCCGATGCCGTGCCGGCGGGATGGAGGTGCTGCGGCGAGTAGCCGAACCAGACGAGTGGAGTGTGTGGCACGTTGGCGAGCTTTGCTGCGCACTGCACTGGTAGCTCGGTAGCAATGCCGTCGGTGCACACCGGGAGGTGACGGCCATGCTGTTCGCAACTGCCGAGCGGCACCATTACGACGTCCGACTCCTCCAGCCATTCACGTACGTCGAGATAACCGCAGTGATACAAGTTGTAAATCTTCTCGTTCATGAGTCCCTTCTCCTTGGGTTACGGTGATGACGAATTTTCGTTATAGCAGCCTACAGTTTTCCCGTTAACCGAATCAGTGCAGCGCGGCGATGGGCATCCATGCCTTCGAATTCCGACTGCCGTACTGCATATCGGGCAAGCTTTTCCTTGGCGCCGTCGGCCACCCATTGATGTGTGATGGTCTTGATGAAGGTCCCCACCCAAAGACCGCCGCCCCGTCGGGCGCCACGGAGCGTAGGCAGGATGTGGTTCGTTCCCGCCACCTTGTCGGCGAAAACCTCGGCTGCTGACTCGCCTAAGAAAAGCGAACCGTACGAGGTCAGCAGAGGCAGCAGCGCACGGGGATTCTCGGTGTGAACTTCCAGATGCTCTGGCGCGTAGTCGTTGGCGAACGCGGCAGCCTCTTCTAACGTCGAGGTCACAACAACGACACCATTCGTCTCCCACGAGCGGCGCGCCACCTCCTGTGTAGTCAATTCCTTCAGCTGGCGCTCAATTTCACCGAGGACCGCGCAGCCCAACTTTTCAGAAGTGGTGACGAAAGCGCCGCGGGCATTCGGATCGTGTTCGCACTGCGCGAGGAGATCGGCTGCAATGAAGTCGGGTTTACCCGTATGGTCGGCAATGACCATGCATTCGCTTGGTCCGGCAAGGAAATCCAGCCCAACGGTGCCGAAGACCTGACGCTTGGCCTCTGTGACGTACTGGTTGCCCGGTCCAACGACGAGATCGACGGGGCGGATGGTTTCGGTGCCGAAGGCCATAGCCGCGATAGCCTGAGCGCCCCCCAGGCAGTAGATTTCGTCGGCCCCGATCTTTGCCATGGTGTAAAGGATTGCCGGGTTGAGTCGCTTGTCCCGGCCCGGCGAGGAGCAGGCCACCAGCCGCTTCACACCGGCCACCTTGGCAGGGGCGAGCGACATAACTGCCGAGGTTAGACAGGGGTAACGCCCCGCAGGAACATACGCGCCGGCAGATTCGACAGGCACGAGGCGGTGTCCCATAAACACGCCCGGAATCATCTCTTTTTCGAACTCCTCCAGGGTCGCGCGCTGAGCCTGGGCAAATGTCGTCACCCGCTCGATGGCGAAGTCCAGGCCCGCAATGACGTCCGATGGAAGATCTCTTTTCGCCTCCTCGATCTGCTTAGCCCCCAAACGGATCGGACCGTCGTAGCTGTCAAACTTCCTTGCGTATGCGGCAAGCGCCTTATCACCATCGCGCTGCACTGTCTCCAACACCTCGGCGACCGTTGCCCGCAGCGTGCGCAGGTCCTCAGCTTTGGGAGGGTGCGCACTCTTCAGTTCGCGAACTGTCATCTTTTTTCTCCGTGTGGTCCGTATGATCTAACGTACCGGGCAGATGAACTGCAGAAGCTAGATACCGCCGCCCCCGCCCATGCCAAATACCGCTCTCCTCTAATAATCTCTAATGTCGATGGTTTGTAATCTGACCGGCTGATTATGGCTATGGAAAATAGTCGATTATCGATAATCTGTCAAGTGGTAATCTACCTAAAATGCGAAATAAACCAAACCGTTCATTCCTGCGGCGAGAATCGACCGCCGATCAGGTACGCGAGACCCTGTTGACCAGAATCCTCGACGGCACTTACAAGCCAGGCGACCGCCTAAAAGAGCTGCTGCTGGCTCGAGAGTTCAACGTTAGCCAGGCACCAGTTCGCGAAGCACTCCGTGGGCTGATAGCGGCAAACATCGTCGAAACCGTCCCGTACAAAGGAACTCGGGTTCGCGTTGTAAGCGATACGGAACTGCAGCAAGCTTACCGTGTACGAGCGCTGCTGGAAGAATTGGCAGGGCAATTGGCGGCATCCAGATTTAAGGGTGATACCGAAGATTTAAAAGCACACGCCGATGCCATTAAGAAAGCCGTCAAGCGCAAAGACATGCGCCAATACGCCGAACACGACTACCCATTTCACCGGGCAATCGTTGAGCGAAGCGGCAACCACGTGCTGCTGCGCATCTGGGAGCAACTCCATTTCGAGGTGCGCACGAGTATGTACCTCAATCATCCGTCGGCGACCCTCACGGCGGCCGTGAGCTGTCACTACAAGATTGTGGACGCTCTAGATCGCGGCAACGGAGCCGAAGTAGGAAAGCTCCTCCGCCGCCACTCGGACTCGTTCGCCGACGAATTGGAAAAGCCAAATAATTCGCTTAGGAATCAGAGTCCTGCGATGGGGACAAAGTAGCCAGCAGCAACTCGGTCGAGAGTCGGCATCTACCGAACCGCCGTGCAACGGCTGCATACAGGATTCCACCTCGCTTATCGGCTGCCGGAAGCTTTGGCGTTGCTGCTGGACCTGCTCGGCATCTTGTTCTTGGGTGTGGACCGACGGCGTACCGGAAAGAGGAAGCGCATCCCGGCGATGGAACATGGTTCAACCAACGTGCCGCGGAGCCCAACGGGTGTAGAATCTTTCCGTTTTCGAAGTCAACGAAAATCTCGGACGAAGGGATGCATCTATGGCCACCGATACTCCGAACACGATGCCGATCGGGTGCCCTCATCTGGATTTTCCTGATCAACCCCAGGAAATCCGTGATCGAAGCTCCGGCCGGAATTCGTGAAGGCCCGGAACTTTAATGGCGATGGCAGTTTGCAGTGGTGCAGCCGAACGCGGAACTGTAGTTGAAGCGAGGGGTAGCCGCGAAGCAAGGCTTATAAAGCAGAGATCTCCCCAGCCTTGGTCCGCGTATACGAAAGGACTGTGATGCAACCTGAAAAGAAGAAATATCGTTTCGCTCTTATCAATGCATTTGTGCTTCCCAAGGATTCGCCGTATATCGACGAACACCACGCCCCGATCGAAGGTCCGAAAGAGTCGCGCATCATGAATTTCGATAACGTCAAGCACGTGCTCGAAGACGTCGAATGGGACTTCAATCCGGGTGCACTTGCCAGCTACGGCAATTGGCCTGTGCTCACGCGGGAAGAGTTCGGCTTGGCGGCAGTGGCTCGCGTGCCGCTGGTGCGGCAGGCGTGCGAAAGCGGAAAATACAACGGCATCGTGCTATTGGGCGGAGGCGAGCCGGGCTTTCTGGAGTCAACGGAAGTCGCGTGCAAGTACAACATTCCGGTGACTTCCTGCGCCTTCGCGCAGATGCACATTGCTACCATGCTCGGCAACAAGTTCAGTGTGATCGATCTGTGTGAGGTTCATAACATGTTCTACTACAACCTCGTCGTTCAGCATCGATTCACCGAGCGTTGCGCTTCCATTCGCAATATCAACTTCCCGCTCCCCCGTCCAGGCGAGGAGCTGGATGAGAGAACCACCCGCGGCCAACGCAACAAGGCAATACGCGGCGAGAAGTGCGAGATGGTCGAGGCGGCCGTCGCGGAAGCGGTAGCGGCCATCGAAGAAGACGGCGCCGAGGTGATTACCATGGGATGCTCGGCTACCTTCTGGCTGCAACCATTCGTGCAGAACCGCCTGTGCGCTTTGGGATGGGAGATTCCGGTGCTGGAGGGCTACAGTGCCGCCATCCAATTGGCGAAGCTGATGGTCGACTTGGGCGTAACCGCCAGCGGGTTGACCTTCCCGAACGATCATCCCAAGAGATGGCGCCGGAAGAAGACGTTTTGACATCATCCTAAGCACTCCTTCCTTAAAGTCTTATATGGAAAGCGAATTCTGACATTCGGCGTCCATTACCAGATTCCCGGGCTGAGAACACCTCTGCAGGGTTCGGACCGAGAGGCCGAATCGCCGCGTGGCTAAGCCGTAGAACTATTTGCCGTCGATTGCGGGCGAATGACGAGCAACGCGGAACTTATCCGAAAGTGCCGCGTCGAGCCAGCCGCGTTTGGACTACGCGGTCCCGAAGTCAGATTCGAGGAAATGACGCTGGAAGGGCGTGCAAACCAACCTTGGCGCCGTTCAGTCCGAATCAAGCGCTACTGGATTTTGAGCACACCGGAAGGCAATATCGCTTTTAGGACGATCTTGAGTTCCTTATATCGGGTTTCATCAGCGTGAAACCTGATCTGGACTGTTTCGGGTGGCTGGCAGATGAGCTCCAGGCGAAACAGCTCTCTCCTCAGCTCCGCCTTTCCGATTTTGAAGTGCCCGCACAGCGTTCGCTGATGACTTTCAATGTAAAACAGCCCACCGTCATAGGACTCGAATTGCCGTTGGATCAAAAATAAGCATCGTCGCTGGCCTCGTTTTCAGTAAAGGAGACCTGGAAATATTCGCCGCCGGCGCTGCTGACGGAGACGTAGGGAGCAAAAACTCTGTCATTCCTGCACAGACTTAGGATTCTATCCCTTTGAGGGCACAAGTGGTTCGCACCCAGTTTCTTGGTGCCTCGGAAGGAACAAGGTCAAGACGACCAGAACGCGGTTTATCGAAAACGATTCCATGCTATTGTGGCCGTTGAGAACAGTAGAGATGATAGCAAGGTGGAAGATGCTCGTGCTGGCAGGCACCACCAAGGCACGGAGAATCTCCGCTGCGACAGCATTACGCATTGAGACCGGTTTGATTTTGCAGTTAATGATTCAATTCTTATTTCCCCGCAACTGCCTGCGAATACGATTTCGCGGCGCGCAGTTCCGGTCGCGATGATATAGGATCGCTGATCTGTATCAGCGCGTTGAAATACTGCCCCGCCTTCTCGCGCTGGCCTGCCGCCTCGGCTGCGGTGGCAGCACCGTACAAAGCATTGAACCGGTTCGGGGACCGTTGCAGTGTGCTTTCGAATGCTGTTAACGCCTCCGTCGGCATGTTGATTGTGAGCAGGAATTCGCCTAGCAGTTCGCGCGCAGGAACGACCGGCCCTGGTGTGACAGGATGCTTCTCTGAGGCATCTTCCATGTCTGCGGCCGAGCGCAGGAGTTCCAGCGCCTCGTCCTTGTTCCCTTGCGCGAAGGCCAGCATTCCGGCTGCCTCACGGCGCTGGATTTCCACCTGCCCGGCCCAGTAAGTTTCCTGCAGCTTGGTCAGCTGGTCGCGCACGAACTCAAGTTTCTGGACGGCCTGGCGGGCCGCGTCCACATCGCCGGTGTGAGCGCTACCCAGTGCTCGCGCAAAATAGACGGTCGCTTCCGCCCACGACAGCTTACCGCCGGGAGAATCTGACGGAATCTCGAGCTTTGCCGCCTCGGCCCAGCGACCCGTTTCGACTACATATCGCGCCGGCATAGTTGCCGTCGCGTACACACCAGCGAAGTAACTCGGCAGCCCCGCCTTGTTGACTGGCATTTGGTCCAGTACTCTCTTTGCCTTTTCGTCGTCTCCGCATTGGAGATAGGCGTATTCCAAGTAATCATCCGCGTGCAGACCATCTCCGGGCATGCCAAGTTTGCCTGCGGCGGCGGCCGAGGCGATGTTGGATTCGATCGACTCCTGCCATAACCCCAACCGAGTAAAGATGTGCGACGGCATGTGCAGGGCATGAGGGGCATCGGGAGCAATCTGGGCGTAACGGCGCGCAGCGGGCAGCGCCTTTTCCGCCAGCTCCGGATAGTCGTACGCGTGGATTATGTAATGCGGCGCGCCGGGATGGTTCGGCTCCGCGGCGAATACCTTCTCCGCAATCTCACCAGCTTTTTTCTGTCGGGCCAAAGTCTTGTCCGGCGGAGACGCCGCCACCGTGCCCAGCAAGGCCAGTGAATAAAATGCCGCTGCCTCCCGGTCCTCCGGATAGCGGGTGTACACGCGCTCCATGGCGGATTCATACGCCAACACGCGCGTGAGGTGGTCCCGCTTGTCGGAGTCTTTGTAGAAGGCCTCGATGGCTGCCACATAATCGCGCTCGCGCTCGGTCTTCGGAGCCAGTGCCTTGGCCTTCTGAACAGTTTCCCAGCCTTTCTTCAGGACGGCGGGGTTGGATCCGCGCCCCTCCCAGATGGGATGGAAGTAGCTCATGGCGGTACCCCAGTAAGCCATGGCGCAGCCAGGATCATCTTTGGCAACCTGGATGAAAGCCTGTTCCGCTGCTTCGTACCAAAACGAGTGCAGCATGGCCACGCCGCGCTGAAACTGTTTCTGCACTTGCGGTGCGCAGGAGGTGCTGAAAGAGACGTTTCCTAATTTTTCTGGATCGCCGGCCGGATGATGATGTTCCTCATCGGCAACAGCAGGCGCTGCAATTAGGCAACCAAGCAGGAGAAGCGAGAAGGCGCGTGAGAGGATACGCATATTACACCTCCATGTGAATCGTTCCAAGCTACTACGATGCACGATCAGAGTGCGTTGTGGGGCCACAACTGTTTGGAAAGGTCTGGATCCGCGATAAACCATTTCCTTTTTCCATTCTCGATGTACAACAGCACTGCCGGTAGCATCAGCGGCACTGCCGAATTGGCTTTGCTGCGCGAACGCGCCGGGAAGTGCACCCCCTAGACACAACTGCAGTCATACCGTGCTGAGAACAAGAGCGGTACGACGATTCATTTGTGATCTCCTTGATCTAGTGCACACAGATTCTCAGCCGGTCTGGCTGGTTGCATCGGACGGGGTTTGTGTCTGAGCCGGCGTCCCATGACAGTCTTAGGTCCGCCAATTCGCCATGGCGGGCCAGAAGTCGCAATGTGGGAAGTTGGAATCTCTGCTGGCGTTTGCCAGCGATTGGGGAGCGGGTGATGGCCTGCCCAAGACTGATTGCGAACGACCCATGCCGCGCTTGCCGTAAATCAGTCCGTAGCCCTTATCGAAGCGATCTCACTGCCGCCCACGCTCGGCGATTAGGTCTTCGGGTACCACATTGGGGTGAATCAACAACGGTCGCCCGGCCCGGCTCTGGAAAACTTCGACAACCACATGCTTACGTTGCGCATGTGCTTCGGCCACAAACTCTCGCATTTCGTCTGACTCAGTCAGTGCCTGAAGCGCCCGAGTCATTGCAGCACTGGGCTCTCGGGCTGGTGCACCAGACGGGCGGCAAAATTTGAACGATACGCCGCAGCTTGATTCGATCTGCACTTATGCCCCTTCTGGGGGCTATCCGGCAGAGCAGCCACCCAGGCCAAAGCGGTCACTGCGCGAGGTGCTGCATTGGGGGGTGTTCTGAGCAAGGTAATGCTGGTCAGGCGGTCCGAACCAACTGGAATATACTTCCTTTGATTTGCTCACCGGGTACCTTATTGTTAATATCGCCATGCAAGGAGAATGCATGGATACTCGTACGATACTTGCTGACTTGAAGGCAGAGCTAAACCGCATCAACCAAGCCATCGCCGCCCTTGAGTCACTCGACGGCACAGCAACTGCTACGCCGAGAGCGACCATCCCCGCCGCCAAAGCCGCCCCGAAGCAGTCCAAGAAACGCGGCCTAACCCCCGCTGGCCGCAGAAGATTGTCAGCGATGATGAAGGCCCGCTGGGCAGCAAGGAGTAAGGCATCAGCAAAGCCCGCCGCGAAAAAGGCCAGTGTTCGTCGCACAATGAGCCCAACCGCCCGGAAGAAGATCGCTGACGCTCAGAGGAAACGGTGGGCAGCCCAGAAAAAGGCAGCCGCTAAACAACCAGCCAAAAAGGTTATGGCGGGAAAGAAGGCTTTAGCCAAGAAAGCGAAGCAGGGTTCCTCGGGTGCTGGGATGATGGATTTGCTCAAGTCAGTTTTTCAATAACATGCCTCGAAAGGATGAACACGCTATAGAGCCACCTAAATTGGCCAAAATAGCTAGCCATCATTGGAGTTGTGCAGCCCGATGCATTTATGCCCGTGAGTCGCATTGGTGTTGACTTGCCGTGCGCTGGAATTCACCATAGTTCTGTTGTTCCGAACCAGAGGTGGCTTTATGTCCGTTGCCAGTCATGCCGCCAAAGTGTTCTATATCGCTCTGCTGATCCTGTTCCTAATGGTCGTTTCACCGGCCCAAAACATTGCCGAACTCAAGAAACAGGCTACTGCCGGAGACGCAAAGGCACAGTACAGCCTTGGCGTGGCGTATGCCAATGGCTATGGTGTTTCGGAGGATAAATCCGAGGCAGTACGTGGTGGCGCAAAGCCGCCGATCAGGGCAATATAAAGGCTGAGTTCAGGCTTGGCGTGGCATACGACCTCGGCGATGGTGTCCCAAGGGATGAAGCTGAGGCGGTACGCTGGTATCAAATAGCCGCTGATCAGGGTTATGCTGAGGCGCAGTTCAGCCTTGGAGCCGCATACCGCGACGGCGCTGGTGTCCCAAAGGATCACGCTGCCACAACGAACTCGCAATGATGAATCCGTGCTACCTCAGTCCGTTAAAACATCACCGTAGGGCTCGGCCTTGGAAACTGGGGTGGTTATCGGCGATCAGCTCGCCATTGATCATCCGGTTTGTCACCGCCGAAGAGCATCTTGCCGGGACACCAACAGCTGCCCTTGTCTATTTTTGTGCGCCCCACATCCATTGCCATACGATTCACCCATGCCGCAGATCAACCCGGATTCAATGATCGCCATACAGTCCGAACTCACGTTTAAAAAGGAATTTCCAGGGTTGCATTAGCAAGTCCCTCCAATAACTCCTTTGTCGTGGACCTCGCCCTTACTAACCGGCATCTTCCGCGCTGGATGACGCCAAGCAGTGATTGAATCCGTGGATTTGATTTCGCCGAGGCACAGGTTCATTTACGGCGCACCTGGACGTGTGGGCAGGTGGGCTCGCCGAAGCGCAAAGCATCAAAAGCACGGGCGCCACTGCACCCGTCGCTTGCCGAGTTCATGCAGTCGTGGAGAAAGCAGACGCCTTACTTACAGCCGGCGGATTGTGTCTTTCCTTCCACGAAGCTGAAGGGCTGGCAGCCACGTGTGGACGATAAGGCAGAGCCTTGTTAGAAACTAAATGCCGAAATTTCTCACGATCCTCTACTGATGTATTCCTGAGTTCACGTTGCTTTACACGAACGAGCGATCTGCTTTTTCGCAGACGCGTGGAAGCAGATCGTTCGCTTCGCTCAGCATAACCAGCTTATTGGCAGTCGACCCTGTAGTGCACCGCCAACCGCGACACTCCGCCGGGTATTTTTGGACTACACCCTCGCAAACACCATCTCAGACAGCGTAAGGCGACGTGGCGGCGAAGGACTTTGATGCGGATACCCCACGTCAATGTAAGTCATGATCGTCGTATGCTCTGGGATCTTAAAGCGCTTGACCAGTCTTTCGATCATCTTGTCCGTGAACGTCAGCCAGCAACCTCCAAGGCCATATGCATGTGCGGCAAGTACGATATTCTGCGCGGCAGCGCCGCAATCAAGCAGCCGGTTTCTCACCGGGTTGTACGGGTTTGCCTTGTAGACTCGTTGATCCTGCAGCAAGACAACATGCACAGGACCCCCTGGGATGTCGGCTCCGCGGAAGAGCCCAGGCTCGTTCCTCTCTCGCACTACGAGGTAACGGATCGACTGAAGATTGCAGGAATGTGCTGCCCACAGACCCGCGTTCATCAACTTGTCGATCACTTCATCGGAAACTTCCTGGTCGGTCCAGTGCCGGACGGAACGCCGCTCGTAAAGGATGGCATCGAATGCCTGGATGTCCCCCTGGCTCAACTTCCTGGGCGTGAACCTGGTCAGGTCGACTTTCTTTTCGCCCTGACATATTTCAGCGAAACACACAAGTTCTGAGGCCCACTGATAGTCAGGCGCGTCCTTCGGAATCCCTTTCTCTTCCCAGATTTGCATCAGCCCTTTGACCTTGTTAGTTTGGGCTTCTCCCAGCCGTTTTCCGGAATCGATTGCCGCATACGTCTGGATTTCCAAACTGTGATGCACACGTTCTCTGAAACGTGCCCTAAACTCGACGGGATCTAATGCCAAGTATTCTTCCCTCGTCAGGTCCATTCTCACGGGTTCCATCTGAACTCCTCCTTGCTTTGAATAGGGGGATCAAGCTTGTTGCCGAAGCGTGTCCGTTAGGCTAGGAAAGTCGTGGCCTTTCCCACGAAACAAACAATTTTTTGGTGTGCAGGCTGGATCTTAGATTGACCAAGGAAAATCTCGACATGAAGATGCGCCGAATTATGCTTTTGCTGTTGGTAATCGCGGACCTCACAGCCCTACCAGTTCTGGCAAAGGCGCAAGCACCGGCTGGTTCGGGAGACTCCTCCGGCACTGTTGCAAGCACAACCCCGGCGCAACTAGACCTGACGTACACGCGTCCGACGCAGACAATCA
>Ga0187860_1000907_pt1 | contig 27535 bp, 20 predicted proteins | sample June2016WEW_10_4_FD_132981 | JGI IMG/M metagenome (GOLD analysis project Ga0187860, IMG submission 132981) | Peatland microbial communities from SPRUCE experiment site at the Marcell Experimental Forest, Minnesota, USA - June2016WEW_10_40 | ecosystem: Environmental > Terrestrial > Soil >...
CGCTGGCCGCAACCGCCGCCTCGCAACGCGGGGTCCGCGGCGTCGGCGAACATCCATTCGTCGGTGTAGGTCATGGCGACGGCCCGGCCATCGCGGATCAACCGAATCACCTTGATATCCAGGTCGGGATTCTTGAGGAGATACTTGAGACGAAGCGCCAACTTGGAGGAGTCAACGACAATCCTGGCCCCCGTGATTTCCTGCAGGCTGCCCACCAAGGCCGCGTTCCGCCGTTGCGATTCCTTCAAGTACGCCCTCCAGCGCGGCGCGAGCGCCAAGCCGGCGTCGCGCAACGTTTCCCAAAAAGGGCCGCGAACCAGCGGCGCCAGCAATCGCCGGGCGCAGGAACCGTCCACTTCGTAAATGCTTGTCGCGGCGCGCGCCAATTCAAAATCGGCAATTCCCCTCGCGGCCATGGCGGTCTTGACTGCGTTCCAAAAGGCGCAGTCACGGATGAGCGCCTTGCAGGAACAGCGGTAGCGATCCGGATTGCCCAAGTGGGTCAGCTTCAGTTCTCCAGCGGTGCAAACGCCAGGTTGCGCGCCCAAGACCATCGCCAGCAACGTTGACCCGGAATGGCTGGCCGACAAGATATAGGCGAGGCGATGCATGGATCAGGCGCCGACCTCCGCGCCGCTGAAAGAATGGTCGGCCGATTCAGGCTCCGGCGACGGTTCGTCGAAGAGAGGTCTCCCCGTTTCCAGGGCGCGGGCGCGTTCAACCCAGACTCGCAGCGTTATGCCGATGGCGGCCCAGATGCCAAGAGCGCCTTCCCTCGGATAAAAAGTCTGGCTGCCCATTCCCGCGATCAGCAGCGCCAGCACCAGGGCGCAACCCATTCCCCCAACGGCTTCACACAGCCGGTCTGTCTTGTCCCGGAAAAGGCTGAACGACTTGCGAAGAATGAGCAAAAAAAATGGAACGACCAGGAGGAACCCGACAATTCCGTTGTCCAGCAGCATCTCCAAATACATGTTGTGGGGATGGGGGAAAGTTTCGCCTTCGCCAAATTCGTCAAGAACCTTTTTGTAAGTACCGGTGCGCACCATGGCCTCCCGTCCGTACCCAAAGACCCACGACTTTTCAATCATCGGAATCACTTCGCCCCAGGCCAGGTTCCGGCCCGATGTCATCTCATAGGAATCCACGCTTTCTCCCTCATTTCCGACAATCCCCTGGAGCATCCGGTCGCGAACGGCCGGCATCGCGATGCAAATGACGATGACGGCCAGAGGAATCAAGGGGAGGAACCGGCGCCATCGCACAAGGCACAAAACCAGCCCGGTCAAACCCCAGGTGACATACCCCATCCGTCCGCCGGTCACAGCTTGTCCGAGCGCAGTGATTAAAGCAGCGCAAATAATGAGCCGTTTGTGAGCACGCTTTTCCACCATTGGCAGAGCAGCGAACATCGCCCAGGAGGCGCCGGCGAGCATCATGGAAAGGTTGACCCTGTCATAACCCACATTCTTTATGATTTTGGCTCCCAGGCGCGCAAGGTCATAGCCGGAGGCCGTCAACGCCGCAAGAGGCGAATGTTTTACAACCTGTATGGCGATGAGCAAATAAAGCGACATTACCGTGAAAACAGCCGCCCGAATGCGGCGGCGGTCGCGGCACGCGTCGTAGAACAGCAGCCCCGGGATCACCCACTTGACGCAATTGATCACGTACTCGCTCAGGGACCATGCAAACGAATAGTGAGCAGTTGGAGGACCCAGGCGAACAAAGGATTCATGGTCGCCGAGGAATCGCAGATAACTCACCAGCACGACACAGAGATAGGCAAAGAGAAGGAACGTCACGTTTCTTGGCATGTCCCAAACCAGGCCTTGAGACCTGCGCTGCGACGCCCACGCCAACAGAACGAAGAGCAAAAGAATATTCCATTCATTCAAGCCCTGGATGCCGCCAACGCTCTTGGGCATGTCCGGATGCTGGAAAACAGCCATCAGCAAGACGGTTGCGCAAAGTGAAACAAACCAGTTTCGCCACGCATAAAACGCGAAGAAAACCACGTATAAAGTGCATAGGAAAACGCGTATCATGGTCTCATCCAGTCTCTCTTCAGAAAGTGAGCAACGTCTGCATTATCCGCTCCGCCGTCTTGCCGTCCCAGAGCGGCGGGACGGCTCCCGCGCGGCTGGGGCCGTTCAAGGCGGCCCGGAAATCGGTTTGCAACCGTTCGATGGCGGTCAGGCGGTTGCTGCCGATCGTCAGGGTGACCGGGCGCTCGGTATTCGGGCGCAACGTCAGGCAGGGGGTGCGGAAGTAGGTCGATTCCTCCTGGAGACCACCCGAATCGGTCAACACGAGCCGTGCATTTTCAGTCAAACATAACGAATCGTGGTATCCGACAGGTTCGACAACATGGACGGCGGCGTTCTCCGCCCCGGCGATGCCGAATTCCTCGAGCCGTTTCCTGGTCCGGGGATGCATGGGAAAGACAACGGGGAGATCCGAGGACAAGCGGCGCAGTTCGCGCATGATGGCCGATAATGACTCGCGGTGATCGACGTTTTGAGGGCGATGGAGCGTGACGTAAATGAATTTTCCCGGAACAAGCCCCAGAGTCCGCAGGACCGTGCTGGACCGCGCGGCCGGGAGGTTCTCGACCAGCGAATCGATCATGATATTTCCCACCGCCTGGATTTTTTCCGGGGCGATTCCTTCCTTGCGGAGGTTCTCATTGGCGTCCAGCGACGGAGTCAGGAGAAGGTGTGCGACCGAATCAGTGAGAATGCGGTTGATCTCCTCGGGCATGGTGCGGTCAAAACTGCGCAAGCCGGCCTCGACGTGGGCGACGCGAACGCCCAGCTTGACGGCCACAAGAGTGCAGGCCAGGGTCGAGTTGACATCGCCGACCACAACGACCCAGTCGGGTTTTTCCTCCAGGCAGACCGGTTCGAAACCAATCATGATGTTGGCGGTCTGGACGGCGTGGGAGCCGGAACCGACTTCGAGGTTGGCGTGCGGGGCGGGAATGCCCAGTTCGCGGAAAAAGACGTCGGACATTTTGGGGTCGTAATGCTGGCCGGTATGGATGAGCCGGCAGTCCAAGGCAGGCTGGCTGCCGTTGGAGCGGGCATTAAAGGCGCGGGCCTCCTTGATGAGAGGAGCGACCTTCATAAAGTTGGGCCTGGCCCCGGCTACCAGCATGAGTTTAAGGCGGGTTTTCATGATACAGCCGCGCAATTCTCCACCACGTCAATTATATGATCGACCACGCGCGCGAGGGTGGGAGGGGACGACAGACCATCGGGGCTGGAGCGGGCGCGGCGCGTCAAAGCAATGCGGTCCACGTCTTCCAGTGTTTGCACCAGGATCAGGCGGCCCTCTTGTTGCAACTGGAGATCGACGGCGCCGATTTTGCCGCGAAAGACACTGTAAACCGGAACGCGCAGGGCGGCCGCCTCGCGGTTCATCGTGCCGCCGCCACTGACGACAAGGTCGGAATGCCAAATCAGGTTCAAACCATCGACGGCGCCCTTTGGAATGATGGTGCGCTGGCCGGCAAACCACTGCGGGGAACTGGAGCGGATGGCGTCCCCCTGCTTTTTGTTGCGCGGCAACAACACCACGCGGACCCCCTCGGTCGAACAGGCCCGGTCCATGAAACGGGCGAAGAGCTTCTCGGCCTCGGGATTGTGATAATGAGCTTCGGTGGCGGGAGGACGGACGACGGCGACGATGGACGCGGGGTCCAGGCCGAGTTCGCCGGGTAAATTGGGGTCGCAACGGAAATCCGGCACATAGATGTCCTCTTTGATGCCGGGATACTTTTTGATTCTGTCGCTGGGGCAGGACAGGGCGGCATCCGGGATGACTTCGGGCGCCATTTCCCAGGTCGGACGCATCAGAGGGGGGTATTTGGCAAATTCGTAGTCGGCCATGAGAATGGTGGGAATGCCCAGGAGGTTGCACAGGATAATCTGAGAGCGGGAACCGTGGGAAAGGCCGATGACGGGCTTCTCGCGCAGAGCCACGGGCGCCAATTGGGCGGCGCGGTAAAACAGGCCGGCCACCTTAAGAAACTTGTTTTTGCCGTGATGCCGCCCGATCTTGAGGCAATGGAGGTTCTTCTTCGCGGCCAATTCGCACACTTGGAAAGCATCGCGCGCCGTCAAGACGACTTCATAGCCGCGCCGGGAGAGTTCATGCACGACGGGAGCAAAAAGCGGGACATGAGGTGTATTGTCGAGATCGATCCAGATTTTCTTGCCGCTGCCTTTGACAACCAGGGGAGCGGAAGCCGGCGGATGAGCAAGGGGTGCGGCGGGGGTATGGGTGCGTACCCAGGCGGCGACATCACGAGGGGTAACATGCCAGAAAAGGCCCTTGTATTTGGCGCCGACGTATTGGAGAAACTCATCGTAAAGACTGACGGGGTATTCCTGAAGGGGGGATTTGCCGCCGGAAAAATCCATGTAGTCGGGATGGGAGTCGATGAGCGCCATGCCGCCGTGCTCGGCGATCCAATCGAGCTTTTTCCGCCAGATGTCGCCGTCGGTTTCGCCCAGAATCAGAAAGAGCGTCGAATCCTGCGGCAACGTGTAGGGCAACTCGACGTAACCGCGTTGGTTTGGGGCGGGAACCCAAAACGGGAAGATGGTGCGCACGCTGTCTGGCTGCGGTTCGAAGGGGTCGGTGTCGAAGGTAGAGGCATCGTAGGAAATGTTCAGATCGTGCAACCAGGGAAGATTATGATGCATGAAGGCGGAACGAAACCCCACTGCATCCCATTGGCGGAGATAACGGTTGATGCCGGCGGCGCTGGCGGCAAATGCCGCACGGCTTTTGTATAGTTTGCCGTCGTGATAAAGATCATGGACCCCCACCTCGAATCCGCTGCTGACCAGATGATCGCGCAACTCCTTGGATACCTTGTAGTCGCCCTCGGGGATAAAATTGAAGGAGGAACGGAAGCCCCATTTCATTTCCAACTCCATGAGGCGGCGGCATTTTTCGAGGCCACCGCGCCCCTCAACATCGTGAGTCAGGACAAACGCGAATTTTTTCCCCTCCGGCCAGCCGGGCCAGCCGGGCGGAGGGGTTTCAGAGCCGGGAAAAATGGGCCAGATGGCGCCGACCTTGCGGCGTTGGCGCACGGCAAACCAGCGCCGCACGCCCCGGCGCATGGGCACCGGCAGCACCGGCTTGATCGCGTAATAAAGCTTGTTGCGCAGCATGGGCGATTCGTCGGTCAGGACGCCCGAACGGCGTCGATGATTCTGTCCTGGTCGGCTGGCGACAGGAAGGGATGCATGGGCAGGCTGAGCACCTGGCGGGCGGCTAATTCGGATTGCGGGAAATCGCCGGCTGCGTAACCGAGCTTGGCGAAGACCGGTTGCTGGTGCAAACAGTTGGGATAATAGATTGCGGAGGGAACGCCCCGCTCCTTGAGCCGCTGGGCAGTTTTGTCGCGGTCCGGCAGGCGAAGGGTGTATTGGGCGTAAACGTGGCTGTTGCCCTCGGCCACCGTTGGCACGACGCAAAAATCGCCAAGGGCGGCGGAGTAACGCGCGGCGACGCGGGTGCGCTCGGCCAGTTCGGAGGCGAAGTGAGGCCACTTGGCCAGCAAGACGGCCGCCTGCACGCTGTCAAAGCGTCCGTTGGTGCCCAAAAGGGTATGGTGATGCCGCCGCAAGCCGCCATGAAAGCGAATGGCCCGCAGCTTCTCCGCCAAGGCGTCGTCCTGCGTAAACAACGCTCCACCCTCGCCGTAGCAACCGAGGGGTTTGGCGGGGAAAAAACTGGTGCTGCCCAGGGTGGTTACCCCGCAACTGCGCCGTCCGCGCTGGGTGGCGCCGAAGCTTTGCGCTCCGTCTTCAATGACTGGCAGATGACGCCGGGCGGCGATGGCATTGATGCGGTCATAATCGGGCATCTGGCCGAAAAGGCTGACCGGCATGATCGCCTTGGTTCTGGGAGAGATGGCCGCTTCGATCAGGCCAACGTCGATATTGTAGGTGGCCGGCTCAATATCGACAAACACCGGCCGGGCGCCCACCAACGCAATGACCTCAGCCGTGCTGATCCAGGTGAAGGGGACGGTGATGACTTCGTCGCCCGGGCCGATGTCGAGAGCGCGCAGGGCAATTTCCAGGCTGGCGGTCCCGCTGGAAACGGTGACGCAGTGTTTGGCTTCGACGTACGCGGCCAGAGCCCGCTCCAGTTCGGCCACTTCCGGCCCCATCACGAATTGGCCGTGTGCCAGAACGCGCAGGACGCGCTCGTCGATCTCGGCCTTGTAGCGCCGATACTGCTCCTTGAGGTCGATGAACTCCATTGGATATGCGGCGCCCCGGCTCGGAACCAGCCGACGCGAAGTGGCTGGGCGGTTCAAATATCTTGTTGCAGACGCCGGGGCAAGTAGTCGCGGCTTTTATTGAGCACGACGCCAACATTGGTCTTGGTTTCGGAGAGCAGGGTGGTGGCGCGTTTGGCCACGTCGCGGTCGGTCTTTTCGGATTCCACAACCAGCAGCACCATGTCCATATAGCGGGCCAGGCGCGGAGTGATGCTGATCTGGCTGACCGGAGGCATGTCGAATATGATGTAATCGTAGTCGCTGGCCTTCATCTTGCCGACCAGATGGCTGAAACGCTTGGGCAAAACGCGCGGCAGGTTGTCATTGGCTTCGGATTCCTTGGCGACATAAAGATGGTCCTGTACCAGGGCGTCGTCCCGCTTCTCCTTCTGAAGGACCTCCTCCAGGCTACAGGCAAGTTTGCCCTTGTAAAAGCGATGCGCCTCGCCGTCCCGAACATTCATGTTGACCAACAAAACGTTGCCTTCGCCGGTTTCCGAAAGGGTGGAGGCGAGGCCGGAGGCGGTGGTGGTGACTCCGGCGCCCGCGCCGCAACTGGTCACCGCGACCAGTTTGGGCTTATGAGTGAGATTGATCATCTCGAAGTAGGTCATCAGACGGTCCCGCAGCGTTTCAAAAAAGGGCCGCAGGGCGTGGCGATCGTCCCAAGGCGCCAGATGTCCGCTGGCCATCGGCGCCGCCATGCCGTCGGGCGCGCCGTTTTGCGCCGCGGGGCCGCCGCCGTTGGACAGAAGAGGCACGTTTTTGCGGGCATCCAGAGCGCGGACTTTGCCGTTGCCGCTGGTCCTGGGGAGTGTCAAGAAGAAAGGCACTCCGAGTTTGGCCTGGACGTCCGAGGGACGCTTGAGCGTCTGATCCAGGTAAAGCTCAACGACAAAGGGCAGGCTAAAGGCGACCACGAAAAACAAAGCGATAATTTCAAAGGCGGCCTTGGACACCGCGACGCCGTCGCGCCCCGGCGGGGTGGGCGTCTCGACAAGTCCGATGCCTGAAACGCGCCCAGGCCCCTGTGCTTCGTCGATGCGCTGCTGTTTGGTGCTGAGCAGGAAATGCTTGTACTCCTCCTCCTCGATCTGCTTGTCGCGCTGCAACTGGAGGATTTTATCCTCCGCCGAGTCCTGGATCAAAGCGTTGGAACGAACCTGCGCCAATGAATTGGTCAGGGCCTGGATCTTTGCCACCAGACCGTCCTGTTTGGTCAAGACATCGCGCAGCAAAGCCCGAAGATCGACCGGCGGCGGACCCGCCGCCTTGAAGGCCTCGCTTGAGGCGGTTCTCACAGCGGCAAGAGCGGGAAACTGATCTTCGAGCTTTTTGCGTTGAGCCTCGCTGCTGGCGATCTGGGTCTGGACCGATTGAACGAAGAGGTTGCTGGTGGTGTACATCGCCAGCAGGTCTTGCTCCTTGCCGCGCAAGCTGGTGATCAGCGACACCAGATTCTGGTACTTGAGGACGACATCGGGCGAAGGTGGCGCGGGCTGGGCGCCGCCGGCGTTGGTCGCGGAATTGGTGCTGGTCTGGCCAGGGGTTTCAAGCGCAATCCGGCGCTGCAAATCGCTGGCGGTGGCGCGGGACTCAGCCAATTCGGCCTGAAATTGGATGAGTTGTTCCTGGATGCGCGTTGCCAGTCCATTGCCGCCGGTCTTGTCTTCGTCCGCCGAGGTAATGCCCGCCTTGTTCTTTTCCTCCCGCAGTGTGGCGCTGGTCTCATCCAGACGGGCCTTGGCTTCGTCGGTTTGCTTCTGGAGGAACTCCTCCGATACACCCGGCGCCAGGTGAATCTCCGCGTGCTTTAACTTGTAGGCCGCAATCAATTCAGTCAGCACCGGCTGGACCAGCTCCGGCTCCTTGGCTGTGAATTTCAAGCGGATGACATCGCTTCCCCGTATGGCATCAGCTTTCAGGTTGGCGGAGATGAACGCCGCCGTTACGATGCGGTTTGTGTCGCGCTTGGTCTTGGTCAACAAGCCCTGCACCGCCAGGCGGTCGGCCACCTGCAGCGCCAGGTCCCCGCTGGTTAGAAGTTCCAGTTCGGAATTCATGATGTTGGCGCCGTTTCCATCCGGCGACATCACTTTTGTGGAGCCGGCCTCGATCTCGCTTGGGCTGCGCGTGTCCTGCACGTAGCGAATGAAGAGCTTGGCCTCCGAGCCGTACGGAAAAGGCCACAAGGTGTACACCGCGGCCGCGGCGCCAAGGCCCAAGGCGGCCAATATGGTGATCATCCATTTGTGCCGAAAGAGGATGTAATAAACATCGCGCACGGAAATGGCGGCGGGGGCCGGCGGACTTGCTTGTTTTGGAATCATAGGTTTATATCTTCTCCGGCTTTATGTTCAAGACAGGTGGGGGTACAAAACCGCCCCTGCCAACCGCAGCATCGGCAACGGCAGGCAAGCGAAGAGACGGTTGAACCCGCCCTCGGCACGGTCCGTATCGGTGACAAAACGCTGCGTGGAAAAATCATATTTCGCATATTGCACGTTGTGCTCGGTTGCGCCCAGTGCCAGCTTAAATCGCCTCAGACCTTCATTGGACAAAGAGGTGCGGCCCAAATTCAAGGTGGCCAACCCCATGTCGCCGCACTGTTTTATCGCCAGCCACATCATCAAATTGCTGGGCCGCAATTGTTGCGCCGCGTAATCCGAGGCCCCAAATTTGTAGAGCGCCTGCCGGCCCTGATACAGAAAAACCGCCGCCGCCAGTGCCTTTTTCTCCAAACGCGCCGTGGCAACAAATCCCTGTCCCGGCGCCAGCACGTGCCGTTGAATGTTGGCGAAGAACCGAAACGGCTGCGGCGGCAACCCGTGACGCCGCCGCGTGAGGCAATGCAGCCGATAAAATGTCGCCATCGACTCCGGTCCCGTGCTGAACTCGACCCGCAGGCCAGCCTCTTGCGCCTTGCGCACGGCCCTGCGAAAGGCGCCGTCGAGGCCTTTGTAGAGGAGGTCGGGGCCAAGTTGGAGATCGATCAGATGACCGTAAAAGGCCAGAGATGGCGACGAACCCTGCCAGCTCTGCGCTGAGCCGCGGCACTCCAGATATTTCCAGCGGCGGCACCGGCCGCAGGCCAAGGCCGTTTGGTAGAACGATTGAGTGTCCGATCCGTCGGCGGTGAGGGGTGAACAGGCGTCGGTGAAAGGAAGCGAGACGCCACGCCGGCCAGTCAATGGGCTGGAAACCTCCATGACAGGCAGCAAGCCGGTCAATTGCTTTCCGTGGAAGCGGGCGAAGTAAAGCGGCTTATGCCCGTAGGTGTCATGCAGAACTCGCGCCCAACCCAAGCCGTGGAAGATGGAACTTTGGGGATGAGCCGCCAGGAGCGAATCCCAATCTGGCTGCCGCAGTGGATCAACCGCCGAGGGTCCCGCATCCCTGCATTCGTCCGAATCGCGAGTGGCCGTGGGCGAGGTTGCAAGCATCATTTTACACAGACGACGTTTGGTTTTCGTCCGCTGACGCAGGAGATGAGTTCGTGGGCGACAGCGTGAATCTGCGCCTTGGTCAGCTCGGGAAACATCGGCAGCGAGAGGAATTCCTGGGCGCACCGCTCGGCCACGGGGAAAGAGCCTTCGTCGAACCCCAGGAAGCGATAGGCCTCCTGCCGGTGAACCGGAACCGGATAATGGATGGCGCAGGAGATACCTTTGCCAGCCAAAGACTGGAGGATTTGATCGCGCTCCTTGACCCGCACCGCATAAACATGGAAGATATGCCGGTTGTGGGGCGCTTCGTACGGCGTAATGATCTCCTCGGTGCCGCCTAAAAGCTGGTCGTAAAGCAATGCATGAGCATGGCGGCGGACGTTGGAGAGGTCCAACTGCTTTAGTTTCACACTCAGAACAGCTCCCTGAATTCCGTCCATGCGAGCGTTCCACCCGACCTTGATGTGATGGTATTTGCGGTGCTGGCCATGATCGCGCAAGACCTGGATTGTGCCCGCCAGTTCCTTGTCATTGGTCGTGATTCCCCCGGCTTCGCCCAATGCACCCAGGTTCTTGCCGGGATAGAAGCTGAAACAACCCGTAACGCCCATCGTCCCGGCTTTGCGGCCTTTGTAGAGCGCGCCATGCGCCTGGCAGGCGTCTTCCACCACGGGAATGCCGTGTCTGCCCGCAATCTCCAGGATCGGATCCATGTCCGCGCACTGGCCGAAGAGATGGACGGGGATGATCGCTTTGGTGCGCGGCGTGATGGCCCGTTCCAGCAACGATGGGTCCAAGGTGTAGGTCTGTTCGTCGATATCGACAAATCTGGGTTGCGCCCCGCAGTAGCTGATCGCTTCGGCGGTGGCCATGAACGTGTTCGGGACGGTGATGACTTCATCGCCCGGGCCAACGTCCAAGGCCAGGAGGCTCAACCAGAGGGCGTCGGTTCCGGTGCCCACGCCAATAGCGTGCTCCGACCCGCAGTATCTGGCGAATTCCCGCTCAAAGGCGGCGACAAACGGGCCGCCGGCGAACGCGCTGGCGTCAATCACGTCGCGTATGGCGGCGTCCAGTTGCTCGCGAATGGGTTGATGATGGGCGCCAAGGTCGAGAAACGGTACTTTCATAACTTTCATTTCTTGGATTGACCTGCAATGCGGAGCACGCGGGCAGGATTGCCCGCCACGATGGCGTCGGCCGGCACATCGCGAGTCACGACGCTACCCGCGCCGATCATCGCCCGTGGGCCAATGGTGATGCCGCACAAAAGGGTGGCGCCGGAGCCAATGGAGGCCCCGCGCTTGACAACGGTCGGCACGCATTGCCAATCGGCCTCCGATTGCAGTTGGCCATCGCCGTTGGTGGATCGTGGAAAGAGGTCGTTAATGAAGGTGACGTTGTGGCCGACAAAGACTTCCTCTTCCAAGACGACGCCTTGGCAGATGAAGGTGTGACTGGAGATCTTGCAGCGGGCACCGATGCGAGCGCCTTTTTGGATTTCAACAAAGGTGCCGATCTTGACGTCGTCCCCGATCTCGCAGCCGTAGAGGTTGGTGAAGCCGTAAATGCAAACGCCGGCGCCCAGTTTGACGTCCGGGGCGATCTGACGGTATGGCTGTGCCTCAGGAAGGACGCGTGGCATAGGACGGAGCCGCCTTACAAAGCCAACCGGGGTTCGTGAGCCGTGGCGACCGGGATATGAAACTTGGCGTCTTTTTGCCTGCCCCGGCCATTGGAGACGGACACCTCGTCGGCGGGGCGGAGGGGAGTGACGTCGTGCGGGCGAAGACTGACGGGGCTGCCGCCTTGTTTCAACGATTCGGAGGAGGCTTCCAGGATCCTGACCAACTCCCAGCCGCGGTAACCGTTGGTCAGCGACTCATTGCCGTGCTGGATGCACTCGATAAAATGCTGGCACTCGGTTTTCAGCGGTTCCTCTTGCTTGATATAGGGGGCGTAGGTGTCGCCGTAGTGATAGGCGTAATGGAATTCGGCAAAGGTGTCGTAGTGCGGCGGGCGCTCCACGCGAGCATCGAAAATGCGAATCTTCTCCTGCTGGGCGACGTCATCGTACACAATCATGCGCCGGCTGCCAACTATGGTCATTTCACGGACCTTGCGGGGGTCAAGCCAACTGCTGTGGATGATGGCGGACCGGTCCCGCGAGAAAGTCAAACTCATGGAGGTCACATCCTCAATGCCGGGAGTGACATGAGCGCTGCCCCGGCAGTTGACACTGAGGGGAAACTCCTCCAGGAGGTGAAGGATAATCGAGATGTCATGCGGGGCCAGGTCCCATGCCACATTGATGTCCTTTTGGAACAACCCCAGATTGAGCCGGCGGGCGCATATATAGCGAATCTCGCCCAAGTCGCCCCGGTCAACGATCTCCTTGATCTTGCGCACGGCGGGAGAGTAAAGAAAGGTGTGTCCGATCATCAGCACCAGGCCCTTTTGCCGGGCGATTTCCACCAACTCCGCGCATTGATCGGAGGACGCGGCCATCGGCTTTTCGATCAATACATGCTTGCCGGACTCCAGGGCGGCCTTGGCCATGGGGAAATGCAGCTTGACTGAAGTGGCGACGACCACCGCGTCCACGCCGATGCCGTTAAGCATGTGCTCGTAATTCTCTTCGCCTTTGACATCAGGATAGAGGGCGTTGAGATGTTTGAGGCGGTCGCGGCTGATGTCGCACATCACCTTCAAGTGGCAATTGGGCAGGGAACGAAAATTACGCACCAGATTTGGGCCCCAGTAGCCACAACCGACAACACCGACTTTTATTTGTTTAGACATAAAATCGCTTCACTTTTTTGCGAAGAATTACTCACGAGCAGCAACTGTGCCATGGAAGCGGCCCGGCTCTTTCTCCTCCTCTACCGCCGGACGCTCGGCCGCGGGCATGGTCCCGCCGGCGCCGGCTTTGCGAGAGCGTTTCATTTCCCAGACCAGCGCCACCACCGCCGGAATTGTCAATCCTATTATCTTCAGGTCCAGCCACAGCGACATGCGCCGGGCGTAATCCAAGTCCAGATCGATCTGCTCCTCGAATGTCGTCGAGTTTTTGCCGCTGACCTGCCACAACCCCGTCAACCCGGGGGGCGCCTCGCAACGGCGTTGATGGCGCGGGGAGTACAAAGCGTACTCATAGACGGTGCAAGGACGGGGACCGACCAGGCTCATGTCGCCTCGCAAAACATTAAAAAACTGCGGCAATTCATCTACACACGTGGCCCGCAGGAGCAATCCGCCCGGGATGAGCCGGTCGTCTCCCGCGCAGTCCAGTTTCCGCGTCGGGCGGTTGGAAGTCATCAACTCCTTCAAGTGCGCCTGATGAACGGTGGTGTCCGCGTTGACCTTCATGGTGCGGAATTTCAGGCATAGAAACGGTTTGCCGAAATGGCCCACCCGCCGCTGGCGGAAGAAAGCAGGGCCGGGCGAGACCATTTTGATATAGAGCGCGATGAGGATTCCGGCGGGAACCAGGACGGGAAGGGCCAGCAGCACGCAGATGATGTCGAGAACCCGCTTCCACAAAGGAAAGCGCGGGGCCGCCTCCCGATTGTGGACCAGCGGCAGTTCCGGCACAACGCCGTTGCCGCCCGGCATGACTAATTGGTCTGATTTCAGCATGGGTATCTCAGGAGCAGAAGTGCTTTTGCTCCATTGGTGGGATTGGATGGCAGGATTCGCTGACCTCTTTGGCGGCAGCGTCGTACTGATGAGAATAGAATCTGTGTGCCGAGGATCAAAGCCCGAACTGAACGGCCGGCAAGAGCCACCCGATCAGTTCCGTTCCCAGGACCGCCAATCGGAACCGTCATGCTAATCCACTATGCAAGCCGGCAGCCCATCATAGGCCCGGCGCGATGGCTCAATCTGCGCGTCTCAAACCAGAGAAAGTTAAAGCTAATGACGGAACCGGATTTGCGACGGCTCCGGAGAAAGCTCCGCACGTGCTGGCGCTTTCTCTTTTCGCCAACATTTCCTGCTCTCCCTTTTCTCCCAAAAGTTGCGTTGTTTGGCACCCAAATCAGTCCGCAACAACGATATCAGTGCTCCCCGGTGTTGCTAACAGTGGCAACAGATCGGCCACGCGACGATTCTCCACTTTCAGACATTTGCGGTCAACTTCAGTCAAAGTAATGCGACCTAGAAACTCAAGCAGGATTTGTACCCTCTGCCCCGCTGATAATGCGCGCACCACCATGCCGGTGAATCCCCTAAAGGCTCCTTCCGCTATGGTCACCTGCGCGCCCGGGATGACCCCATCCTCAACCAACATCGGTTCTTCAGTTTCAAAACATTGCCGTAATTCCTCGATCGCTCCGTCGGGCACGACCGGTATTCTCCGCCCAAAATGCACCAAACTGCTGATTCCGGTGATATGCCGCACCTCGTCGAGTCGATTCTCCAAAACGCAGTGAATAAAGATATAGCAAGGGAAAAGCGGTTCAACGACTCGCATCATCCCCCGGCGGGTCGCCCGCTCCAGGCGCAAGCGGGGATGAAAGACTTCCAAACCCAGTATCCTGGCCACGTTGGCCGCAGCTATGTGCTCATGCTTGGGCTTGGTTCTGGCGCAATACCACGCTTGTTTGGAGGAATTTTCCATCGCGTAATAAAATCAGGTAAGCCTCACCCCACACCCCCCCGTGGAACTGGCGCCCTTGGTTGCAGCCCTCCGGCCAGACGTACACAGCAAAACCCGGCGACGGGCAGAGTTGTTGTTATAGGAGACATTTCTCTACTTATTGGCGCCCACGAGCGCCGTTGCTGCTCAATCAGGTTAACTCTCGCACGTTCCGCAACGTGAGTCAAGCGATTTTTATGTGAATTCTGGACTCCCCGATTCCTTAGCCAACGGACGGAGCCGTCCAAGGGGCCGGTAGTGCGGCGATGGAGATGAGCATATTTGGCCGAGAGCGGCGTCTTTCAGGCTTGCAGGGAGTTTTTTGAGGCTTTTCTGAACTGCTGCCAGAATGAATCGGTCATTTGCGCCGCTGGTGCGCCAGGTCTGAAGACGGCTCACCTAGCCCACCTCATGGTGAGTTTAGGCGATCCGCTGTCAACTCGTGGCTCTCTACGCCGAATCCACGGCCTGAGTCACCGGGCGACCGGGCTTGCGCTTGGGCACCCACTGATCGACAAAGCGCCGCCACCAGCGCAGCCAACCAGCCGGGATGCAGATGCGCGCCACGTCATAGCGCGCGTGCGTGCTCTCGATGGGCGCATCTCGACACTCCCAACATCCCATCACGGCGGCAATTCTTCGCTTTGGTAGCGCGATCGTCCCGGTCGCCGCAGTCGGCGTCCCGCCAACTGCTTTCTGAGGGGAATGCTTTCGACCAGAGGCCGAAAGCGGCGGGCGAGACGCCCGCGCTCCCCCAAAGCGCTTAGTCCCGATTGGAATCTTGTCGCGGGGAATTGTTTACGGATAAGCTCTTGATGTAGCGGCCGGCGAACTGGAGGAACGTCGGCCAATTGGGCGCGTCGGTATGTCCGCCGCTGTGCTGGCGGAAGGCGATGTCGCCGTCGATGAGGGTGGTTTCGATGGGCGGGAACTCGGTCGTTCCCATGTCCTTTTTGCCCAACAGCGTATAGACCGGCCCGGCGGCGGCCGCCGCCATGAAACTTCCCTTGGCATCCACCCAGGCGTCCCCGTTGGTCGAGCCGGCGCTGATGAACACAGGGCGCGGGGCGCACATCGCGATCAATTCATGCGAGTCCACCGGCAAATCGTTCCAGTGCAACGGCCCGCCGTATTTGATGAAATTGCCCGCCATCCAATGGTATTCACCCGACCCGGCCAGGTTCTCCACGATCTCGCCCCAATCCCGCCGATGCAGTTTTGCGCCGCCTTCGCCCGACGAACTGATGTATGCAATGGCGAAACGCGGATCGTAAGCCATCGCCACAAGGGTCGCCTTGCCGTAGCGCGAATGCCCTTCCAGTCCGACCTGCCGCGCGTCCACCGCCTTGTCCGTTTCAAAATAATCCAGGGCGCGGCTGGCGCCCCAGGCCCACGCGCGCAACGCGCCCCAGTCGTCCGCCTTGCGGAGCTGGCCGTGGTTGACCAGGCCGATAATGCCGGAAGTCAGGCCCGCGCCGTTGTCGGCCTGAATGCTGTTGGGGACAATAACGGCATAACCCCACCCCTTGGCCAGGACCTCCTGCTGCCAGCTTGGCGCGTTCCCGCCAAACCGGTTGGTGCGTCCAAATCCGCCAAAAGCCCCGCGTCCGAAGCCCAAGAAACCGAACTGCATCATCACCGGCACCGGCCCCGTCGCGCCCGCCGGCGTGCTCAAGGTCAACTGAATATTGACCGCGATGGACGGATACGCTGAATTATCAACGTGCCCCGCCAGTTTTTTGGTGATGACCGCGAACGATCCATTGGTTTCGTTGGTTGTGCCGGTCACTTCCCAATTCACCCTCGGTGTATCCTTTGGGACGCGGCCATAAATCTCGCGGTCGAAATCCTCGACGATTTCCGGGCGGCGCTGCTCCCACCACATCGCCGGCGTGGTGACTTTCCGTCCGTCTTTCAACACCAGCGGGTCGGGCAATTGCGGAAAGGGATTGGCCTTGGCTTCATCGTAATTGGCGTAATACGGCGACTGCTTATCCATCCCGTCGCGCCCGCGCCGGATGGAAGTGATGCCGAGCAAGTCCATCATGCGCTTGTGATCGGCCTCCGTGGCGGCGTTGTTCCCCCCGCCCAAGCGGGCTGGAGCCGGGGTTGCGACAGCATTGGACGGCGCGGCCGGTTGATTGGTGCTGGCATCCGCGCCGCGCGCCAGCGGACTGGCGAAGGCACATACGCCAACAATGCTGGCGATCCACATGAGGATGTATGTGGTCGATGGAAACATTTGCGGTGAGCTTACCCAAATCCCCTTCGTTGGCAAGACCGGACGAAACCCGTTTCGGGAAAGGGTGCATTCTTTTTGGGGTGCCTCTTTTATGGAGCGCGGTGGCAGAGCGCAGCGGCGACACCGCTTTCGACTTTACAGAGGCGCTCAAAATTTCCGAGGCGGCGGAAATCACCTCGCATCAAAGCGGCGTCGCGCCCGTGTTCACTCTTCCATCGCTGTCATTTTCCTCTCTTGTGCGGGGGTTGCGGGCGTTGGTGGCACAAAAGATTGAGGATTCCGCGCAATTTCGCAATTTCGTCCATGATAAGCGCACCAGCCACAGCGACGGTTTCTGAACGCAATCGCTCCGTTTGACAACTCGCCAGCAATTGCGCCAGTGCCGCTATTTTGGCACAGCTATCCGTCGCTTCATCCAGAAAATCAAGGGGATGCGGACGGTCTCGATTTGACCTGGGACGGGCTTTTCGTTGCGGCATGTTGGCCTTTCCTGGGAAGCGCCATTCCGGCCTCTGCCCTACAAACAAAAAAGGGGCGCACTTACTTACGCCCCGAGTCAGGCACTGGTATGCCCATCCAAGACGCTTTCGGCACGCCCGAGCACGGGCGTGTCCAGCAACGCTTGGATTGTCCTTGAACGTACCAGTTTCGACTCGGACAGCGGCTGAAGACGCAAATTGTCGTGTTTGTTTTTTACATAAACTCTGCCTGACCGGCGAAACTCTAAATCCGCCCGATATTCCGAAGCAAGAAATAACCGCCACAGAGAAAATCACCCCGTTTACGGCGAACTGATGCGGTAAAAGCGACCAGCGGTATCCGGTTGGAACGGTTCAGAAAAATAGAATAGTCCATTAGTTAGCGTGAGGGATTGGAGTGGAACCCAAACCGGATTCGCCAGATTTGAGCAAGATTCCACCACAATCGGGATATTAATTGTCCCCATGATGTCAAAGCCAAATTGCCCGTTGCGCACGCCGAAATTTCCATCGCTGGTTTGGATAACTGCATTCCACAAGACCGCCGGAATTCCGGAACTTTCGGTAAATTCACTCCACCCGGTGGCGCTGTCCAGGTAGTAGGCTATTGCATTCGTATCGTACGCAAAAGCAGCAGGGGCAAGAATTGGCGCATCGCCCGCGACAAATAAGCTCGCGAGGCTCTGACAAGCACAAAATGCATCTGCCGAGATTTCGATGCCGCTGCCCAAAACCGTAACAGAGTTAAGCATCGTGCAGTTTTGAAAAGCGCCATTGCTAATTGTCGTGACACTTGCAGGTATTATCACGTTTGTCAAATTAGTGCAGTACTCAAACCCAAAAGGTCCAATGGTAATGAGAGCACCTGGCAATCGGAGGTTGCTAAAAGCGCAAAATGAAAATGCAAAATTGCCGATATTTGTGACAGTGTCCGGGATTGTGATGGACACAAGATTACTGCAACTAAAGAAAGCCGAGCCGATACTTGTTACACTGTTCGGGATCACAGCCTGAGGGAGACTCATACAATCAAAAAACATTCCATCAGGTAGATTCGTAAGGCTATCGGAAATCGAGACATTGGTTAAGGCAACACAAAAACAACACACGTACTCTCCGATGCTCGTAACGGAATCTGGAATTCTTAGTGAGGTAAGGTTCGAGCAAAACATAAATGCTTCGGCACCAATATTGGTGATCTGATCGCCCATTGAAATGGAGCCTAAACTGGAACATCCTAAAAACGCATCGTCACCGATATTACTCACATTTTGGGGCAGGCTCACGCTGGTCAGGCCACCGCAGTAGGCGAATCCACCACTGCCAATATCGTCCACCGTGCCTGGAATTGTGTAACTTCCTGCGAAACCGCCTGGAAACTGAATGAGCGTCGTTCGTGCCTTATCAAAAAGCACGTTGTTCGAGCTACTATAGTATAAGTTTTCTGGTTCCACAAATATATTTGTCAGGCTCATGCAGTTGTCAAAGGCATAAAGAGCGATATTGGTGACGGTTTCGGGAATCGTAATGCTGGGCAGAGCAGAGCAGCCGTAGAAGGCGTCTTCTCCGATGCTCGCAACCCCGTTAGAAATGACGAGATTTGCGAGGCGATCACAATCATCAAACGCGGCGGGGCCAATGTTCAACACGTTGCCCGGCACAGTAATGCTTGTGATTCCCGCGTCGTAGAAAGCGTAATCTTCAATGTTTGTGACGGTGGCTGGCATTGCGATGCCAATCAAACCGGTGTCGCTTTCAAAGGCCGAGGTTTCTATATTGGCGACGCCGGTCGGCAAACTTACATTGGTTACGAAAGTTTGCCTATAAAAAGCGCCGTTCCCAATCTGTGTAACACGGAGACCGTCAATGATTGATGGGACCACCACGTTGGCATTTGTTCCAAAGTAACCCGTAATCGTGAGCGTGTCGTCAGCGTTTGTTGTGTAATCGAACTGCGCATGTACTGACGTTGTTGCCAACAGCGACAACGTCCAGAAAATGAAAAGGAACCGGCTCATATTCCTCAATTGTGCCACCATGTCTCGAAATAGTCAAAAAGAGGGCATTTGGGGCAAGAAAGCTGGTCATCCTGTTTCATAAACCCTCCACGCGAACGAGGGCCACACAAAAGCGATAGTTCATCGTTTCAACGGCGCTCGATGTTTGTAATGGCGATATTATTTGATAAGATTTCAAAGTCCGTGTTTCCGTAACATTTTGCTTTGTACTGGATGTTTTCAAGCTGATCTTTACGAATGTCTTCAATCTCTAGTTCAGCTAAATGCAATAATGGCGCAAACTCAGGAACCTTTGCTCGCCGACAACCGCCGAACTTTATCGTGACATCGAAGTTATGAGCTGAATCGCTGTAAGTCGCGGTAAGAAATATGTCCGCAAATTGACCCGATTCGTCTTGCTCAAAGGAAAAGCGTGTCACTCGTCCGAGTCGATAAAAATCGAACTCTGGCAACAACTCCAGTGCCGCGGTTTTTCCGGCAATGGGCAGGTCTCTTAGTAGATGTGTTCTCATATAGAATCAATCATTTGACGGTATATCCGCCGCAGCAGGTGGCGGAGTCGGCTGCGAAGGGGCGCTTGCCGGATGGGGCCCTGGTAATGGGCCAGATTGTTGGCCGGTTTTAGGATCGCGGAGGTGATGGTGCGGGTTTGGATGGACATCAGGCTCACCATGAGACGTTTCATGCGTTTGGCCTGTACTCCTGCCATATTCATCATAATAGGTCGCTCTTGTATATGATTGGTCACATGATCTTGGCAGCCAGTTTTATCAGAGTTTCGCCAAGCTCACGAGCTTCTTCAGGTTCTAATTCCACGGGGTCGCCGCTCTTTGTTATGGCCTTAATCATAATTGACGACTTCTGTTCCGGCCAAAGATAAACGTCGCCCTGTGAGAACGTAATGACGTTGGTATTTTTGTTTTTCATGGATTTTGCGGAGTTGACGGTGGTGTCGTTGGAAAATGTTTGTTTCCGGTATCTGGATCAGTGATTGGAGACTTTGCACCTTCAGGACCGTAACCATGAGCGTGCGGAACGGCGGCATTAGGATCATTATATGGCTGCCCCGTTTTCTTATCAATATGCCCTTGGTCAAGTCGCAACCTTTCTTTTCCGGTTACGGGGTCCGTCCATTTATCCGGTCTTGTGGGATGCGGATCAAGTCCCTTGTCTTTTGCTAACTGACGGATTTCGTTAGGAGTTTTTCCAGTCAAATCTTGAGGGGTAATGGTTGGACTCTTTGCGGCGCTGGGCTTGGGCGCGACTTCCGGCGCAACTTTGGGCGCGGCCGCTCCCGTCGGGGCCAATCTTGTTGCGGCCGCATCCGCTGGACCGGCAACAGTCAGAACAATACCGCCTGCCCGGCCAAGGTCCTGGGCGAATCCTGTGACCGTGCCCTCTTCCGCTCCGGTGCCAAGCCGGAGCATGTCGTTGTAGCCGCTCGCTATGCTCTGACCCATATAAGAGGCCCATAGCGCCGGTACCGAAGTATGGGTGGAATCGGAGATGTATCCGCCATAATATCCATCAATCGCAGGCTGCATGGAGTCCGCCCAGTCGCTCGGTGCGTGGCCATCCGGGTCAATGTATCTTAGTGGATTATCGCGTGCGTAAGCGTAACGGTCGTATACTTGCGGGTCGTAAAAATTGGGGATGAATGTGTCAGGCTGAATGAACCGTCCGATCACCGGGTCGTAATAACGGGAGTTTCCATAGTAGTACAAGCCCGTTTCCTCATCGAATGATTGGCTGGTGTAACGACGGGTGATCGGGAAGGACGTGGTGTTGAGAACATAGCGACTGTTCCCGTAGGCAGTGTACTCGTAGTGTTGAGCAACAGCCACGGAGTTAGTCACAGTTACCATGATTTCCGCCGAGTGGAGATGGTCGGGAATATAGTACTCGGCCACGGAACCGTCGGAAGAATACGTGTAAACGGAGCGTTTTCCAGCGGAAATGTGGTAAAGAGTTTTGCCGTCTTTCTCCTCGTAGTTGCCGTCGATCCATACCTGCAAAGTGTTGGTTGGGCTTTGCTTCCATAAACGGTTGCCACCGGCATCGTACCCGAAAGTGATAACCTGATTGCTGACCGCCAAGGCAATGAGACGGTTTTCGGGATTGTACATGAGGGCTTCCGTGCCGCGAACCAGCATGTTGCCGCAGGTGTCGTATGCGTAATTGAGACCGTTGGCGCTCTTCACCGCGTGAGGCAGATGGACGCCAGAAAGGTTGCTGTACACGTAGTTGCCAGAGCCGTTTTCCGTGTCCGTAAGCATGTTTCCGACGGTGTCGTAGGTGAATGTGACGCCTTGGCCATTACGAGTAAAACCCGTCAGCCGATGAAGGCTGTCATAGCCAACGTTGCTAAGTGCGGCAGAAGCTGTACCGGAATAGTCACTGTCGCTGATGGACGCAATATCACCGACAGCATCGTACGTATAACGAAGGTTCTGCACGCTGGCGGTTTGAGCAGTTTGGAGCCGCTTTGAGTTCGGATAATAAGTATAGGTAGATATAAAGGAGGAGTTTCCAGCATATTCAATGTTCGAAATCTGGTCGAGCGGCGTAAAGGCAGTCGCTTGGTAATAAGTGGTTCCGTTGAGTTGCTGAACCGTTGAAAGGTTGGCCCCCGTGTCGTAAATGTTGGTTATCGCGGGACCGCTATGCGGATAAACGATCGACCGAAGCCGGTCCATGTCATCATAAGTGTATTGATTGGTGTAGATGTTGCCATTCTTCACAAGATAACGTCTGGTGATGATCTTCCGGCCTCGCACGTCGTATCCGTATTCTGTGAAGCCCTCGCTATCAATGGTTTTGTAGAGTTGGCCGAGATAAACCGGGAAGGTCGTATCACCGCTATTGGCGTCGTAAACATTTGTAACGCCGTAATAAAAGTTGCCTTTAAGGTCATAAACTTGTCGGCTGAGAAGCCGCCCGAGCGGGTCTGGCGAATAGTTGTAGTTGATCCTTTGGCCATCACCGTCGGTTTGTTGGCGCATCCGTCCAGCGTAGTCGCGCTGGTATTTCCACACGCCCATGTCAGGATCAGCCATCGCCACGACCTCGCCCAACAGGTTGTTGGAGTACTGGATTATATTCCCGGCGTTGTCGGTTACGTTGAGCAAGTCGCTCGCCAGGTTCCACTTGAGAAGCGTAGTGTAACCTTGACTGCCGTTGACCTCCACGATTTGATTTGTGCGGCCATAGGCATCCCGCGTGTATCGGTGAACCGTGCCAGCCTCGTCGGTGACGACCCAAGTCCAGGGATCACTGTTATTATAGTAGTACGCAACGCTTGCGGTGCCAACAGGTGATGATGTGCCATCCCCGCCCGTTGCGCTCGTGGAAGTAAGCAGGCCGCTACTGAATGTTCCGGTCACTGACGCCGTCACTTGGCTTGGCCGACCGATAGGATCGTAACCATGCACGGTGCCCAGCCCAGTGACAGCGGCGCTCCGGGACGTTCCCGAGGCAAAGTAAGGCAAACTAACAAATTCGATATTACCACGTTGGTCATAAACTGTGTCGCTGACACGATATTGGCCAGTTTCGGCTTCGGTGCGCGATTGAATCACACGGCCAAGACCGTCAAACCATGTCATTGTTTCATGACCGTTGGACAGGTCCACGCCGTCGCTCTCCTGATGAAGTACGGAGTTCTGAGGACCACTTGAAACCCCAAGTGTGTAGGTGTACTGGTCGAGCCATTCGCCAGGCGAGCCGTTAGGTGTCAATGAACAATACTTCTCTGCTAATCTCAAAACAACATCATAGCGATTGGAAACGACTAATCCAGCGGGGTCTGTCGAAGAAAAAAGCTTCCCGGAACGGACATCGTAGGTAGTGGATGTCGTAAATGAGCCTCCTTCTGTTGTTGTCGCGGGAAATGTTTCGGAAGCGGAATCGTACGTCGTTTGGGTGACGATTTCCGCGGGGTCCGTGTGGGATTGCTGATTATTGTAGCTGTCGTAAGTGTAGCTATTAGTCCTATAGTTGCCGGGACAAATCAGGTCAAGCTGTTGCAAGGTATTCCCGGTGTTCTGGTCATAGGTGTAATTCACCTGGCGCAGAATATTCACGCCAGTATTGTCGTACAAAGTGATTTCCTGCGGTCTGTCCACGATGTTCGCATTGGCGAGTGATGCGTATTGAATGATGCGATACCGTGTGTCGCTTCCGGTGTCCGTAAAGGCTTCACTGGCGGGCGGCACTGACACGGTCACCTGGCCCCAATCGGTTTCATTGGTCACATTACCGTTGCTCAAGTTGTAATAATAGACAGTTGCCGTTGCCTTGTAGGAACTGGATGTGGCGGGATAATCAATTTCAATATTTGTCGCAACGTAAGCGAAGTGCTGAAGGTTGTTAGAGTATTCGTTTATTTGATTCAGGACGGTTTTATAGGGATTGCCGTCCGAGCCAACGGTGTCAGCGCGGAATTCCATGCCAACTTTTCCAATGGTGTTCGTGGTATCCTGATATTCCCCCGAAGCCGAATTATTCCGACCGCCTGCCTGATGGAACCAATGAGTATTGGTCATCTGCAAAGGGTCGGCGATCGTAGTCTGGGCAAAACCATCGAACTGACGAAGAACCGAATTCCAATAGCCGCCCGTGTACGAGTAGCTGGTGGTATTGGCAGGATAAATGCCATCGCTGACGGATACAGAGGACACGGTATAATAGATAAACGGCAGCAAGTAGCGAGTCGGCGACGTGCCGGGTGACTGTTGATTGTTAATCTGTGTGGAAGGCTTGTAGGCGGTGGTTACCACCCCGCCAATGCCGTTGCTCGCGGCGATCAGCAAATCGGGGTAAGGCCCGCTGCTCAGTTCAACCACGTACTCGCTGGACGGGCCGGGATACTTGTATTCCACCCGGTCGGGCAGGCCGTCCCCGTTCATGTCGAGCAGCATCGCCACTCCCGATATGATTCCCGTGTCCGTCGTGTTGGTTGTGTTAATTCCCGAAAGGGTTACTGTGGTGTTTTGCCCCTGACTGCCAGTAGGCCAACTTACTAATGGACCAAAGCCCGTACCCGTGTTGAACTGCACATACCACTCATTATATGGGGTGCATTGGCAAGCGATAATTCGGTCGGGCAAACCGTCCCCGTTCATATCGCGGTAAGCGACATAAGCATCGTCGCCCAAATCGGAAATTCCACTGACCTGATTGCCATCACAGGTCGTAAAGGGATTAACATTTGTCCAATTGATGGCCGGTTCAAATCCATAGCCATTGTTCAGTTCCACCACCAACGCAGTTTGATTTGCAGGCGATAGAGGGCCATTGGCATTGCGCATTATCATCACCCGGTCGGGCAAGCCGTCGCCGTTGATGTCGAACATTCGCATGGAAACCCCGTTGCCCGTGCCGCCCTCGTTTCCGGCTAAAGTCGCAAAGTTAATGTCATTGCTCGCTCCTTGCGCCACATACGGGCCAAACATATTCGTGCCGGTAAAATTCGAGCCAGTGTTGAATTGAACCAAGTAATAAGTGTACGGCTGAGACGGTTCCGTCATTACGCGATCGGGCAGACCGTCGCCGTTCATATCTAGCATGAGAACATTTTGGCTATTTTCAACGGCTCGGAAAATCGTCGTCTGATCGGTGGTGGACCATTGATTATTGACGTTTGTCCATGAACTTTGAGGGGCCGATAGATTAGTGCTGTGATTGAATTGAACGACCAGGCGCGCGTAGTTGGTCAGCATCGCACTGGTTAAGCCGCCATTAAAATAGGATTCCAACGGATCAGTAAGGAAGTCAGGCAATCCATCGCCATTGATGTCGATCACCCGGCCGTGCGACCCTTGCACTGCCGCCCAACTATAATCGTTGCTCGTTTGGGTGGCTTGGTAGCTTTGCGAGCCAATTGTCCAAGGGACCGGATTGGCAAAGCCATTGCTGCCATTGTTATGTTGAATCCAGATGTTTGTCGCCGGGTTCATATACGGCGAAATGACTCGGTCAGGGAACCCATCCCCGTCCATGTCCACCAGATCGATGAATGAGTTGTTGAAGCTGTAGTAGGTTTCCGGATCGCCTTCGCTCTCCGGACTGGTTGTGCTGGGCAAGTACAGATTGGCCCACGTTGTCGCCGTCTGAAAGGTGAAGCTCTGCTGGGAATACCCAAACGTCACCGGGGGCAGAGTGCTGCTTCCATCCGTGCCGTAATGTGTGATCGAAGAAAGCAACGCCCGCCCTGTCGAAGGCGAGAAAGTGTACTGCAAAACGTCGCTCCACACCGTCTGGCCGCTGACAGTATGGACAATGGAACTCAATAAGTATTGGTTGGTGACCGCATAAGCAGCACGGCACGAAATCGTCGTGTCTGGCCGGTTCGTCGTTGTCAGGTTGAACGTAACAACGCACGGCGGATTGATGCCGCTGCCGCCGGTGCTGCCATTGTAGCTGTAGGTGTGAGGATACAGCCGCCCGCCGGCGCTGGTGTAGGCGATGGTGGTTTTGTCGCTTGTGGCCGTTATGATTGTATCCAAAGCCCAATGCCATGTGTTTGAATCACCAGAAGACGACCAGCCCGACTTAGAATTGGTCATCCGGCTGCCACTGCCGGAGCCAAAGATGTACTGATTGCCGCTTTTGTCGATGACAATCCACGTATTCGTCGTACTGTAATAATTGAATTGTAGAAAATCACTTTGAACTTGTGCTCGCCAACTATTTCCACCGATATTCACCAAATCAGAGGTCTTATTCTTAAAACTGAAAAGGAACCCTTTGCTGTCATCGTACCGCATGGGTGAAGTGGGTTTGCCGTTGGTCCATTGAATTGGCACCCCATACTTGCTTTCCCGCTCGATGTAGCCTAAATCCAAGTCCCAGCCGACGCCGCACCAGCTATTACCGTTGGCGGAATTATAGAGCAATTGCAGATTTGGCTCGCTGCCGTGCCGCGCCGGGGCCACATCGAGCCCGAAGGCATAACTGAATCGTCCTGTAAACGGGTCTGTTTGAAAGTCGGTTTGGCCCGCGGGGCTGATCGTTTGGCTTTCCAACGAAAGCGGGCCGCTGCTGTTGATTCCGGCGGAAACTTGAGCCAAGGCAGAGGACGCCAGCGAAGCGCAAGCAAAACCAACAGTTATGAAAAGATGATGCGATTTCATTGTTTGGAAACGGGTTGTAGGTTAGGGAATTGGACAACACGGAACGCTGATTGAGTTCAACGATGGAGCCGTCACTGGAGTCGTTAGGGGCAGCCCTGCCAGCAGCTTAAAGCCGTTGGCTATCCCGTCGCCTGCCGCATCTGGATTATATGGGTTGATGTGTAATATCAGATTGTCGAAAGCAACGGTGAATCCATCGCCATCGTAGCTTAATGGCGTTCCGAGCAGGAGATAGACCGCACGGTTGGTCAGGCCGTATATCACGTTGGTTTCGCAAGGGTATGCCTGCCCCATCCACGACCAGACCGAATTGCTGATTGGCTTGAAAAAATACGTTGTGGCAAAGACGTCGTACGGCCAGTCGGGATTGCCTCCGATCACCATGAAGCTTAAATTTACAGACCCGTTGGTTCCCGGCGAGGAGGTCACGTTTGTGATCCACACATTGCTGTTGGTGAAGCACGTGGTCGTGTTCGTCCCGATGACTTGCAGGTAGCCTGGACCGCTGACCACGTCGTAAATGTCCGAAAGCCCCGGTGAATAAGGCGGATTGTCAAAGTTTCCCAAATTATCCGGGTTGCGGAGGTAAAAGACGCCGTCGAGCACCCAATTGGCGCTCACTGTGCCCGCATCGAGCGCGTAGCCGTAGCTCGTCAGGCTGTTCATGGCGCCGTGCATCTGCAACGTGCCTGTGGCCGCGTCACTTCCGATGGTGAATCCCTGTGAAATGATACTGGTGCTCGGCAAGATGCTTATCCCCGGCCCATTTGTCATGCAAATCCCGTCCACATACAGCGACGTGTTTGTGCTCGTCCAGGAAAGAACGATCAAATGCCAGACATTGCTCGTAAACGTCACGGGCGCAGAAAGATAGGTGGCTGCGTTGCCGTTTCCGTCTTGAGCCGAGAAGTAGATATTGTTTCCAACGTCATCCATGTACAGACTCCACCAGCCGATGCTGGCGTTTGTCGTGTATGTGCCAATTTCGAGCAAGCGACTCCAGACGCCGGGCCCGGTTGTTCCGAGGTCGTTCGTGTCGCTGGTGCTGGCCCAGTTCGGGGCGAACCAGAACATGACACTGCCGACGCTAACAATATTGAGATTTGTTCCTCCATCCTCCCAGACAGGGAAATCCAGCCAGCTTGCGTTTGTGCTGTCCACGTCGAGGGAATTGCCGGGACCGAGAGACGACACGCTGATATTATTATACGAATTCGGAAAATAACCGAGATCGCTGGTCCAGTTGGTCGTGTCTTGGAAGGTCCACG
>Ga0187860_1000909_pt1 | contig 27512 bp, 19 predicted proteins | sample June2016WEW_10_4_FD_132981 | JGI IMG/M metagenome (GOLD analysis project Ga0187860, IMG submission 132981) | Peatland microbial communities from SPRUCE experiment site at the Marcell Experimental Forest, Minnesota, USA - June2016WEW_10_40 | ecosystem: Environmental > Terrestrial > Soil >...
CGACCCCGCCCAGGCCGCGGCGGATCAGGCTGCGGCAGAACTCCAGCCAGAAGGCCTCGGTCTCGGCCGCCCCGGACATCAGGCCCAGCACGCTCTTCTCCCCGGTCTCCCGGACCCCCACCGCGATCACCGTGGCCTGGCTGACGATCCGCCCCGCCTGGCGGACCTTGTGGTGGGTGGCGTCGAACCAGACGTAGGGGTAGCGGGCGTCGTCGAGGGGCCGCTCCCGGAAGGCGGCCAGCTCCTCGTCGAGCTGGGCGCAGATCCGGCTCACCTCGCTCTTGCTGACCTGGCAGCCGCCCAGGGCCTCCATGAGGGCGTCGACCTTGCGGGTGCTGACCCCCTGGACGTACGCCTCCTGGATCACCGCCAGCAGGGCCCGGTCGATGCGCCGGCGGGGCTCCAGCAGGGTCGGGAAGAAGCTGCCCACCCGCAGCTTGGGGATCTGGAGCTCGAGACGGCCCACCCCGGTGTCCAGCGGCTTGGGGCGGTGGCCGTTGCGGTGGGTGGCCCGATCGGCGGCGCGCTCGTACGGGTCGGCGCCGATCACCGCGCTGGCCTCGATCTCGATCAGGCGCTGAATGCCGTGCTCGAGGATCAGCCGCAGCTGGTCGCGATCGGCGAGGGCCAGTTGGTCGAAGAGTTCCTGGTCTGTCATCCTGGGGCGGGCCATTCGTGGATCTCCTTGAAGGTTGAGCACTCCAAAGAGAACCCCACGGTGGCCTTCTCTGTCTACCCGGTCAGATCGGGTCCGGAGAAGGCCTCAATTTCCACCACGGTACGGGACATAACTCGGGCGGTAGCGTAGCGCGGGCCTACCGTGAGGGCAGCGGCGGGGTCGGCCGGGCTATCTGTGCGGAGTCGGCGTCAGGCGGCGGGGAGGACGCGCGCATTCGCTCGAATGCTGAACCCAGCAGCCCCGCCCAGGGTCAGCAGCGCTACAAACGCAGGTACGTACACCCGCCCAGATCACGATCCTGAAGTTCAGCTCAGGCGGATTGGGCCCTTCTGGCAGAGATGAGAAGATTCTTGCCGACCCAGCGGCTAACGAGCAGATCGAACGTTCGGCTCAGTCTGAAAACGTAACGGTCGTACCATCTGACCGCTCGCCAACTAATGACGCCCGCGCCGCGATCGGTCAGCTTGTATGCCAAGGAGGCGAGGAAGCCAATGCAGTCCACGTAGACGGCACGATCGACTGCGAAACCCGCCGCCCGACACTTGACCCTCAGGGACCGCAGTCTGTAACGACGGTAGTGGCCTATGTGGCGATCCATACTGCTATACAAGACAGGAAATGCAGGGACGTAGACAAGGATCCTACCGCCCGGGCGCAGCTTGCGATGCCACAACTCGAGGCAGTGAACATCATCCTCGATATGCTCTAGCACGTCAAACGCGTAGATGAAGTCGATGCTCGAGTCCGGCACCACATCCAGACTTGCGGCAACAGGTAACCCGTGTTCTCTGAGCATGGACTTGAACAATGGGTCCACTTCGACGCACAACACGCGGTGCCCAGCTTCGACCAGTGGGATGGCAAATACTCCTGCCCCCGCGCCGAAGTCCACGATCTGCGAAGCACCAGCCGCATAGGAGGAAATCCACTTGAGTAGGAGCCTATTGTACTGATATGCATGTTTCATTACTTCAAGGTTCTCTCGACCCGTGTATACCGAGCCAGCGACATCAGCAGCGTCCTCTGCACTGAAGGGGGCTCCCTGATCGACGTCATCCACAGTCAACTCCCCTCAACACCCCGGACTCTGGGGAAAGAGGTCCGCCACACAGCTACCATAACGCGACTGCGCCGGTGCGGGCGAATGGACACCCCACTGCGCGCCCGCGCCTGCCCAATCATCGCCCAGCCCGTATGAGCATCGACTGCACTCCATACCAGGCAGCCACACCCCCGCTGACTTGAGATGGTGGCCCTAGGACTGCCACGAACAGCTGCCTTACGACCGCTGGATACGTTCCGATCGGAGTCCAGAGCACGGTACCGACATGGTTGGATTGCAGGAAGACGCGTGTTTGACCGATAAGATCCGGTCCATAGCTCGGCACTGGTCCTGTTGGGTAAGGCGGACCTCCCGTCACCTCACTAAACAAGAATCTCTCCACAGCCGCGGGTTGCAACACATCCGGGAAGTCCATCGCCGCCCCCGTTGGACTCGCAAACAGACTGTATCCGCCCACGATCTGAAACCGCATCCCCGCCATGGCCTGCCAGAGCATCGGCTGCACCTCTTCTACCGATGGGTATGGGGAAACTAGCACTACACCCCCTGCCGGAATGTGATCCACGGCGCTGGAAGTAAAGTATGCGGGCACCCCTGTTGGTGCCGTGGCATATGGCCACCGCGGAATCCACCCGACCACCGCAAGGGCTGCGGCTAGGCTCGTGAGAGCCAGCCACATATACCGCCTTCCATTGGCCGCATGTACGACGACGCCGACCGCGTCCTTCCGCCCGCAGAGCATGCGGAGACGCCTAGCATCATGAACATGGTCCACCCCAACAGCCACGAGCATCGCTGCAAAGAGGTCCACGTATAACGAAAAGCGCACGGTCAATACGTTGTCCAAGAGCGGCGCCTGCTGGAGTAGCGCGAAAGGTAGAGGGAACCCAGTGCTCGCGTTGTCTACCACAAGCTGCGGACCCAAGGACGCGACATAGCACACCAGCATCACCACGGCGCAGAAGCGCATCCGGATCGATCGCCAGAAGCGCCCAAAGAGCATGATCAGCAGAATCAACATCGGGATGCCCAAGTAGGAGCCGTTCTCGATCACGTTGCCGTGCACCAGCTTGTCTCCAAAGGTGGCTATGCCGGCCGGCACGATCAATTGCGACGAAGTCGGCACGATCACGCCGAGGAGGTCGGCGCTTAGACCACCGCTGAAGGCGGGTCCAGTGTAGTGATAGGGACCCGCCAACATCACCCAGACAGGGGCACCGAGGCACACTCCGACCACGCAGACGGCGATGACGATCGGAGCTAGCGCTCGCTGCAGTGTCACCCGCACCGCTCCCGGTCGCATCGCAGCCGCCACCGCTGCACCGACGATCATCACGATAACCGCAGTTGCAAGGACCTCGGCGTCCACGAAGAACTGTGCCACCATCAAAACCCCCAGCGCGACCCCCCATCGCCTCTTCCCGGCGACGGCCTCCACGAGGGCGAGGAAGATAAGCGGCGGGAAAGGAACGAAGGCTAGGTTCAAATGGCCTGCGCTCTGCCCAACCATATAGGGGGAGAAACCGTACACCGCACCAGCGGCAATCGCTGCCGGCGGCCAAGCCACCCACCGGCGGGCCAAGACAAACATCGCTCCTGCTGATAGGGGGAACGCGAGCCAAAGGAGCAGGTTGACGCTCGCCACCGGACCCAGAGTCAGCGTGATCGGAGCGGAGAGAATGCCCAGAAACGAAGCCACGGTGTTCTGCAGGAGATCCGTGCCTGTGGGGAAGTTCAGCGCAGTGGTGTAGAAGGGGCTCTGGAGATGGACCATCGCATGTGGCGTCCACGCGAGGAACCAGGTCATCGCCGTCAGATCTCCCTGACGCGTGAGGCCGGGATCACCGGGGAATGCGGGCCAGTTTGCCCCCAGACCCGCTACGGCGTAAATGCAAAGTGCAGCTACCATCCACCAGCTGGAGCGGCGCTCCCTCACGCCCTGCACTGCCCATTGTGTCGCTGAGCCGTCCTGCACTCTATGGCCCACCAGGGGCCCCCCTGGGGAGACCCGTATGTTCCATACCTCAACACTGCGGGCACTAATCCCCGCCCCCTGCGGTTGCTATTCTGGGTCCCACGGCCCGCCAATACACGGTGACCCAGGTACCATCAGGCAGTCGCAGCCGCCACACGGGCTGAAACCCTGACTCACGCGCCGTCTGCGCGGCGTCCACGTCAGGCACCAGCGTGAAACTGGTTGCCTCGGCCCCTGAGACAGCAACGAGGAAGTTAGGTATGCCGTATTCGGGCGCCGACAATTGCTGGACGAAACTCACCCTCACTTGCTGCGGATCAAGAAAGACTCCGACCGGAAGGACACGGCCATCGTGGGCCTGCTCCTCCAGTTGAACGGTGTTGGTATTGAACAGCGGTCCTTCCGTCGCGAAGAACACAACCGGAAGGTATCCGCGAGCCGCCGCGTAGCTGTAGATGAAGGCGTCGGCTTGCCACGAATCCGTCATCCAAGGCTCTCCGGCTACCCCCGACATGGCGAGGCCCCTTCCCTCGAACTCTGACACATACTGCGCTATGATGGAGTAGGAAGACTCCACCACCACGGAGTCGGACCGTGTTCCAGCTGTGACGGTCATCAGCGGAACGGCAGTGCTGGTCACAATCACTAGCGTCGTAGCCGACGTCACCGCGACGAATGCTGGCACGCCCCTTCTGATGATCCTGGACATCCATCGGTGGGTGACCGATCTCCACCCGGCAAGCGCCAGCACCACCATGAGCGGGACGAGCGGAAGCTCGAAACCCTCACCCGCGTTCGAGGTGCTGCAGAGGACTGCAAGGCTTCCGGCCATTATCAGGGCGATCTGCCCCGCCGGCCCGAACACGACACCCCATCCGTCTCCGCCAGATCGACGGCGTCCTCTCACTGTCGACCACCCTCCGATGGCGATCCCAAAGAGCACCACGGCGCCGAGCGGCAGGTACAAGTCCTTGGACAGAAGATAGTCGAGTCGTAGCGGTAAGGATCCAATCAGTGGAAACATGACCCCGCGTTGATAGGTGCCCGCAATGTGGCCGTATGCGTACTGGGTCAGGTACTCGAGCACGTATCGCCACTGGGCTGAGTACCAAACAGCGGCCAAGAGCGAGCCGACAATCGGCGCTACCAGGAAGCCGCCGAGTCTCCGCCAGCGGTCCGTCGACTCCGCCACGACTGCAAGCGCCCCAACGAGCCAGATCACGCCGATGAAGGGCACCATCATGGTCCGGGCAAGCATGGTGAGTCCACTCAACGCGCCCGCGAGTACCAGGAAGCGGGTATCACGGCCATTCCTTGCCGACAGCTGCGCAGCCACCGCGGCAGCGAGCATCGCGGTCGCCGCCACTGCGAACATGAAGCTACGCGATTCATTGACCACGCCGGCGCTGGATGCTACTGCCACGGCTGCGAGTACGGACCACCACCGCGGCAAGACCCGTCGCGCGAGCCAGTAGGTCGCGAAAGCGACCGCAACATAGAACACCTGCAGGCTGATGAGCAGCTTGAGGAGATCCGCGTGCACGAAGGGATAGGCAAGGCTAGCGACGACCGGTACGAGGGGAGCCTGTATGTCAGGGGTGCGAATGGCTGACAACAATCCGCCAGGTCCCCCGTGCAAGAGAGCCTGCCCATCGCGGATTGTGCGCTGCAGATAACCTGCCTCGTCAATGGAATAGGGAAGCCCCTTTCGAGCGGTCCAGACCCACCATCCGTTGGTGGCGGCGAGTGACACAGTTGCGAGCCCCATCGCCAACCCTGGCCACGGCCAATGCAACCTCCGCGGGCTCTCCAGCGGTTGCACCGCTGTTGCCGGAGCCCGCGTGCCGCTGGAACGGCGAAGAGTGACAGTCACAACTCTACTGGATCGTCCCAGTCGTCGCATTAGCACCCACACAATCACGCCTCATGGTTCCTTTCGCCGCCCAACGCTCCCCTTCGGAGGCTCAGGACGTGGTGAAGGGCATCGTCTGAGTATTGCGCACGATCCTGCTCCGGCGACCGTCGCTAGAGGCTTATCTGCCGCTGCGGGGAACGAGGCAGGCGATTCCACTGCCAGCGATGCGGTCCTTTCCGACCGTCTCATCCTGGGCTGCTCGCCCCTGAGCTTGAGCGGCTCGACCGCCGACCGCGTTTCCGTGCCACTTCCTCGATCATCTGTAGATAGGCAGTCGCGTATCCATCTGACCGACCCTCTCGTCGATACGTTTGGCGACCTGCCTCGCCCACGGCCGTCCGCTCCTCCGGCGACAGGCCGAGGATGCGATCCAGGGCTCCGGTTAGCGCAGCCATATCTCGCGACGGGAATAGCCAACCGTTGCGCCCGTCCTTAATCACCTCGGGAACGCCGAACACATCGGTCGAGAGGTTCGGAAGCCCAAAGGCCATCGCCTCCAGCATGGTTCGGGGGAGTGACTCGATGTCGGATACTGAGACCAGCACATCGCTCAGCGCGTACCATTGCCAGATTTCCGATGTCACTGGGAGGAGTCGGATACGGTCCTCGAGTTCCGCCTCGTTGATCAGATGGTGGACGATCTCGGAGTAGCGATTCGGCCGGTCGCCCACGACGACCAACGTCGCTTTCGAGTGACGCGAGGCCACGCTCACAAAGGCCTCCAACAGACAGGCTTGAGACTTTCGCTCCTCGAGTGTGCCGACTGACAGCAGGACCACAGCATCCTCAGCAATCCCGAATGACGCCCTTGCCGCCGGGCGATCGAACGCCTGCCTGAATTCGGAGATTCCGGCCGTGTCCACCCCGTACCTCACCACGACCCGTCGCCGAGACTGTGCGTAGCGCGCAAACATCTCGCTGGTCGCCTGAGCCTCGAACACCAACCGATCCGCCCCACCGAGCGTGGCTACAAGGCGATCCCGTACGTAAGGATGCCAGTCACTGTGACCGTAGGCTCCTGACAGCCAATGCTCGAGATCGAAGCTCTCGTGAATGCTCCAGATAGTCGGCACACCCAGGCGCTGCGCGGCGTCTCCGGCAGGCCACGTCCCGAGGGTATTCAGGAGGACCACGGTGGTGTCCGAACCTGAGATGAAGAGCGACAGCTCCCTCATTTGGCCTTCGTAGCTTTCCACGTCGTTGGGCAGATGCCGACCCGTGACGATGACGTCGATGCCGAGCTCTTCAAGCGCGGCGCCAAGCTCCCCACCTGTCGGTGAGACCACGGTGCAGCGAGGTAGCGACGGTGCAAGATTACGGAGCAACTCGCTGAGATAGAGCTGACCGCCTCCGATCGCGAGGCTATGGGTGAACACGAGGAGATGTGACTCTCGCGATTCCTTACGACCCACGAGATCACGGCACATCTTCTCGGTGCGAAGTCTGAGCGCCGCAGCCCGTTCGCCGTCGGCCGCGGTGACCACCAACGGCTGACGTTGCACCACGCGGGAAGCCAAGAGCTCATGGCCGCCGAGAGAATCGAAAACAGTCACTGCGATCTCGGGGGCATCAGAGGCGCATCCCGGCAGGGCGCCCCGGTACTCGAATCCGCTCAGGGGGCCGAAGCCACCAGGCGAAATGGCGGCGACGTCGGGGCGCGGGATTCGAAGGCGTGCCCGGCCAATGCCCTTGCCCTCGCAGCTGATCTCAACGCGAGCAACGCCGCCTCGGGCTGTCGAGGCCCAGCCGGCAACAATCAGATCCCGACGGATCTCGGCTCCGTCGACGGGGATGTCCAAGCTCCCGGCGAGCCCGGTGCCCACCAGCCGAAAGGTCCTCTCGCCCAAGACTACGGCTCGGCCGGACCGTCCTGACGCCCTGACCGTAACGTCCAAAGCGCCCGGTGGCCAATCGGCGACGTTGACCCACGCCGACCAACCGCACGCCGCGGAAGCGCGAGGAACACCCAGATTGGCGGGGACGTCCGGCCGCCGAATCCCGAGATCGGCCTCCACCATTGTCGTGCCATTGAAGACCAACTCGACATGCGTCGCGCTCCGGTCACCGTCAAGCGCCCACCCCTCGAAGAGCTGTGGCCCTCGAAGCAGCGTTTCGCCGGAAGGCAGGTCAAACCAGCCGCGCAGCGAGCGGTCAGAATGCCGGCGCGGTAGGTGCCGGCGTAGGAAGTTACGAAGCCGCGGCAGCCGGCTCAAGGCCATCGGCCTCCGCCGCCACCTGGATCACCGGGGAGAAGGTGGCGACGCGATCGGCCGCGAGCTGCCCGGCCATGACGTGGTGCCAGGTGAGCTGCAGCCCCTGCTGCAGGTCGATCGGCGCGTAGTCGAGGAAGGACGTGAGCTTGGTGATGTCCAGGACGATGGACGCGACGTCGTGGCTCCGCGCTGGAAGGAAGTCGAGGATGGGTTGAGCTCCGATGATCTCCCCCACCTGCCTGGCAACTGCGAGGACGGTGTGGCCGCGACCCGAGCCGACGTTAACGATCCCGACGTCGAGATCCTCGGCGACCACCCGCGTGACCGCCTCGGCCACGTCCGCTACGTGCACGTAGTCGCGCATCGCCGTGCCGTCACCGACGATCTGGAGAGGCAGGCCGGCCGCGATCCGGTGGATGAAGACGGCCACCGCTCCCTGACTGCGGTCCGGGCTCTGGCCTGGTCCGTACACGTTGGACAGGCGGAAGATCCGGACTGGAAAACCGTAGGTACGCGCGTACATCGCGGCATACAGCTCGCCCGCCAGCCGTGACACGCCGTACGAGGAGACGGGCTCGACCGGGTCGTCCTCGCGGGCCGGGACCCGCTTCGGATTGCCGTAGACGGTGCCGCCGGACGACAGGAATGCGAGGCTCGCGCACGGGCGGTGACGGAGGTGCTCGAGAATGGTGAGGAGCGGCGCGAGGGCGGCCTGGGCATCTGCGAGGGGCTGCTCCGCCGCCGCCAGAGGCAGGAGTCCCCCGGCCGCGCAGAGCACGTGGTCGACGCCCTCCATGGATTCCGCGAGGATCACGGGATCTCCGGCATCGCCGATCACCACGCTGATGCCTGCGAGGCGCGCAGCGTGGGTGCGCGTGCTCTCGGTGCGCGTCAGGACGCGCACCTCCAAGCCCTCGTCGCGCATCCGATTGCCCAGCGCGGCTCCGAGGAATCCCCAACCCACCACCAGGACGCGGCGGGAGCGACGGTTAGAGCCCATGTTGTGGCGGCAGTATAGCCACCCCAAAGCGGTAATTGGTCACATGCGGGTCCCCAATCACAAACAGTCGTTCGCGTCATCCACGGGCCGGAAGGACCGCGGCATCGGCAAATGCGGAGACTGCTTGGCACCGTACCGGGGCAGAGCGGAGGCGTGCCACCAGCCCACACGGCGTCGCGGCTACCGGCCATTTCTGCGTCAATCGCGTGAATCGCCGGCAGTGCACCGGGGCGGGACGGGCAGCGCTCTGGCAGGCGCGACGGGCGGCGCTGCGGTACGTTACGCGCGCATGAGCACCGGCACGAGGGCTCAACCCCCACCAACTGCTGAACCGCACCGCCGGCCGTACCGGCGCCAGGCGGGCCGGGTGGGGATCGGGCTGCTCACCACCCTCCTCCTCCTGTTCGCCGTCGTCGCGGCCGGAAGCCTGATGCTCCTGATGGTCCGCTCGCCCGCTGGCGCGGCGGGCGGCTCGGGCACGGCGTCCCTGAACCCCACGCCCCGAGGGACGGCCGCCGGGTCCACGGGCACGGCGACGGCGAATCCCACCCCCACCGGCGGTGCCACCGGCTCCGCGGCAGCGGGGTCGGTCCTGGAGGCGACGGCTACGCTGCTCTTCCCCCCGTCGGGGACCGCCTGCGGGGACGCGAGCGGCGACTACACGTCGTGCCCGGTCAGCTCACGGATGGAGCAGCGGCTGATGGCCCTCCAGGCCATGGCCGGCATCCCGTACCGCCCGATGTGCCGGTGCAGCCGCGACTGGGAGAGCGTCGCCATCACCGCGGCGGCGACCGCCGACACCGTCGACGTGACCTTCAAGTTCTCCGGCGGCCAGGTGACCATGGCGGTGTCGATGGTCCCGGGGGTGGGGAGCTCGGGGTGGGTCGCCGACGACACGACCTGCAACGGCGGCGACCTCTACTCCCAGACCGAGCCCCCGCCGTGCTGGGCTCCCGGATAGCCGGGGAGCCGGCCGGGCACGATCAGATCCGGCGCCCCGGCGCGGGGCCGTTGACTACGACAGCCCCCCTGACCGCACGGTCACCTCGAAGGTCCAGGGGCCCCCGGGGGGTTCGGGGAGCGTCAGGTGCGTCCCCACCGGCGAGGTCAGGATCTCGCGCGCCTCCTGGGGCCAGTGTTCGTCGATGAACGCCGGGTACGACCAGGCCACGACCAGCCCGGAGGCGAAGGCGACGGCGACCGCCACCCACGCGCCCTGGCGCAGCCAGGGCATGCGGAGGCGGGAGGCCGCCCAGACGACGGTGACCACCCAGGCCACCTGGGCCAGGAAGAAGTACCGCTCCCCGGCCCGTCCCATGGTCATGATTTGCCACTGGTTGCCGGCGGCCGACACCGCCGGCACCGCCAGCCCGGCGGCGAGGAAGAGGAGCGCGGTCAGGTCGAAGATCCGCAGCTCCCACGGCGCCCGCAGGGCGGCGAGGACGACCACGGGCGCCGCCACCAGCAGGACGAGCCCGGCCAGCACGGTCGCATGGGCCAGTCCGGTCACGTAGACGTGGGTGTGGCCCTCCTCCGCAAAGAGGCCGGCGAGGACCACGCGGTCGCAGAGCAGCAGCACCAGGTCGCGCAGGTTGGCCCCCAGCGGGTAGGCGGTGCGGGGAGTCTGGGTCTCCGCGTAGAGCTGGGCGCCCAGCCCCAGCGCCAGGACGGCGAGGAGGACGAGCGTCTCGCGACGCCGGCGCAGCAGCCACCAGAGCACGGCGATCGGCAGCAGCACGTAGACGAAGGGGCCGGTTGCCGCGGTCAGGGCGATGACGGCGATGTCGAACGCCCGCCACCCCCATCCCCGCGCCTCGGGGGCGACGATCACCAGGGTGGCCAGGACCGCGAGGTGGAACGGCGCGTTGGTGATGGTGACGTTCAGCTCGGTGGTCGGCATCAGCAGGTAGACGGCACCCAGGCCGATGCGCACCCACAGGGAGGGGACCAGCTCGCGGAACCGGCCGCTGAGGAAGAAGAGCACCGGGGCGATCTGGACCAGCAGCCCCATCACGTTGTAGGCGACCGGAGCGTTGCCCACTCCGAAGGGGACCTCCACGAGCGCGGCCAGCCGGGAGAGCGTCTGGTAGTAGCCGCTGAGCGAGACGCCCAACGCCTGCCAGGCGCCGAGGTTGTAGGCGTCGCCGAACCAGCGGGTGCCGTCCTCGGCGTAGAACTGGGCATTGGTGAACGCGTCCGGTCGCCGGCTGATGACGATCCCGGCGGCCGCCAGGGTCACCAGCACGGCCAGGAGGGCGCTCCGCAGCGGGCGCCAGGCCGCCGGGCAGCCCCCCGGGACCGACGGGGGGGTCATCCTCGCCAGATCAGCGACGTCTGTCATCCGGGGCCTCGGCACCCTCGGGGCCGGAGCTCCGCGGGCGCGGCCGGGGCCGCCGACCGCTCGGTCTCATCGCATAGAGCCACCAGTGGAGGTAGCGCGCCAGCCACTTCGAGACCTGAAAGTTGGAGGTGCCGTCGGCACGGTCCAGCCAGATGGTGGGGATCTCGGCGACCGGCAGCCCCCGCCGCTTGGCCTTGGCCACCATCTCGATGCCGAGGGTGAAGCCGGCGTCGGACTCGATGCCCACCTCGCGCAGGAAGTCCCGGGAGTACGCCTTGAACGAATTGGTCGGGTCATGGGTCCCCACCCGTCCCATCAGGTGGAGCGACACCCCCGCCGTCCGGGAGATCGCCCCCTTGGTCCATGGGCCGCCGACCTGCTGGCCACCGCGCATGTACCGGGAGGCACAGGCAACCACCACCCCCCGGTCCACCAGGCGGGTGAGCTGGTCGATCTGGTGGGGATCGTCGCTGCCGTCGGCCATGGTCACGACCACCACCTCGCTCTCGGCATGGTCCACCCCGAAGCGGAGCGCCGCCGCCGGGCCCCGACCGTAGGTGTTGTGGAGGGGCCGGAGGCGCCCCTCTCGACGCCCGTACTCCTCGAGGTGAGGCACGGTGGTGTCGGCCGCGGTGTCGTAGACGGCGAGCACCTCGCAGGGGAGGGTCACCGCCTCGAAGACGCGGTCCAGGAAGTCGACGATCGACGGCCCCTCGTTGTAGACCGGCACCACGACGGAGACGCGGGGCATCGGTCGCTCAGATCCGGACGCCGTTGCCGAGGACGTTGAAGAGGTCGACGACCGGGGCCTGGACGTGCAGGTCGCTGTACTCAGGGTGCGGCGTCGCCACGATCAGGAGCCCGGACCTGTCGATGACCTCGTGGAGCGGCAGCAGGCTCGGGTCGGTGGTCACCCGGGGATCGGTGCAGAGCACCTCGCGCGCCTTGATGGCGAGCAGCCGCTTCAGCTTGTAGCTGAGGCTCGACCGCGTGTCGTCGGATCCCCCCTTGAAGGACATCCCCAGGATCCCCACCGTCATCGCCGAGAGGTCAAATCTCCGCTCCAGCTGGCTGACCACGTAGAGCGGCAGCCCCTCGTTGATCATCACGCTGGCGTGCCCGAGGGTGAATCGATTCTCGTTGAACGCCGTGATCTGCATGGTGTCCTTGAAGAGGCAGGGCCCGGCGGCGAAGCCGGGACCGGGCATGTCGGCCGCGCGCGGGTACTGATAGGTGACCGCGTGCCGGATCCGCTCGAAGTCGAGCCCGAAGTCGTTGGCGATCATGAAGAACTGGTTGGCGGCCGCGAACTTGATGTACCGCCAGGCGTTGGTGTAGAGCTTGGCCAGCTCCGCCTCCTCCGGGACCAGCTCAACGATCTCCGGGGTGAGCAATCGGAAGAGGGTGGCGGCGCGCTCCAAGCCCCGCGGGTCACGGCCCGAGACGATCTGGGGCAGCGAGCTCAGCTCGCGCAGCGCGTACCCCTCGGCGATGCGCTCCGGGCAGAAGACCACGTCGACCGCCTTGCCCAGCTCCGCCATGCGCTTGGCGACCATGGCGGTCACGCCCGGATAGACCGTGCTCCGGAGCACCAGCAGCTGCCCGTCCACCAGGTTGCCGGCCTCGGCCTCGACGGCGTGGAGCACCGCCCCGATCTCGGGGTTGAGGAAGCGGTCGACCGGCGTGCCGATCACGACGACCACCGCCTCGGCGGTGCTGACCGCCCGGCCGTCGGTGGTGGCGGTGAGCTTCCCGGTCGCCAGGACCCGGGGCAGCAGCTCATCGGCCCCCTCTTCGAAGAAGGGCATGCGACCCCCGTTGACCGTCTCGACCGCCCGGGCGTTGGTGTCGTACAGCACCACCGACTGGCCCCGGTCCGCGAAGGCGATCCCGAGGGGCAGCCCCACGTGCCCACACCCGCCGATGATGGCGACGTCGCGCTCGAACACGGGCGATCTCCCGATTCCCCGAACTGGTACGAGGCCGGAGTATACCGGCCGGCGAGGAGACGAGATCGCAGTCGCGCCAAGCGCAGCGATCAGACCGGTAGGGGCGGCCCCGGCTCGCTCATCTCCGCGAAGCGATGGGCGCGCCTGGGTCCAGGCCGGCAGACGGGGATGAACGGCCCAAACAATTCAAACAGGTTCACTGGCATTCCCGGCGGGCCTCCCACGTGCCTGGTAGCATCCCCGCCGATGCTGGCGGAGACTGCGCAGCCGGCGGCCGCTCGCTCGCCCCGCGTCGCGTCCTGGCTGGGAGAGCGCTTCGTCGCGCTCGCGACGCCGGCCCACTACCTGTCGCTGGCCGCCGCCTTCTGCCTGCTCCTTTACGTCGATCGTGTGACCTGGTTCAGCGGTGACGAGTTCGGCTTCTTCATCCGGATGCAGCCGGGACACGCACTCAACCTGCTGGCCCCCTACTACGAACAGTGGTCGACCGTTCCCCTTCTGGTCACCCTCGGCCTCTACAAGTGGTTTGGCCTGCACACGGTCTTGCCCTACACCTTCTGGATGCTGGCGGCCCACCTGGCCCTCGCCCACGTGCTCTGGCGCTGGATGGGGCGGATCGGCGCCGACCCTTGGGTTGCCACCGCCCTGACGGCGGTCTTCCTGGTCATGGCCGGGGGGACGATCGACGGGACCGAGGAGTTCTGGTACTGGTTCCAGGTCAGCTTCACGATGTCGCTGATCTTCGGTTTGCTCGGGGCCCTGCTTGTCGATCACTCTGAACTGGGGATTGGCCGTGACCTAGCCTTCTGGCCGCTGGCCCTACTGAGTCTGATGTCCTCGGACGTGGGGGCTTTTCATGGTGGCGCTCTGCGGTCTCGTCGCCCTGCTGCGGCGCGGGCCTGTAGCCGCGCTTCGGGTCGTATCCGTCCCAGCCCTGGTGTTTCTCGCCTGGCTGGTGCTGATCGCCCACGGCGCCCCCTCGGCGACCCCCACCACCCGGCAGGATCTCCCCCTCCTCGCCCAATACGTCTGGACGGGCATCACGGCCGCCCTCGACGGGACGACCGGCTGGGCAGGGGTGGGGGCGCTGCTCGTGCTCGTGCTCAGCGCGTGGCTGTACCGGGAGCGCCGCCTCGCGGCTGGGCCTCAGGCGCTCGCCTTCGCCGCGGCCCTGATGGTCCCGGTGTTCTTCCTTGGGACGGGCGTGGCGCGCGTCTCGCTCGGCGCTGTGGAGGCCACCTCCTCTCGCTTTGCCTACGTCTGCGTTGCTCTGGTCCTCCCCGCCGCCGCCCTGGCACTCAGCCGCATCAGCCGTCGATCGCCCACCCTGGGACGCGGGGTGGTGCTGGCCGCGGCGGCTGCTTGGGCCGTCAACGGCGTGGCCGGGCTTGCCGTGCTCACGCAGACGTTCACCCCCTTCATGACCACGGAGATGCGCGCCACCACATTGGGGGCCGCTCGACTGATCACTGCGGAGGCGCCGCTCGCGGTGGGCGATACCGTCGCTCTCCCGGACGGCCCGAGCGTCGGGCTGCTGCGCTCGATGATCCAGACAGGCGCGTTCCCCACTGACCTGCCCGTCAGCAGAGCGGACCTGCTGGATGCGGCTGTGTACCTCCAGGTGAGCGTCACCCCAACCGCGTTGCTCCCGACGGGCCGACCGCCGACCGTGCTTCCCGCGTACCGGGCGATGGTGCGCGACGACGGCGGGGGCTGCATCTCGGCCGCCTCGCCCACTGGGCAGGCCGAGGTCGGCCTCGATTTCGGCTCGGCGGGGTCGGTCGAGCTGATCTCCGAAACGTCGGGAAGCTCGAGTCTGCAGCTGGCCTGGGTGGCCAGCCCGGCCTCGCTAACCGCTGCTCGCGGTCTGGAGATACCGGCGGGTCCTGCCTACCTGAACGTGAGCGCGGCCGGCACGATCGCGGTGCTCACGTTCTCGGCCGCATCAGAACGCCTCTGCGGCGTGGCCATGCCGGGGCCGGCGGGGGCCGCCCCGTGATGGCCGGCGCTCAGGGAGAAGGCAGCGAGGGGTTCAGGCTGGCGATGTATCCCAACACGACGCCGAACCAGAAGTCGCCGTTGGGACCGGCCGCGATGACGGTGGGGTAGGTGTTGGCCGCGACCGTGCCCGTCAGCGGGTAGACGCCGGTGACGATCCCATCGGTGGACACGGTGCACACAGCCGAGTCGTTTGGCGACTGCATGGTCAGCCAGAGATTCCCGTCGGGACCGGAGGCGATGTCGTCCATGTTAGTGCTGGCGCACCCGGGTACCGGGAACTCCTGCATCGAACCGTCGGCGGAGATGCGGACCAGCTCGTCATCGGCCCAGTAGATCTCCCACAGCGCATCGTCCGAGCCGACCGTCAGGGCGTTCATGTTCTGGTTGGTGCCCTCGTTCATGGCCTGCGGGATGGGGTAGATGCTGACCGTCCCCGGGGTGGTGATCCTGCCGACGCTGGACGCGGCGGGGACATCGAACCAGAGAGCACCATCCGGCCCGACCACGATGGACTGCGGAGCCTGCCCCGCCACGGATGCGGGAAGCTGGTAGGTGGTGACCACTCCGGATGCGCTTATCCACCCGATGAAACCACCGGGGTCGATCTGGGACGAGGTGGCGACCGCGGTGAACCAGAGCGCGCTGTCCGGGCCCCAGACCAGCCGGAAGGCTGCGACTCCGGGAATCGGGAACTGCTGCTGAAGAGTGCCGCCGGTGGTCCACTGCCCGACGTACGACTGGCCACCGAGATCCTCGAGCGTCCAGATGCTTCCGCCGCCCCAGGCCAGGTCGTTCACGGGCCCCGCATCGGACGAGGTGAGCGGAAACAGCGAGATGGTCCCTCCCGCCGTGATCGAGCCGATGCCCCCAGCGCTCCCGGAGGGACTCCCCCAGGCGAACCAGACTGCCCCGTTCGGACCTGCCGTGATGCCGTTGACCTCCTGGCCCTCGCCGGGGGCGGGCAGCTCGTAAGTCTCGATCGCGCCGGCCACCTGGCCCGGGGTGGGGGTCAGCGTCGGCGTGAGCGTGCCGGCGGCCGTGGCCGTCGGACCACTGGTCGGGATCGTGAGAGCGGAGGTGGGCGATGGCGTGACCGAGGAATGGGGACTGGCGGTTTCCAAAGCACCGGGGGTCGCGGCTCCTGTGTTTGCTGGACTCCCATTCCCATGACCGGGAGCGCAGCCGACGACGAAGCCCCCCACCGCGATGAGGGCCAGCGCGGTGGCGGTAGCGGCGAGCCTCCGATGGGGTCCTGCCGCCAGCGGCTCCTGAGCCGGCGACACTGGGTTGTGCATCTCAGCCCGCCAGGGGCGTGCCCGACCTCTCCGCCGGAGGGATGGACGGGTCGAGGCTGTGACGCACCATGCCGCCACGAGCATGACCGTTGAACGGGGCGTGGGGTCGCCCCGTTACAGCCGGACGCGCTCGTCGGTCGAAGCACGGCCCCACACTTCTGGTCACGTCACGGCCCAAGCCGCCACTCAAGCTGGGTCCGTGACACGGGCCTCCCCGGCCCGCGGTCTAGCTTGACCAGCCTCGGCGTCTGGTAGCATGCCGCCGATCGCCACCCGAGGGTCACCTGGTGTGGCACGCAGGGCTCCGCCGCTCCGAGCCGAGACGGCGGCCCGCCGTGAGGAGAGAGCTTGAGCAGGGTAGTGGTCACCGGAGCCGCCGGCTTCATCGGCGGCTACGTCGTCGAGGAGCTGCTGCGTCGTGGCCATGAGGTGGTAGGGCTGGACAACCTCTCCAAGTACGGGAGGGTCGCCAAGTCATACGACACCAACCCGGGCTACCAGCTCGTCGAGGGCGATGCCCGCGACCCCCAGCTGATGGCCGGGCTCCTCGCCGGCTGCGATCATCTGATCGCGGGCGCGGCGATGATCGGTGGGATCTCGTACTTCCACGCGTACGCCTATGACCTGCTTGCCACCAACGAACGGATCATGGCGGCGACGTGCGACGCGGCGATCGCCGCCCACCGCGACCACCGTCTGCAGAAGGTGACCTATATGAGCTCCTCGATGGTCTTCGAGTCGACGGACTCGTGGCCGTCGGTCGAGGGGCAGGAGCGCAAGATCCCACCGCCGCTTTCCTCCTACGGCTTCCAGAAGCTGGCCGTCGAGTACTTCGCCCGGGCCGCCTGGGAGCAGCACGGCCTCCCGTACACGATCGTTCGTCCCTTCAATTGCGTGGGGGTCGGTGAGGCGCGCGCTCTGGGTGACGTGGAGGTGCCGAGCGGCAACGTCAAGCTGGCCATGAGCCACGTCGTCCCGGACCTGGTCCAGAAGGTGCTGCGGGGTCAGGACCCCCTTCACCTCCTCGGCGACGGCAGCCAGATCCGCCATTACACCTACGGCGGGGACCTGGCCAGGGGCATCGTCACGGCCATGGAGAGCCCGGCCGCGCTCAACGAGGACTTCAACCTCTCGACGCCGGTCTCCACCACCGTGCTCGAGCTCGCCGAGACGATCTGGAAGCGAATCCGGGGAAGTGACGCGCCCTTCCGCTATGTCTGCGATCCGCCCTACGAGCATGACGTCCAGCGCCGTGTCCCCTCTGTGGAGAAGGCAGCGCGCATCCTCGGCTTCACCGCAACCACCTCGCTGGACGCGATGCTCGACGAGGTCGTCCCCTGGATCGAGCAGGCGATCGCCGCGGGGACCATCTGAGCGGGGAGCTGGATGAGCAGCGACACCGCGTCCTCCGGTGATCCGGTGATGACCAGCGCGGGTGGAGCCGCAAGCACCGGCACGGCGCCCCGGGAGGCGCCCCGGCCGTCCGCGGAGCGACCGCCCCTGCGCCCGCTCGGCGAGCGCCTCGAGGAGCTGGCGGCGCCCGCCCACTATCTCTCGCTCGTCATCGGGCTCGCGTTCCTCCTCTACATGGACCGCCACCTCTGGTTCGTCGGCGACATCTTCGAGTTCTTCAACCGGTTCCAGCCGGGCCAGTCGCTCAGTCTCTTCTTCCCCCACAACGAGCACTGGTCGACCATCCCCATCCTCCTCAACCTGGGTCTGTACAAGCTCGTCGGTCTGCGCAGCTACGTCCCCTACATCGCTCTCGACCTGATCGCCCACCTGGCGGTGGCCCATCTGCTCTGGCGCTGGATGCGCCGGCTCGACGTGGATCCCTGGCTCGCCACCGGCCTCGCCGCAGCCTTCATCGTGCTGGGCGGCGGTGTCGAGAACCTCACCTCCTCCTTCCAGATCGGCTTCGTCCTCCCCTGCGTGCTCGGCCTGCTGGGTGCCTTCCTCCTCGACTACTCGGGCCCCAGCCGGTGGGATCGGGATACCGGCTACTGGATCTTCGGGGTGGCCGCCATCATGTGCTCGGGGATCGGCGTCTGCGCCGTCCTGCTCGGCGCCGCGCTCGCCCTGCTCCGCCGGGGCTGGCTGGCCGCCCTCCGCGCCGCCTGCGTGCCTGCCGTCGTCTACCTGGTGTGGCTGGCGCTGATCGGGCACAAGGCGATCTCAACGACCCCCGCACCCAAGTACGACCTCCCGCTGGTGGTGCAGTACGTCTGGACCGGCCTCACCAGCGCGATCGAGGGCACCACCGGCTGGACCGGGCTGGGCGGGGCGCTCGCCCTCGGGCTCGGGGTGTGGCTGTACCTCAACCGGCGCCTGGCGCGCGGCCCCCTGGCGTTCGCCTTCGCGGGGCCCCCGGTGGCCCTGATCTTCTTCGCCACCATCGGGGTGGGGCGCATCTCCCTCGGGGTGCAGGAGTCCACCTTCAGCCACTACGCGTACGAGTGGGTGATCCTTCTGCTCCCGGTGACCGCGGTTGCGCTGACCCAGCTGACGCGGCGCTCGCTGACCGGCCGGTTCGTGGCGCTGGCACTCACCGCGGTGGTCGCCGTCAACGGGGTCGCGGGCATCTCCACCTGGCTGTTCACGAACAACCCCATCCAGGAGGGGACGGAGGGCCAGATCCTTGCCGCCGCCCACCTGGCCACGGGCGGTGCGCCGCTCGCGGTGGGCGACGCGGCCGAGGTGGCACCGGCCAACTCGCCCAACCTGACACTCGGCGACCTGCGCTCGATGCTCGCGGCCGGGGCGATCCCCCTGGGCACGGCCATCACCGCCACCGACACCCTGAACGCCTCGCTCTACCTGCAGGTGAGCGTCACCCGGACGCCGCTCGACACCGGGCCTCAACCGACGATCGGGAACGACGTCCAGCCGGCTCCCGAGTCGTCGGGGGGCAGCTGCTACACCGTGGCCAACGGTGCCTCGCCGGCGGTGCTGCGGCTCGTCTTCACGTCGGCGGGGTCGGTCGAGATCACGCCGAGCGGAGGCGGTGACATCGTCGTCCAGCTCGCCCCCCAGGGCGACCCCCTGGATCTCACGGCGACCAACAGCTTCCCGGTCGGCGCAGGCCAGACCGTGTACCTGAACGTCACCGCGGCCGGCACCGCCCCGCTGATCTCGCTGCCGCCGGGGGTCACCACGGTCTGCGGTGTCGCCGGCTGAGGGCGCCGTCCCGGCCGGCGATGCGCCGCGGGACGATTCGCCACCCGCACGAGCCGTCTCGGCGCAGCGCAGGCAGGGCTGGATCGAGCTCGCGAGAGACGCCGCCGCTCCGGCCCACTACCTCTCGCTGATCGTGGGCGTCGCGGTCATCCTCTACCTCGACCGGAGCAACTGGTTCCTCGGCGATGAGTTCGAGTTCTTCGGGAGGATGCAGCCGGGTACCTCCCTCAACCTCCTCGTGCCCCACAACGGCCACTGGTCCACGGTGCCGATCCTCCTCACCCTGGGTCTCTACAAGGTGTACGGGCTGCGCTCCTTCCTCCCCTACGCGCTGATGGACATCGCCGCCCATCTCGCCGTCGTCCACCTGCTGTGGCGCTGGATGCGCCGGCTCGGAGCCGACCCCTGGGTGGCCACCGGATTGGCCGCCGTCTTCGTGGTCGTCGGAGGCGGTGTCGAGAACGTCTGGTCCTGGTTCCAGGTCAGCTTCGTCCTGCCGGTCGCTCTCGGGCTGGCCGCGGCCTTCCTCGTCGACCACACCGAGGCGGGCTCAGGTCGCGACCTGCTCACATGGCCGCTCGGGGTCGCGGCCGTCATGTGCTCCGGCGTCGGCGTGATCATGGTCTTCCTCTACGCCCTCCTGGCCCTGCTCCGACGAGGCTGGCGGGCCGCATTCCGGGTGGCCGTGCTGCCGGCCGTCGTGTACCTGGCCTGGTTCGCGGCGATCGGGAGGGAGTACCTCTCCCTCCAACCTGGGCCGCTCTGGCAGCACTTCCTGGTCTTCGACTACGCCTGGACCGGGCTCACCAGCGCGGTCGGTGCCACGGTCGGGTGGAGTGGCTTCGGTCCCATCCTGTTCGTGGCGCTCCTCGTCTGGCTCTTCCTCGAACGCCGGCGGATCCGGACCAACACGGCCTTCGTCTTCGCCTCGGCGGGAGTCGCCCTGCTCTACTTCGTCCTGCTCGGTGTCGACCGGGTGACCGCCGGGCTGTGGGAGTCGACCCTCACCCGCTACGGCTACATCGGCATCGCCCTGCTGCTCCCCGCCACCGCTGATGTGCTGACGCGCCTGGCGCGGCGGGGAGTGACCGGAAGGGTCGTGGTCCTCACCGCCTGCGGCCTGGCGGTGGTGGGCAGCGTGGGCAGCTGGGTCACCTTCCTCCAGACCTGGAATCCCATCACCACCACCACGGAAGGGCAGGTCCTGGCAGCGGCTCACCTGCTCCAGAGCGGCGCCCCCCTGGCGGTCACCGGTGGGGCCGGGGTCGAACCGGTTCACTCCGGCAACCTCACCGTCGACATGCTCCGCTCGATGATCGGCACGGGCAGCATCTCGACCGACGCGCCGGTGTCGGCAACCGACATGCTGAATGCGGAGCTCTTCCTCCAGGTGGGCATCAGCTCGAGCGCGCCGACCGGCACCGGCCAGGCCGCCCGCATCGACCCCGCGTCGCTCCCTCTGGTGACCGCCACCGGTGACGGCTGCGTGTCCGCGGGCTCGGCCAGCGGGACGTCGGTGCTGCAGCTCGACTTCGCCGGCCCCGGCGCCGTCGCCATGTCGACCGAGCAGAGCTCGGAGATGACCCTCCAGCTGAGCCTCACCGGAACTCCCGGCGTCGCCTCGTCCGCGACCAGCACGTTCGGGCTGACGGCCGGCCAGAAGACGTATCTCGAGGTGACGGCGAGCGGCGTCGCCACCCTGCTGACGCTGCCGGCCGGGACCACCACGATCTGCGGCCTTGGCGGGGGCTGATCGCCGGCGACGAATCATGGAGACGACTGGTGGGCGCGGTTCGACGATGCGGCTGAGGCCCGAGGCGTGATCGCCGGCCACCGGGCCCGGTTCGCCATCGCTCTGGCGGTCCCCTGCGCCCTGTTTCTGGCGGTGACGCTCGCCATGAGCCTGCGCACCCCCGCCCTGAGCAACAACGACGAGGGCGATCACATCCAGTACGCCCTGTACATCCGGAGCCACCACTCGCTGCCCCTGATCAGCGTTCAGAACGGAGACGAGTCTCATCAGCCGCCCCTGTACTACATCTCACTCGCGGTCTGGATGAAGGTCCTCGGGATGCAGCCGTTCACACCTTCGCTGCCGCCTGCACCGACCAGCGCGGCCAACCTCGATGGCTTCGACCACACGTACACGACCACCGCGGAGCGTCAGATGGCGGTCGACGTCCACCTGCTCCGGTTGCCGAGCATCGGATACGGACTGATCGTCGTGATGGCGTCATTCGGTTCGGGGTGGGTGCTCACTCGGCGGCTCTCCATCTCGTCGGCCGTTGCATCAGCGGTCGGCCTCTGGCCCAAGTTCGATGTCGTCTCCGCCGCCGTGTCCAACGAATCCCTCAACTTCGCGCTCTGCGCCCTCGCCCTGCTCGCCCTCCTCCTCTGGCTGCGCGGCGGTGGGCGACATCGGCTCTGGGCTGCCACGGTCGGGGTGTTCCTGGGCTTGGCGGCCATCACAGAGCTCACGTCGGTCCCGGTCGCCGGCCTTCTGCTGCTGCTCCTCGCCGCGGTGTCGGTGCGCCGGGGGCGGACGGGAGATCTCCTCGCCGCCGCGGTCGCCTTCGCCGCCCTCAGCGGATGGTGGTTCGCCCGCAACGTCGCCCTGTACGGCGACCCCCTGGCGAGTGGCGCCACCCGGACCTACCTCACGAAGCTCGTGGCAGGTCTGGTACGCCCCGTGCCATCCCTGGATCCATCGGTGCTCAACTTCTCGTTCCATCAGCTCCTGAACAGCGTCTGGTTCGACGGTGGGGCGAATCAGCTCACCCTGCCATGGTCGCTGGACATCGGGGTGAGCCTGTTAGCGCTGGTGTGCCTGGCAGGCGGAGCCTGGGTCGTCTGGCGGCATTGGGGTGGCCGAGGGCTGTCGCCGCTGGGCGTCTCGGCGCTCGGGCTCGCGGCTGCCGGGTCGATCGTCAGCTGGGTGCTGATCATCCGCGAGACGACCCAGGCTGAGGGGCGGTACCTGCTGGTCGCCATCACCGCCTGGAGCCTCCTTCTCGTCGCCGGGACCGACTCGGTGAGGGGCTTACCCGCGGCGGCGCGCCATGCTCTTCCGTGGCTCTGGCCGGCCATCTTCGCCGGCTTGGACGCGTACGTCTTCGCCCAATATCTCATCCCCCACGGAGGGTTCTGAGCCGGCCCCGTCTACCGGCGGCGCTCTCCGCGGCGGCCGAGCGTGCGCAGCACCCTCGCGAGGGCGCTCGAGAACCACTTGGAGCGTCGGATCCCCGAGGGGAGCCCCCGGTAGGCGGAGCGCAGCGCTCGGTAGGGGAGGCCCGGACGCGGGGGCGGCGCGTCGGCCGCAGTGAAGGCCTCAGGAGCGCCGGCGACGTCGTCCCGCGTCGGGGTGAAGGGGACCGGCAGCCGGGCCAGCCCCGGCTCGCGGTCAGCTGCAGGGCGCGGATCGGCGCAAAAGCGGCGGAGCGGCGCCGCTGCTGCCGGCCAGGTGAGCGACGCCGCGTGGGCCACCGACCGTGCGCCACATTCCCGGCGCCTTGCGGCATCCTCCGCCAACTCCACCAGCGCGCGCGCAACGGCCTCGGGGCTCTCCGGAGGGACGGTCACCCCGATGCCCAGCCGCTCGATATCGTCGGCAAGGGTGTCGCCGGCGGTGCAGATCACCGGCAGCCCGGACCAGAAGTAGTCGAGGATCCGGGTCCGGAAGGAGAAGCGGGTCTCCACATGGTCGAAGTGGGTGGAGACGCCGATGTCGGCGTCGAGCAGCCAGTCGGCCCGGTCCTCGTACGCGACCCAGCTCTCGTTGAAGAAGACGTGGGTGCCGAGCAGGCCGAGCTCGCCGGCCACCCGCCGCGCCTCGACCTGCGTCCACATGGTCTGGATCTCCGGGTTGGGATGCCCGGTGGACATGAAGACGAGGCGGAGGCCCGGGAGGCGCCGGGCCGCGATCTCCACCCCGCGGATCAGGGTGACGGGGTCGAACCAGTTGTAGATGCCTCCACCCCACAGCACCACGAGGTCGCCCTCGCCGATGCCGTCGATGACGCCGCGGATGGCCGGGTGCCGGCGGCGGGGCGGCTCCGAGGGAACCCCGAAGGGCACGACGTCGAGGAGCGAGCGGAGGGTCGGGTCCTGCCGATGGGTGAGCGGGTTGACCCGGCTCGCCGCGGTCAGCCATCCCAGCCAGTAGTCGCGTTGCTTCTCGCTGGCGCAGAGGAAGAGGTCGCCGTCACGGACCTGGTCGGTGACGGCCCGGATCGAGTCCCGCTGGGCCTCCAGGCGCTTCTCCAGCGGCTCCTTCGCGAAGAGGATGAGCACCTCCAGCGGGAAGGGGTCGTAGAGATCGATGACCAGCCGGACGTCCGCCTCGCGGAGCAGGGGGAAGCGCTCCATCACCCACCCCTGGAGGATCACCACGCGGTGATCCGCCAGCAGGGCCGGCAGGCTCGACGCGTCGTAGGTGGTCACCGCGAAGGGCTGGGGCGGGAGGTCGCTGGGAAAGGGCGACGCCAGGGTCACCCGGTGCCCGTCCGCGCTCAGCACCCGGGAGAACTCGAAGGAGCGGATCGAGGGCCCTGCCATCCGCCGGTTGACGTGCTCGTTGGCGAGCACCAGGATGTCGGTCACGTCGCAGCGGGCTGCGGAGGCCGGCCGGCGAGCTCCGCCAGGTAGGCGCGCAGCCCCTCCCGCCACGCGGGCAGCGGGGCCTCCCCCAGGGCCTGCCAGGCGCGGTTGGCCAGCACCGAGTACGCGGGGCGGGGTGCCGGGGTGGGGTAGTCGGCGGTCTGGATCGCCTCCACCGGCACGCTGAGCCCCGCCTCCGCGACGATGGCCTCGGCGAAGCCATGCCAGCTGGTCGTCCCGGAGTTGGTGAGGTGGTAGGTGCCGGGCTCACCGCGCTCGACCAGCCGGACCAGGGCAGGGGCGAGGTGCCCCGTCCAGGTGGGCGAGCCCCACTGGTCGGCGACCACGCGCAGCGCAGCCCGCTCCCGGGCCAGCCTCAGCATGGTGAGCACGAAGTTGGGCCCCTCCTGGCCGTAGAGCCAGGCCGTGCGGGCGATCTGGTGGGAGGTCAGGGCAGCGCGGACCGCCTCCTCGCCGGCGAGCTTCCCCCGACCATAGGCGCTCTGCGGGTGGGGCGTGGCCGCCTCGTCGATGGGCTCGGTCGCGGTGCCATCGAAGACGTAATCCGTGCTCAGGTGGCAGAGGAGGACGCCGCGCGGCCGGCAGGCCTCGGCCAGCACCCGCGGACCCTCGGCGTTGACGGCGTAGGCCGCCGCCTCCTCGGTCTCGGCGGCGTCCACCCGCGTCCAGGCGGCGCAATTGATGACGGCGTCGGGCCGCACCTGGTCCAGCAGGGCACCGACCGATCCGGGGTCACGGATGTCGACGGCCTCGACGTCATGCCCGGTGGCCCGGTGCGATGTGCCCGCCAGGGTCCACAGCAGCTCGCGTCCGAGCTGCCCGCGGGAGCCGATGATCTCGATCCGCATCCCCGGACCGCTCAGCCGGCGCCCGAGCCCGGGAGGGGCGTCACCGTCCTGTAGTTGCGCTGGTAGAAGGCCCAGAACTCCCCGCTCTTGAGCGGTCTCCACCACTCCTCGTGCTCCACGTACCAGCGCACCGTCATCTCCATCCCCTTCTCGACGTCGATGCGCGGCTCCCAGCCGAGAGTGCGGAGCTTGGTGGAGTCGAGGGCGTAGCGCCGGTCGTGGCCGGGCCGATCGCTGACGTACTGCTTCAGGGAGGGAGGCTTATCGAGGAGACGAAGCACCGTGTCAGCCACCGTGATCCCGTTGATCTCCCGGCCCGCCCCGATGTTGTAGTCCTCTCCGGGCACCCCCCGGCGCAGCGCCAGGTCGATGCCGCGGCAGTGGTCCTCGACGAAGATGTAGTCCCTCACCGCGCCCCCGTCCCCGTAGATGGGGAGGGGCCGGTCCTCCAGGGCGTTGGTGATGAAGAGCGGGATGATCTTCTCCGGGTACTGGTACCAGCCGTAGGTGTTGGAGCCCCGGGTGATGATCGCCGGTAACCCGTGCGAGGCGCGGTAGGCCTGCACCAGCATCTCCCCGCCCGCCTTGCTGGCGCTGTACGGGCTCCGCGGCCGGAGCGGGTCGCCCTCCCGGGAGCGCCCCGTGGCGACGTCGCCGTAGACCTCGTCGGTGCTCACCTGAAGGTAGCGCGGGTGCCCAGCCGCACGCGCCGCCTCGAGGAGGACGTAGGTGCCGTAGACGTCGGTGATGATGAACTGGCCGGGGGCCTCGAGGGAGCGGTCGACGTGCGACTCCGCGGCGAAGTTGACGATCGTGTCGCACCCCCGGGCCAGCGGTCCCACCGCCGCCGGGTCCGCGATGTCACCCTGCACGAAGCGGAAGCGCGCATCGCCTCGGACCGGGTCGAGGTTGCGCTCGTTGCCGGCGTAGGTGAGCTTGTCGAGCACGGTGACCTGGTCCTCGGGATGCTCACGCAGCGTCATCCGGACGAACTCGCTGCCGATGAACCCCGCTCCTCCGGTTACGAGCAGCCGCATCTCAGATGTTCTCGATGCTCCAGTCGAAGCCGATGCGCGGGTCGTCCCAGGCGATCCGGCCCTCGTCGGGGTCGGCGGGATCGTAGGGCTCGGTCACGTAGTAGTTGAGGATGACGTCCTGGAGGCTCAGCACCTGGTAACCGTGGCCCACGAAAGGGGGGATGGCCACCATCTTGGGTGAGTGCTCGCCGAGGATGATCGACTGGATGCGTCCGGCGGTCGGGGACCCCTCGCGGAGGTCGACGAGAACCACGCGGGCATTCCCCTGCACGATGTCCCAGTAGTCCCACTGGCGCTTGTGCCAGTGGAAGGCCTTGATCAGCTCCGGCGGGTTCCCACCCCGCGCATACGCGAGGCTGCGGGACATCTGGGCAAACGGCTCGGCGGGGATGAAGGGACGGCCCTCGTCGTCGAGGTCCCCCCGCTTGAGCTGCTCGATGAAGTAGCCGCGCTGGTCGGCGTGCTTGCGGAAGGTCTTCACCATGACGCCGTCGATGCGCCCCACCCGCTGAGAGGCAGGGACGCTGCTGATGTCTGCGAGCACCCGCTCCATCGACTCGGTGACCGCCATCCAGGCCATCAGCGCAGCTCCACGCGGGACTGGTCGCCCAGCATCAGGCGGTAGGCGCGCGGCCGTTCCGGGGAGGAGCGCACGGTGCACCCCTTGCCGATCAGCGAGGACTCGATCTTGCCGTCGACGCCGTCGATCACGCTGCCCTCGAGGACGATCGAGTGCTCGATCTCGGACCTCCGGATCGTGCAGTCGTGGTAGATGGAGGTGAACGGCCCCACGTAGGACTGCTCGATGAGGGTCCCGGACCCGATGATGGCCGGTCCTCGGACCAGGCAGTTGCGGAGCTGCGCCCCTGTCTGGATCACGACCTTGCCCTCGAGCCGCACGTCCTCGCCGAGGAGGCCCTCGACCCGGGGCGCCAGGGTGTCGAGGATGATCCGGTTGGCCTCCAGCATGTCCTCGAGGCGCCCGGTGTCCTTCCACCACCCGGTGATGACGTGGGGCACCACCCGGGCTCCGTCATCGATCATCCGCTGGATCGCATCGGTGATCTCCAGCTCGCCGCGGGCGCTGGGCTCGATCCGCTCGATGGCGTGGAACACCGCCGGGGAGAAGAGGTAGACGCCCACCAGGGCCAGGTCGCTCCGGGGCACCGGCGGCTTCTCGACCAACCGGACCACTCGCCCATCCTCCAGCTCGGCCACCCCGAAGCGCTGGGGCTCGGGGACCCGGGCCAGCAGGATCTCGGCGTCCGGCTGCAGCCGGCGGAACTCGTCCACGAACTCCGTGATCCCGTCCCGGATGAGGTTGTCGCCCAGATACAGGACGAACCGGTCCTCGCCGAGGAAGTCCCTGGCGATGAGCACGGCGTGGGAGAGGCCGAGCGGC
>Ga0187860_1000913_pt1 | contig 27435 bp, 24 predicted proteins | sample June2016WEW_10_4_FD_132981 | JGI IMG/M metagenome (GOLD analysis project Ga0187860, IMG submission 132981) | Peatland microbial communities from SPRUCE experiment site at the Marcell Experimental Forest, Minnesota, USA - June2016WEW_10_40 | ecosystem: Environmental > Terrestrial > Soil >...
CGTCCCCAAGGCCGAGCTTGAGGGCGAAATGGGCGAGAGCCACATGGGACTGCAAGCCCGCCTGATGTCGCAGGCCCTCCGTAAGCTCACCGGAATCGTCTCCAAGTCGCGCACTTGCCTGGTCTTTATCAACCAGATCCGCGAAAAAATCGGCGTCATGTTCGGCAATCCCGAGACCACCACCGGCGGACGCGCCCTCAAGTTCTATTCCTCTGTACGCGTCGATATCCGCCGCATCGCCGCCATCAAGGACGGCGACAACGTTATCGGCTCGCGCACCAGGGTCAAGATCGTTAAGAACAAGACCGCCGCGCCCTTCCGCGAGGCCGAGTTCGACATCATGTACGGCGAGGGCATCTCGCGCGAGGGCGACCTGCTCGACTTGGCCGTCGTGCAAAACATCGTCGAAAAGTCCGGCGCCTGGTTCAGCTACAAAACCGAACGCATAGGGCAGGGACGCGAAAACGTTAAGCAGTTTTTGAAAGACAATAAGGACATTACGGCCCGCATCGAAGCCGAGGTGCGCAAAGCGATTGGACTGCGAGCCCCCGCCGTTCCGGAACCGCCGCCCGCCTCGCCCGAACAGAAAGCCGTGGCCGCCAAGACTGCCGCCGCTCCGGCAAAAAAGTAGGTGGACTAGGGCCTGCTAACACTGATAGGGCGGCCACCCAAGGCCGCCCTGCATTTCGTCCGCAACCTTAAGATCAGCGAGCCTGCCAAGCCCTCCAGATTGCTCTACCGTTGCGCCAGCGTCACCTCGGACGCCGGCTCGCGGCTACATCGGTAGGCCAGCCAGTGCTTCCACAGGATGCGGATGGTGGCCAGCGTCGGGGTGGCAAGGTAGATGCCGATGACTCCCGCCAGCTCGCCCCCCACCAGCACGCCAAAGATCGAGGCCAGCGGCGAGATTTCGACTTTGCCGCCAAGTACGCGCGGCGAAATCACGTAGTCCGTGCACATGCGCCAGGCTCCCATTAGGACAGCCAGCACCAGCAGGTGCGGATAGTACAGACTGAAGCTGATGCCCAGGATCAGCACCGCCGCCAGCAGCGGTCCGACCAGCGGAATGAACTCCAGCAGGCCGCCGATTGCGCCCAGCGCAAACGCATACGGAACCCGCAGCGAGACCAGCAGAATGGTGTAGGCAGTCCCGGAAATGAGGACCATCAGCAATTGCGCGCGCACGAACTGCGAAAGCATGGAATCCAGATCCTGAAGGATGTCGTGCAGCAGTTCACGTTTTCGCCGGTCGACAATGAGATCGTCGAACGTGCCCGCCACCATGCTCCTCAGTTGCGATTTGCTTTTCAGAAAGAACAACGCCAGGATCGGCACCAGTCCGACCCATCCCGCGTTGGAGGCCAGCAGCGCCAGTTTGGAGCCCAGGGCCCCGACGATGGCGATGGCCTGTTCGCGGTGTCCGGCCAGGAATCTCTGAAGTTCGGCTTGCGTCTCCTGGCTCCAGCCTCTCTGGGCGCCAAGCTGCCAGGCAATGTTGCCGCTGCTGATCTTTTGGTAGAGATCCGGCATGATCTGCGTCAACTTGTGGGCCTCGCCTATGACCCGCGACCCGATCAGGAACCCGGCAACCGCCAGCGCAGCCAGCCACGCCAGGTAAACCACGGCGATGGCCGCTCCGCGCGAGCGTATCCACCGCTGAACGTATGAGATCGCCGGTTCCAGCAGGTAGGCAAAGAGCATGGCGAACAGAAAAATAAGCAGCGGCTTGATGGCCAGGTACACGAAGGCCAGGAGGGCTGCAAACAGCAGGAACGTCAGCAGGACTTGCGTGGTTCGCTTATCGAAGAAGGTCATAGTTGGCGCCAAGCCTGCCCGGCACGGCCGCTCAGGCGGTCCGCCCTCCGGCTAGCGCGATAGATGATTGCCGTCGGGCTTATGATGGCTTTGCCGGATCCGCCTAGGCCGCAGCCGTTCAAGCACCTATCATAAGCCTCTTAGGGTCTGGCCGTTATTCCGTTGCCTGCGATAGGAACCGGCGATTAGAATTCCTTCAGGACCTAACCGCTTCGCCCATGAATGAGGCGTTTTGAGAAAGCAAGTAGTCGCCATCTACCCGGGTAGCTTCGATCCTCCGACGAACGGTCATCTGGACCTGATCGAGCGCGGAGCAAAAATTTTCGACGTGCTCATTGTGGCCGTCCTCCGGAACTCGGCTAAGACTCCGCTATTTTCAGTCGAGGAGAGACTGTCGATGCTGCGCGAGACAACCGAGAAGTGGAGCAACGTTCGCGTCGACGCCTTCGATGGTTTGCTGGTTGAATATGCAAAACGAAGCGGAGCTAAAGTCGTCCTGAGAGGAATCCGCGCCGTCAGCGACTACGAATACGAGTTGCAGATGGCCCTGATGAATCGCAAGCTCGATGCCAGGGTGGAGACGATCTTCATGATGCCGGCGGGAGCATACTCGTACTTGAGTTCCGGGCTCGTGCGTGAAATCTCGGCGCTCGGCGGCTCGGTCTGCCATCTCGTTCCCGAATTGGTGGAACGGGAGCTCAAACGCAAGCTGCCGGCGCCATCCCGGAAACCACGAACCAAGCAAGAATAATTCACGGAGGACATTATGGCTGCGAGTTCTGGAGTAGTAATGCCATTCACTGACCGGATCAACCGGATTAAACCTTCGGCCACGTTGGCTGCGGTTGCCGAAGGCGACAAGCTGCGCGCGCAGGGCGTTGACTTGGTTTATTTTGCTGCTGGTGAGCCGCACTTCAACACCCCCCAGCACGTCAAGGATGCCGCGATTGCAGCCATTCAGGCTAATTTCACCAAGTACACTGCCGTCGGCGGGATCGAAGAGCTGCGCGATGCCATTGTGAAGCGCCACGCGGCTGACTTCGGCAGCAATTACAAGCGCGAAGAGGTTACCGCCTCGGTCGGCGGCAAACATGCCCTGTTCAACCTCTTCTCGGTACTCGTCAACCACGGCGACGAAGTCATCATCCCCGTTCCTTACTGGGTCTCGTTCAAAGACATGGTGGAGTACTGCGGCGGCAAGTGTGTTTTTGTCGAGAGCGAAGAGAAGAACAATTTCGCCATCACGCTGGAAATGCTGGAAAAAGCGATTACGCCGCGGACCAAGATTCTGCTGCTGAACTTCCCCAACAATCCCTCCGGCGCGTCGCTCTCGCCCGAGGAGATGACGGCGGTGGTGCGCATGGCCGCCAAGCGCGGCATCTGGGTCATGAGCGACGAGTGTTACGTTTATCTCGACTACAGCGGACGTCTCTTCTCCGCCGGATCGATTCAGGACGCGCACGATCGTCTCATCGTCGTCGGCTCGCTCTCCAAGACTTATTCCATGACCGGCTGGCGCCTGGGTTATGCCATGGGACCGGCTGCCGTCATCAAGGAAGCCACCAAGCTTCAGAGCCAGTCCACCTCGAACCCGACCTCGATTGTGCAGAAGGCCGGCATCGGCGCTTTGAACGGACCTCAGCAGTGCGTTGCCGACTTCCGCGCCGAATTCAAGCAGTTGCGCGATCGGATCGTTAAGGGCTTGCGGGAGATCCCCGGCATCACCTGCACCATGCCGCAGGGCGCTTTCTACGTCTTCCCGAATTTTAGTGCCTATTTTGGCAAAGGCGGGATGAAGACGCCGGCCGATGTCACCCGGTGCCTGCTGCACGAGGCCCACGTGGTGACCGTGCCCGGCGAGGCGTTCGGCAGCAATCAGCACGTCCGGCTTTCCTACGCCACTTCGGCGGCGGAGATCGACCGTGGACTGGAGAGGATGCGGAAGTTCTTTAAGTCGCTCTAACCACTGAACAATCGAGCCCTGGGGCCAACTATGGTTGGCCCTTTTTTCAGGGCTCCGGCAACGTTACGGGCCATTCAGGTACTCTAAATCGGTTGTCCGGTACGGCGTCGTGTTCCCCCAATGTCTGATCTCTATCCATTACTAATGATTCCCGAGTTCAGCCCACGTCCGTGGGGAACTCGCGATTTGCGGCCCATCTACACCCGGGTCGTCGGCAAGGAGCCTATTGGCGAGGCTTGGCTCACCGGCGACGAATGCCGCGTGGCTAACGGGCCTCTTTCCGGAGCATCGCTCAGTAACCTGTGCCAGCGCTTTGGCCGGGAACTGATCGGCGAAGCGGCTCCCCAACCTGGTCGTTTTCCGCTGCTGACGAAGTTTCTTTTCCCGCACGACAAGCTGTCGGTGCAGGTGCATCCCGATGACGAGGGAGCCCGCGAACTGGGGCAGCCTTGCGGCAAGACAGAGTGCTGGTACGTGGCCAAGTGCCTGCCCGGAGCCCAAGTCGGGCTCGGCCTGACGCCCGGAGTCGGCAAAGCGGAGTTTGAGGCCGCCATCCTCGCCAACCGCGCCGAAAACTTGCTTAATTGGGTCGATCTTAACCAAGGCGATCTGATTTACTGCGATGCCGGAACCGTCCACTCGATTGGGCCCGGATCGATTCTGATCGAGACGCAACAGAACTCCGACACGACTTTCCGCCTCTATGATTTCGGCCGCGGCAGGGAACTCCATATCGAGCAGGGCTTGCGGGCCATGCGGGAATCGACCAACGCGGGCAAGGTTTCGCCGCGGACGATTGGCGGCCACGATGGGGTCCCCGACGCGCGCCGTAGTGGCGCGTGGCGGGGCAGGCTGCTGGTTGCTTCTCCGTGTTTTGTGGTGGAGCATTTTGCCATCACCAAGCCACTGACCCTCAGCGCCGCGCCCGGGCGCACCTCGGCGCAAGTTCTGGTTGCAGTGGAAGGCAGCGCCGTAGTGGAATGGGAAGGCGGCCAGCCAGTCAGCTTCAACCGAGGCGAAGCGGTCGTGATCCCGGCCAGCATCGAGCAAATCGGGCTGCGCCCGCAATGGGCGGTGGAGTTTCTTCTCATGCGCGTGCCCGGCGAGCCGGTGCAGCCGCCCGTCGTTGAAAAGCTGACGGAAGGCGTACGGACGCCGGAGTAATCGCGTGGCAAAAATCGATAAGCGACACTTCTATCCCGTGGTTCTTGCGGGCGGCCGGGGCACCCGTTTTTGGCCGCTCAGCCGCAAACGGCTCGCCAAGCAACTGCTCCCCCTGAACAGCAGCAAGACCATGATCCAGGAGACGGTTGCGCGCCTGGCGCCGGACAGCCTGCTCGGCAACTTCTGGATTATCAGCAACCAGGATTTGCGCCGGAACATCATCCGCCAACTGCCTAAGTTACCGCGGCAGCAGGTAATCGCCGAGCCCCTGGGACGCAACACCGCGCCGGCCATAGGGCTGGCCGCGTTTTTGCTTCTCAGGCGGGACCCGAAAGCCGTCATCGGCATGTTTCCCTCCGACCACGTTATTGGCGACCAGCGCCGCTTCCGGAGCGATTTGGCGGAGGCAGTGGCAATTGCGGCGGCGGGTGAAAACATCGTCGTCATGGGAATCGATCCGACCCGACCCGAGACGGGGTATGGCTATATTGAAACCGGCGAAAAGATGGGCGCCGCTTTGCGCGTGCGGCGCTTTACGGAAAAGCCCAAGCTCGAGCGCGCCGTCGAATTCCTGCAGGCCGGGAATTTTTTCTGGAACAGCGGCGTATTCGTATGGTCGGCGGCGACACTGGCTGCCGCCCTCCGCGAGCACCTGCCGAAAACCGCGCCGTTGCTGGAGGAGATTGCCGCCGCCTACGGCACCCGCCGATTCAGCGAAACCTTCCGGCGGCTCTATCCCAAGTGCGAGAACATCAGCGTCGACTACGCCGTGCTGGAGCCGCGCTCGGCCAAAGGCGAGCAGCAATCGAACATTTTCTGCATTCGCGCCGGCTTCGGCTGGAACGATCTGGGCTCCTGGTCGGCCCTGCACGAGCACCGCATGATGACGGCCAAGAGCGATCGCGAACGCGGCAACCATGTGGGGGCCCTGCGCTCGTTCATCCTCGATGCTGAAGGCAACTATCTTCACGCGCCCGGCAGGTTCGTGGCCGCTATGGGCGTGAAAAACCTGGTGGTGGTCGTGACCGATGACGCGCTGCTGGTAACCACTCGCGCGCGCGCGCAGGACGTCGGCAAAATCGTTTCCTTCCTCGACGCAAAAAAACTAACGGAGCTTACCTAGGGAACTCCATGGCTTCTGCAATCAAGTTTGGCACCGATGGCTGGCGTGCCATCATCGCGGATGACTTTATCTTTGAAAATGTGCGCCGTGTCTCGCGCGCAATCGCCAACTACATCCACCGGCACGAGGACCCCGCCAAAGGCGTCCTGCTTGCCTACGATACGCGTTTCGGTTCGCGCCGCTTCGCCGAAGTGGCGGCGGAACAACTTGCGGACGCGGGTCTTCAGGTACGCTTGGCGAACGATTACACGCCGACCCCGGCGCTCTCTTACGCGGTCAAGCAGATGGGCGCGGCCGGCGGCGTCATGATCACCTCCAGTCACAATCCGTGGAGTTGGAACGGGGTCAAGTTCAAAGCCTCCTATGGCGGCTCGGCAACGCCGGAGATCATGAGGAAGATCGAGGGCTACCTCGACGCCCCGGCTACGCCAGCGAAGGGCGGACGGGTGAGCGAGATCGATTTCAAAGCGCCCTATGTCGCCGCCATCGAGAAGTTCGCCGATATCGGCCTCATCTCCAAGGCTGGCTTTCGCTTCGCCATTGACGTCATGTACGGCGCCGGGCGGGGAGTGCTGGCCGGCATCTTCCACAAGGCCGGGGTTCCGTACCTGGAGATTCGCGGAGAGGTGAACCCGCTGTTTCCCGGCATCAACCCGGAGCCGATCCTGCCGCACGTGAAAGCCCTCCAGGACACCGTAGTGCGCGAAAAATGCAGCGCCGGCCTGGCGGTCGACGGCGACGCCGACCGCATTGGCGCGGTCGCTGAAGACGGCAGCTTCGTCGACTCTCACAAGTGTTTCGCTGTGCTGCTGGAGTGGCTTCTCAAGCGCAAGCAGTGGCCTGGCGCCGTCACCCGCGCCTTCAACACCACCAGCATGCTCGACCGCATCGCCCGCAAATACCATCGCGAACTGATCGAGCACGGCATAGGTTTCAAGTACGTCTGCGATATCGTGCTCAGCGGCCGCGAAGTCCTGGTGGGCGGCGAAGAATCCGGCGGCATCGGCATCCCGCGCCATCTTCCCGAGCGCGACGGCATCCTGAACTGCCTGCTGCTGGCCAACGTTATGGCCGAGGAAGGCAAGTCGCTCGGACAACTGGTGGAGCAACTGCAAAACGAATACGGCCGGCACTATTACGGGCGCCGCGACCTGCACATTGCCGACGAGCTGAAGCTCTCAGCCCTCTGCCGGGCCGCCGAACGCCCGCGGAAGATCGGGTACAAGGTGCTGCGCATGGAGGACATGGACGGCTACAAGTTCTTTCTGGACGCTCCCAGCAACGGCGACGGGGCGGAGCCATGGGTGCTGCTGCGCGGTTCCGGAACCGAGCCGCTGCTGCGCATCTACTGCGAAGCCTCCAGCCCGGAATTGGTCGAAGAGATTCTCTCCGCCGCCGAGTCGTTCGTCTATTGCAAGGCAACCGTGGCGTGAGCCAAAGCGAATCTCGGGTGCCCTACCCTTGCGCCGTGGTTTTCGGCGCAGGGTGGGGCTTTTTTGTCGGAGCCCCGCTCGCGGGGGTATACCTTCCGCGAATCCGGTCTAGTATGATCGATACTTTCCCGGAATCTTATGTGGTCTGCTCCATCATCTTCGGTCGATTCGCCGGAAGCGCGGCGCTATAACCGCATCCACCGCAGGCTGAGCGTGGCTGACGCCGGCCTCGGGCTCGGCTTGATGCTGGTGCTGCTGCTGAGCGGATGGAGTCACACGCTTCGCGACCTGGCATTCCGCATCGCGCGCGGCGAAAACTATGTTCTCGCGCTCTTCGTCTACCTGCTCTTTCTGACATTGCTGAGCAAGGCGGTCGGCCTGGGGATTGATTCTTACGGCTTCCGGCTGGAGCACCAGTACAATCTTTCCAATCAGCGCTGGCGCGGCTGGGTGTGGGATCAACTGAAAGGATTCTTCGTCGGCTTGGTCATCTCCGCGATCTTGGCGGAGATTTTTTATTTGCTGGTTCGCAAATTTCCGCAGTCGTGGTGGATCGTCGCCTGGGCCGCGTTCACGGTGCTGTTCGTGCTGTTTGCGCAGATTGCGCCGGTGGTGCTGTTCCCGATCTTCTACAAGTTCAGGCCGCTGGAAAATTCCGAACTGCGCAGCCGGCTGACGCGGCTGAGCGAAAACGCCGGCACGCGGGTCCGCGGCGTCTATGAATGGAATCTTTCGGAAAAGTCCCGCAAGGCAAACGCCGCGCTTACCGGTTGGGGAGCGACCCGGCGCATCATCCTCTCCGACACGCTGCTTGCCAACTACACCGACGACGAGATCGAGGCCGTGCTCGCGCATGAGCTCGGACATCACGTGCGGCGGCATATCCTGAAGTCGATGATCGTGCAGGCAGTGATCACGTTCGCGGGGTTCTGGGCGCTGAAATGGGTACTGCGCTGGGCGGTTCTGCGCCGGGAGTGGTTCATCTCGCAATACGATTTCGCCAACCTCCCGTTGATCATCCTGGTGACGACGCTGCTTTCGCTGGCCTTGATGCCGCTGCTCAACGCCTACTCGCGCATCAACGAGCGCGAAGCCGATCGCTATGCCTGGCAATCGATTCCCGCCATCGGCCCGTTCATCAGCGCCATGAACAAGCTCGCCGAACAGAACCTCGCCGAGCGCAAGCCCTCGCGGATCGTGGAAATCCTCTTTCACTCGCACCCGCCGATCGCCAAGCGAATTGCCGCCGCCGAAGCATGGACGAAGCCCGGTTAGGCTTGAAACTCATTGCTCAACCAGCGATTTTGAAACCGCCGCTCTAGCTTCCACCCAGCAGAATCTGCTCCACGCGCCGCAGGTCTTCCTCGGTGTCCACGCCTATGGTTTCAAAGGATGTTTCCGCCACGTGAATGGCCACGCCGTTCTCCAGAAAGCGCAACTGCTCGAGCCGCTCAATCCTCTCCAACCCAGACTCGGGCCAGGAGCAGAACAACTCCAGCGCGTGCTTGCGGTAGGCGTAGAGCCCGAGGTGTTTGAAGTAGCGGACTTGCCCGCTGTGTTCGCGGTCGAACGGAATCGTGCTGCGGGAAAAATAGAGCGCGCGGCCGGCGGCATCGCAAACCACCTTGACCGCGTTGGGGTTCGAAAGGTCGGCTGCGGCACAAGCGATCTTCAAAGTGCCGACCTCGACTCCGGGCTGTTGCATCAGGCGGATCAGCAAATCCAGGTGCTCCGGACGCGTGAGCGGCTCATCACCCTGGACGTTGATGTAGATATCGGCCTCGACTGAGCCGGCAATCTCGTGCACGCGATCGGTTCCGCTGCGGTGCGCCGGCGAAGTCATGCGCACGGGGATGCCGAGTTTTTCGCAGTGCTCCACAACCTCGCGCGCATCGGTGGCAACAATCGTCTGGGAAACCAGTTTGCTGGCAGCCACTGCTTCGTAGACGCGGGCGATCATGGTTTTGCCGGCAATTTCGCGCAGCGGTTTGCGCGGCAAGCGGGTCGAGGCCAGGCGTGCGGGGATAACGGCAATGCATTTCACAGTCTGTGCTCCCTGACGGCCCTTGTTAGGATTATCAGATCGATGCCAGGATATCGGCGACGAATTTCACAGGTGCTCCCTGGTTTGCGAGTTCCAGTTTCCGCCTTCGGCTGAAATCGCGCAAGAATCAATCCGGTTACGGCGTTGGCGCCCGGCGGCCCCAGTCCACGGCAACGCGGCAAGCCTGTCAGGATACAATGGATTTCCGTTCCCGGAGGTGGTGCATCGGCGATGACGACAAGTGAAAACCGAATCAGGAAACAATTGGTCGAGTTGCTGCGCGGCGGGCAGGCACACGCAACTTTTGAGAATGTGGTGAAGAACTTCCAGCCTAAACTGCGCGGCGTGGTTCCGCTGGGGCTGCCTTATTCGGCGTGGCAAATCCTTGAGCACATTCGAATCGCACAGAATGACATCGTGCGCTTCAGCATGAACCATGACGGCAGCTACCACTCGCCGAAATGGCCGGAGGGCTACTGGCCCGCCTCCGCTGCTCCCGCCAACACGGAAAGCTGGGACCACTCGGTTCAGCAGGTTCAGGAAGATCGCGACAAAATGATCCGCCTGGTCAATAACCCTGCTAACGACTTGCTGGCGCCTTTTCCCTGGGGCGAGGGGCAAAACCTGTTTCGCGAGGCCCTGCTGGTGGCTGATCACACCTCTCACCACCTGGGTGAGTTGATCGTCATTCGCAGGCTGCTGGCGGCTTGGCCGTCTAGACCAGTTTAGCGAAAGGTGTGCGGTTGAGGTCATGGTAAACGCGGGATACAGTAGTCCCTAAACCGCTCTCAATAGCAGCCATCCACAAAACAAAAAGCACTCGCCCGTCGAGTGCTTCGACATCTTTCACCGGGATATTAAGTGCTGCTTTACTTGGCGGTCGCGGCCATCTTCTTCACCATGGCCAGCACCAATTTGCGGTCGCTATCGTTCAGGTTCGAGGAGTAACGCCGGATTTGCGAAAGGAAGCGCACTTCCTCCTCGTTCATTTGCGATGCCGCCCGGGCCGCCGTATCCGCGCTACTTGTCGCGAAGAACTGGCCGAGTGGAATGTCCATGGCAGAGGCTATCTTGGCCAGCGTGTCCAGGGAAGGGATGGTGTGACCGTTTTCCACGCGCGACAGATAGCAGCGCAACAGCCCCGTGCGCTTCTCGATATCTCCCTGCGACATCCCTTTCTGCAACCGGAAACTACGAATGGTTTCGCCAATATTCATTTGCATTAGTTATCTTCTAACCAAAACTACAGCGCTCAAAGTTAGCAGCATAGTAAAATTCAGCAACGCTGCATGCAAGGACAATCTTTACCGAAACCGCCCGAAAGTGCAATCCGGTACATATTTTGGTTCACTACGGCATCGACGGGCCCAAATTTCAGATGAATCCCCTAGTGCAAATTCGGTTAATAGCACCGGGGAACGGTCCCCGGCTCACCCCATCAGCATGCCACCGTTCACATTCAGGACGTCACCGGTAATATAGCTGGCCTCCTCCGACGCCAGGAAGCGGACCGCGTGTGCCACCTCCAGGTCGCGCCCCGGCCGTTGCATCGGGATCATCTTGAGGATGGTGTCGCGCATTTCGGGGGTGATGTCAGCGGTCATGGCGGTTTCGATCCAGCCGGGCGCGATGGCATTGACGGTAATGTTCCTTGAGGCGACCTCGCGCGCCACCGACATGGTCAACCCGATCAGGCCTGCTTTTGCCGAAGAGTAATTCGCCTGACCGATCTGGCCCATCCTGCCGAAGATGCTGGTGATATTGATAATGCGTCCCCAGCGTTGTTTGAGCATGGAGCCGAGCACGGCCTGGATGAGTAGAAACGGCGCAGTCAGATTCGTGGCCAGCACCGCGTCCCAATCGGGGCGTTTCATGCGCATGGACAATTGGTCACGCGTGATGCCCGCGTTGTTCACCAGGATGTCGATCTTTCCATGCTCGGCGATAATCTGCTTGACGACCGCCTTGATTTCGTCCTCCGAACTCACATCGAGTTTGTAGACGCCGGCTTTGCCAGACGCGCCCCTAATCTGCGCGGCCGCCTCCTGGAGTTTCTCTTCATTGCGCGCCGCCAGCGCCACGGTCGCTCCGGCCTCGGCAAGAATCAATGCACAGGCCCTTCCAATTCCTTGCGAGGCGCCAGTGACGAGCGCGACGCGTCCGTCCAGTGATTGCATAGCCGCTCCTTAACCGCAAACTTGAAATCGGGATGCGAGTGGATCAAGCAGCATTATACGGGGCGGCAACTCCCAACCCAATGGCGATCGTGCACGCAGTTGTTGATCTATCCCCTCAGGAGGGTCCGGGGCGGGTGCCCCAGGTTCGCCCGCGGCGGGGTCCCCGGCGAGCCCCGCTCGCTGAGGTGACTGGACTAACCCGGGGTAGTTTCTTGAACTGCCGCCAACTATCTGAACCAGAGGCTCCAGACAACATCAACGGCGGTGTGCGTAATCGCGGACGCCAGCACTTTTCGCTCCGCGCGCCATGCCCGGCCATAAAAAATTCCGGCGATGGCGGCGAGCAAAACGTACCGCCAATTGAAGGCGGCGCCTTTATGGAAGTGCGAAAGGCCAAACAGCATGGAAGTCAGAACGAGAGCCCCGGTTCGGCCGAGACGAGTCTCCAGCAGATTCTGCAGAATGCCCCGAAAGAAGAGTTCTTCCGGCACGGCGGTTAACAGAAAGGTAACGAGCACGGCGGCGGCGGCGTGCATTGGCGAGGGCAGCCGTGGATGGAAGGTGATGAACTTCAGGGCCAGCCCCAGACCAATGCCGAACGGAGCAAAAAAAGCCCACTCGCGCGCCGCGATCAGGAAAGTTCGCCCGCTGGGAATGAACGAATACCCCATCCCGTCGATTCCGCGCACGACAAGGTAAAGGTAGAGCGCCACATCGGCAAGGTAAAGCTTGGGCAGGCTGCCCAGCCCCGTGTAAGGCCAGGCTGGCGTCAGCAGCCGCAATTCGAGCACGGCCGCAAGCGCCAGCAAGACCACGGCATCGCGCCAACTCGGGGTCCCCGCTACGCGCGCTGTTACGCGTAGTGGGGTGGAGAAATGAGGCTCGACCGCCGGATACACGAGAAGGGCCGCAAGCAGGACCGGAAACCCGGCCATGGCTACCGCCAAGGGCCATTGGAACTCATGTCGCGGGATGGAGAAACACAAGTATGGCAGGCAGCAAAGCGAAGCCATGGCTACTCGTTGCCCGCGCCTTGCCAGAGCGGTTCGGAGGGCGTTTGCAGCCCCAAATCCGAACAACCACAGTGGGGCAAGCAGCAGCGCAAAGCTGAGAAAAGCCGATGCGGTGTGTCCCTGCAACGGCCGCGCGATGCTCGAATCCCGGAATCCCGCCCAGAAGCTGGCCAGCAGCAGGGCAAGAATAACGACCGCGACAATCCGTATAGCTGGACTCTCGTCCCACCCGGAAACACGACTGTGCGTCCCTTCACCCGAACGCTCAGCGCATGCCATGCGACTGTGGGACTCTCCGCGAGAGCGGTTATCCGATGCCGCCATGTAGCGACTCCTCCGCCTCGCTGCCGGCTTCGCCGGAGGGCGCCAGCGCGGCGGTTTTTTCACGAAACAGTATGCGCAGCACCGGCGGCGGGAGGATGGTAGTGATCGCCGTCATCATAATCACCAGGGCATAACTCCGCTGGGAGATCATGTTCATCTGCAAGCCGATGAGCGCGACGATGAGCGCGACCTCTCCCCGCGGCGTCATACCGACTCCCGCGCGCAGCACCGTCATCCAGCCCTCGCGGATGAGCGGCAAGCCGCAGCCTAGCATCTTGGTAATGATCGCCAGCAGGGAAATGGCCAACCCCATAACGACCACCTCTCGCGAGAAGACCGAGAGTTGCAGGCGGGATCCCATGGTGAAGAAAAAAAACGGCGCCAGCAGTTGGTTGATTGCCTGCGCGCGCGGTTCCAGGTTCCACTCCGGCGAGTAGTCGGCAAATGCCAGGCCGGCGAAAAAGGCGCCGATGATGGCAGCCATGCCGATTTTGGTGGCCACCACGGATAGACCAAGGCAGATGGCCAGCGCCAGCACGAGCGGAGCGTCATGAGTCTGCATGCGTTGCAGTCCGGGCCGTATGCGGCGCACCAGGCGTGGACCGAAATAGATCATGAACACGGCAAAACCCGCGGCTTCCACGATAACCAGGCTGAGGTGCAGCCAGCGGATGCCCGCGCCCGTCGCCACGCTGACCACGATACCCAGCAGGATCATGCCGAGCATATCGTCAAACACCGCCGCGCCAAGCACGATGCGCGACACCCGCAGCTTCAGCACATGCAGATCGCGTAGCACGCGGGCGGTGATCCCGACGCTGGTGGCCACCATGGCGGCGGCAACGAATGCCGCCTCGTGGACTGGCTGTCCGTCGGCCCGCAGAAGCCAGAAGCCGGCGATGAAGGGAAGAGCTACTCCGCCGACGGCTACCCGCAGAGACAAACGCGAGACACTGATGAGGTCTTTAGGGTTCGTCTCCAGGCCCACGGTGAAAAGCAAAAAAATTGCGCCGATTTCAGCAATCGAATAAACCGTGGGGGAGGGGATGACAAACTGCGTGGCGTAAGGACCGAGTATGATGCCGGCCAGGATCTCACCCAGAACAGCAGGCAAGTAGAGGCGTTCGAACAGCTCTCCGAACACCTTCGCCCATACGAATATCGTAAATAGCTGTAACAACAGCCCTTCGGTTCCGTTTGCCATGTTCAGAGAAGCGGTGAGAAACGCGGGCCTTTCCGATCCTTCACAATTCTGACAATAGCCGGGAGATAAATCCAGCAAAACCCCGAGCGACTGCTGATAATCGATTGCTGCTGGACCGAACCGCCACAGACGTGACCCCACCACTTTCGCGAAGAGTCTTACCATAAGCCGGGCAAACGCCAGGTAAGCTGGCGAGCGCTCGATTTTTGCGGCGAGACCCTGAATCTATGCCATTCTAAATTAGTTCGTGCGCGGTAGCACTAAAGCGCTCTTATCTTCATTCCTGCCAACCACGAGGTGGTCTCCGTTGCGGAGTAAGGTTGTAATTGCATTGCGAACCCTGACTGGGCTTTTCCTCAGCCTGGCAGCAGCTTTCATTGTCGCCGGTCTCTTTTCCCATTCGAACTTCCGGCTGTTTGTGCCACTCGGGTTCGTGTTCATTCTTATCGTCTTGGCGGCTCGCTTCGGACTCATCGTCAGCGTTCTGGGGTCGCTGGTAGCGGCCATCGTTTTTGCCCATAGGCTCTACCCTCCCCTTGGCAGCATCCGTGTCGAGCAGGCAGCGGCGAGAGAGAGCCTGGGATGGATGATCCTCGCCGCAGTCGCTCTTTCTTATTTGCTGTTTCCACCGCGAGCGCGCCCAGACCGTCCGCGCGACGACGGAGCACAGGAACCCCGCAACTAGGATCTGCTGACCCTGTTCAATCATCGTTCCGGCTTCGACCAACGGGCCATTCTCCGCCCGCATCCAATGAAAAGAGTTATCAACTAACGCGCGTACTCTGGTTGGGCCAAATGTGTGCCCCCCGGGGCGGCGCGCTTTTGCGCTCATGAGGCGCTGGGGGGCACAAGCGCTCCCAGCCGGATCGGGGGACTTCTGGTGGCAACTGCACAACTGCCGTCGGGGAAATTGCAGCGTTGGGCGAAGTCGCCGTTTTTCTTCAATACTGTCGCCCATCTGCTTCGTATCGAACGTGAGCAGGCTAGAAACTTGGGCGAGTTGCTGGAAGGATTGCGCGCCTGCTCCGATGGTTCGATTTTTCAGCACACTTTTCGCACTTTGCAGGAACATCACTTCATCAGGGAAGGGTTCTCGAACGATTTCGCCCACTGGGCTTTCGAGGCCTGCAACGAAATTGGTCTGGCCGAGCGGCTGGCTTCGTTGGACATCCGTGAATTCACGTCGATTCCAACTTTGCGCGAACGCATCATCGCCATTATTGAGAATTATTTGAAGGCAAACTCGCGCGCCCGCGAGCGTGCGGCGATGGAACCGTTCTATTTTTGCGCCTCCGACACCATCATCATTCCCACCACGGTTGTCGCCCGCAACTTGCAGGAGTTCGCCGATGGGCTTGAAAAAGTGAGCCTGAACAGCATTCACTATCACTTCATCGACGCCCGGCTGCGCTTGAAACTGAATTCCAACGACTTCTCCGTGTGGCTGGACAAGGAAATGGACCTGGGACCATTGGCGGACAGACTGAACCGCATCGATATCTACACCTCAACTCTTCAGGATGTGCGCCGGCAGATTATCCGCGACATCCAATTCGCAATGTAGTGCCGCCCCGCAACGCCTGGGGCGAAGCGAAATCGAGGCAAGGAGCAAGAGCGCGCAATGAAAGACCAGATCCAGGAAAAAGCCGCCGCGAGCGCCACCAAAGAGGCTCACGCCGCGACCGGCACGGAAGCACTCCGCGAACGGCGCAAGCACCCGCGCATCAGCGAGACGCCACCCGTACCACCGCCTCCGCCCAAGCTGGATGACTACGTTCCCATCATTGGGCAGGCCTACATCGACGAGTTGCGCTACCTGGCGCAACGTCTGCGCGGCAAGTCGCTCAAGATGGTGAATTCGACTTCGGTGGGCGGCGGCGTGGCGGAAATTCTGAACCAGCTTATCCCGCTCATGAATGAACTGGAGATTCCCACCAAGTGGGAGGTCATCACCGGCGGCAATGATTTCTTCGAAGTGACCAAGGGATTTCACAACGCGCTGCACGGCGGCGAATACAACCTGTCGAAAGACGCCAAGGAGATATTCCTCCTCTACAACGAACAGAACCGCCAGCGTATGGAGTTCACTGAAGACATTGTCGTCATCCACGACCCGCAACCGGCGGGCCTGATCGCCAGCAAGCAGAACACGCGCGGCAAATGGATCTGGCGCTGTCACATCGACTTGTCCAACCCGCATCCCGACGTCTGGGGATTTCTCCGGCCGATGGTCGATCAGTACGATGCCGCCATCTTTTCCTCGCCTTCCTTTGCCCGCCAGCTTTCGATCCCGCAGTACCTGTTCTATCCGTGCATCGATGCGCTCTCGGAAAAAAACAAGGAGCTGGACGAGTCCTATCTCAACAAAGTCTGCGACGACTTCGGCATCGATCGTAAACGGCCGATCGTGACGCAAATCTCGCGCTTCGACCGGCTGAAAGACCCCGTGGGCGTGATCCAGGCTTACAAACTCGCCAAAAAGTACGTCGATTGCCAACTCGTGCTCGCCGGAGGCGGCGCTTCGGATGATCCCGAAGGCGCAGTCGTGTTGAAGGAAGCGCAGGATGAAGCCGGCAGCGACCCCGACATCATCATCCTCAATCTGCCGCCGTGGTCGGCGCTGGAAATCAACGCCTTGCAGCGCGTCTCAACCATCGTGATACAGAAATCGATCAAGGAGGGTTTCGGGCTCACCGTGGCCGAAGCCCTGTGGAAGAAAAAACCGGTGATCGCCGGTGCCGTCGGCGGAATCCCGACGCAAGTGATTCACAAATTGACGGGAGTGCTGGTGCACTCGGTGGAAGGCACGGCCTACCAGATACGCTACTTGCTCACGCATCCGGAATTTGCCGCCGGCTTGGGACGCAACGGCTACGAACATGTCAAGGAAAACTTCCTGATAACGAGCAACGTGCGCCGCTGGCTGCTGCTGTTCCAGATCCTGCTGGGCACGGCACATCCATCCGGCCCGGAGCAAACCTAGCAGGCTGGGCGCCTCACTTCAGTCTCTCCGGCGCCCACACCAGCACCTTCAGCAGACGCGAGAAGTGCGCCAGATCAGGACGAAGCGGCAGCCGTAAGCCTATGGGCTCGGCCATCGTGTTGAGTTCGACTTGAACCGCAGCCTCCTGCAGCGGCCATGGCAGGTGATGGATCTCGGCACGATACAGCTTGTTGCGGTTCCAGGCATAAAGACAGTAGCGCTCAGTGAGAAACTCTTCCAGGCTGCCCCGGCGCGCCGCACGCGGCGGCGAGACCGGCATGTAAACCGCGCGGAATTGCGGCATGCCAGCGGCGGCCTTGGGTCCATGCAGCCGTCGCGCTTCGTAGCGGATCTCATGCTTCCCTTCCGAACGCATTTTGGCGTGCCAGTACGGCAGCCGGTAAAACATGCGGGCGCCCCACACCGCCGAAAGATTCGAAGCATCCAGACTGAAGAAGTACACCCCCGGCTTGTTGCGGTAAGTGACGTAGGTGCGGACATTCAATTCGTGAAAGCGCGACAGCTTCGGGACCGGCGGAATCCCTGGCGGGCGCAGCGAGCCGATCCAGAACGGCGTGATCGATAGCCACGCCTGGTCGCGGTAAACGTCAAGCGTGAGCACTTCCGGGACGAGGCTGCGCAGAGTTGCAGGTTCCACCCGAAAGTGAGCGAACAGAAGATCATGCCAGGTGTGCGTCATCGCCCATTGCCGCTCCGGCAGCGGCCACGGCCGATGCGCCGTAGCGTAGAGAATGCTGTCCGCCCCGATCCACCGGGTTTGAACTTCGCTATCAGTCTCCACATCTTTAGGGTAGCCAATTCGGTGGCGCTTGTGAACCGCTGGCCGCCGACATTCGTCCGGGCCTGCCCAAGTTGGAAAACCGCCCCGACAAGAACGATAATGGGATTTATGATGAATGAGATTCGCGCCTCCGCGTTCGGGACGCTGTGCGTACATGACCTGTTGGCGCTAAATGGTCAGCGGCTTTCTCTGGCGTGACGGCACCCTTGATTGTGATACTGTTAGCGCGGTTCCGCTGCTCTGCCCAGTGCCGCGCTAACTTGTTTCAGGGCTTCAGGGCACCCTGCGAGTGAAACAAAATGCTAGGCTTCGGATTTAACAAGACCAAGGTTCTGGCTTCTGCCGAGCGCTACATTCAGCAAGGCAGGCTTAGCAATGCCATTGCCGAGTACCAGAAGATCCTCAAGAATGACGCGCGGGATCTTACCGTCTTGAACACCGTGGGCGATCTTTATGCCCGGGTGAACCAGGTGGAAGAGGCGACCGGGTGCTTCCAGGAAGTTGCCGAGACTTATGCGGGAACCGGCTTTACGGTGAAAGCCATTGCGGTTTACAAGAAACTGTCGAAGCTGAATCCTGGAAACCTGGAATACGTTCTGAAGCTTGGGGAACTCTACCGGCAGCAGGGGCTCCACAACGATGCGCGTTCGCAGTACTCGCAAGCCGCCGATTCCCTGCTGCGCTCCGGGAACACGGAAGAGGGAACCCAGCTTTACGAAAAGATTCTTGAACTCGACCCGGAGAATCTTGCTTTACAAACCAAGCTCGCTGATCTGTATCTTCGCCTCTCGCGGAACAAGCAGGCTTCCGATCTGCTGCTCCGGCTGGCGGAAAACTCTCTCCGCCGGGGTGTCCTCGATGGTGCCGAGCAGGCTCTGGGCCGGCTGGCCACCATTGTCCCGAACGATCCTAAGGTTCTGGAACTTAAGGGCCGGGTAGCCCTCCAGCGCGGTAATCCGGCACAAGCCGCGGAATTCCTCGAGAACCTCCCCGCACTGCAGTCGAGCGAATCCGGCCTGCAACTCCTGGCCAAGGTTTACCTGCAATCAGGCCGGATCGACCAGGCAGTAGCGGTCGCAAAAAAGCTGCTGGTCGAATTCTCTCAACCCGATTTCCTCGCCTCCTGCTGTGACTACCTGATCTCCAGTCACCGCGTAGCCGAAGCCCTCCAGCTTTTTACGGAATTCTCCGGCCCCTTGCTCACCAGTAAGGTTGTTGAAAAGCTCCACGGTTACATCGTCCCCTTGCGCGAAGATCCTGATGCGCTGGAAAGCCTGAAGAAGCTCCTGGAGAATGCAGGCGACACTACCCACAGTGCCGAGATCCTGGAATTGATCGCGCACGCTTCGGTTCAGAAGGGCAATCTGGAGCACGCCCGCAACACGTATCAGCAGTTGATGCGGTTGGAGCCTCAGGATGAAACCCACCAGCGCAACTATCGGCAGCTCCTGACGAAACTGGAAACGCCTGCTGCAACCGCCGAGGAAGAGTTGCAGACCACCGCACGGACAGCCACTCCCGCCGGTCAATCGTACCCGGAGGAGTTGGAAGAGGAAATTCGAACCGCGCTCGCCGAGTCCGAGCTGTTTGTGAACTACAACAAGTCATCGGAAAAGGCCATTGCCGCCTTAGAGGCCGTGCTGCCCTCCGCTCCCTTCGATTTGCGCCTGAACCAGCAGCTTGCTTCGCTCTATTCAGGCGACCAGCGATTTGCCGACGCCGCGCAATGCTGCGAGAAAGTGAACCAGGTTCTCTCCGTCTCCGGCAAGAAGGAGCAGGCGCAAGAGTACGCTGAGATGGCGGCCCAATACCGGGCCCAAGCCGACGCCGAAACGGCGCAACCCCAGGTTGTCGAGGCTTCGCATCAACTTGATGAGCCTCCGGCTGTCAAAGACCACACCCCAGTTTTGCCGCCGAGTCCTTCTAGATCAACCGGCCACGCCGTTGACCGTGCCCCGGAGGAAATCGATCTCTCCGATGAGTGGGAACAGGTCTCGGCCCAGCATGTCTCGGAGGATGCGGATGCGAGTATTGGCTCGGATCAGGCCGGGGAAATTGTCGAAGAGATTCAGTTTTATCTTACGGAGTTGCTGCTGAAGGAAGCCGCATTTGCCATTCAACATCTCTCGGAGATCGATCCTCACAACCCGGAGCTGCCTGCCCTTCGCCAACAGCTTGCCGCCAAGCGCGATGCGGAGGCTCCCGCAGCCAGTGTTTCGGTAGAGGAAATCGAAATCGAGCCGCCAACGTTCGCGGCGGCAGCGCCGGCGAGCGTGGCCGGCAACTCGACACCTGCAACCGGTACCGGGGCGATTCCCTCCAACCTTGGCGATTTCGTCAGCCAGTTGGAGACCTCATTAGGGAGTGACTTCACCCTAGCGAAACCTCCTTCAGCGTCAACTGCAAAGCCAGCGCCGGTCACTCCAGCAGTGGAGGCTCGTGCCGTTGCCACCCCGACGCCGCCCTCACCCGCCGGGCGGACCGTCCCGCCTGCGGTGGCCGCCGACAATTCCGCAGGTCAAGCTTCTGCCGACAGCATCAATCCGCTACTCTCGGATGTGTTCCAGGAATTCAAGCAGGACATGGAGGCGGGAACGGGGACCGAACTGGACCCGGAGACTCACTACAATCTCGGGCTCGCCTTCAAAGATATGGGTTTGGTCGAGGAAGCGATCGGGGAGTTTCAAAAGGTGTGTCAGGCCATCGACCAGGGACAGCCATTCTCGCAAGCTATTCAGGCCTACACATGGCTGGCGCAGTGCCTGGTTTCAAAGGGAGTTCCCGAAGCCTCCTTCAAGTGGTACCAACGCGCTTTGCTGGCGGCGCCGGATGAGCAGATCAAAACCGCCATCTATTATGAGCTGGGGCAGGCCTATGAAGCAGCCGGCCAGAAACCAGAAGCATTGAAATGTTTCCTTGAGGTGTACGCTTCCAACATCGACCATCGCGACGTCGCCGAGCGCATCCGGGGGCTGAAATCGTAGAATGCGGTTATATGGACCCTACAGACACCCCCGGCTCCGGCCAACCTTTCGGCTTGCCTGAAGACAAGAGCCCGGAAAATCCCCAGCCCCCATTTTCATCGACTCTCCAGGTACCTCAAGCCTCATCCAAGCATAGCGTGGGCAATGAACCGTTAAACTTTGACCGTGGCATCAGCGCCGGAGAATCCGGGTCCAATCTGTTGCAGGCTCCCGCTACGGATGTGTCTCATTACGGGGTTTCGCGCTGGGTAAGTCGCATTTTCCTGGTCATCGAGGTGATGATCTGGGTCGAGCTCGGGATGATCCTTGTCATTGTGCCCTGGACGCGTGCCTGGAGCGACAATGGTCTCGTCCTGAATTATCCCCGCATCCGTGAGTTCCTGAGCTTAGACTTCATCCGCGGGGTTGTAACCGGAATTGGCCTGCTCGATATCTGGGTGGGAGTGTGGCAAGCCATACACTACAAGGATCCGGTCAGTACAAAGTAGAGACTGTTTCATTAACAGGTCTTTGAAGGGGCGCGGCCTCAGCCGTCCAAGCTCTAGAAGACGAACTGCCGTATTTGTGCCCGCCGCCTCAGGAGAGGGATAAGAGAACAATATGGACGAACTAGACCATCTGAAGAGCATTCGGGCTTCACTCGCTTACGAGAACAAGAAGTTTCTCGAAGGTCCGGACGGCCGCCCGCTCCGGATTCTGTCTGAATACGCCGAGCCATTGGCGCGCTTTCGCCGGCAGAACGTTCAAGATACCGTCGTCTTCTTCGGCTCGGCTCGTTTCCACAGCCGCGTCAAAGCCGAGGAGGGACTCTCGGCGGCTGAGCGTACCCTCGAGTTGCTGGAGAAGCCGGGCTCGGCTGCTCTGGCCGCGCCCGACGAGCAAGCCAGAATCAAGCGCGCCCGCGTCGCCGTGGACATGGCCCGCTATTACGAGGACGCGCGCCGCCTCGCTTTCCTGCTCACCCAGTGGAGTCGCACGATTCCCTCCAAGCGCCATCGCTTCGTCGTCACCACCGGCGGAGGCCCCGGCATCATGGAAGCCGCCAATCTGGGAGCGCGTGAGGCCGGCGGACAAACTATCGGCTTAAACATCAACTTGCCTTACGAGCAGATGCCCAATCCGTTCATCAGTCCGGAGTTGAACTTCGAGTTCCACTACTTCTTTATGCGCAAGTTGTGGTTTGCCTACCTGGCCAAGGCGCTCGTAGTCTTTCCCGGAGGCTTCGGCACTCTCGACGAGCTGTTTGAAATCCTCACCTTGGCGCAAACTGAAAAACTCGCCAAGAAAATTATCGTGCTGATCTACGGCAAGCAATACTGGAGCCGAGTGCTCAACCTGGAGGCGCTGGCCGACGCCGGAACCATCTCTCCGCAGGACGTGAAGTTGTTCCAATACGTGGATTCGCCCGAGGAGGGCTTTGAAATTCTGCGCGACGCCCTCACGACGCATCACCTCAATGTTCCCGCCAAGCGCACCCCGGAGATCGCCAAGACGCGGCCTTAGCGTCGCGTCCCAGAACTTGACGAGCAAGACACTTTCCTAAGCAAGCCGCACGGTGTAAGAGTTACTGTGGGCCAGCCGCGCCGGTCAGGCGGACCGCGCGGAATTCTCCAGGGAGGTAGTAGCATGAGAACCCTCAACCCACTTCACCCCAGCGCGCGCAAGCCCGGCGATCGTTGCCGCCTGAGGTTCACCATCGCACGATTGCTGATTGCGGCGGGTGCGCTGGCCGCGACTGTTGCGGCTGCTCAAGAATCGCCGATCACGCTCAAAGAGATGGGCTCTTTCCATGTTGGCGGCCGGCTGGTGGAGATCAGCGGCAAACCGGTCAAAGAGGTTATGTTCACGCCGGGCGGGGTTCCGGCAAAAGTCGACCCCAACGGAACCTACCAGGTTGAGCAGATGTATGTGCAGTATTTCATTCCGCAGAACCGGCGCGGTACGGTGCCGCTGCTCTTATGGCATGGCGGAGGTCTCACCGGCGTGACCTATGAGACCACGCCCGATGGACGCGAGGGCTGGCTCAACTACTTCCTTCGCCGCGGCTGGAGCACTTATAACTCGGACGCGGTCGAGCGCGGACGCGCCGGGTGGGCACAGTACCCGGACATCTTCAAGGGCGAGCCCGTCTTTCTGACCGTCGCCAATCCGTTCGAGCGCTTCCGCATTGGCGCAGGCGAAGGCTCGTATTCGAACGATCCCGCCAAACGCAAGCTGCTGCCTGGCGATCAGTTCCCGGTCGAAGCTTACAGCAACTTCGTCAAACAGACCGTGCCGCGCTGGACCACAACCGACGACGCGACCATCGCGGCTTATATCGCCGAAGTCGACCGCGTTTGCCCATGCGTCATCCTCTTTCATAGCCAGGCCGGCCAATTCGGCTTCAAGGTCGCGCAGGCCAGGCCGGAGAAAGTGAAAGCCTTGGTGGCAGTCGAACCAGCCGGAATTGGCGACCCTACGAAGGCTGCCGCGTTGAAGAACATCCCGACGCTCATGGTGTTCGGCGACTTCATCGAGCAAGATTCGCGCTGGCCCAAGATTCGTCAGAACGCGCTTGACTTCGCCGACAAGATCAAAGCGGCGGGCGGAAGCGTCGATGTCGTCAATCTGCCTAAGATCGGCATCAAGGGCAACTCCCACATGATGATGATGGACAAGAACAACCTGGAGGTCGCGGCAGTCATTCAGAAGTGGCTGGCGGAAAAGGGACTTTATCACTGAGCGGGAGCAGGACTGACTCACGCGGCCTGGCTTCCTGCCGTTCAGGGCGTGCTAAAATTCCGGCCATGCGCTTCGTCGTCAGGACCATCTGGCTGACGCTTATTTTTCTGCTCATCTCCCAGGGGTTTGTGCAGTGCATTTACCCGCAAGCGATGCGGCGGATGCTGGACCGGTTTGGCCGCGCCCTGGAGTTAACCAGCCCCGGCGAAAGAGAACGGCCCGGCCGCACCGGCAAGGCTAGAACTTCGATCATGCAGCGGGCGTTTGGCCTATTGCTGATATTGATCGGATTGCTGTGCCTGATGGTGACGTTCGGACTGATTCGCTAGGGCAGTCATGGGCGCCCCCACCACGGCCGTTTCGAGTCCATCGGCCAGGCCTTTCCGCTAAACTTGTATCGTGCTGACGCCCCTTGAATTCCGCCCGGAAAGCGATGAGCAGTTCTTCGAGCAACTGCCGACCTCGCCCGCAGTGTTCGCGCTTCGCGGCGAGCAGGCCGGCGCGGAAGCATACATCAGCAAGACCGCGAATCTGCGGCGACGCGCACGGCGCTTGCTCGCGCTGCCGGCCTCGCCGCGTGCCGCAAGTTCCGATTTCATCCCTACCGACGCAGGCGCGACGGTCTCGGCGAAGCCCGATGCCATCGCCCGGCGACTCAATCTGCGAGATCGCGCGCGCTGGCTCGAATACTCGCCGACGGGCTCCGATTTTGAATCGGGTTTCCTGCTCTACAAGCTGCTGCGGCAGGAGTTTCCGCAGGCTTACGAAAAGCGGCTGCGGCTGCGGCCCGCGCCACTGCTCCGCCTCATTCTGGAGAACCGTTACCCGCGGCTCGTGGTCACCACCCGGCTCGGCGGCCTCCACGGGAAGTCCGCCTACTACGGGCCGTTTCCAACCCGCGCCGCCGCCGACAAGTTCTCCAGCGATGCACTCGACTTCTTTAAGGTGCGGCGTTGCACGGAAGAGCTGAACCCCGATCCGGCATTCCCCGGCTGTATTTATTCGGAGATGAAGATGTGTCTTGCGCCCTGCTTCCGGGGATGCACCGACGAGGTTTACGCCGGCGAGGTATCGCAGTTGGAGCATTTTCTTTCGAGCGGCGGGCGCTCGCTGTTGCATGCGGTGGCCGCCGAGCGCGACCGCGCCAGCCAGGCGCTCGAGTTTGAAACAGCAGCGGCGATGCACACACGCTTCGAAAAAGTTCAGACGCTCATGCGCGAGCTGCCGGAGATCGTTCGCCGCCTCGACCAACTGCGCGGCGTCATGATCCAGCCCTCTGCCCAGCCCGGTTCGGTGGCGCTGTTCAAGATTGAAGGCGCGCGGATTCTCGATCCTGTCACTTTCGCCCCGGCCAGCACAACCACGGTCGTTACCCAGGGGACCGACTCGTTTGGCCGTGCCGCGGAGTGGAAAATCAAGACGCCGCACTCGATGGAAGCGCGCGCCACCGAAGCGCTCGCCGCGGCGGCACCGGCCCAGGTCAAATCGGGCCGGGAACTCATGGAACATCTCTCGATTCTTAAGCGCTGGTACTACCGCAGTTCCAAGGTCGGCGAACTGTTCCTGGCCGATGACAAGGGAGAGCTTCCCATGCGGCGCATCGTGCGCGGCATTTCACGCGTGCTCAAGGGCGAGGCACCGCAACCCGATCTCACCGAGATGGCGCGCGATTACTGGATCAATCGCGGCAAGCAGGCCGATCTGAAGACGGAGTAGCGCTAGCGGATGCCCGATTACAAAACCGCACTAGCGCGGTGTTAGCGTTGGTATATCCCAGAACGATTATTCCAGCGTGTCACCCTGAGGAGCGTCCGTTAGGACGCGACGTGAGGGTCCATGTATTTGCTTTTTCCGGCTTTCGGTTGACACTCACTGAAATGCATAGATCGTCACGTCGGTTCGCAGAAGCGGCGAACCTCCTCACGATGACACCCGTAGCGAAGGATGCAGTATCTCTGATGCCGCTCTAGAATTCCCGGCTATGAACCGGTTTCAGGTCCCCGCGCGTCTTGCGGAAGATCACGCGAATTCCCCGCCGCCAGTGCTCGTCCAACCCCAGCAGCTTCCACTCAATTACCGGCGAGAGATGCCGCAGCAGGCAATCGGTAGTGGGATGGACGTGCAGCGACGGCGCGGCCATCAGCAGCAGCGGAGGCTCCGGCGAGAGCTCGCGTCCGGGGAAATAGCCAAAGCGCTGGAACTCGCCGCGTTGCTGGTGCCAGCGCACGCGCGCCCAGTAATCAAGCCCCTGCAAGGGAAGGTGCATATCCTCTTCCGCTTTCAGCTCGATCACCACCAGCCGCCCTTCGCGGGTCACGCCGAGCAGATCGATCATGGCGCGATCGCTGGCGGTGAAGGCAGGCACTTGCGAGTAAACTACCGCCGGGTCCAGCCGCTCGTCGAGCACGCCGAGGTCTCGCCTGACGCTCGCCTCCAGCCAGCGCTCCGGGCTGCTGCGATACAGTGGATGATGGCGGTCCGCCCCGTCGCGCATCGCCGCCACCTGCTTGACGAAATCGCGAAATCCAGACTCGGTGTTGGAGTCCACCGCGATTTCCGAGCCAACGACCGGCGCTTCGGTGTCGGGAAAGAGCAGGACGGGCTCGGTGCGAAACGAACCCGCGACCTCGCGCATCGCGGCGCGGGCGAATTCCAGGCCGTGATAGCGGAACGAGAGCTCGGCGGCGGAGACGACTTCGATCTCCACTCGCGGCAGAATCTGCTGGACCAGCGCAATCGCCTCGGAGAAGCGCGCGGCGGTCCGCTCGCGGTCCGGGGCTTGCACCAGCCGGGTGGAAAGGTTTCCGGCATCGTGCGGGTCGAGTTCCTCCAGCGTTTCGGTCCTCTCGTCGAACTCCGCAAGCTCCCACTTGGCAAGCGCGTGATTGAGATGCGCCAGTCGAAGCCGCACCACCTCCGCCCTGCCGCGCGGCACAAACAAGCGCGCCCCGGCAACGTGCATGCGGTCGGCGTAGCGTTCGCGGCAGTGCTCCATCCAGAGCACCGCGGTTGCAATGATTCCGTCGACGGCCGGCTGCGCCTCGTCCGCGCCGACTCCCACGACCGCCATGGCCGAGTTGCCGCGCCGCAGGATGCCGCGCACATAAGCCGGCCCGAAGGAATGCTCCAGATCAGGCGCCGAGACCAGGTTTTGCAATTTCCATCCCGGGCTCGACTTCTCCAGCATCCGCCCGAGCAGCCGCTGAAAGCCGGCGCGGGCGATGCGCTTCGCCGTGGGTGCGCGGCGCTCGCGGCTGCCGCAGATTTCCAGCTTTGCCGGCTTCGTCTGCCCAAAGCGCAGCACTTCCAGCTTGAGCACGCCGTTTTTGGTTTCGGCGCCGACAACCCGGCGCACGATGTTGCGCTCCTCCGACCAGATCTGCAACACGCAGCGCTCGCCCTCGGCACGCAGCGAGAACTTTGCCGTGCTGAAGTCGAAGAGAACCTCGCCGTTCTCGATGACCAGCGCCGCCGGGGCATCGGCGATGACGGCCTTCAGTTGTTCGGAGACGAGTTGGCAAAGAGGAGGAGGAGGAGGATTCATACCGGGGTCAATTGGATACTAGCAGGCTGCTGAAAAACTCTTCTCCGAGGGTGTCATCCTGAGCGCAGCGAAGGATCTACTGTTTGCGCGCGCTGAAAGTAAAGCAGATCCTTCGGTCGCGCAAAACCGGCGCGGCCTCAG
>Ga0187860_1000915_pt1 | contig 27422 bp, 26 predicted proteins | sample June2016WEW_10_4_FD_132981 | JGI IMG/M metagenome (GOLD analysis project Ga0187860, IMG submission 132981) | Peatland microbial communities from SPRUCE experiment site at the Marcell Experimental Forest, Minnesota, USA - June2016WEW_10_40 | ecosystem: Environmental > Terrestrial > Soil >...
CAACTCCTTGGAAACAAACGATGCGTACACTTTCTAATCGACACGCTTTCGGGCGCGCTTCGCGCACCCCGCGCGCGTCTGGCCGCTCGTTTCTACCCGTCACTGGCTGCCGAGTAGATTTCGCTGTAAGTCACTCAAAACAAAAGACCGGGGTGCCTCTTACCCGTCAATGGAAACGACCCCTTTTCAGCCGCTCACTTGCGCCGTATGCGCGCTTGCGTGGCGGAGGCGTTGGCGTAGAATACGCCTCGCGCGAAAGTCAGCGAGGCGCTCCCATGAAACTTGGCAGCTCGTTCCTGCACCAACTTCCCCGGCCCTGGGCAAAAGACTCCGAATACACGCTGCTGAAGAATCTGCTTGAGCAGGCGGAAGTGATCGACCAGTGCGGTTACGACTACCTCTGGGCGACCGAGCATCACTTCCTCGAGGAGTATTCGCATTCTTCGGCGCCGGAGATCTTCCTGGCCGCGTGCAGCCAGAGGACGAAGAACGTCCGGCTCGGTCACGGAATCGTGCAAACGCCTCCCTACATCAATCATCCCGCGCGCGTGGCCGAGCGCATCGCGACGCTCGACCTGATCAGCGGCGGCCGCTGCGAATTCGGCACCGGATCGGGGGCCACGCTGAACGAACTGGGCGGATTCCTTGTCCCGCAGTCTGAAAAGAAGGTGATGCAGATCGAGGGGATGCGCGTCGCGGTGCGCATGCTGGTGGAAGACCCGTTCACGGGATTCGAGAGCAAATATCTGAAGGTACCGGCGCGCAACGTGGTGCCGAAGCCTTTGCAGAAGCCGCATCCGCCGCTGTGGATGGCGTGTTCGCGGCGCGAGTCGATTCTCGACGCGGCAAGGCTCGGCTTGGGCGCGCTGACGTTTTCGTTCGTCAGTCCGGATGAGGCGCGCCAATGGGTGAAGGACTACTACACGACGATTGAAAACGAATGCGAGCCGCTCGGTTACTCCGTCAATCCCAACTTCGCGGTCGCCACGCCGTTTCTTTGCGACCACGACGAGAAGCGTCTCGCGCAGGTCAGGACCGAAAGCTACGGCTTCTTTCTCTATGGGTTGGGGCACTACAGCTTCTTCGGCCAGCACCGTCCGGGCAAGACCGACATCTGGCGCGAGTTTACGACGGCTCCCAAGGACGCAGCCGCGCCCGAAGCGGCGGCGCAAACGTGTGTCGGCACGCCCAAAATGGTCCGCGAGCGGTTGCGAGAATTCGAGGAGGCCGGGATCGATCAAGTGATCGGCGTCGGCCAAGTGGGGCGCATCCCGCACGAGTTGATGTGCTCGTCGTTCCGGCTCTTCTCGAAGGAAGTGCTGCCTGAATTCAAGGAGCGCGATCTGGTGAACGCCGCGAAGAAAGCCGAGCGGAACGCGCGCATCTCTGAAAAAGCGATGGCCCGCAAGCCGAAGATCGAGCAGCCGTCGGCCGAAACCGTGATCCCCTCAGCGGGCCATCACTAACAGAACAAGCTGTCGGCGCTACATGCTGCCTTCGTCGCCGGAGGGCCCGTAGATCGATGGTATGGGCACCTGGTTCATGCGCAAGTAGACGGAGAGCTGGCCGCGATGATGGATGATGTGATTGAGGATCATGTTGCGCAGGACCTGGATACGCGGCATGGCGAACAAGGTCTTGCCGCCGTTCATCAGCGTCCAGGTTTTGTACAGATCCTCGTCGCTGGCCTTCGAAATGGCGCCGCGCGCCGCGGCGACATTCTTGTCGAATATATCAAGAAGCTGCTGGCGCGATTTCATCACGGTCGGCTCCGCCGGAGGAGCGCCGGCGGGGCGGAAGTCAAAGGAATCTCCCTGGAATGTCGCGGCGGCGAATCCAACCATTTCAGCAATGTGGCCAGCGAGACGCCCCATGGGCATCGACGTGTTGTGGGGTTTCCAATCGACCTTGTCCTCCGGGACTCGCTCGAGTGTCTTTCGGGTGGTCGACATTTCGTGATCGAATTCAGGAAGAAGCGCGTCGCGTAGTGCCATCTTGTGCCTCCATTGGCATGGTGGGTTCTATCCGGGGCATTCTAACCCAGGTTGATGAACGGCGCGTAACGGACGAAAGGCATGCAGCGGCCCCGCGATTCGGGAGGTCTAACCGCGGCCGCGGCCGGCGGAGCGCGTGAAGGCGCGGACAACTGCGTGGCTCTCGCGGGAGATCGTGGCCTCGATGGGATTCTGCACGCGCGTCTCTCCGGAACCTACCCGATGTGAGCCGGGAGCTTCGAGCGTGGGCGTCTTGGTCTGCTTCCAGGTGTGCAGGATGCGGTGCACCACGGTGATGTTTGGACCGATCGCGAGAATCCAGAGCGCCACCTCCATGCGGTTCGTGAGGGCGCCCAGGATCATCAGGACGAGCCGCTCCGGCCGCTCCCAGAATCCAATTTCCGACGTGGGCACCAGAGATTCGGCGCGCGCTTTCGCGTAGCTGACCATTACGGCGCCGGCCATGGCGGCTCCCGCGAGCACCGCGTAGAGGAAGCGGTTCACCAGCGCGTAATAGACGAGCAGGCCTAAGAAGAGAAGCAGATCGGCGTAGCGGTCGAGGATCGAATCGAGAAAGCCACCGAAGAGCGAAACCCGGTTCTGCCGCCGCGCCACGGGCCCGTCGAGCAGGTCGCACAGGCCAGCCAGAACGATCATCCCGCCGGCGGCGGCAAAGCGTCCTCTCGCAAAAAGAATTCCAGCCCAGAGATTGGCGACGAGAGCTGCCCAGGTGATGACGTTAGGAGGGATGCCTGTGGGTGCCAGGAGGTCGGCGAGCCGGTCGATGGGCCAGGAAAGATACCGGCCGATGTTCGGCGTCAACATGGAGCGAGTGTCACCCCGCTATTCTTCATCGTAGATCGTCGTTAATCGGACAACCTCGTATTCCCGTATGCCTGCGGGGGTCGAGACCTTTACTTCGTCGCCGACTTTCTTTCCGAGCAGAGCGCGGCCGATGGGCGAACTCGTGGAAATCAGACCCTTCGTGGCGTCCGCTTCCTCGACCGTCACCAACTTGTACTCGATTTCGGTGGACTTCACAACGTCTAAAACGACGATCCGCGAGCCGTAAGCGGCCTTGTCCTTGGGCAGATTGTTCAGGTTCAGCATCGAAAGGTCCGCCATGCGCTTGTGAAGCTGGCCAAGCCGGGCCGCCACGTACCCCTGCCGTTCCTTCGCATACTTGTACTCGGCGTTTTCGGAAAGATCGCCGTGGGCCCGCGCGACCTTTATTTCCTTGGGCAGTTCGGTGTGAAGCTCGTGTTCAAGGGCCGCGATTTCGTCCTTGAGCTTCTTTTTGATTTTCTCGGCAAGGTCGATCATTTTTTTGCGCTGAAGCTTCCGGGAAGGCGTTTTCGGTACTGCTCGCCGGAAGGATATGCCCACAAGCGAAGTATAGAGGATTTGCGCCGCTCGCCGCAAACCGGGGGTGGGCGCGGGGCCGCGACGGATCGCGGCTCAAGCGGCTCAGGCCTGGGGCCACGCTGATTCGATGCAGAAGAGGGAACTCGGGGGCGCCTCGCGCGGGGAGACGGAGTGTTTCGCAGTAGAATACTGTGAACCGCGCCGCGTGACAGGAACGCGGCATGCGCAAAGAGGACGCGTGAACCTCGATCTAACCGAAGAGCAAAGGCTGCTGCTGCAGAGCGTACGGGAATTTGCCGAGGCGGAAGTGAAGCCCCTGGCGGCGGAGATCGACGAGACCGGCCATTTCCCGCACGACACTCTGCGCAAAGCCGCCGAGCTGGGCCTCACCGGGATCGCCGTCGCGGAGGAGTACGGCGGCGCCGGAATGGACCACATCTGCTACGCAATCGTGATGGAGGAGATCGCGCGTGTGTGCGCGTCGACGAGCGTGATTCTTTCGGTGCAGAACTCGCTCTACTGCGGCACGCTCGAGCATTTCGGGACTGAAGAGCAAAAGCGCAGGTTCCTCGTGCCGTTTGCGCGCGGCGAAAAGATCGGCTGCTACGCGCTGACGGAACCGCAGGCGGGATCGAATGCGGCGGCGCTGGCGACGAAAGCCGTGCGCAAGGGCGACCGTTACGTCGTCAACGGCGCGAAGGCGTGGATCACGAACGGCGGCGTGGCCGACGCGGGAATCATTTACGTGAATACGCAACCCGAAAAAGGCGAAAAGGGAATTACGGCGCTCGTGATCGAGAAGGGGACGCCGGGGTTCGCCGTCGGCAAGGAAGAGAAAAAGCTCGGCATTCACGCCACCGCCTGCGTGGAGCTTTCGTTCACCGATTGCGAAGTGCCGGCCGGGAATCGCGTCGGGAACGAAGGCGACGGCTACAAGATCGCGCTGACGACTCTCGACGGCGGGCGCATCGGCATCGCCTCGCAGGCCACGGGAATCGCGCAGGGCGCATTCGAAGCGGCGCTCGCCTACGCGCGCGAGCGGCAGGCTTTCGGCCATCCGATTGCCGAGTTTCAGGCGATCCAGTTCATGCTTGCGGACATGGCTACGGAAATCGACGCGGCGCGATTGCTGGCGCGGCGCGCGGCGTGGAAGCAGGATTCGGGCGCGCGCTTTTCGATGGAGGCGGCGATTGCGAAGCTTTTCGCCAGCGAAATGGCCACGCGTGTGGCGCACAAGGCCATCCAGATTCACGGCGGCAACGGCTACAGCCGCGAATATCCCGTCGAGCGCGCCTACCGCGACGCGCGCATCAGCGAAATCTACGAAGGCACGAGCGAAATTCAGCGCCTCATCATTGCTTCCTGGGTCCTTAAGAGCTACTGATCGAAAAACGGAAGATAGAGAAGGGAAGCATAGATAATCGCCAGGCCCGTTTTCCCATTTTCGCTTTTCCATTTTCCATCTGCGTTATCCTTGTCCGCATGCTGGAACTGGACTGCGGGCAGGAGTTCGATGCGGCGCGCGAAGAGGAGTTCTTTGCGACGGTGCCTGCGCGCGGCGGCGTGCTGCTGGTCGAAATGAACGATGCGGCAGCGCAGCCGCACCTCGTGAGGACTGCGGACCTGCGCCGCGCGGCGGAGCGGCTGCTGCGCCCGCCCGATCCGGGTTCGAAGCGGCTGAATTTACGCGGGGTCGCGGCGGGAATTCGCTATCGCGTTACAGGCTCGAAATTCGAGCAGACGATTGCGCTGTATCAACATGCGAAAAGGAATTTCCCGACTCGCTACCGCGATCTGTTGCGCCTGCGCCCTCCTACAGTCCTGAAAGTCAATCTCCGCAACGCGTATCCGCGCTGCTACGTGACGCGGCGAATCCGCGCGGACACAGGCTTCTATTTCGGGCCGTTCCCCTCGCGCCGCGCGGCGGAGGCTTTCTCCGAAGGCTTTCTCGATCTATTCAAGATTCGGCGGTGCCAGATTAAAATCCGCCGAGACCCGAATTTTCCCGGCTGCATCTATTCCGAGATGAAGATGTGTCTCGCGCCATGTTTCGCCGGCTGCACCAAGGAGGAGTACGACGCCGAAGTGGGCCGCGTGCTGGACACCCTCGCGACGACGGGCGAGGCCCTCACCACACAGCTGCAGCAGGAACGGGAAGCCGCGAGCGAAGCGCTCGACTTCGAGCGAGCCGCCTCGCTGCACAAGCGCCTCGAAAAGGTTTCCGCGGTGCTGCGCGGCCTGCCCGAACTCGCAAGACGCATACAGGACATCGACGCCGTAATCCTCGAGCGCGCGGCGGAAGAGAAGAGCGTGGCCGTTTTCCCGTTGCACGCCGGTACGCTGGCCGAGCCAATCTTCCTGCGCTTTGGCGAGATATCGAGCCAGCCGCGGTCGGTCGAGGCGATTCTGAGGCAGAGCCTGGAGGCGCCGGCTGCCCAAGTATCTCGTGAGGCTTCGGAACACGAAGAAAAGGCGGATTCAAACCGGCGAGAGTTGTACGGCTTGCGCGAGGCGCCGCCGGAGCTCGCGGAGCACCTGTCACTCGTGGCGCGCTGGTTTTACTCGAAGCCGCGCGAAGGCGAGATCCTTTTTCGCGACGGCGACTGGCCCTACCGCCGAATCCTGCGTGCATGCAGCAGGTTGCTTGCGCCTCCGGGCTCGACGCCAAGCGAGGTACCGCCACCCAATCCCTAGGACAATTCCCGTCACAATCGCACGGGCCGGAGCGCGGGATTGCGTCGTACAATTGGAACATGGCCGTGACAGACACAGCCAAAACCTCTGTCCCCTCGACACTGCCGGGCCGTTCACGCTTCCAGGACATCGTCCGCTCGCTGAAGCACCGCAATTTCCAGCTCTTTTTCAGCGGCCAGTTGATTTCGCTCGTGGGCACCTGGATGCAGACGATCGCGCAGTCCTGGCTCGTCTACCGGATGACGAGATCATCGCTTCTGCTGGGATTCGTCGGATTCGCGGGGCAGGTTCCCGTCTTCTTGTTCGCGCCGCTCGGGGGGCTCGTGGCGGACCGGCTGAACCGCCGGAAGATCGTGATCGCCACGCAGACCGCCTCGATGATCCTCGCATTCATTCTGGCGTTTCTGACGCTCACGAAGCGCGTGAGCGTGTGGGAAGTGATCGTTCTCGCGTCTTCGATGGGGATCGTGAACGCATTCGATATTCCCACGCGCCAGTCGTTTCTGGTCGAAATGGTCGGCCGCGAAGACTTGATGAACGCGATCGCGCTCAACTCCTCGATGTTCAACGGGGCGCGGATCATCGGTCCCGCCATGGCGGGAATTCTCGTCGCGAGCATCGGCGAGGGCTGGTGCTTTTTCGCAAACGCCGTGAGCTATATCGCCGTGATCGTCGGACTTTTCTTGATGCGCATCTCGCCCCGGCAAGCCGAGAGCGAAATCGCATCGGCCTTCGAACATATCGCCGAGGGATTCCGTTTCGTGCGAAATACAGCCCCCATTCGCGCGGTGCTGCTGCTTCTCGGTCTCGTGAGCGTGTTGGCGATGCCCTATTCGGTCCTCATGCCGATTTTTGCCGCGCAAATCCTGCACGGAAATGCCAGGACGCTAGGCGTTCTGATGGGGGCAACCGGAATCGGCGCCCTGGGGGGTGGCCTGGCGCTGGCCTCACGCACACAAGTCCACGGTCTTGGAAAATGGCTGTGGATTGCCTGCGCCTCGTTCGGTACCTTTCTGATCCTCTTCTCGTTGTCGCGCTGGTACGTCTTGTCAGTTTTGCTGCTCGTCCCGGTGGGTTTCTCGATGATGACGCAGATGACTTCGTCGAATACGCTGATTCAAGCGATGGTGCCCGACCGGTTCCGAGGGCGGACGATGGCGGTCTACTCGATGATGTTCATGGGCATGGCGCCTGTCGGGGCGCTTCTTTCCGGCGCGGTCGCCGACCGCATCGGAGCGCCCTGGACGGTGGCACTTGGCGGCGCGGGGGCGATCGTAGGAGCGCTCCTGTTCGCGCGCAACCTGCCGAAGATTCGCCTCGAGGCGAGGCAGCTGATTGTCGCTCAGGGACTGTCCGACGGCGAGCCCGCTGAGCAGCTGACCGCGCGCATCGTGCCTTGATCCCTCCGGTAGTGGGTCAGTTTCCGATGAGTGCGTTTATCAGGGCTTAGCCTGTGGCATTGCTCAGGGACGTCGATTCTCGCTGGTTGCTACAGAAAAAAAGGCGGCTGGGTGGGAGCCGCCTTCTTGGAGGGTGTTCAAGTTCCTAGACGTTGAGAGAGCTCAAGTCCTAGGAACTGGCTGTCTTGCTCTCTTAGACTACTGAGTGGTCGAAAAAGTTGCTCAAATTGTTCGAGCGTTCTAAAAAGAACCTCAACCCGAAGCAAGCACCGAAAGCACCTTGTCCGGGCGTGCAGAACAGAATAGACCGGAGGCCAGCGCACAGCGCGTCGAACATCGAGTCCATAAGCTGTCGGCTCCAACTGCCCGGTTGAGCTGGCACGGATTATCGGAAACTGACCCACTACCATCCATCCGGGCGCGCACGCCTCCGCCGGGCCGTTCTGCTATACTTCGCGCTCCACTTCGACTTTTAAACCGAGGCAAATCCGATGTCGTCTCCCGCACCGCTGGATCGCGAACGACTGGCCGGCCGAGCCACCCCGCAGGGCACGTTGCGCTACGCCGCGCGATTCCAGGGACGCACGGCCGCCGGACACTTTCGCGAAGTGCACGGAGGCCTGGTTCTCTCGTCGATCGGCATCGGAACTTATCTCGGCGAGCCGGATGAAGCGACCGACAAGGGTTACGCGAGCGCGGTGGTGGCCGCCGTCGAAGGCGGCATCAACGTGGTGGACTCGGCGATCAACTATCGCATGCAGCGCAGCGAGCGCTCTGTGGGCGCGGCGCTCAGGGAATTGGCCGCAAAGGGCTTCGCTCGCGACGAGATCATTCTCTGCACGAAGGCCGGCTTCCTGACTCCCGACGGCGAAATGCCGGAAGACGCAAACGAATACTTTTCGCGCGAGTACCTCGAGCGCGGGATATTCCGCGCGGAGGATATCGCCGCCGGGTGCCATTGCATGGCGCCCCGTTATCTCGCCGACCAGCTTGACCGTAGCCTCGGGAATCTCGGCGTCGAGTGCGTGGACGTTTTTTACCTGCACAATCCCGAAACGCAGTTGACCGATATTTCCATCGACGACCTGCGCAAGCGGCTGCGCGATGCGTTTGCGCTCCTCGAGTCCGCCGTCGCCGGTGGCAAAATTGGCGCCTACGGCCTCGCCACGTGGAACGCGTTCCGCGAAGAGTCGAAAACACCAGGATGTCTCTCGCTCGCCGAAATGGAAGCAATCGCCCGCGAGGCCGGCGGGGAGGACCACCACTTCCGCTTCGTGCAGTTGCCGGTGAACCTTGCGATGCCGGAGGCGCTGATACGTCCAAACCAAGTCGTGCAGGGGAAGACGATGGCGCTCGTGCAGGCGGCCCGCGCTCTCGGAATCACGGTCGTGTCGAGCGCCGCGCTTTTGCAGGGACGGCTCGCGCAGAGTTTACCCGCCTACATCGGTGCGGCCCTGGGGCTGAAGAGCAATTCCGAGCAAGCGCTGCAATTCGCCAGATCGGTGCCGGGCGTAACCACGGCGCTCGTCGGCATGAGCCGCGTCGAACACGTGCGCGCGAACCTCGCGCTCATCGGCATCGAGCCCGCTCCCCGCGATCAATTCCTCAAACTCTTCGAACAGCGAACCTGATCGGTAATTCAGAGCGGAAGCTGCTCTTCGAGCCAAGAGCCGATGGCGGCGCCCACTTGGTTGAGATGCCCGGTGAAGAAATGGTCCGCGCCTTCGACGATCACGAGACGCTTCGGCTCCGGCAGCGTCGCGAAGAGCGCTTCGAGGCTCGCCCGGGAACCGAACTGGTCGTTTCCACCTTGAATAAAAAGCTTCGGCTTCGCGCATGCCCGCAGGTAGCTCGCATCGACGTTGTCGACTGGCAAGCCGAGACCGATCAATCTCGCGACGCGCGCGTCCTCGCACCCAACTCGCAAGCCCACCCATGACCCGAAGCTGAACCCGGCGAGCAGGATGGGCTTCTTTGGGAATTCGGAGGCCAGATAGTCGAGCGCAGCGCGAACGTCCTCCTGCTCGCCTGGGCCTTTATCGTGCTCGCCCTCGCTTAGCCCCACGCCGCGAAAATTGAATCGCAGCACCGGCGCGCCGTGCTGGTGAAGTGCCTTTGCGGCCTGATAAACGACCTTGTTGTGCATCGTCCCGCCAAAGAGCGGGTGCGGATGGCACACAAGGGCGGCGAAATCCGGGTCCGCGGTGCGCGTGGTCCAGAGCGTTGCTTCGAGACGGCCTGCGGGTCCCGCGAGCAACAAGCTGCGATGGAAGACATCCGTCATGAGATCGTGAGCCAGAAAGTTTGCAGCAGCCTAATCCAAGAGTGCGAAAGCCCGAGTGTCAGCTGGTCGCCTGTCTGAGGAGTCTCGCCGTCTCGGCATCCAGGTTTCTTCCTGAGCCCATCCACTGCACCGCGACGGACGAGAAGACAGGGCCCTCGCCGGCCTTCGCGTCGGCGATAAGCGGCAAAAACAGTTCGTCCGTCGTGGCTTCGACGCGGACAACGCGCCCGATCATTTCTCCCGCCTTGGCCCACTCGGCCCACGGAACCTTCGCGAGCACGGTTTCTCCGGGGGTGTAAGCGCGCGAGGTTTCGAATCGCATGCCACCGCGGGAGATGTCCTTTGTCATGGACTCCTCGGGCCAGGGCGTTCCGGACGGGCGCACGAAAATCGGGAGCGCGAACAGCGAGCGCGGAGATCTTCGCCGCTCCTGCGCCGCGGGCCGCGGCGATCCACGCGGAGGCAGTTCGAGGTGCAGGCCGAGACAAAAGTCGCCATCCGGCGTCGTCATCACGCGCACGACGCGCGCCGGAATTTCCGGCTGAACGGAGGCCGGCGCGGCCGGATCGAACGGGAAGAGCACCCACATGCGCGCCTGGAGGTCGGAGGCTTCGGACCGGCGAACCCACAGCCCCTCGCGGGAAACGTTGATCGTTTGCGTGACCTGGATCCTCATGCCAAGAGGTCCGCGCCAGCGAATCCGCACAGGTAGCTGGAGGCGTGCCCGAGGATGCTGCCTTAGCTCAACCCGTGTCACGGAATGTTGCATGGCGGTACATGCTAGCGGCAGAGTTCCCCAAGGTCAAACGCTGAGAGTGCAGAAGTTCGCGGGCCGGGTTGCGCACTGTTTCAAAACCAACAGGTACGAGAAAGGGCAACATAGATCGGCCCCATCAGCTAAAATCCATTGCGCGGTACCGGGAGCGGTGGTAGCGTTGGCCCAACTCCAAAGCCGGGAGGGTTCATGGAAAACGGTGTCGAGCGGCGCGCGGCGCGGCGCTTTTCGATGATGCTTCCGCTGAAGGTTCGGTTTTCAGCCAGCGAGGGCGTGATTGAGAAGCAGGGCGAAACGCGCGACATCAGTTTCCGCGGCCTCTATTTTCTGATCGAGGCGAGCCTCGATACCGGCAGCGCCATCGAATTTGTGCTCACGCTGCCGCAGCAGATCACTCTCGCAGGTGACGTCCACATTCGCTGCTACGCCCGCGTCCTCCGCGTCGAGGCGCACAATGGCCGCCGCGGCGTGGCCGCGCGCATCGATCGGTATGAGTTTCTTCCCGCTTCCGCCTGAAACGCGGGCGTCGACGCCTTCGGAATTTCCTTCTCTTATTTTTCCCGCTGAAGCAAGATTCATAGTTGGAGACCCGGAATGGCGCGCCATACCTTGCTCATCGACGCAGACGACACGCTTTGGGAAAACAACATCTTCTTCGAGAAGACGATCGAGGGTTTCATCTCGCAGCTCGAACACCTCGGCTATACGCGCGAATACATCCGCCACATCCTGAACGAAACCGAGCGCCGCAACATCCGCCAGCACGGCTACGGAGTGCGCAGCTTCCGCCGTTCGCTGGAGGACACGTACCTGAAACTCGCGGGAAATTTGGCCCGCCGCGAGATCGTGAAGGGAATCGAGGGGATGGCGCAGGAGCTTGAGGGCACGCCGCCCCACATCCTCGAAGGTGTGCCCGAAACCCTCGCGTACCTCGCAAAGCATCACCGCCTGATCCTGCTGACCAAAGGCGAGCCCGCCGAACAGGCCGCGAAGGTCGAACGCTCCGGCTTGCAGTCCTATTTCGACGCGATCGAAATCGTCCTCGAGAAGGAGTCGACTACCTACGAGCGTGTGATCGATCAGTTCAAGATCGTGAAGACCCACGGCTGGATGGTCGGCAATAGTCCCCGCAGCGACATCAATCCGGCACTGCAATCGGGCCTCAACGCCGTTTTTATTCCTCATTCGGCCACGTGGGAGCTCGAAAAGTCGGAGCTGGAAAGCGGCACGGGGAAGTTGCTGATCCTCACCGCGTTTCGCGAGCTGCGCGCGCACTTCTGACGATGCGACGAGCATCGTCATCCTGAGGCCGGTACTTTCTTCCCGCCGGCCGAAGGATCTCTCTTTGTATCTCCCTCTTGCGATTCGCAGTCCAAATTGTCCATTGCGCCGCAGCCTTCGCGCCTTCCCGCGTTCCGCCTCCGCGGCTATGCTTGTAAACGGGAGGCAACAACGTTGGAGACCGACTATCGCCGTGAATTTGCCGACTTCGAAGACGTCGTCTACCTGAACACCGCGTATCAGGGGCCGCTTCCGCTTGCCGCGGTGCGCGCGGCCGAGGAAGCCCTCCAATGGAAGATGCGGCCGTACCGGCTCCCAGACAAGATTCACTTCGATCTGCCCGACCGTGTGCGTGAAAAGATCGGGCGAATCATAGGTGCGCGGCCGGACGAAATCGCCATTACCGCGGGCGCGAGCTCGGGCATGGCGTCCGTGGCCGCCGGCATCGCCTGGAAGCCGGGCGATGAAGTCCTGATCGCGCGCGGCGAATTTCCGTCTCATCTTTCCACCTGGCTCCCGTACGAGCGCGCTGGCAAGCTGAAAATGCGGATCTTCTCACCGCGCGGCCACTTCGTCACGGCTGGCGACTACCTTGAAAACATCGGGTCGCACACGCGGGTCGTATCGGCGAGCGTCGTGCGGTTCGACGACGGCGCTCGGCTCGACGCAGCGCGCGTCGCGGCAGCCTGCCATTCGGCCGGAGCGGCGCTACTGTTGGATGCAAGCCAGTGCGCGGGCGCGATGCCCATGGACACGCGCGAGCTCGGCGCGGACTTTATCGTCTCAAGCGGATACAAGTGGTTCCTCGGCCCTTACGGCACGGGATTTTTCTGGGTTGCTCCCGAGGCCGCACAGCGGCTTCAGACCGGCCCGCTCTATTACCAGGCCCTTGAAGGCGCGCGAAATTTCCACACATTGCCCCTCGAAAACCTGCGGGCCGTGCCCGGCGCATTCCGCTGGGATTCGCCCGAAACGGCCAACTTCACGAATCTCGCGGCGCTCGATGCATCGCTCGATCTGATTCTGCGCGTCGGGGTGGATGCGATCGCGCGCCACAACGACCGGTTCGTGAGTGAGATCATCCAGCGGCTGCCGGAGTGCTTCACACTGGCGTCTCCGGCGGGGCGCGAACGGCGCGGGCCCTACGTCTGCCTCTCCGCGCGCGATCCGGAGCAGACGAAGGCGACTTTCGAGAGGCTGCGCGAGGCTCGCATCTTCGTCAGTCTTCGCGAAGGCGCGTTGCGCATCGCGCCGTATCTCTACAACACTCCCGAGCATGTTTCGCGCGTGATCGACGTGCTGTCGGGAAGGAACTAACTATTCTCGCGGATTCCGGTAGAGGAACGGAATGTGGACCACTGCCTCGAGATCCACGGGAACCCCCTCGCGCGTTCCGGGGCGGAATTTCCACTTCGCCAGCGCGGCGATGGCGTTCCGGTCGAGTTGAGGCTCGATCCCTCGCACGATCTGTATGCTGTCTACCGAGCCGTCCTTGCGGATGATGGCGTACAGCACCACTTCGCCCTGCACGTGTTCCTTGATCATCTCCGGCGGATATTCCGGGTCGGCCTTCTCGATCGGTTCGGGACCGGAGAGCTTCCCCTTTGGCCGGAAGGGAGGACGATCGTCTTCATCAAGCTGCGCAAAATTCAGGATCCAGCTCCCGGTCGCGCTCGTCAGGTTCGGGAGATTGACGTGGAGCGTGTACACCTCTTTGCCGGAAAGGATTTTTTCCGGCGGCAGGCTGGAATCGAAGTCGGCCACGTTCGCCGGGCCTCTCGGCGCGTTTCCCGATGGCTCATACGGAGCGGCCGGTTTGAGAATCAGCCGCCCAGGATGACTTCCCGCCGGCGCGATGCCTCCGCTGCCCCCGGGACCAGCCCCTCCACTGATGCTTATGGCAACTGGAAGCGACCCGGCGCCCGCTCTGGACGAGTTCGCGGCATTGGCCGCGCCACCGCTCGCTCCCGCCCCTGACTTGGCGACCGCCGACGACCCCGCGCCTTCGCTCGCGCCCGGCGAACCACGCTCCGCTCCGCCCGGAGCACCGGGTTTCGCTCCCTCCGGTCCGATCGAGATGCGCGCCGCGAGATTTCCCTCCGGCACGCTTGCCACCGGGGCGGGCGGCCCCGGCGTCGCGGAGAGCGCGATCAGGCGGCGCAAACTCGCGTCACTTTCGGAAGACACCCCGATCTCAGGGGCGACCGCGGAGTCCGCGCGCGTCTCGCGGCGCGGCGCGGCCATCGCCGACATCGGATTCACGGGAATCGCCGGATGCGGAATCGTCTGCGGCGATGGAGCGATATTGAGCGGCCCCGGATTCTTCTCGGGGTTTGCCACTTCCGGCGCGGCCACGTCGCGCACCGTGCGGCGCTCGATGCGCGGCGCCGAAGCCGTGGGAGCAACCGGAATCTGCAGCTTGGGAGTTTCTTTCTCGGCCCACTGCACGATGTTGGGAAGCTGCGGCACGACCTTCGGCGGCGTGGGCGGCGCATCGGGCTCGATCAGCGTCTGCCGCGGATGCGTGACGTGAACGGGTATCGAAAGAATTGTCTGCCTCGGATGAAGGCGTCCGCGCCGCGTTCGACCGGCTGCTTGCTTGTGTCCTCTTGTTTTGTGGGTGGAGGGCTCGGCTTCGCCGAAGCGGCGTGCAGCAAAATCCGCGGCAGATCGGGCGGGTCGTATACATCGTATTCGATCTGCACGGGCGCGAGGCTTGGTTGCGTACTCGGCAGAAAGCCCCAGATCGGCAGTATCAAAACCCAGATCGCGACCACGTGCCATAGGGATGAGGCCAGAAACGCCCGGCTTGGCAGCTTGCCGCGAATCCACTGAACCCTCAGGACCGAATCCGCGGGCAGCTCGCTATCCTTCGGCGGCCGAGGCCCGGCGAAAAACTCCCACAGGCTCGTGCGAAACACCTCCCGCGGCGATTCCCAGTCGATTCCCAGGTCGAGCCTAGGCAGGCGCGAGTGCGGCGGCATCTCGTTCAAGGAACCCTTGAGCGGGTGAGGATCGCCCTGCAGAAGAGGGTGCATGGATGCGGCCATTATACTCGATGCCTTCGGATGCGCCGGAGTCAGGCGGCGGCGGCCAGACGGTAAAAACTCAGCGCCGCGTCGCCCTGCTCGACCAAGCGGCTGCGCTCGAGCCGGTCGAATCGCTCAGGCAAGTCCATCTTGGAGGAATGCTCGGCGATAACGAGGCCGCGAGGCGCCAGAAGATGCGACCCGTCTAGGAACTCGAGGACAAGGAGAAGTTCCTCCCGATTCTTGTACGGCGGATCGAGAAAGACGAAGTCTGCCATGCGGTGCCGCGCCGCGAGTTGTTCGAGGCCCCGCAGGGCGGACGCCTCGATCGTTTCGGCGCCCTCGCGCACCCCGAGCGCGGCCAGATTTTCCCGCACCAGCCGCACGCTCGCCGCGTGCGATTCGATGAAGACAACTTCGCGCGCCCCGCGGCTGATCGCCTCGATGCCGACGGCGCCCGTTCCCGCAAACACATCGACGAACAGCGAGTCCTGCACCGCCGGTCCGAGAATGTTGAAAAGCGTTTCGCGCAAACGGTCGCTCGTCGGCCGCAAGCGCAGTTTTCCCGGCCCCTTCAGCCGCCGGCTCCGAAATGTACCCGCAATCACGCGCACTGTTTGATCCTGACGTTTACCCCACGGAAGCGAGCTGATATCGCGCCTGCCACGCAGGGCTGACGGATTCCAGGCGCTTCACGATTTCTTCCGCCCGCGCCGGGTCCTCCGCCAGAGCGAACGCCTCGCGCCGGGCGAGCTCCAGAATTTCGTGATCGCGCAGCGGCTGCGCGAAGGAGAATGCCGCGTCGCCGTGCTGCCGCGTGCCGAAGAATTCTCCCGGCCCGCGCTGTTTCAAATCGCGCTCGGCGATCTCGAAGCCGTTCGAGGTCGCCACCATCGTCTCTATGCGCTCCTTCGCTTCGCCGGTGATCGTTTTCGGCGCGATCAGAATGCAATACGACTTTTCCTTCCCGCGCCCGATTCGCCCGCGGAGTTGATGAAGCTGGGCAAGCCCGAAGCGCTCGGCGTGCTCGATCACCATCACGGTCGCGTTCGGCACGTCCACGCCCACCTCGATCACCGTCGTCGCGACGAGGATGTTCAGCTCGCCGCGCCGGAATCGCTCCATCACCGCGTCCTTGTCATCATTCTTCAAGCGGCCGTGCAGCAGGCCCACGCGCAGCTTCGGAAAGACGTCTTTCGCCAGCCGCTCGTATTCGGCCGTCGCCGCCTTCAGCTCCTGCTTCGATTCCTCGATGACGGGATAGAGCACGTACGCCTGCCGGCCGCGCGCGATTTCACGCCGCAGAAACTCCCATACGCCGGGCAGTTGCGCGTCCGCCCTCCATTGCGTTTCGATCGGCGTGCGCCCCGGCGGCATCTCGTCGATCACGGAAAGATCGAGGTCGCCGTAGAGCGTCAGCGCGAGCGTGCGGGGAATCGGCGTCGCCGTCATCACCAGAACGTGGGGCGACGCGCCTTTCTCGATCAGGCGCTTGCGCTGCAACACGCCGAAGCGATGCTGCTCGTCCACGATCACCAGGCCGAGCCTGCGAAATTTCACTGGGTCCTCGATCAGCGCGTGCGTGCCCACAATGAGTTGCGTCGCGCCGCTCTCGATGCGCTCGAGTGCTTCCTCTCGCACGGCGCGTTTGCGCCCGCTCACGACCAGATCGACGCCGTACCCCGCGGGCGCGAAGATGCGCCGTGCGGAAAGAAAATGCTGCGCCGCAAGAATCTCCGTCGGCGCCATGAGCGCGACCTGGTAGCCGTTTTCGATCACGATCGTCGCGGCCTCCAGCGCCACGATCGTCTTGCCGCTGCCGACGTCGCCTTCGAGCAGCCGGTGCATCGGGTAGGGCCTTTCGAGGTCCGCCGCGATCTCGGCGAGCACACGCTTCTGCGCGGCCGTCGGCTTGAACGGCAGAATGCGCTTCAGCGCCTCCCGCACTTTTTCTTCGCGCACGCGCATGGCGATCCCGCGCTGCCGGTGGTCCCGCAGCTGGCGCAGCGCCAGGGCGATCTGGTAGTAGAAAAACTCCTCGAAGATCAGGCGCACGTGCGCCGGGCTGCGAAAGCCGTTCAACAGCTCCAGATTTTCGTCCTTGGAGGGGAAATGGGCCTGAAGCAGCGCCTCGCGCCGCGTGGGGAAACGATAGCGCTCGCGAATTTCGTCGGGAAGCGGGTCCGGAATGTTGCCGTCGAAATTGAGCAGCACGCCGTAGATGATCCGCCGCAGCATCCGTGAACTGATTCCGCCGATGGCTTCGTAGATGGGCACGATGCGGCCCACCTCGGTTGAGTCCGTGGGCGCGTTGTCGCCGCTCAGAATTTCGATCTGCGGGTTCACCATCTCGAGCCGCCCCGGACGGTACGGGTCCGCATCCGCTTTGCCGTGCAACACGAGCCGCTGGCCCTGTTTGAGCCGCCCCTCGAGATACGCGCCGTGAAAGAACCGCGCGTGCAGGCTTCCCGATCCGTCGCGCACGGTGACGTGAAACACCGGCCCCCGCCCGCGCCGGAATCGTACGGTGCTGCCGCCGCCCTCCGTCACCTCCGCGAGAATCGTTTGCACCTGCCCCGGAACGATCTCCGCGATTCTGGTGAACCGGATGCGATCCTCGTAGCGAAACGGCAGGTAGCCGAGCAGATCGCCGGCGGTCGCAATGCCGCGTTCCTCGAGCGCCGCCGCGCGCTGCGGCCCCACGCCTCGCAGGTACTTCACCGGATTGTTCAGTTGGATGGACATCGAAGCGCGAACGGCGACAACTGGCGGGCGCACGTTCTCGAACATTTATATCACCGCTTCGCTTGCGGTATAGTCTCCGGCACCGCACGAACGGTTTGGGGGAATCCATATGATGAACGCTCATCCCGGCAGAATCTCTGTGCTCGCCGCATGGATTTTGGCAGGCGCGCTCTTCAGTCCTGGCGCGATGGCACAATCCGCGGCGACAGGCACATCGGCAGTCTCGATGGTGCCGGCCGATCAACTTGCGAACCGCTGCGCCGCCGGCGTCAAGCCATCGCCCGCGGACGCTCCCGCATGGACCGGTTGGAGCCCCGATCTCGCGAACTGGCGCTATCAGCCCGCCGCGCAGGGGGGGCTGTCTGCCGCCGACGTGCCGCGCCTCAAGCTGAAATGGGCGTTCGGCATTCCCAACGTCAGGATCGTGCGTTCGCAGCCGGCGCTCTATCGCGGCCGCGTGTACGTGAGCGGCAACGACGGCTCGGTCTACGCGCTGGACGCCGCAACCGGCTGTGCCTTCTGGGTCGCCACCGGGCCGAAGCCCGTGCGCTCCGGCATGGTGATCGGAAAGGCCGGTTCCACGGAAGCCGTCTTTTTCGGGGATGCGGGCGGCGCCGTTTACGCGCTCGACGCCGATTCCGGAAAATTCCTCTGGCGCACGCAAGCCGACGATCATCCAGCCGCCACCATCACCGGCACGCCGACTTACCTCGGCGGCCGCCTCTACGTCCCGGTGTCGTCCGGCGAAGAGCAGTCTCGCAGGCGTCCCGACTACGAGTGCTGCACGTTTCGCGGCAGCGTCGTTGCCCTCGACGCCGCCACCGGAAAAGTTTTTTGGCAGGCTTACATGGCGGCCGAGAAACCCGCTCCCCACGGCAAAACGAAAGACGGGCGCACGATTTTAGGCCCTTCCGGCATGGCGATCTGGTCCGCGCCTACGATCGACGTTGCCAAACACCGGATCTACGTCGGCACCGGCGACAACTACTCCGAGCCGGACACCGCAACCAGCGACGCCGTCGTGGCACTCGATCTCAAGACTGGCAAACTCCTCTGGTCAACGCAGTTCACCAAGGAAGACATCTTCAAGATTGAATGCGGCACTCCGCCCGCCGCGAATTGCGCGGAGCCTACCGTTCCTGAGTTCGACCTCGGCGCATCGCCCATTCTCGTGTCGCTGTCCCACAGTAAGCGCGTCCTCATGCTCGGCCAAAAGTCCGGAATGGTGTATGCCGTCGATCCCGATGCGCGCGGCAAACTGCTCTGGCACCAGCGCGCGGGCGTGGGCGGCCTGCTCGGCGGAGTTCAATGGGGCATGGCCACGGACGGCAGCAGCGGCTACGTAGCTGTATCGGACCTCGCCTTTCAGGGACGCGGACCGGACCCCACGAAGGGCGGCGGGATATCGGCTTATCGCGTCGCCGATGGCGCGCCGCTATGGAAAACGCCTCCGCCCGGCTGCGGTGATCGCCGCCCGTGCAGCCCCGCGCAGTCTCAAGCCATCACGGCGATCCCCGGCGCCGTCTTCTCCGGCTCTATCGACGGGCACTTGCGCGCGTACTCCGCCGAGGACGGCAAGATCATCTGGGATTTTGACACCGCCCGGTCGTTTGACGCCGTCAACGGCGTGCCCGCGAAGGGCGGCTCGCTCGACGTGGGCGGTCCGGTGGTCGCCGGCGGGATGGTGTTCGTCGTCTCCGGCTATCCTGGTTTCGGCGCCATGCCCGGCAACGTGCTCCTCGCGTTTGCTCCGGAGTAGCGCTTGCTCCGCCTCACCGCGAACGGAACGGAAGAGGTTCGTTGATCGCGTCGGGCGGGCGCCGCCCGCTCAGCGCTTCCACAATGTTGCGCGCCGCGCACATTTTGATTTCGCTGTGACCTGCTCCCGTGGTTGGCGTCGTTGTGCCTAGGGCTGGAGTTCCGTATAATCCGCGGGACTGGCGGAAACTCGAGCTTTCGAGCCAAGGATGTGGTTGTGGTCGAGAAGGAGGGTCCATGAAACGCCGCGATTTTCTGCGATCGGCCGGCATTGTATCGGCCGGACTCGCGTTCCCGAAGGCGAAGTACGTGTTTGCGCGAGACGTCGCCCCTGAAAACTGGCGCACGTTTGAAGTGACGACGCACGTGGAAGTCCTGAAGCCTTCGGGGATAACGCGAATATGGGTGCCCGCGGCCCTCATCAATCGAACTCCCTTCCAGAGGACGCTCTCCAATACCTTCAGCGCCGAGGGCGGTACCGCGAAGATTCTCAAGGACAAAGCCGATTCACTCGGAATCATCGCGGCGGAGTTCCCCGTCGGAACCCCGCCGGTCTTTACGGTTACAAGCCGGATCGAGACTCAGAACATTGCGCTCGATCTCTCCGCACCCGGTAAGGTCCCGAAGGAAAACCACGCGCAGTTGGAGCATTTCCGCCGGTCAACGACGCTCTTGCCGACCGACGGTATCGTGAAGGAAACGGCGACCGAGATCACGAAGGGCGCGAATACCGATGTTGAGAAGGCCCGCGCCATCTACGAGTGGATCGTTGACAACACTTTCCGAGATCCCAAGACGCGCGGCTGCGGCCTCGGCGACATCCGCTTCATGCTGGAGTCCAAGGATCTGGGCGGAAAATGCGCCGATCTCAACTCGCTCTACGTAGGCCTCGCGCGCGCGTCGGGCTTGCCTGCACGCGACGTCTTTGGCATCCGCGTCGCCAAGTCGGAACTGGGATACAAGAGCCTCGGCGCTTCGTCGGAGAAGGTGACGAAAGCGCAACACTGCCGCGCGGAGGTGTATCTGCACGACTACGGCTGGGTTCCTGTCGATCCCGCGGATGTGCGCAAGGTCGTGCTCGAGGAACCGCCCGGAAATCGCCCGCTGGACGACGACATGGTGAAAAGGGCCCGCGCCCGGCTATTCGGCTCCTGGGAGATGAACTGGATGGCGTACAACTTCGCGCACGATGTTGCTCTACCCGGATCGAGTGGCAAGCCGGTCGGATTCTTGATGTATCCGCAGGCGGAGACAGCCGACGGCCGGCTCGACTGCCTCAACGCGGACACCTTCAAGTACGAGATCACGGCGAAAGAGATCACGTCCGCGAACGGCTGACGGAAGGATGGTTTACTCGCCTTCTTCTCGGGTGATGTGCCCCTATGGGCCAGCAATTTCTTGGAGTGACTTCGCGTCGCTGGATTGAGTACCTGGTTGCCATCCTTCTTGGCAACGCAATCTACTATTTTTCTTTGATGCCTCACCTTCCCTATGCGCTTCGCCATCAGGGTTTTCAGATCGATTGGGGCGTCGCCATGGACTTCCTCGTCTGCGTCGCCGTCTACGGGTTGATCCGTCTCGGCTCGAGCCTCTGATTTCCATCTCCCCGACAATTTGGCCTGGAACAACCCCCTCGCTCCGGACGTATTAAGGTTGTACCCCGGCCCGCCCGGCGCAAGACTTTGGGCAGGGAGGGAACGACCTTGGCCGAACCCACCGATAGTGCCAAAATGGCCTCATCAGGTGCTAACCAAGGCCCACGCGGGCCGTCTATATGGTTGGCGTCCGGAGAAGGGCTTGAAGCCGGAGGAGATACGCCCGGCGGTTCGGAAGCAACCGAGCCTTCGGCGGGGGAATCCAGTTCGGCGGCAGACACCATGGGGATGAGCGTCGCACTCGAAGGAGATGCGCGCCAGGCAGCGGCGGTGAAGCTCGCGGAAGAGCAGGCACTCGTCCGGAAGGCGCAGGCAGGCGACCGCCTTGCCTTTGAGGAGCTCGTCCGGCGTTACGACCGCGACGTCCTGCGTCTGGCTTTGAATCTGGTCCGCCGCCCGGAGGACGCCCGCGACATCTACCAGGAAGGTTTCCTGCGCGCCTACCGCAACCTGCACCGCTTTCGCTTCGAGTGCAGCTTTTACACCTGGATCTACCGGATTGTGACCAACGTCGCGCTCGACCATTTGCGCCGCCGCGCCAGCCGCCGTGAAGAGCAGGCGCCGGTGCCTCTCGATGCGGATGGCGGAACGCGCGACTTTTTCGACCGCCAGCCGGAATTGAACGCGGCGGCGAATCCGGAAAAGCGGCTGTTTGGCGAAGAGTTGGGCCGCCACATCGACGAGGCCATGAAACGCCTTTCGCCTCGCGAGCGCATGGTTTTCGAGATGAAGCACTACCAGGGCTTGCGGCTGCGCGCCATCGGCGATCTGCTCGGCACTTCGGAAGACACGGTGAAGAATTCGCTGTTCCGGGCGACGCGGAAGCTGCGCGCGAGCCTGGATGCAGTTCGCTAGGCACAGCATGGGTAAAGGATCGGGAAAATGCAGCGTGGTTTCGATTCCAATTCGGGCGCGGACGTGAGCGGCGCGAATCTCTCTTGCGCCGAATGGCAGCCGCTGCTGACTCTTTTCGCGGCCGGCGGCGAACTCGATCCGGCCGAAGAGGATCGGCTTGCCGCGCATCTCGCGCAGTGCCCCGCGTGCTCTCAATCTCTCGATCGGGAAAAGGAACTTGTCGCTTTTCTCGCAAGCAATCGCACTGAGCCGGACGCCTCGCTCCTCGCCAGTTGCCGCGCCGGTCTGTCCGACGCGCTCGACCGCGAGGAAGAGGGCGGCTGGCTGCGCCGGACGTTCGGCGTGCTCTTGCCGACAAGCTGGCTTTCGCCTCGTCCCGCATGGAGCGCGGCGATTCTCCTGGCGATCGGTTTCAGCGTGGGAATCCTGGCGCCGCGGCTGCTGCGCCATCCAGTTGCGCCCAAGGCCCCTGAAAATAGCGGCTCCAAAGTTGCCGCGACAAACGACACCGGCTCCACCACGGGCGCTTCCGCGGATTCTTCGGACACAAGCGCGCCGGCGAATCTCGCCCCGTCGGCGCTCGACCTGCGCAGTGCGGACGTGGCCGGCATCAACGTGCTTCCCTCCGGCGGAGGCGAATCTCCTCGTGTTGAACTGCAGCTCAGGGCTCAACAGCCCGTGACCGTGCGCGGTACGGTTGACGACGACAATGTAAGACAGGCCCTGCTCGGTGTTTTGCGTCAGGGCGAGCGCGTCTGTCCCGATATTCGCCTCGACGCCGTTGACCTCCTGCGCGCGTGCAACAACGATCCCGAAGTCCGTACCGCTCTCTGCCACACGGTCCGCACCGATCGCAATGCCGCCGTGCGGCTGAAGGCGCTCGAGGCGCTCGACGGCGCGGAGCCCGAAGACATCATCCGCGAGACGCTGCTCGACGCGCTCGTCGACGACGGCAATCCCGGCGTTCGCGTGGAAGCCATCAACGAATTGCGCGACATGGCGGCGAAGGGCCGTGTGACCTCCGACGACCGCATGGTCTCCGTCCTCCGCGAGCGGATGCAAAACGATCCCAGCACCTACATTCGTCTTCAAAGCGCGGCGGCGATCCGCGATCTCGGACCCCGCGAGAAGTTCTGACGATGTCCCGGCGCTGCGTGCGAAAATCTTTCGTAGCGTTTCTCTCTGTGTTGTTCGCCTCCGCTCTGCTTCTCGCAGGCGCGGCCTCCGCGCACCGCCGCGATGATTCGTCGCACGACAGAAACTCCGCCCCACGTCTCACGCGGGATTTGACCGGTTCGGTTCCCGCGCACGACGGCGAGCGCATCCACCTCTCGACCGACCTCGGCAGCATCGTCGTACACGCCGGGAGTTCCGACAAGGTGGACTACCGCGTCCACCTCGAAGCCGACGCCTCGCAGAAAGACGCTGAGGAGCTTTTGAAGGGATTCAGCATTACCGCCCGCGAAAAATCCGGCGAAGTCGATCTGAAAGCCCAAAACTTGGGACGCCGCTCGACCGGCCGCCTCTGGCTCACGCTCGAACTGAACATCCCACAAAACGCGAGCCTCGATGCCTCGACCGGCGGCGGAAACATTGACGCCGGCGGGATCGGCGGCCGCGTGACGCTCTCGACCGCCGGGGGCAACATCACGGCGGGGGACATCGGTGGCCCGGCCCGCCTCGAAACCGGCGGCGGCAACATCGTCGCTAAGAGCGTCTCCGGCGAATTGACTGCGGACACCGGCGGCGGCCACATCACGATCGGCTCGGTTGCGGGAAATGCCACGCTGCACACGGGCGGCGGCCACATCCGCGTGACCTCGGTTCAGGGAACCGCGCACCTTTATACCGGCGGCGGCAACATCACCGTGGAGCATTCCGGCGCCGAACTGACCGCCGAAACCGACGGCGGCGAAATCGAAGTCGGCGAGGCGGCGGGGCTGGTGCGCGCGAAGACGGGCGGCGGCGGCATCCGCGTGGTGCGCGTCGTCGGGTCGACCGATCTCGAGACCTCCGCCGGCAGCATCTACCTCACGCAGGTGGACAGCCCGGTGAAGGCTTCCACCACCGCGGGCGGGATCACCGCGTGGTTCGTGTCTCCGCCGAAATCCGGCGCATGCGACCTGCAATCGAACGCCGGTGACATCGTGGTGCACATGCCGCGCGATCTGGCGGTGACGATCGACGCGCAGGTCGAGCTCGGCGACGCGCATCGCGTGATCGTCGATCCCGCGTTCCCGTTGAAAGTGTCCTACGACGATTCCACGCGCGGCTCGCACACCGTCCGCGCCGAGGGCGCGCTGAACGGCGGCGGAGAGCTTCTCCGCCTGCGCACCGTCGCCGGGAACATCCAATTCGTCCTGAGCAATGCGGACAAGCAGATCGAGATCTACAAGCAGCAGATGGAGAAGCTCCAGCGCCAATTGCAGTCGCAATTGCGGATGGCCGGAGCATCGCAGGCGGCGAGCGGTGATTTGCCGTAGCGCGGATTTTTGCTGTCAATCGCGGTCAAGGGGCGTGCCGTGAAAAAGATGACCAGCAGTGTGCCGTACCGGGTCCACTTCCCATTCCACTCGCGACAATTCACGCAAATCCTCGCGCGAGCGCTTTTGCTCTTCGCGGGCGTTCTCTCGATCGCGCTGCCCGGCCTCGCGGACGAGCAGCAAATCTTCGAGCAGACGTATCCGCTCCCCGCCGGCGGCCAGTTCGTGCTGCAAAACGTGAACGGCTCCGTGCAGGTGGAGGGATGGGACCGCGACGAAGTCGAAGTCCGCGCCGTCAAGACCTCGCAGAACGATTCGAGCGACCTCGAGCGCGTGAGGATCGAAGTCGAAAGCCATCCGGGCGAAGTGGACGTCCACACGCGATATCCGGATGGAGAGGGCGTCGAAGTCGCCGTCGAGTACGTGATCCACGTCCCGAACCGCGTGTTGCTGAACAGCGTCGGCACGGTGAACGGAAGCGTGCGCGTGCGCGGCGTGGACGGCGCGGGCGAACTGCGCTCGGTGAACGGCAACGTGGAAGTGCTCGAAAGCTCCGGCCGCTTCAACGCTCGCACGACGAACGGCAACCTGCATCTCGAGCTGAGGCATCTCGGCGACGGCGCGCCGATGAATCTCGAAACCGTGAACGGCTCGGTCGTCCTCGGGCTTCCGTCGAACGCGAGCGCCGACCTGAAAGTCCGCAACATGAACGGCGACGTCCGCTCGGACGTTCCGGTCACTTCCACCGCAGTGCTTCCGGGCGCGCCGCGCGCGTTCCACGGAAGGCTCGGGCACGGCGGCGGCGAAATCTCCGTCCGCACGGTCAACGGCGGCATCCGCCTGCTCCTCGAGCACCCCGGCGTCTGACGCGAACCGGAAGATGACGGCCCGAAAGGGGGTCGTTTCCATTGACGGGTAAGAGGCACCCCGGTCTTTTGTTTTGAGTGACTTACAGCGAAATCTCATGATTATTCACTTGACAAAAGCTAGGCCCTAGCTTAGTGTTTGGCTTGTGAGACATAACCTTCAACCCTTCTTAGGCTTAGCGGCAGAAGCAGACGCCTTTATCGCCTGTCGCAAGTCCCTTTTGATGGATGCCAGAAGTTTCCGCGTTGGCACCTTTTCCAGCAGCTTTCGTCTACCCTTTTCCATTGCGAGGCCCCTATGAACCTAGTTGACGTAAACACCATGTTCCCGACCGATGAAAAGTGCCGCGAATTGCTTGTCCGGCTTCGCTGGCCCGCTGGCCCTGAGTGCCCACGCTGCAAGATGCCAGTCGTGCGGCTCGAAACCGACAAGCAAATCTTCTACTGCAAGGATTGCGACTATCAGTTTACCGTGACGGCAGGAACGATCTTCAATGACTCGCACCTGCCTCTGACGAAATGGTTCATCGCAACATTGCTTCTCTGTGAAGCGAAGAAGGGCATGTCGGCCTGCCAGATTCAGAGAACGCTTGGACTCGGAAGCTACAAGACGGCATGGTATCTCTGCCATCGCATCCGTGCGGCAATGGTCGAGAGTCAGAAGCCGATGCTCGACGGCAAGGTAGAGATGGACGAAACCTACGTCGGCGGGAAAAATTGGTGGCAGGGCAAGAATTCTCTGCACCAAGGGAAAGAAGTTGTGATCGGCATTCGTCAGCGCGGCGGCGATCTGCGTTTCTTTCATGCCAAAGACGCCAAGAGCGGCACGCTCGAAAAGTACATCCGCGAGAATATCAGCGAAGATGTGGACATCCTGTACACGGATGATTGGAAGGCTTATCGAAGCGCAGCCAAGCACATTCGGAAGGATGGTAGGCACAAGACTATCCGGCACAAACTCCGCGTCTACGCGAAAGGCGACATCTATACCAACACGGTTGAATCCGCATTCTCGCTTCTCAAGCGCGGAATCATGGGTTCTTGGCATCGAATCAGCGCGAAGCATCTCCAAGCCTACTGCACGGAGATGGCGTTTCGATTCAACCGCCGCGATAAATCCGATCTGTTTTTGGATACTTTGCGTCATATGATTACGGCCTCAACTCTTACCTTTGAAAAACTAACTACATAGCTATATAGAAACGAGAGGGTTCTTTTTCACAATCTCGGCGATTCCTTCTGGCGTCCTCGGGCGACCATGTTTCTCCCATGCGTCTCGCATTGCTTTCACGCCTGCGTCCGGCATGAACTTTGGCCGTTCACCGAATCGATGCACCAGGATATTGGTTGCTTCCCCAACGCCTTCCGCTGATTCAGCCATGAACTTCGCGGCGCAAAGATCGTACAGAATCGACTCAAACACAGGATTAGTATTCACATCCTTGAAGGAAAAGAAAATCGAGGCAAGGGCCTGCTGCTGACCGGAGCCAATCGCCCAAAATCCCAATGAACCATAAGATTTACAGATTCCTGGGTCTTCTGCCGTGAAAATGTGTGCTTCTTTGTTGGCGTCGAATCCCGCAACCAGAAAATCGCATCCGATGCGAAATTGATGGACTTTGTTCCATAGGTCCGTGAACAACGACAACCCTAATACCTTTCTCCCCTCGGCCAAGAACTTCTCTGGCGTCCAGCCGTATGTTGCGAAAAACTGGTTTGTGATTCGCTCTTTTCGTTCTTCTTGAAACGCGCTAATGAACGCGCTCGACACTTCATCAACCTTCTTTTCTGGCGGGCGTGGCCCTTTTAACCCTGCCTCGAATCCGAGCTTCTTGCGAACCTTATCCCAAATAGGAATGGCGTCAGTGACATCCTCCGCAGAAACCATTGCGGCCCAGCTTGGATGAACTGGGTCGATTTTGTCCATAACATGGTCTGCGGAAAAAAATCCGGGCATCGACACTTTGCGATCAGAAATTGTAACCACGTATTCCTGGAGAACTGTAGCTGCTATGCAAACAGTCATACGGCCATTCACCCAATCGGACGGCCTTAACCGTCTCTTGGGAATCACAGTGCGCCCCCGATCTGTCTTTTGTCAAGTGAATAATCTTCCGAAATCTACTCGGCAGCCAGTGACGGGTAGAAACGAGCGGCCAGACGCGCGCGGGGTGCGCGAAGCGCGCCCGAAAGCGTGTCGATTAGAAAGTGTACGCATCGTTTGTTTCCAAGGAGTTG
>Ga0187860_1000920_pt1 | contig 27349 bp, 29 predicted proteins | sample June2016WEW_10_4_FD_132981 | JGI IMG/M metagenome (GOLD analysis project Ga0187860, IMG submission 132981) | Peatland microbial communities from SPRUCE experiment site at the Marcell Experimental Forest, Minnesota, USA - June2016WEW_10_40 | ecosystem: Environmental > Terrestrial > Soil >...
CGACTTCGTGTAGACGTTGCCGGTCGAGGTGGCCAGATCAAAGTCGCCATTGGAGCCGGTGCCGCTCGAGGGGACGCCGCTGCTGCTCCACCACGTCGCTCCGTTGGTCCCGTTCGTTCCGTTGGTGCCATTGGTGCCGTTCGCGCCTGCAGGGCCCGTTGCGCCGGCCGGGCCGGTTGCGCCGGTCGCGCCCGTTGCTCCGGTCGGGCCCTTGATGTTCTCGACGGGCGAGCCCCAGTTGCCCCCCGCGTGCTGGTAGACGTTGCCGGTGGCCGTGTCGAGGTACAGGTCGCCATCGTTGGCGCTGATGGCTGGCGCGCCACTGCCCGTGAACCAATGGTTAGCCGTGCCGCCGGGAATCAGGCTCGCGCTGATCTGTCCGCCCGGGCATTGCGTCCACACCTGTTCGTTGTAGCAGGTCGAGGCCTGGGCCCGGACCGGAAGCAGGGAAGCGAGGACGGCGAAGAGAAGTAGCTTGCGCACGGCTAGATCCTCATCTGCCAGAAGGCCGACCCGCCGGACGGCTGGATCAGCTTCAAGCTGAAGGGTTGATACTGGGGCAGCGACAGCGACGAGGGAGAGCCCTGCGGCAGGCGGATCCCGGCATAGGACGTCGTGTTGACCGTCGAGATGACGGTGTCGGCGCCCAGGGTGCAGTCGAGGGTGGTGCCAGCGACGCAGCCGCTGGTGTCAACGCCGCAGAGGGTGCCCCCGCCGTTGATCTGCAGGTTGCGGGCCGGGCTGAACTGCACAATGGCGCCCGACGTGATCGGCACGTTGGTAAAGCCCTCGCTGCCGCCACCACCACCGCCGCCACCACCGCCGCCCCCGCCACTGCTGCCCGCGTAGACGCTGCCCGCGAGCGCGAACTCGGCCTTGAAGTGGGTGAGGTAGGCAGAGCGCCCGCCGCCTATGTCTACGGTCTGGGTCATCGACCAGACCGCCGCCAAGTCGCCCCCGTAGGCCGCGAGCAGGTTCTGGGTCAGGCCGCCAAGCCAGACCGATGCCCCATTCGAAGTGAGGCGCCCGAAGTTGGCCTGCCCTATGAGGGCCAGGCTCTCTCGCGCGGGCCAGCCCCCGGCCGCTGCCCATGCGCCGTTTCCCGCGATGTAGAACTCCACATGATGCAGGCCCACCAGGCGCACGACCCAGACTACTCCGTTGACGGTGTCCGACGGTGCCGTGTACCAGATCGGAGACTGCGCATCGCCCCGCGAGGCCTCGGGGTCGGCCCCTGCAATTTCTTCCCCCGATCCAACGTCCGAGGATGTCGCAACCGTGTTCGCAAGGATGGCATAGCGCGGGCTCCCGATGCCGCCGCGGACAAAGTAGTCGTTGTCGATGGCAACCGCCCGCGCGTACTTGGCCCCGAAGGGGAACGCCGCCACTCCCATTTCGGCGCCTGCGATTGTGTCGACGCCATAGGGTGGATACGCGCCGTTCTGCGACGTGGCCGGGGTGACCGCGAACCACAGCCACACTTCGGCCAGCTCGTCCACTGCGGGCTTAGTGCCCGCGGGCAGTGAGCTGAACAGGCCAGGGATCGCAGTGTTGGGCCCCAGGGCGAACGGGAACTCTATCGCGGGCGCGGCGTGGAACTTCGGGCCAGGCCAGTTCACGCCCGTGCCGAAGTTGGTGAAGTTTTGGGTGTTCGGTGTGTTGAGGAGGAGCCCCTTGCCGTTCTGGACCTGCATCAGCACGCCGCTGAACTCGATGTTGTAGGCCACCCCGCTCAGCGGCCCTATGGTGACCGGGCCGTTCTCGCTGATGGTTTGGTCGGGCAGCAGGGTCAGGTCGACGTCGACAAGCGTCTTGTAGTAGCTGGCTGGAGCGGCGCCGTGCGACTCGAGCACCTTTAGCCAGCGGTTGAGCATCTTGATCCACCCCTGCGCCACCATCGGATCCGAGTTGTCCTCGTCCGTCTCGTTCGGCCCCAGTAGGCGGAGCAGCAGGCCGTCGGCCGTTGTGAGTGTGCTTGGGATGGCAACGCCGCAGGTTTTCAGCGTGGCATCGGGGCTGCCGGCGTTGATCGTGCAGGCAACGATATAGGTTCCCGACAGATCCAGAGTAATCGCGGCCGTGGAAGCCGACCCAAGCGAGCGCGGCTCGGGAGCGCCGGCCCCAGCGCCCGACCCTTCCGGACGGCCAATCAGCTCCCAGTCGTAGGTGTTGACCCCAGTCGTATCCGACAGGGAAAAAATGACTACGTCGTCAGCTGAGCCCGCATTGCTCCACCCGGGGACAGCAGCGCCCCCGTTGACGGAGACGAGGATCTTTACGCTCTCGAAGGCCATACGGCCCAGGTCACCGGCCGATGCGCCGGGCGTTCATGTTGTAGCCGATCGCGGCCAGCACCATGCTCTGGGTGCCACCGGCGCTCGCGGCGTAGGCGAAGCCAGTATAGCCAGGGTTGGGCAGCGCTAGCCTCTGCTGTACCCACGCAGCGGCCCCTGAGGCCGACTGCACTTCGAGCAACTCTTGGTTGCCGTCACCCCCAGAGCCACCCCAGAAGATGACGGACTGCGACCCTCCCGAGGCGGCACTCGTAGTCAAGCTCAGGTCGCATGCGGTGCTGGGCGCGGGAGTGTGTATCGCAACGGTTCCGGTGCTCGAGGGCGGGGCCACCGCTGCCTCGGTAAACTGGGGAAAGGGCCCGATCGCGGCAGTGGACGGGCCAAGTCCTGCATAAGCATACTGGCTCGTCAGCGGGTAGACCCAGTCGTCCACGATCCTGCATCCCTTGTAGCAGCCCAGCGACGCACCGCTGATGAAGCCGATCCCGATGTAGAGTGTGCCCGCTGCAGGGACCGCCTGTCCTCCCACCTGTAGAGCGGCGCTCGCTCGCCCGTAGGCAGGAGGGGTCAGAGACGCGATCAGCCGCAAGGGAGCGAACGTCAAGGTTCCCACGACAGGGAACCCGTTCTGCGGCGCCCATCGCCCGCCGGCGAGGTACCAGTAGTACGGGGTGTCGAATGTGCCCGCGGCAACCGCCGTCGGATCCGCGTTCTGGTCCGGCGCGGCGTATATCTCCAGGCCAGTCTGGGCGGGCCAGACGATGAGCTCACCGTCAATGATCGCCCGGTGCACGGGGCTTCCGTTGGCCGGGTCGCTTACTGATGGCAGGTAGGGGATCAGGCTGGTCCCCTCGTCGGCCACACCGTTCTGGACCGGCACACAGCCTTCGAGAATGCCGTGAACGGTGCCTAGGCTCTCGACACGGCGCCACACGCGGCGAATGAAGCGATAGGCAGTGGCGTCGGCATCGGTGTTGTTCGTCACGACTTCCCAGAGCGCAACGCTGCCAGTGGGGCAGGCGGGAGCCTGCAGCACGCCCGGAACGCCGGTCACGACGGAGATCGTGGCTAGTGGGTCCTGCGTCTTGTAGACGTTCTGCGGCGCTATGGTGCGCGCGTTCGGGTCGAGCAGGATGTTTCGGCTTTGGAAGTTTGAGGGTACCTCGGCCGGCGTGGCAATGATCAGGTCAACGCGGTACTGAGACGAGTCGGGGTTGATCGTCAGGTTCGTATTGCCCCACCGGGCGACCTGCAAGTCGGAAGCATCGACATCGCTCGTGTCCACTTCGAAGTCAACCTGGCCCGCCAGCACAGTCAGCGCGAAGCTGCCGGTGGTGACGTTGATGCCGCCAACGGTGCCACGCGGGATCGAAGGAAGCAGGGCCTCGCCGGGCGTGCCGGTGTAGCCCGGATTCACCGGGATCCCAAGGCTGCTAGTAAACGAATCCCGCAGCGCGCCCCGGAGGAGCACATCCTGGGCTTCCCGCGACGCAAGCTTCTGTAGGCGGTTTAAGTCGCCCGAGAGGATCTGTTCGCGGACACTGAAAAGAACGGAACTGCGCTGTGTATCGGCCATTTGGGGTCTCCTACGCTGTCAAGGCATACTTGGACATCCAGAAGGTTCCGCAGACAGTGGCGTTGACGTTGAACCCGCCGACGTCGTGCGCATAGGCATCGATCCGCACGATCGGCAGAAACGGGAACCCCATCGCCTGCAGGGCACTGACGGTAAAGTGCTGGCTGTCGGGGCCAGCATAGGGCGGGGTCGAGAAGGTGCCGCCGCCAGCAAAGGTGAAGGTTAGGAACTGCGCAACGCTGCCGGGCACTGCCGGGTTCGGGGCGCCCGACCCGGTCTCCTGGCTCGATGTTCCCAGCATGCCGTCGCGGATCAACCATGCGGTGGTTTCAGAGCCCGGCGTGGCAGACGGGTCGGACAGCAGGGACCACGCCAGGGATGTTGACCCGGCATGCACAGTAAGCGCAGCCGCCCCGTTAATGATCTGGGCATTCTCTATGGACAGATCGCATTGCACACCCGCCGCCTTCTTGGCGGTTACTTCGGAATAGACCGAATTGAGCGCCGCGCTGATTGCGGGGTGCGTTCCGATGTCGGGGTACCCCCACAGCGGGTCGTCGCAGAACCCAACGTCGGCATAAAGGACAAAGCCGTCCGGCTCTACTATGTCGCCCGCGATCGATTCGCGAATGTAGGCCCGGGCCTCACGCACCGAGAGCAACTCAAGGGCGCGCAATGGCGCCTTGGCTGCAAGGTTCGCCCCGAGCGGGTCGTCGCAGAAGTCCCCGTCGGCGCAAAATGAGTCGCCGTAGACTAGGCCAATGGCCGAGCGCGAGGGCTGGTCCGCCAGGTCGAGGATCGTCTCGACGCCATAGACCTGCGGAAGGTTGGCCTGTGCCTGGGCGCCCTGGGCCGCCTCCTGCACTGCAACCGGCGTGATTGCGTCGGGGATCTGGCGGACCCGGGCCCGGTAGGCCCCAGCGGATTCGCCCGCCTGCCGCTTGCACCCGCGCTCGTTACCGTGCTGGCTCAACCAGTCCATGGTCGCGCCCGTGATCGGGGTGCTGGAGACGTACGCGAGCGAGCTGTAGCCCGGCCGCAGCACCACGCCCCCGCCGTCGTCGTAGATCACTGGGTCGTCGGGCGACACAATGTTCGCAATGGTGTCCTGGCCCTCCAGCACGTCGTCGAAGGCCGGGTCGATCGTGTTCACCAAGTCGATCTGACGCAGGGTTGCCAGGGGCAGCACGATCGTTTGCTGGGCGGAGCCAACAGTCACGTCGGACACGATCCCCAGCTCTACGCCGGCACTGGTGACGAACTTGGTCCCCTGCGGAAGCAGAATGGTAGTGCCCACGGAGTCGCGGGACACCACCAGGGTGCAAACGCCAGGGGAGCCAGCAGGCGCCTCGGAGATCAGGCCCGTCGACACCTGCTCGTCGATGGCCTCGCTTAGAACGGCTGCCATGGCCGCAGCCGTGTTCAGGATCGCCTGCCCGTCAGGCTGGGCCAGCATGCTCTGGACCCAGCCGTCGTCACAGGTCCTGCTGATAACAGCTAGGGCCTGGTCTGGCGTAAGAGTGACGGACGGGTCGGGCATGGGCTATTTGACAGCCGTCCAGCCGGCGTTGTCCATCAGATACAGCACCGCCGCTCCGCCATCGACGGCAAGGCGAGAGTAAAGCGAGCCCACCGGCGCGCTCTGCGTGGGAATGGCAACGCCGGTGGACCACGTGGGCCCCGCGGTGCCAAGCTGCACGGTGCTCGAGACGGTCACCACCGCCGGCCCGTCGATTACACCGGCGTCGTTGGTGGGTGGCGTGACCTTCACGTAGGTGGCCAGGTTGCCCAGCTGGGTCGACTTGCCGGCCAGCCCGGTCAGCTGTGGCGCTACGCTGGCCAGTCCTAGAATGGCCGTCAGAGAGGCCACCAGCAGCGCCAGCTTCGGTCCATTGGCACGAAGCCAGCTAGGGTCGGTGGATGGGTTGATGATTGTTCCGGCCATGGCTACTCCTCGAAGACGGCGATGTTGCAGGCCAGGGTGGCGCCGGCTCCGCCGCTGGTGGCGGTGTAGGTGCCGCGCACGAACGCGCCCTGCCGCGGGATGGGGCCCAGGATCATTCTGCTAGCGGTACCAGAGGGCTGAGGTGGTGTCACCGGGAAATTGCCGTTGTCGAACACCGCCCCAGTGCTAGCCGGGGTGGCCGACGGGTCGTTCGTGAACTCGATCGCGCAGGCGCCGTTCGGCGTGCCTGTGGCCGGCCATGCGAACTCCACCGACACCTGGCTACCTTTGCAGGGCAGCCAGGGGGTGACGGATCGGGCCGCGCTCATGTCGGCCACCAGGCCCGTCGCGGGAGCCAGCATCTGGCAGACAAAGCTTCTGCCTACGTCGGGGACCACGTTTTCGCCATAGTTACGATTGGGTTGCATTGGGATCCTTTCAGTCGAAGGTCACGGAGGTTGGAAGCACGCGCAGCATTTGTTGAGCCGAGGTAGGTACCACGTCGCCGGCAGGTGACTCGAGCGAGCTGTCCGCAATCACCACGCCGGGCACCTGCTGGGCCGCCGCGATGAGGTTTGCCCGATAGAGTATCCCGTTGGCTGGGCCCGGGGGCAGGAATTGGGCCACGGCCACAGTGACCGCCCGAACGCGGCTTATGGCCAGGCTTTCATCAATGCCCTGCGCAAACGCCAAGCTCCAGGCAACCGACACGTAGGCCACTACGCCGCCGGTGACATACACCGGGATCCCGGCGGCCCGGTAGCCGAGCAGGCTATTGGACACGGCGGTCAGCATGCTACTGGTCGCGTTGCCGTTCAGGTCGCCTACAACGAGGCTGATGGCGGCCACCGGATAGCCGCCCGTGGGGTCGGTTATCTCGGTTGCCGTGGCCACCGCAACGCCTGGCACCTGCAGAGCCGCGTACTCGATCGCGCCCAGGGTGCCGCGGGCCAGGGTGGCGAAATAGCCGCGGTATCGGCCAAGGAACGAAATGTCGCTCTCGGCGTCGGTCCCACCGGCCGCGGGCGCGCCGTTTTGCACCGTCAGCGTTGTGTCAAATGGCGTGGTGACGAACGAGACAATGCCGGCGCCGGTCGTTGGATTGCTGTTCGGCACGTTGCCAGCTGCACCGGCCACAACGGCCTGAGCCTCCACGTCTACCTCGGTATCGTAGTCCCCGAATACTGCATCTTGCACAAGGGCAAACTGCACACCGTCGCCGGTTTGCACGAGCGACCCAGCCGAGAAGGTGCCGGGGGTGGCGGACGACGGTGCTGGCCTGATCAGCGCGAGATCCACAGTGGCGGGCGCGGCGCCGAAGCGCAGCAGGCCAGAGCGGTCGTAGATAACCTGGTCGAGCTGCGAGCCACGGGCCAGCTCGGCGAACACGCCACGCAGGGCGGTGGCGCCCCGTGACGACACCTCTTCGCCCAGCGTCGCCATCATTCCCAGCACCACGTTCAGATCGGAGCCGGGGATGTCGGCCACTGTGGGATTAAGCCGGATGCCCGGCGTTGCGGCCAGGGCCTGACGGCCGGCGGAAAACAGGTCAGCTCTGGTGACGAGTAGCATGGCGATTCCTTCGGGTGACAACTCCCCTACCTGCCGCAGACGGCGAGGTGGGGGCTTCTCGGATCGTTGGCGAGCGCATTCGCTACACCTCCCCGACGGCTCTGCCCGAGCCGGCTTTTGATATTGATCGAGGCGTTGGTGTCGCGATCCAGAACGAGCCCGCACGCGCAGACGTGCATCCGCACTCCGAGCCCTTTCTTGACCATGGCACCGCAACCGCTGCACTCCTGACTTGTCCCGCGTGGATCCACGGCTTCCACTTCGCGTCCAGCGCTTTCAGCCTTGGCGCGCGTGATGGCCATGAATTGTGCCCACCCGGCATCGTGTACCTGCTTGGCCAGCGCCATTTGCGCGAGGCCCTTGACATTGAGATCCTCGAAAACGATGACGTCGAACCTGCGGACCAGGTCGAGCGCCGTTTTATGGTGGAAGTCGCGACGTACGCGGCCAACCTTGTCGTGTCGCTTGGCGAGCAAGCGCACAGCTTTGCGCCTACGATGCGAACCGCGCTTGCGCTTGGACACAACCCGCTGGGCTTTCTTGAGAGCGTGCTGCGCACTCTCGTAGGGCCTTGGATTGGTGACCATCTCGCCATTGCTGAGAGCGGCAAACGTCGTGATCCCGACGTCCACCCCGATGCTCGCTCCGGTCGGCGGCAGTGGTTTGGGCCGGATGCCGTCGCAGGCAAACGCCACGTACCAATGCCCGTCTCCAGACAGTGTGACAGAAGCCTGCTTGACCTTCCCTTCGACCGGTCGGTGCATCTTGAGTTTGACGTTGCCGATGCCCGAGAGCTTGACCCGCTTGCCGCCGGCAGCAATGCGCACGCCGTTGTTGTGGCTCGCATCCTTGAACGTGAAGGTCCGGTATTGCTCGCGCCCCTTAAAGCGCGGGTAACCTGGTTTTTCTCCATCCTTGCACCGGCGAAAGAACGCGCTGAAGGCACGGTCGAGCCGGGTGATCGCGTCCTGCAACAGATGCGTGTGGATCTTCTCGAACTCGGGTCGTACTTCGCGAATACCGGTAATCTCTCGCATCTGGCTGTACGCCGAAACGGTCTCACCCTTGATTCGGTAGGTGTCTCGACGGTGCTGAAGAGCTGCGTTGTAAAGCTCCCGCAACAGCCAGAGTGTTCCGAGCATCGCCATGTGTTGTGCCCGAGTGGGGTACAAGCGATAGCGGTAGACGCGAACCATGAAGACATGGTACTTAGTTCGACATGCCAAAGCAAGCGATTCATCGCAATTTCAACGCTGTCTTTCGACTCGTATATCACTTGGTGTTGGTCTCCAAATATCGCCGTCGCGTGTTTGACGCCACCATGCTCGACCGGTGCAAGGAGATTCTTGATGAGTTGTGCCGCTCTTCGGAGGGGGCCTTGCTCGAATGTTCGGGCGAAGCTGATCACGTCCACGCCCTCATCGACATGCCGCCGAAGGTTCGGCCGTCCGATCTTGTTAACGTACTCAAGACGGTATCCTCGCGCCTCTTGCGCAAGGAATTTCCTGCACTGCGAGCGGTCTACCGAGGGAAGCCCGTGCTCTGGTCCCCGAGCTATTGCATCATCTCGGCCGGCGGCGCGCCTATCGAGATCCTTCGCCAGTACGTCGAGAACCAGGAAAGACCGGATTGATAGTGCTTCCAGAACCCCCGCCTGCCGAGCCGAGGCAGGGGCTTGTTCGATCTCTGTCATGAAGTGGTGACCCCTGCCTGGGTTACGCTTGCCTTGGTCTGCAGGCCCTGCCCGCTGCTGGTTTTGCCCTGGACGGTGATGGTCAGAAACCCACGGCTGTCCATTACTGCGCCCGTTGCCGCCGCTACGATGTCCGGCTGCTGCAGGATCTGTTGTGTAAGATCCGTCCGCAACGTGCTCATTAGCGACAGCGTGGCCGGCTTCTTGATGTCCATCTTCAGCCCGAAGTTGGGCATGAAAACGAAGCCCCCCTTGCGGGTTGTGGCAATGCGCCAGACGCGCTTCTTGGTGCCGGGAACCCCCTCGTGGCTGGCCCAGTCACCGGCCGAGTCAACCACAATGCCGGCCTGAAAGGGATTGGTCGCCAGGTCGACCAGGCCGATCTTCCGGCGCAGCTGTGGCGCCAAGGTGGGCCGCACCGCCCCGATAAAGTTTGCCGTGTATGGGGTGCCGATCGGCTCGCCCAGGGCGGACACCACCGCGCGGCTCACCTCCACCTGGTATGTCAGGCCCACCACCAGGGGGCGGTCGACCTGCAGGTCAAGGCCAACCTCGCCAGACTCGGTTACCCCGTAGGCCGGGTATGGAACGATCGTGGCCGACACCGCCAGGGACCTGACGGGCTCTCCCGATCCCTGCAGGATCGTGATCGCATAGTTGGAGCCGTTGCGCGCGTCGTTGATGCCCGCGGTGCTGTTATGCAGGGGCTCGCTCGAAAAGACGACCCTGACAGTCTGCCCAGCAATGGCAATAGCCCTAGCCACCGACAGGCCGCTACCTGACCCCATGGTGGCCCCGGCCCGCTCGAAGCCCGCGCGCTGTGGGGCGCTCAAGCCTGGCTCCTGTGCAAATGGCTCACTGGTTCGAAACCTTTGTCGAGAGATACTGCGCCGCGACGAACGCGCTGATGGCGCCGCTCATCGTAGCAGTTGCGAGCCCGCTTGGATCGGCGATGGCCTTGATGGCGCCGATGTAGGCCTGCAGGGCCGTCGCAAGGTTGTTAAGAGCGGTCTGCTGAAGGTCGCCCTGTGGCGTGGGGTGCAGGCTGTCGCTTCCGCCCAGCTTGACCGCGGTGCTTGCCGTGACGGTGGCGTTACCGTTCTGGTCGAGCAGCACCTGCACACCGCCGGCCGTGCGAATGTCGATCGGGGTCGACTTGGCGTAGATGAATAGGCGGTTGTTGTCGAAGATCGGCTTGCCGCCCGCGGTGGGTTGGCGGTTCGAGCGGCTGTGTAGGATCTTCTCGATCACGGGCCGCACGGTCGAGCCATCGGGCAGGGCGACCAGGACAATGTCGCCCGGACGAATGGGCGCGAAGATCGTCACCTCGCCCGCCGAGATCCCGGCATACCGAGCGGTCACGTGCTGGCCCAGTGGCTGCAGCTCCACGTCCACGTGCACGCCCCCGCTGTCGTTCCAGATCGCGCGCGGATCGGTGTAGTCGAGATCGCCGGTGGCCGGGTCGAGCTTCGACACCGTGCCCTCCGAGTACCACCACCGCAGGTCGGTGCCCGGCGCCGCGATGGCCTTGCCCATGGCGTGAGCATCCAGGCTGCTCCGAATGTCGGTGCCAAAGACGTGGCGGGGCCGCCTCATTGCGCCCCCCTGCCGCCGGTGCCAACCCGCAGCGCCCGGTCGACGATCGCGGTGGTCTGCGCGGCCTGGCGCGCCTGGCGCTGGCCCTGGGTGCTCGTCTTGTGGATCTTCCGCTGGTCGTTGATCGCTTGATTGGTGGCGTCCATGGTGGCCGGATCGGCGTCGCGCATGTAGTTGGCCAGCTCCATCGAGCAGTGAAAGAACTCCGACTCAGCCTCGAACTTGAGGCGGATCGACCGGCAGTAGTAGACGCTCGGCAGCTTTGCCGCCTGGTAGGCCCGCTGAATCTTGGCGATGGCGTTGTTCAGCGCGACCTGGTCGACGCTGCCATTGACGACGTAGGTCCCCCAGCGATCGTTCTGCTTGGTCATCAGCTCTTGGATCTGGGTGCCGGACAGGTCGTAGAACTCGGACAGGCTGCAGATCGTCAGGTTGGTGCTGTTCGTCGACTTGGTAGCCACAGTCACGTGGACGGGCGAGCCGGCACACAGCCGCAGCAGGTCGGGCGCGTCGTTGTGGTTCTCGACCAGGCTGCCGGCCTGTTGACTGGCAACGGGATCGATATACGAGGCCAGCTCGTCCGTTTCCAACTCGAGCGTTAGCTCCGAGCGGCTGAGTTGGTGATACAGCGACGCCGCCGTGGCCTGCAGCATGCCCAGGTCGCGGATCCCGTTGACCAGGAACGTGCGAATGACGTCGATCTTGCCCGTGCCCTTGACCGTCATTTTGTTGGCCGAGTAGCCGCCCTTGCCGTGCTTGCGCTTGGGATTGTGCAGCGGATAGCGGGCCGACATAACGCGCAGGTGGGCATCGGCATCGGGGTTGTACGAGCGCACCTCGACGGCGCTGGGGCGCACCTTGCCCAGCTTGCGAGACATTTTCAGCTTCGACAGGTTGTGGCCCCACACCATGAAGCGGACGTCGGAGTTGATCACGTTCCCGTTCCCGTCGGTAAACGACCGCTTGAACCCGTCTCGCGCCCCGCCCTTGATCTGCGTGGCCTGCGAGATGTCGTCGTAAAACGTCTCGGCCGGGCACAGCAGCAGGCACTCGCCAGGGTCGACCGTGGTTATCTCACCGTTCGAGCTGGCCTGCACCGCGGGCAGAGCGGGCTTATACAGCGGCAGGCAGCCCGCCAGCTCGCAGGCCTGGGTGATAACGTCCCAGATCGACGTTCCGTCCTCGGATACGGACTTGGTCGGCACTCCCACCTGACCAGCCGGCGCGGCGTCGCCCTGGCCCTGCGGGTCGGCCGCTTCGTTGCTGGGGTCGGGCTGCTGGTTGACGTTCGTGCTGCCTGACTGGCCCGCGGCTGCGTTGCGGCTGGCGGCAGTCTGCAAAGAGCGAATGAACGTCTTGCGGTTCAGCTTCGCCTCCTGCGCCGGGTCGGCGCCGTACCAGTAAGCTCGAAACTGGTCGCCCATGGTGCCGGCCGTGGGCGGATACAGCGACAGGATCCGGTTGACGAATTTCGTGATCGCTTCGTCCGAGGCCTGCGGGTAGTACGCCCGGGCATGCGCATTGATCTTGCCGTCGATCAGCACGCCGACGTAGCTGCGCGCCTTGATGTGCACGAGTCCCGCGTCCTCGTCGTGCTCCATCTCCTCGACGTCGACCCAGCCCTTGAAGCGCCGGACGCTGGTGGGCGACGGCACCGCTTGCAAAGCCCAGGTGCCGGGCCCGGCAAAGTCGCTTGTCTTGACCGTGCCGACCCAGGCCTCGACCATGCACTCCCGAATGATCTGCGGGTTCAGCGGCATGTCCTGAAACGGGAAGCTCGCGGTCAGGCCGTCGGCGTCGCGGAAGCCCTTGTCCTCGATCTCCAGCTCGAGCGGCACCGTGACGAATTGGATCGCCCAGTCGTCGCCCTTGCCGGTGGTGCCGGCCGCCGACTTGCTGCCCGCCGCCGAGGCTTTGGCCTGCCTGCTCTGCTGCGCCGACGTGCTGCTGAGCGAAATGGCGTCGGCCGTGGACTTCGTCTGGCCCAGGCCCCGGGCCGCGAGCGCCTGCGCTAGCTGCTGCTCCGTGACAGCCATGTCGCTTTGTGCCTGCACGGTGGGCTCGGCGTAGGGCTGCGCCCCGTCCTGCGCGTCCGAGTCGTCGCTCGCGCCAAAGTCGGCTAGACGCACGAACAGCCGAAGGAGGCATGCTGGCCTGTATGTCCTCGGTTCGGGCACCTACCCGCCTCCCTGTGCGCCTGGCGCAGGCTGGGTGCCAGTTGGCCCGAGGGCGGTGGTGCTGGTGCCCTGCACCAGCTCGATCAGCGCCTGCTCGGCCCCGGTGAGACGCGGAACGTAAATGGCGGGGGCCCCGTCGTCCGACGCGCCGGTCGGCGTGGCTGGCACCTCGGACGAGGCCAGGTTGTTGTAATCGGCAATGACCCACCACAGGTCGGGGTTGCCGTAGATCTCCGGGCGGGCCGCAATGTCCCTCAGGTCGCTGCCGGCGGGTGGCCGCAGGATCGCAATAACGTCTGGGACCTGCCGGCTTGCCAAAGCCGCGGAGGCAACTGCGGCCTGACTTGCTAGCAGGTCCCAGGACTCTATCAGGCTGTATTGGGCCGTCTGGCCGTCGAGGCGCGCCAGGGGATCGTCGGTGGGGTAGAGCGCCAGTTTCGCCTGAACTGCCTGCTGCTGGATGGCCTGGCCCAGGGCGGTCCAAGCCGGCCCGACGGGGCTTACTCCCAGGCCGGGCCACAGCCCGCAGAAGCTTCCTATCGCCGCGCGCCCGTTGGCGCATGCGTTGATGATCTGGTCGCAGATCCCGCGCACACGGTCGGCCACGCTGCTCGGCAGGTTGGCCACGTCGCTCAGCGCCTGGGTGGCGGCGTTGACGACGTTGACCCCGTTGATGATCGCGTTCTGCACGTCGTCCAGCGCATCGGACAGCGTCAGCATCGCGCTGGTGGCGCTGCCAATGGTCGCGAAGGCAATGTCGCTCCACGAGGACGTGTGGTCCTTGGTCTGGGTCAGCTGGTCGTTCAGCGCCGAGAAGTCGCTCGACGGGGTGAACTGGCTGGCAAACGTGGGCGCCGTGGTCTGCAGGGCTTCGCCCCGCCATTCGAACTCGCAGGTCCACTCCACGTCCTGGGAGCGGTTGTACCCAGGGTCGAAGCGCTTGATGATGCCTCGGCGCACGATCGCGGGGTCGGTGCCCTGGGTCAGCTGCCGGCCGCCCCACCTAACCTCGACCGGGATAGCCTGCTTTGCCAGCAGCTCGAACTGAAGCACGAGCTGGCGGGCCATGCCCTCGCCCAGGTCGACGTCCATCCAATGGCCCTGCATCGTGCTGTTCGGCGTGATGGGGCCGCCGACTGTCTGGGTGGCGACGGGGTTGCCCGGGTAGTAGGTCGACTTCACCCGCTGCTCGGTGGGAAAATTCACCTTCTTGAACGGCAGGGCCGTCCCCGTGAGAGCGATCGGCGCGTAGCCGCCCTCGAGCGGCGTGATGGTGACCAGGCCTTGCTCGGTGTTGTCGGACACTAGATCGTCCTCGTGGTTGCGCCCTGCGGGTTATGGGCCAGGTCGATGACGTCGTTGATCGTGCGGTGGAAGATCCGGTCGGGGTCGCGGTCCTTGAAGTCCTGCGTGATCTCCAGGTGCTGAATGTTGACCTGCGGCGGCTTGCGCATCTCACGCATGGAGGGCGGCTTGGTCGAGTCGCCGCTGGCCCCGAACAGGTTGGCCAGCACCTCGGCCAGCCGGTCGGCAAATTCCTTCTGCACCTGGTCGGTGTTGTAGTAGGCCTTATTCGCGTCCATGCCCAGGGCGCTCAGCTGCTGGCTTCGGGTCTCGGCCGTCATGGTCGAGTAGGCCTCTTTCGCAGCCCCGACGTTGACCTTGCCTCCTTCGCCCACCACGCCGGCACCGTAGGCGGCCTTCAGGGCGATGTAGGCCTGATGGGCCTGCTTTGCCGTGTCGGCACTGTTGCGCCCCAGCTCGAGATCCTTGTCCGCCATCTCGCGATAGGTATCGAGCGCGGCGACGATGGCCTTGCCCGACCCGCCGGCCAGAACACTGTCCTTGCCGAACTGCGCCTCCTTGGCAATGGCGTCCGTGTGCCACTTGTCGATCATGCCGGCCAGGGCTTCGAGACCAACGTACAGGACCCCTAGCGCCTCGGTAACCCCGAAGGCCTTGCTGGCCATGCCGGCCAGGTTCCCAACCGTACTCTCCAGCCCGCCCTTCATGCCCGTCTCGATGGCCTTGAAGGCCTTGCTGGCCATGCCGGCCAGGTTCCCAACCGTACTCTCCAGCCCGCCCTTCATGCCCGTCTCGATGGCCTTGGTCGTGGCACCGCCCAGGGCGGTCGCCGCGGGGCCCCCGATGTTGACCGTTGCGGCCGAGACGTTGACCACCGCGGCCCGCATGGCGCCACCCGCCTCGCCGCCTGCAGCGGCACTGCCCTTGCCCCACTGGGCAAGCCCACCGGCCATGCCGGCCAGTTTGTTCGCCACCAGGATGCCGACAATTGCGCGCCAGTGGTCGGCGGTGAACTTCGAAGCGCCCTCGATAGCGTGGAAGGCCCACACCAATTTATCGCCGAACTCGTGCGCCAGGCTTTGCCCGCTGGCCCGCACCTCGCCCAGGTGGTGCGCCCACTCGGCAAAGTCGTGGGACACCTCTTTGAACACGGGCCCGGTTACGTCGCGGGTCAGATCGTCGATGGCCTTGCGCACGTCGAACATCGACCCGCTGATGCCCTTGCCCATGCCCTCGGCCGCTGGCACCAGATCCCCCAGCGCCTTTTGGATGGCCGCAAAGCGCTTGGGCTCGCTCATCTTGTGGAACTCGGCGATGTTCCCAATCGAGAACCGCAGCGCCTTGGAAAAGTCGTCCATGGCCCGCATGTTGCCCGTCAGGGCCATGCGCGACATCTGAGTCGAGGCGCCCTCGGCGCTCACGCCCAGCACCTTCTGGACAGCGGCCAGCTTTTCGGTGACGTCGATCTGCTGGGCCTGCGACAGGCCGTAGCGCTCGCTTAGGGCATAGGACGCCTTGTAGACCTCGGCCAGGTCGGCCCGGGTCATCTTCAGGCGGCTCTCGTCCTTCTCGAGCTTGTTGACAACCTCGTGCCCCTCTTCCAGCGACTCGGTCCAGCGCTCTTGCGCGCTGGTGCCGGCCTTCCAGCCGCCGAAGGCAAAGGTTACGCCCGCGATCTTCTTGGCCGAATCGTCGACGACGACGTTCGCGCTCTTGGCCTGGCCCAGCAGGTCGCGCAGGCCGTACGAGAGGCCCACAGCGCCCAGGGCCCCAATTGCCATGTTCTTCGAAAAGCCCTTGGCGCTGCTCGATGCGTGCGAGAAAGCGTTGTCGACCTGCTGGAAAGCCTTCGACAAGGACGCGGCGGCCGGCGTCGCGTGGTCGGCGACTACAAAGTCAAGGCCCTCAACCTGTGTAACGTTGTCGCCCATGGTGCTAGCTGCTCGGCCGTTTCTTTTGTTCCCATTCGATCAGCCGACTTAGGGCGCCGTTGAAGGCTTGCAGGTCAGATCGGCTGCGGCTGAAAATCTCCGTTAATGGCTGGTGTCCGTAATAAGCGGCGTATGCCACCTCGTCCCACAGTCCTTGCAGTGCCCCCGCCCTTACACCTCCGTCTTTGCGCTCCCGAAAAAACTGTCGGTTTCCTCCTGGTTGGGCAGGCAGACCTTGCCGAAGCCCTTGATGACCAGGTCCCGCACCTTGTTGGAAAAGCCGTCGAAGATCGTCTCGGCCTCGTTGTCGGTCCAGGTGACCACCTTGCCGTCAACCGCGTACAGTCCGCGCTTGGCCCCCGCCTCGCCAAAGTGCTTGGCCTCCATGGCCGCCTTGATCTCGGACACGGTCAGCTGCCGGATCGTGACTGTCTTGGGGTCGCCGGCCAGGCGGACTGACTCGGGAAGGGTGAAGGTGGTTCTGGGGAGCCGCGCTATGGCGTCGAGTAGGCCCCCGGCCAGGTTGAGTGAATCGGACATGGTTTGCCTCCTTGGTCCTGTGTGCTGTGCTGCTGCTCAGGCTAGTAGTTGGGGATATAGCGGTCGCTCTTGGCCGCAAAATTCATGACCTGGAAAGTCTCGCGGCCGGCGTTGATCAGGCCTCCGGGATCGGAGAACTTCAGGTCGGGCACTGTGATCCTCGCCGTCTGTCCCGAGGTGAACAGAATGTAGAAGGCGAGGTTGACCTGGTAAGCGGCCAGGTTCTGCCCGCTGCGCGCCCGCGCGTAGAGCTGCGACTGCATTTGCAGGATGCCCAGGCCCTCGGGCTGCACCGAGAAGGTCACGTCGATCTCGTCGAAGATCTCGCGGTGGCGCTTGGCCGCCTCGCCGATCAATCCCTCGGAAATCAGCGTGAAAACCGGCTTGAAGTCGTTGGCCTTGACGGCCGTGATCTCCGTGATGAGGGCGCCACCTTGGCTGATCCGCAACGTGCTGTCGCGGCCTAGAACTCGATAATCACCGGGCATGGGTTGCTCCTTTGGGTTACGCCACCTGGGCGATGACCACGTTGGGTCCGATCTGGGTATTGATCACGATGGTCTTCATGGACCCGTTCATCTGCACGTTGGCAATGAACAGGTAGACGCCTTGCGCGTTTAGGGTCGGACTGTTGCCGGCCGCCGCGCCCTCGAGCACCTGGTAGGCTGCGGCCCGGGCATCGCCAATCGGCGGATTGACCAGGCTTTCCAGATACACGGTCATGTCGCTGGCGAACGCATCGGCGCGGCTCTTGGTGCCGGGCTTCTTGGCGTACTTCGACGCCAGGAAGAAGATCATGTCCTGAATCTCGTCCGCAAAGCTGCGGCGGTTGTCGTCGACCCGGTTGTTGTACGTGACGGGGTTGGCCCCGGTCACGCCGCTGTAGAACCACCAGCCGGCATTGCGATCCTGGACCAGCCAGGCAACCCCAGCGGCCTTCATCGCGATGTAGTCCGTCTCGACAAGCGGGTTGATGGTGAACAGCGTCTCTTGCGCATCGACGTTCTGGATGTTGGCATTCTCGGGATCGCCAACACTGGTCAGGTACTCGCTCTCGCCGTTGTTGGCCAGGTTCACCTTCATGGCCGCGCGCGCGCCGCAAGCGCTGATGGTGATGTCGGCGTTCAGCTCGGTCGAGAAGACCTGCACGTAGGGGCCGCACACCCAGTAACGATCGGCGTCGGCGCCAACCACCGAATCGGCCGCGACCTGGCCCTGGTACAAGGCCTCGACGGCGACCGCCTCGGTGCCGGCGGTGCTGATGCCCTGCCGGCTGGTGACCATGGCCACGCGGCCGCGACCCACGGCGCTCGAGTTGACAGCGTTCTGCCAAAGGTTCTTGCGCATGGTGGACGCGGTGGCGTTCGCCATGTGGAAGTTGCGCGCCGACCAAATGACCACGATGTCGTTCGTGGCGTCGGTGCCCGGCAGCGTCTTGCTGATTGCGGCGGCGTAGTTGGCCGCAATGCAGTCGGAGAGCGACGAGGCGGGCTGGGTAGCGCCACCCGAAGGGGCATAGACGTCGGTGCCAGCGTCGGCGCCGTTTACGGTCGAGACGCTGCCGGTGGCGATGGTGCTCAGCGAGCCAGGGATCGGCGTGCCGCCGGTGGCGTAGTCGATCGGCACCGTGATCGGGTTCGAGCCCGCGGTGGTGGCCTTCTGGCCCTTGACGAAAAAGCAGGTGGCCCCAAGCGTGGCCCCGGTGCTCACGAAGGTAAGCTGTCCGCTGGCCAGGTCCTGCTGTAGCGAGATGCCGACCGCAATGGCGTTCGAGGTGACGGTGGTCCCGGCCGGGATCGTCAGCTGCTGGCTGAGCGCGACCACGGCGGTTGCCGAGCCCAGAACCGCGTCGGCAAAGCGGGTGCCGGCGGGAATCACCAGGTCTTTGTTCGTTACCCCGGCCGTTTGGTCGGCGGCGTTAACCGTGACGGTGAACTGCACGTAGGCCTTGGAGCTGCCGCCGTTGGCCGTCACCATGTCGCAGTCGACCCGCTGAATCACCAGGCCGCTGATGGTTTTGCCCTTCAGCTCGGCCCACACGTTGCCATCGAACGCCCCGCCCGAGCCGTCCTGCACGTCGCTGCCGCTCGTCCATGGGCCATTGGGGCCGCTCTGGCTCAGCAGCGTGAACAGGCCGGCATTGGGGAAGTAGAGGCTGGTCACATCGGCCGGCGCGTTGACGACCGTCGGCACGAACGGCCCCTGCAGGCACTCTCCAACGAGAACGCCGCGAACCGTGCCGGTGCTGGTGGGCAGGTTGGGCCCTGCATTGTCGACGGCGACGATCTGCTCCAGCTCGGTCAGCTGCTGCAGGCTGGGCATTTGGGTCGTGCGCAAAATGAACATGGAGATCTCCTTTACGAGGTGGTCACCGGGCTAGTCGAAATGGGGTTGCCAATCAGATCGGTGATGTTCTTGATCACCGTGATGGCCATTATGGGAACCGCGTGCAGCTCGACCTTGGGGGCCTGCACTGACACGACGAAAGTCGCCTCGCGCTGGTTACGCATTGCCGCGTCTTCCGAGTCGCTGTTCGCGCCTCCAATCAGCGAAGCCCGGGCGGTCATGCCCCAGTATTCCGGCAGGTGCAAAAGCAGGCCGTAGCGGCTCTGCTCGTTTGGGAATAGCAGATCCTGCTCGCCTACCACGTCGCCGGGCATTACCAGGTGCTGAAAGGCATCCTCGACCATCAGCTTGAGCCTCGACCGCATGGCCGACGAGCCAGCCCGGAGCGCCACCGTAAAGCGGTCGGTCATTTCACCGGTCCGCCACAGGCCGAAGCTCGGGGGCCCGGGCGTGGCTGGCGTGATCGTCTCGACGGTGTCCTCGAGCAGGGCCGGCGACAGCGCCGCGTCGGGATCGTAGGCCCACTCGGGCGGGCCCACCACGCAGGCGGCTGGCGGGTCGTACTCTTCCCCGGGGGCCGGCCACTGGTCGAACACGTGGTTGAACTTCACCACCTGGCCGTCGACCAGGCGGCTCACGTTCTGAATCACCCGGGTGATGGCCAGGGCGCAGGCATCGCGCACGTCCATGATGGCGGAGCGGCTGTAATCCGTGGCCTGCATTTAAGGCCTGCCCTCCGCGTCGGCGATGGCGTTGTGGCAGGCCTGCCGGCATGCCTTGATGATGTCGACCGAGGCCCGCTCGAAGACGTGCTTGGCAGGCAAGCCGCGCCGCTTGATGGCAGCCGCAATGGCGAACGCAATCGACAGCTCGGCACTCTTGAGCACCGACTCGTTCGTGGCGAGCTTGTGCCGGTGCACCCAGTCGACCAGGGGCTGAATGGGCGGAAACGTGCCAGGCCGGCGCCCCCGCTCGATGATCGAGGCGTAGACGCTCTGGCTGAAAATGCGCACACCGTGCGCGATGTTGACCACCTTCCAGGATCGCTCGTAGTCGCCCCGGTCGAAGGCTGGGCGCGGCTGCGCGGCCCGGTTGGCCTGCACCACGAACATGCGACCGCGCTCGTGCATCGTTCGGCGCGCGGCCTTTACCGCTGCGTCGTGGCGCTCCTTGGGCACGCGCGAGATGTAGCCGGCCAGGTCGTGCATGTGAATCTTGCGGATCACGACGGCACCTCGGGCTCTACCTCGTAGCTGGTGGATTGCTTGGTCAGGGGCAAGCTCCACGACATGGCCGAGCGGCTGAGCATGGGTACGGCACCGGGAGTAAAGCGCCTGGGCTTGGGCGGCGGCACCGTCTGGCGGTCCTCCCGCACCTCCCAGAAGAACTCGACGTTGGCCAAGTTGGTCTGCTGGCGGGCAGGATTGCGCAGGTCCGGGGTCCGGCCGCGCAGGTCGTCCTCGCTATACTTGGCGCTGATGCGGTCGATAAAGATGCCGCCAGCCTCGGTCATACCGAATTGCGACATGAGAAACGAGGCCTGGGACATGTCGCGCACCCGCGGGGTTGGCAGGATCTCCCGGCGCGAGATCTCCCGCGGCCGGCCCACTCCCTTTTCGCCTGCCCACTGCCAATGCACCAGAAACACGCGGTAGGGGCGCAGGCCTAGATCCGTCCCTATCTGGCGAATCTCGTCCAGCGACGGACCCAGGCTGCCAGCCAAGCTTCGGGCGAACTGCCCGGGCGCCAGAGGGTGCACCTTACCCGCGACCTCGGGCAGCTCGGCCCGAATGTCAGCTGGCGTGGTCCGGTCCTGGGGCATGGCTAGTCGGTGTCCCCCGCCACGATGTAGCTAACCGTCGACCCGTCGCCTACGACCTTGATGGCCGTCAACTCGTCGCCCAGGGTGGGCAGAAACATCATGAACAGGCCCCCGGCGCTCAGAGGCACAAGCTGGTCGGTGCCGGCCGCGCTGGTGAGCTTGAGCTGAACACTGTTGCCCACCACCACCGCCACAATGACGCGCACCTTGGTAATGCTGCCCAGCTCCAGGGTGACCGGCGGGTTGCTGCCCGTGGCCCCTACAATGTCGCGCTGATTTTCCAGCTTGGCCGCTGCGGTGTATCGGAAGCTCGTGTCGACCGGGCCGGCGCCCATGGCCGACATGCCCAGCGAGATCGCGTTCAGCATGCCCTGGTGGACTACAGACGATGGGATGGACATCAGTGCCTAACTCCAATCGCCCCGACGTTGGGGCCCCGGGTCTGCGAGGGCAAGAAGTGTGCGATCTCCGCACTCCAGGCAATGGGCGATCCAAGCTGCCGGGCCAGCCGCACGGCCCACCAGCCATACTCCCGGCGCAGCTGGTCGATCTCGTCCTCGCGCATTTCGATCCCCTCGGCCTTGCTGGCCTTAAGGCGAACGCGCGCGTCCGAGATCTCCTGGTCGCACTTGTCGCACTCTGTCAGCACCCGCCGGATGATCTCCTCACCGGCGGGCAGAATCATGTTGAAGGCCTGCTGTAGCATGTAGGAAAAGGGTGTGGGAAGGGGCGCGCCGATCGACATCGACGGTTGCATGGCTAGGTTCGGGTACTCAAGATGGTACCGAATCCGAGCCTTTTCCTCTTCCGACAGCACGGTGCGGGCTACTCCTTGACCGGCTCCAGCTTGACGACCTGCTTGATAACCGCCCACACCTTGGGAAGGTAGTGGTTGCGGCTCAACACCTGGCCGCGCGCGAACGTGGTGCGGACCACGCCGAGCATGACATTCGTGTCCTCGACCACGCGCCAGAGGACCGGCTGGTCGGACTGAGGCGCACCGACCGGCTTGGCCGGCGGAACCGGGGGCTTCTCTTCGGGCTTACCACCCGCGGCGAACTCGTTCGGGGTCAAGGCGGCATCGGCCACCGACGCGGGCTCGGGTTCTTTGTTCTCGGTACCCTTGTCGGGCGTGCCCTTGGGGGCCTTGGGAATCAGGGCCATGGAAGCTCCTTTGCGCGAATGGTTGGTCGGGCGGGGAAAGAGGTGGGGCGCTGGACTCCAGCGTGTTGTGCTACGTCGCTAACCCGCGACGGGGGTTGCACAGCGGCGAGAGTCCGGCGCCATGGCATAAGCCACAGACGACTGAAATTCGGTCGGTCCACCAGTGGGGGGCAAAGCCCCCCGATGACCGCAAAACCCAACCGAAGTTGGGTGCGCCGTCAAAAGCGGGCGTGGACGGCCAGTGACCAAACCGGCCGAACTCGTAACCGCTGCCATCAGGCGCAACTGCGGTGCTAAACCGGCATGTTCGTATGGGCGAACGCACAAGGCGTCACCACCATGCCGGCGGACCAGAGGGCAGCGACACGACCGCGTGCCCCTACGGCTGCCACAGGCGAGCCCAGGTCCAAACATCGGCCCGAAGGCCGAACCTAAAGCAAGGCAGCCCGTCGGCGCTTTTGCGCCGGTCGTGCCGGGTCTGCCTTGCACAGTAGCCACAATTGCCTCTTCGTGACTGCGGCCGGGCCTACAGGCTTTCGACCACGCAGACGCGCTTGTACCGAGCGGCGTCGCCAGTGGCGGCGTCGGTGCGGCACGGCCAGTCCATGAGGCACTTCCAGATGGACGTGACCATTTCGTTCAGCACGTCGATCGGCGCGCGAATGAACACCTGCACGCGGTCGGCGTTGACCTCGACCCCGTTGGCCGTCAGGCGGGCCGGCTGGAACTCGCCCACTTCGCCGTTCACGCCGGCAGCCGTGATCAGGCCCGACATGTCGTTGAAGTACTCGTACACCGCCTCGGCGCCGATGCAGATCGGACGCTGAATCTCGTCGCCGCTGGCGTTATACATCTCACCGCCGAAGCGCTCGCCTTTGCGACCGCTAACGTAGGTGTTCTGCAGGCCACCGACCACGTTCGACGCGCGCGGCGTCTCGGTGTCGACGAACACCAGACCACCCAGGATCGTCCCGAGCGCAAACTCGGTGAACCAGTAGTGGTCGGGCAAGCTGGTCAGCAGGCGCTGCGCCTCGTCCGTGGCGAACAGCTCGGACTTCGACGTGCTGTTGAAGTGCCAGTGGTAGTAACCGTCGGGCAGCTTGGGCACGTTCTGATCTTCGAGGCGCGCCACCGCGGCCCGATAGAGATCGTACGTGAAGCCCATGTTGGCCCCGGTCACGCTGTCGATGCTGTTCCCGCCACTGGCGCGAACCATGTACGAGGCGTCCATCGACCAGATCGCATCGCGGGCCGAGAGCGTTACCGTCTCGAGCACCGTGAGGGTTCCCGGGCCGGTCTGGTCGCCAGCCGTGGCCGGCGTGTAGCCTACGACCGTCGCGGTGTAGTTGGTCCCGCCGTGGCTGAAGGTGATGGAGAGGGGGTTGTTGCTCGACACGGCCGCGAACTGCACGGGCTCGCCCGCGGGCAGGTCGGGACGACGCGCGGTCGTGAACCCGTTGAGGCGCTGCACCGGGATCGTGCTGGCACCCGAGACGGCGGCACTGGCCACGGTCCAGCCGCTCATGCCTGCGTTATACAGGTTGTCGCGCACCTTGCGGTTCAGCGACTGGGCGGCGTGCAGGCCGAGCTTGTGCAGGTTCTCGGTTAGCAGGTTGACGATGGCGAGCGCGCTGGTGGGCATGTGGGTGTCGGGCGCGCGACCCACATACTCGTGCAGCTGCATGTCCCACTGCTCCTTCGTGTAGTCTTGCGCGTCGGGCGTGTCGCCTGGGACGATCGGCTCGGTCACAGGCTGCATGAGCCCGGTGCCCGTGAAGATGAAGCGGTCGCCGGACTGGCCGGGCTGGCTAATCGACGGCGCCTCACCGCGGAACAGGTTGCGCGGGTACAGGGGGTCGAGGAACTGGCGGACCAGGCTGTTATCCTGGACCAGCTCGCGGGTCGTCGGATCCTGGAGAATGGCGGAGAAATTGAGATCGGGCATTGGTTTCCTCTTTGTGTTGGCAGTTTCGGTTCTTATCGATCAACGACCCGCGCAGTCCCCTTGACTAGCCGAGCCCCGTAGCAAAGCCCCGCACACCCTTGGACCGCATGTGCCGGTGAAACTCGGTCTTGCTCATGCCCATGGCGCCGGCTGAAGTGGAGCCGTTCGTCCGGGCAAGTTGGCCGCTTGCCGCTGCGGGGGTGGGTGCCGGCGTCGACCCAGGGACTTCCCCAGACGTGCCGGTGGTGGCCAGGACTTCGACCTCGTTGAACAGGAGCGGGTGCGTCTTGCGCAAGCCGCTGAAGAACTTGGCCTCGTCCATGAGGGCCTGCTCCTCGGGGCTCTTGCCGGACTGCGCTCGCTCGTACAGCGTGATCGCGTAGTCGACGTCCTTTACCCCGACGTTCATCGCAATGCGGGACAGCTGGGTGCGGGCCGCTTCTGCATCGGCCTGCCGCTTCAGCATGCGGTTTTGCTTGCTGAGCTTGGCGTTTTCTCGCCGCAGCTGCTCCGCCTCGCGCAGAGCGCGGTGGTCCTGGCGGGTCGGCCTGGGCTGCTGCTGCTGCTGATCCGGCTGGCGCGGTTGCGCCTGCTGGCCGCGGGGCGGCTGCTGCCCTTGCCTGCCGTTTCGGGCCGGCGGGGTGGTGGTGGACTGCTGCGTGGTGGTCCGCAAGCTGTCCAAGTGCTGGAGCATCGACTCGTGATTCGCGAAGCCCCGGGCCTGCGCTTCCTTGTCCAACTCGGCCCTGTACGCTGCACGTCCCGCCTTGGTGGCCTGGTCAAGCCGCTCTTTGAAAGCTCGGGTGGGAAGTGTCACGTTCTTGCCTTGTGGAAGGATCGGCGCGGTGCTGGTGCTGTCGCTCGCTGCTGCCGGGGGTGCCGGCAAAATGGGATCGGCTGCTGGAATGACTGCTGGTGTCGGTTGTGCTGGCGTGGGGATTGTCGGATCAGGCATGACTCGCTCCTCGTGGGGCTCTACTCGTCTTGTCGCGGTCTACCGGCTGTATCGTCGCCGTCGTCACGAGTGACGACAGAGGCGGGCTGGAGCACGCGAGTTGCCGAGTCACGTTTGCGCGCAACAGGGACGCCCCCGGTGAATCCGGGGCTGGCGTATGTTGCGCGCGCGTTCATGGGTTGGAATGAAACTGTGTTGCGTGCCCTACGGCCTACAGCGCGTCGGGCGGAAGCAGGGCCGAGGCCTGCTGCGAGAGATCGCTCTTCGAGTACATCGCCGAGCAGTGGGTCACCAGGTCGCCGGCATAGAAGGTCAGGCCGGTGCCGCCGTCCCAGTAGACCTGGCCGCTGGTGAGCACCGCCGTCGGGTCACGCACGATCTGCTTGACGCCGGTGGCGCTGCCGCCGGAGACCGTGGTCGCGATGACCTGGAACAGGCCGTTGTCGGTGGGGGCCTGGGCCAGGGTCGCCTCATTGCTGGTGACAGCAAGGGCCACGTCGGTCAACCCGCCGGTCAGCTTGTTGACCTGCGCGATGAGCAGCACCACGGCAGCCGCGAGCGCGGACTGGTCGGCCTGGGTGTAGCTGGCACTCGCGGGGCTGGCGATGCCTGTGGCGGCGATGGCGGCGTTGGGCGCCAGCATGACCGAGGCGAGATCGCCGCGGGGGAGCTTCTTGTTGGCGTCGGCTTGGACTCCAACAATGGCGCTGTTCAGCTTCTGGCGGACGGTGAGGACTGACGTTGTCGTGCTGGCCATGGGTCGTATTCTCCGTGGACGGTGGTTGTGGCGGAGGAGCTACCTGCTACTCGACGCCCTCGCTGCCGCCCCGGGGGGCGACGGGACTTTCGCGCTCGTGAAGCGGCATTGCGGTCGAGGTGGTGTCGTTCTCGGCCGGGGTGCGCCCTTCGGGCGTGCCGTGCTTCTGGTCGTATTCCTTCGTCGTGTTGCGCTCTGCTTCGGACATGGATCTTCTCCTCGCTGGGCCCGCCCCTTAAACCGGCGCGGGACGCTTGTGGGTTGCGGGCTTCGTTTGCTGCTCGAGCAGCGGCCGGGATCGCTTTTTGCCCATTTCGGCCGGGTAGCTATACCCAGCCCCGGTCGGGTGACCGTCGGGAGCGGCGTGCTCCTCTTCGGTGCGAATGTTGCCCCGCTTGCCAGAGAGGGCCAGGGCCCTGCGGCGGCCGGGGGACATGGGCTCTGTCTTGAACGGCATGGCTACTTCCTCCGAGTGGTGGTGCCCTCGACAGGGCGCTCGCGCTGGACGTAGTAGGGCAGCGTCCGCGAAAGGTTTTGCGGCTTGACCGCGATCTTCTTCTTGGCGCCCTGGCCCTCCACCGACACGCCGCTGTCGGGATCGGCTGGCGGGTCCTGGTCGAGCAGGTGCGTAAAGCCGTGCTCGCGCTGAACAAAATGCGGGTCGACCATGGGCAGCGCGCGCGTTCGGTCGACCCGGTTGACCCCAGCCGATGCCGGGTCGGCAAAGCGCTGCGGGTCCTTCAGGTTGCCGGGCATGGGTTAGTGACCCTTCGCGTACGAGCAGGTCCTCGAGCAGACGCAGGTGGCGCCCCGCTCGCAGCCACACTCGCAGCCCGGGCAGCCGCAGACGCAGCCGTTATCGTCGTCGTCGTCGGCCGCCTGCTTTTCCTTTTTGTCGGGGTCGTCCTCGCCCTCGTCCCCTTCACCCTCTTCATCCCCGTCACCAGCGCCGTCGCCCTCTCCGTCGCCGTCACCCTCGCCCGCGCCGTCTTCCTCCTGGCGCACGACCGCGCGGCACCAGCCCACGAAGCCGTCCACGTCCTCCAGGTCGAGCGCCTCGCCCAGCTTGCGGAAGTCCTTTTTGCCCGCCGTCTCGACTGCCCAGTTGGTGAAGGCATGGACGGTCTCGGCGTCCAGCGTCTCTTCCAGCTGCTCGACGCCGGCCTTTGGCTGGTCGTCGCTGCCGGTGCGGAACTCGTCGACGATCTCGTTGATGGTGGGCACCGCCTCGCGGAAGTCGTCGGTTAGCGACTCGACCGTGGGCTCGTCCTCGTCGTCGTCCCCTTCCCCGTCTTCGTCCCCATCCTCGTCGTCGTCCTCGTCGGCACCGTCGGCCCCCGTGTTCTCGCCCTGCCCGTCGTCTCCAGCCTCGGCGTGCTCGGCTTTCTTCTTGCCACCCTGCCCTTCGTCCTCGTCGTCGGCTTCGTCGCCTTCCTCGTCGGCCTCCTCGGCCTTGGACTGTTGCAGTAGCGCCTTCAGTTTGCGGGGCGGTAGTTGGCTGGTCATGGTCGTGTGCCCACCAGTAAGGACCCCGCCCCGGCGTCGTGTCAACATTATTTCGTAATGATTCCGCGAGTTTAGCTACGGCGCCGCTGTGGGTGCGGCTGTGGTTGCGCCTATTTAGGCCGGTTTTTTCGCTACAGGTGTAGCGGCGCGGGTGGCCAGCATTGGCGCGCTGCCCGGCCCGAGGCGCCTGGAAGACCACGACAATCCAGGCCTTCACCCCCGTTC
>Ga0187860_1000925_pt1 | contig 27295 bp, 23 predicted proteins | sample June2016WEW_10_4_FD_132981 | JGI IMG/M metagenome (GOLD analysis project Ga0187860, IMG submission 132981) | Peatland microbial communities from SPRUCE experiment site at the Marcell Experimental Forest, Minnesota, USA - June2016WEW_10_40 | ecosystem: Environmental > Terrestrial > Soil >...
GCTGTAGCGGCGGTCTCCGACCGCCGTCGTCGATCGGAGATCGACGCTACAATTTATGTCGCTCTGTATAGTGGGAATAGAAGAAATGTGGCGGCACACGGAGAAAGGCGAGTAGCGTCGGCGCCCGACTTTCAGGCGCGGCCGATGGCGAGCGGCTGAGCCTCGCGCTGCGCTGTGGTTTCATCCACTACCTGACCGTCAAAAAGGTGGACGGTTCGGTCAGCAAACTGGCTGTAGCGCGGATCGTGCGTGACCATGCAGACGGTCGCACCTTCACGGTGCAGGTCGCGCAGCAGGTCCATAACGGCCTCGCTGTTCTTCGAGTCGAGGTTTCCGGTGGGTTCGTCCGCCAGCAGAATCGAGGGCTTGCCCGCCAGGGCCCGCGCCACGGCCACGCGCTGCTGCTGGCCACCCGAGAGCTGCGAAGGGTAGTGCTTCATCCGGTGGACCATTCCCACGCGGTCGAGCGCCTCGTGCACGCGCTGGCGGCGTTCTGTACCCGACATGCCGCGGTAGGTCAGCGGCAATTCCACGTTCTCGTAGACCGTGAGGTCGCCGATCAGGTTGAAGGCCTGGAAAATGAACCCGATCTCCCGGTTGCGGATGCGCGTGCGATCGGAGGTTGTCAGCTCCTCGACGGCGGAACCGTTCAAAGTGTACTTGCCGGTCGAAGGCGAATCGAGCAGCCCGAGGATGGAAAGCAACGTCGATTTGCCGCACCCAGAAGGTCCAGAGATGGACACGAATTCCCCGCGATCGATTTGCAGGTGAATCCCCGAAAGTGCATGGGTTTCCACCTCGTCAGTGTAGAAAACCTTGGTCATACTCTCCAACCGGATCAACGTCTGGCCATCATCGTCGGTGTACATGAGGGTCTCCTTTGCAAGCTCGCGGCGCGCCCCTGGGCTTCTACAATTCCCATCTCGTAGCACTGCTCGCTGGAGCTTCTATTGTTCAATACGCAAAACGCAGGCCGTTTGTGCAATTTTTTTATTCTATAGATTCCAGAAAGCTTACAGCTCAATCGACGCGCCATCGGGGGAACCAACCTGTTCGGAAATGGGATCTTGCTATTTCGAGAACGTAAAAGCATCACCCAATGAGACGTCGGAGCCCTTCAGCGGTTAGCAAGATGCACCGCGGTCGTAAAGGCAGCGGAAGAACGGCAGGTGTCATGTGGGCGCCAGTTCGCCAAAGCGGTGAGCAAGCGCGGACCATCGTGGAACGATTTCATCCCCGACGAGTCATCCTGTTCGGCAGTCATGCTGGCGGCGACGCCCAACCTGACAGCGACCTGGATTTTCTCGTTGAGACGGTGGCTCAGGCGCGCGGGCTGGCGCATCAGACTCCTGCCCTTGGGAGTCTGCGATCCCGAAGACTTCGCGTGAGTTGAACTCAACACATCCGATCGAAAGCGAGCCGAGAGGAGAATTGGCGTCTGGCGAGAGGTTCTGGTGGTGATGAATTGGCGTTCACCGGGACTGTAAACACGGGGGTACGAGGGCATGGCGCAGGAGAGTATCCCTTCGACGGCGCGGAGCCGGAAGAGAACGTCCCTTCGGGATCGCAGACTCCCAAGGGCAGGTGTCTGCGCCAGCCGGCGTAGCCGCGGTCAGCGCTTTCCTGACCGCGGGCACTTCTGGCAAATACGCCATCTTGTGACCAGAATCGAGCGCGTAGATGATTCGGGGTGGGAGCATAGGAAAAGCGTCACTTACTTGCTCTCGACTCAACCGGCGGGAGCAGGATGTTCTCCCAACCTCCGTGAGGACTCCATTCACGAACGGTGATGGGCTTAAGGCGCTCGGGGCAATCGGCCAAGGGGTGCTTGATCTTGCCTTCGGCGCTGAGTCTATCGTGGGTAAACCGGTAATTGTCGCTGAAGAAAACGGACTGGGGAACGAATGATTCGGAAATACTATATAGGGCCCAAATCCCGGCGAGTGCGCCCGGGCCCTCGGTGGTCATAACTTGAATCTGCGCGTTCGTTACTAAGAGACCCATAACCGAATTATAGGGAGGACCCGCGACCCGAATCACTTCCGATCGGGGAAAGAGGAAATAGCCCAAGGGCTGTCCCTGCGGGCACGAGTCACACTCGGAAAGCGCGCCGGTCTGTGGCGAATGGCCAGACGGTTCGCCTTCTTCCAGCACGGCAAGCGCCCCCTCGTCGGTCTCATTATTGATGCCGCCCGCCAAAATGTTTGAACCACGTGCCGTATGTAATTCATTCAAACGACCTAAATGTCCGTAGTTTACGAAGTATCTCGTGGTATGCCCGCTGGGGTCGATCCTCACAAGAATGGAGACTGAAGTCGGGTAACTACCAATCGTGCACCATGCAGAACTATGCGATTCATCTCCGGTGACCATCAGAGATTGGATCTCCCATCGCGGGCCGCAGTCCTCCCCACCAAAACGAATTCTGTCTGTAAAAGCGTGCTGCCATAAGAGTTTCCCCGCCGAAGTGAAGCAGTAAACTGCATCCGTGGTGACGTTCCCTGCCCCAAACTGCATTAACGGCGCCGCTACAATTACCCCACCTTCAGGGTCACTACTCATGGGCAGTAGCTGGACTTTTCGGCTCACGTCTTCTTCCGGCTGCAAGATTCGGGTCGGCTGGCCTAAATCGTAAGACCACAATACCTTACCGCCACTCCAGGCCAGCAACTGCCGCCCGGAAAAGGTGATGGAGCCAACCTTGGCACGGTGAGCGGTTTGATATCGAAGTATTACAAGGATAGTGCCTGCCGCCAGGACTACGATTGCCAATGCCACTAGCCATTTTGGTCGCCACCAAATGGAGGTTCGGGTTCCGACATCCGGAGAGGACGCCACCCCTGGCTGGTCGCTAGTTGACGCTGTTTTCCCCTTTGAGGTCTTAAGCCAAGTCTCAAACTCCTCGGCGAAAGCGAACACTGAGTATCCCTTGCTGCTGCCGGTGTGATGCACGGGCAACCCGAGTTCTCGCTCCCAGCGTTGGGCTGTACGGGTGGATGTACGGAGGTATTCGGCTATTTCTTTCCAGCCTACAAGCTTCCTCGGGGAGGTATTACTCATTGGCGCAGCCCCGCGATGATGAATGAACAGCCTGACCCTGGCGAACGATAGGGATGTCGTCGCATGACGTTATATGTCGCTTGACGCAAGAAAGTCAACCCGCCTATACAAGCGCCGGTAAAGAGAAGTTCTGCGCGAGGGAGCGGAGACCGAATAACAGCTCGAAACAGCGGAATACTCAAATTGGGGAAACGTAAAATGTTGAGTGAACATCACTTGTTCGCCAGAGGAGGAGAAATGAACGCACGCGTCTTAACGGCCATTTTCGTGATCGCTGGTATCGCCCTGATGCCGACATCGAGTCTGCATGCGGAGCAAAATCAAGGCAACGCAACCAGTAGCGCTTCTTGTTATAGCTCGCTCCTACGCGGAGTGGGACAGACACTCTCTGCGTTCATCGAGAGCCAGAATGCCAATGGTACCGTCGAGGTAAACGGGGGTGACAGCCAGCAGCCGGACACGCCATTCGAATTTGCCTGGGGTGATGGGTCGACGACATCAGGATTCTTTCCGCAAACACACGTCTATACAAGCACTACGGAAGACTACGTCATTGCCATAACCGCGACGGAAAACGATGGGTCCACCCAGCAATACTCAGTCCCCGTTTTCTTCGTGCCACCTTCGGTTACACCGAAGTCCTTCAAGGGCATTTCCTTTCAAATCCCCTCGACACCGGTCCAATTTAAATCGCACTGGACCGGCTACACACCGCCCACCGATGTGACGGAGTTCCCCAACAGCTCATTCCCGGTTTATTCCCGTTCCGCCGTGACGCAGATCATGCTGGGTGTCTCGTCGATCGATTACACGCTTGCGAACCAAAACAGCTTTCTGCTGAACGGAACGTTTTCGATTGATATGCTCGAAAACACCGATTACGGCGGTGGGATTTCGTACTGGTTCACAACGCCGATGTCGGTTGGTTACGGCGCCTCAATACTAAACGCACCGATTGGGTGGTACATCCTCTTTAACGAGGTTGGGAAGGATACGACTCTCAACACCCCTACCAGCCTCACCTATGGTGGCAACACCGACGGTGATGCCAGCGAGATTTATTCCGAGACGATGGGCGATATTTTCAGCTACGCATCGGGGTGCCAGCTCGTCAGCAATCCATCTACGTACGGGCTGTCCCCTGCCGTTGCCGTCGATATCGGACATAACATGCTTAGCGGTGCCGCTTTGCTGCAACAGGCTTACAACAACTACGTCTCCGCAGGCGCGCCCTTCAGTTCATGGAACCCTTATAATGGCGGACCCGACCCGACCCTCGGGACCATCTCGACGCTCGCCTGGAAGTTCATCGAACACGCGGAGCAGCAGGGCAAGGGATTTCAGGCTCCGGCTCAGCGCATGATGCAATTGCTACAACTATTCGACTCCTCCATGCTGGCGAGCTACGCTCCGACGGAAAACACGGAAGCTGCAGCCACTTTTCGTTCTACCCTCATGGTCGCGGCCCTTTCCTACGCGTTTTCTCAGGATCTGCGCAGTGAGTTCACGAGTCTGAACTTTCCCATTGACGATTCAACCTTCGAGCAGCTCTATGAAATGGTTACGGGGGGAGGCGCCAAGCTGTCCCCTTCGACGGAGTCGTTTGGGTCCGTCGCCGTCGGGTCCACCAGTGCTGGGAAGACAATCACGCTGACCAACTACCTGCTGACGCCGCTAACGGTCTCAACATCCTTCAGCGGCAAATACTCGAAGGACTTCCCGGTTCAAGCCGCGAGCACCTGCCCCAACCCGAGCGGCACGCTTGCGGCAAATTCAAGCTGCACATACGTCCTTGCCTTCAAGCCCTCGGTGAAAGCGGCGGAAACTGCCACCTTCAGCGTCGCGGAACAGGAGGGGTCGGTATCGTTGCCCAACTCACCGCAGTCCGTCGCGCTGAGCGGCATAGGGGCGAAGTAAGGCAACATTCTCGTTTAGAGAGAGTCCGGGCCTCGGGATTAGCACCTGGCGCTGACCTTCTTTCCAAGGTCAGCGGCTTTTAAGCTTCAGTCTTTCCGGTGCCGTTGGGCTTGGGTTCACGCCGGCGCCTGGAGGTCTGCGGATGCTTGCGCTGTTTCCCGCGGCGGTGGGAGGGGCCACCGGGCGACGGAACCAGATGGGCGCGAGCCGACGGCGGTTCACTAGAGTCCCACTCGCCGCGGTCTTGTTGCTGACGCTGGCACTGCCAGCATGTGGCGGGGGAGGCAGCACACACAACTCCGGAACACCCGCTGGAACCTAGACCCTGGCGGTATCGTGGACCGCAGGCTCGGGATCCTCGACTTTGAACCATAGCGTGACGCTCACGCTGACCGTGAGTTAGTCGAAGCGGGCGGGGGGACTTGGGCGCCGCCCGGTGGCGCCCTCCCGCCCTAACTCGGCGGTGCATGGATTTATACGGGCATGCAGTTCCGATAACAGGATACCTGTGCCTGTGACCGTCATGAGGGTACATAGAGTTATTGGAGGAACTATGAGACGCAAAAGCATAACCCCCCTCGTTGTAACGACCCTACTCGCGGCGCTGGCGAGCCCAAGTGAGGGAGCCGTCCCCAATGGCGTCGCTTCCTGTTACAGTTCGCTGCTTTCCGGGCCGCCCTCTACTCTGTCTGCGTACGTCCAGAGCGTTAATAATGACGGAGCTGTGGTTGTGAATGGGGGCGATACTCAGCAGCCGACGATCACACCCTTTCAGTTTGCGTGGGGAGACGGCTCAACAACGTCGGGCTGGTTTCCGCAAACGCACTTGTATGCAAATGCGGGGCAGAATTACGTCATTACCATAACTGCCACCGAGAACAACGGCGCAACACAGCAAGCCTCGGCCGTGGTCTTTTTCCTTCCGCCTGCGATCACACCGCAGGTACTTTCTGGCGTTTCTTTCCAGATTCCTTCCGCATCGGTCCAATTTCAAACGCATTGGCCTGCTTATGCGCCGCCCACCGATGTGACATATTTCGGCGATAGTTCATTCCCGATATACACCCGTTCGGACGTGGCATACATCCTGGCCGCTGTTTCGTCGATCGACTACAATCTGGCGAACAGCAACAGCTTCCTGCTCAATGGGATATTTTCGATAGACATGCTGGAAGCCACGGATTTCGATGGTGGTGTGTCTTACTGGTATACAACGCCAATGTCTGTAGGCTATAGCACTGATGTGACAGACCCGCCAATGTGGTATATCCTCTTTAATGAAATCGGGAAAGACACAACCCTCAACACACCGGTGAATTTCTCTTATGGGGGAAACACCGACGGAAGCGCCAGCGAGATTTACTCTGAGACGATGGGGGACATTTTCAGTTATGCGTCGGGATGCCAACTGATCAGTAACGCGGCCGCTTACGGCTTAGGGCCCGACGTCACGGCGGACGTTACAAATTCCATGCTCAGTGGGGCCGCCAATCTCCAGGGACAATACAACGCCTATATCGCCGCTGGGGCACCCTTCAGTTCGTGGAACCCGTATAACGGCGGAACCGACCCCACGCTTGGGACGGTGGCGACGCTCGCTTGGATTTTCATCGAACAAGCAGAGATGCACGGGCAGGGATACCAGATTCCCACTAACCGCCTCATGACATTTTTGCAGCAGTTCAATGCCACGCTGCTAGCGAGCTACGCTCCGACAAGCAACACCTCGGCCGCGGCAACCTTTCGTTCAACCCTTATGGTCGCCGCACTTTCCTATGCCTTTTCGGAGGACCTGCGAAGTAGGTTCGAAAGCCTGAACTTTCCGATTGACAATGGCATTTTTGATCAACTCTTTGAGGGGATAACAGGTGGAGGCGCTTCACTAGCGCCCCCGGCCGGCGCCTTTGCGGCCCAGGCGGTGGGCACCACAAGCTCGGGCCAAGCTTTCACCTTGACTAATTACCTGCTGACACCACTAATCCTCAGTGCCTCGTTCAGCGGTGCCAACCAGAAGGATTTCCCAATTCAGGCGTCGAGCACGTGCCCCTACCCGACGGGGACGCTCGCGGCAAACTCGAGCTGTACGTACGTCATTGCCTTCGCACCCTCTGTGGATGGTGCGGAGGGCGCGACCTTTAGCGTGGCCGATACCGACGGAACCCAAGCGCTGGCCAGCTCGCCTCAGAGTGTGGGCCTGACGGGCACGGGGGTAGCCCCATCGGTGAGCCTTTCGACGACGAGCTTAACGTTTTCTGCGCAGCGCGTTAGCACGGTGAGCGCACCCCAAGCGGTGACACTGACCAACAACGGCACAGGGACTTTGAATGTGACGAGCATCGCGCTCACCATTGGCGCTTTTGCCGAAACCAATAACTGCGGGTCGAGTGTCGCGGCAGGAGCAAACTGCACTGTTAGCGTAACCTTCGATCCAACGGCAGCCGGCACGTTTACCGGCACCCTGACCATCACTGACAACAACGATGGCGTAGCGGGCAGCACAGAAACCGTCAGCTTGACGGGGACCGGGACCGAGCCCGTGGTGGGTTTGTCGCCCGCTTCTCTCACCTTCGCGGCGCAGTTGTCAGGAACCAGCAGCGCCGCGCAGACTGTCACCTTGAATAACACGGGGAACGCCTCGCTGACCGTCTCTGGCATCACGGCGAGCGGAGACTTCGCCGAGACCAACACCTGTTCGAGCAACGTCAACGCGGGGGCTAACTGCACCATCTCGGTGACATTCAAGCCAACAGCAGCGGGGACCAGGACGGGTAGCATCACCATTTCCGATAATGCTGCCGGCAGTCCGCAAAGTGTGGGACTCAGCGGAACGGGCGAGGACTTCACGCTGGCCGCAGCCTCCGGTTCCGCCACCACAGCCACCGTCGCCCCCGGTTCACCAGCAAGCTACACCCTGAGCGTGACGGGTGAAGGGGGATTCAACCAAAGCGTAAGCCTCGCCTGTAGCGGAGCGCCCTCCGAGGCCACCTGCACGGTTTCGCCGAGCCCTGTGACCGCAGCAAGTTCGGCGACGAATGTCACAGTCACCGTCACTACAACTGCCCCATCGATCAGCGCGCCACGCTCTCGACACATTCCCACAATTCCACCCCTGGCGCGGGGCTTGCGAGGTCTGTTGATGCTCGCCATGGCTCTTGTGGTGATGGCCTGGGCCATCGTGCGCCGAAAACCCTGCGGAATGGCCCGATGGCAGTCCACAATGCTCCCACTCGCCACGGGATTGTTACTGACCCTGGCTCTGGCAGGATGCGGAGGTGGAGGGGGCGGAGGCGGCGGTACGACGCCTAACCCCGGAACACCCGCTGGAACCTACACGTTGACGGTAACGGGCACCGCGGGTTCGGGTTCTACTGCCTTGAGCCATAATGTGACGCTCACGCTGACCGTGAGTTAATCAAAGCACGACCAAGCAGACTGTTGCTCCGCACTATGTTTGCCTCGACATGGGATTGGGGGCGGTTCGCGAACCGCCCCCAATCCTTTGCGGAAGGCTGCACGCCACTACACCCCGGTGATTTCGACCAGTTCCTTTACCGCGGCGGCGGATTTCTCGAGCATGTAGCGCGACCTGTTTTGTAGGTCCGCGGCTCTTCCTGCCCTCCCGCGTTTGAGAACATTTGCCATCAAGGGCCGCGGACCTACAAAACAGGTCCGCGCTACGATTTCTTGCGGTATTATGGCTACGGAATGATGACTGACACCACGCTATTGGATCACATCACGCGGACCATCGTGGAACGGTTTCACCCCCGGCGGGTCATCCTCTTCGGTAGTCACGCCCGCGGCGATGCCCAACCTGACAGCGACCTGGACCTTTTCGTTGAGATGGAAACGCAGGCGCGGCTGCCTGAACGCTCAGTGGAAATTAGTTCGGTTTTTGGATTGCGTCCTTGGTCAATGGATGTTGTGGTGTACACGCCGGAAGAGGTCCAGAGGCTTCGAGAAGTTCATGGAACTCTGCTATCCGTTATCGAGGCCGAGGGGAAAGTGCTGTATGAGCGCCCCTAAAACGAACTATAAGGCGTGGCTGGCCAAGGCTGAAAATGATCTGCTCAAGATTGCAGGAGAAGGAAGCTCGGGAATGGATTAAAGCAGCAGCCTTCGTGCTGCGATCCTCCCCTTTTTACCGTAGCCGGCAGCGGGACGTAGCGCGGCCCTGTTCCGTAGGGCCGCGGATTTCCTACGCGCCCATGCGATTGAGAACATTTGCAATTAAGGGCCGCGGACCTACCGAACAGGTCCGCGCTACGCTGGCGCCCTTCAGGGCGCAGAGGCCGAACGCCGTTCGGCCCTACTTCCGCGCTCCGCCTACTGCCTTCTGCCTAGTGCTTACTTCGTCCGCCACTACACTCCGATAATCTCGACTAATTCCTTTACCGCGGCGGCGGACTTTTCCAGCGCGGCTTGCTCCTCCGGGGTCAGCTTGATCTGAACGATCTCTTCGATGCCGTTCGCGCCCAGCTTGACCGGGACTCCCACGAACAGGCCGGTGATTCCGTACTCGCCTTCGAGATATGCCGCGCAGGGCAGGATTTTCTTGCGGTCATTGAAGATGGCATCAATCATCTGCACCACGGCTGCGGACGGCGCATAGTAGGCGCTGCCGGTCTTGAGCAAAGCCACAATCTCGCCGCCACCCTTGCGTGTCCGGTCGATGATTTTGTCAAGCTGCTCTTTGGGCATGAGCTGCGATATTGGGACACCCGCCACCGTGGTGTAACTCGGCACGGGAACCATCGTGTCGCCGTGGCCGCCCAGCACCAGACCCTCCACGTCCTGCACGGAAACGTTCAGGGCTTCGGCGAGGAATGTCCGGTAGCGCGCCGAATCGAGAATGCCGGCCATGCCGATCACCCGGTTCTTCGGGAAGCCGCTCAACCGGAAGGCCGTCTGCACCATGGCGTCGAGCGGGTTCGTCACGACAATCAGAATCGCATTGGGCGAAACTTTTGCGGCCTGCCCGATGGCGTTCTTTACCACCTCGTAATTCGCCTTCAGCAAATCGTCGCGGCTCATGCCGGGCTTGCGCGGGAATCCCGCCGTCATCACCACGATGTCGGAATTTGCCGTGTCCTTGTAATCGTTCGTTCCCTTCACCTTGACGTCGTAGCCTTCAATCGGGCCTGCTTCGAGCAGATCCAAACACTTGCCCTGCGGCACGCCCTCCAGAATGTCGATCACCACTACGTCTGCCAGTTGCTTGTCCACAATGCGGTGGGCAAGCGTCGCCCCCACATTCCCTGCCCCAATTACGGTTACTTTTTTGCGCATGGATTCCTCCGGAAAAGATAGGTGTCAAAAAGATAGGTGTCAGGTGTCAGGTGTCAGGGAAAAGATTAGGCGCCAGGTGTCGGGAGCTAGAAGATGGCCCGAGATGGATTTCGTTTTCAGCAAGAATCACCCACGTAGTGAGACTTACCTGTCTGTAAGTTATTGATTTCTTGTTGACAAATTTCAATTCGTGACATATCCCCGATTTCAGGTATTCACCTGACACCTGACACCTGACACCTGACACCTGACACCTGACACCTGACACCTGACACCTGACACCTGACACCTGACACCTGACACCTGACACCTGACACCTATTTCATATTCTCAATAATGGCGCTCGCGAACCCGCTCGTTCCGAGCGTCTTTACATCCTTGATGCCTTCCATCTGCATCAGCCGCTCGAGGTCGTAGGTCACGCGGTGCTGCACGATGGTTGCGGCTAGGGCGTCCTCGATCAGTTTGCCGACTTCCGGCCAGCCCATAAACTCAAACATCAACGCGCCGGAGCGAATCAACGCGCCGGGGTTGATCATGTCCTTGTCGGCATACTTCGGAGCCGTTCCGTGCGTGGCTTCGAATACGCCGAAGCCGTCGCCAATGTTCGCGCCCGGCGCTACACCCAATCCGCCGATTTGCGCGGCACAGGCGTCAGAAAGGTAATCGCCATTCAGGTTCGGCGTGACCACCACCTGGTATTCATCCGCCCGCGTCAGGATTTGCTGGAGCATCGAATCGGCAATGCGGTCGTTCACCAGAATCTTGTTCTTCCACTGCCCCTTGCCGTGCGTCGGGTATATCGTGTCAAGACAGTGTTTCACTTCCTTGGCGACTTGCTGTTGGAAGGCATCATTCGCCATCTCTAATCCCGGCTCCACCATGGCCGCGTTGGCTTCCACCGACAGGTTTGGGTCCTTGTCTTTATTGCCCAGAATCCAGCTCTCGCGCTCGGTGACAATCTGCGCGCGAAACTCTTCCTTGGCCAGCTCGTAGCCCCAATCGCGGAACGCGCCTTCGGTGAACTTCATGATGTTGCCCTTGTGCACCAGGGTCACCGTGTTCAGACCCTTCGAGATGGCATACTGCAACGCGCGCCGGGCGAGGCGCTTGGTCCCCGTGATCGACATCGGTTTGATCCCCACACCGGAGTCAAACCGCACCTGCTTTTTGATGTTGTCTTCCCTCAGCATCGCATTTACAAACTCAATAACCCGCTGCGCCTGGAGAGTCCCTTCGCGCCACTCGATTCCGGCGTAAACGTCTTCGGTGTTTTCGCGGAAAATGATGATGTTCATCCGCTCCGGATGCCGCACGGGCGAGGGTACGCCCGGGATGAACTTTACCGGCCGCCAACAGGCATAGAGATTCAACAGTTGCCGGAGAGCCACGTTCAGGCTGCGAATTCCACCACCCACCGGAGTCGAGAGCGGACCCTTGATGGCAATACGAAACTCTTTGATGGCGTCGAGCGTGCCCTGCGGCAGCCATTCGCCAAACTGGCGAAAGGCCTTTTCACCGGCAAAGACCTCGTACCAGACAATATGTCGTTTCCCGCCAAAAACTTTTGCCACAGCGGCGTCAAAAACCCGTTGCGACGCTTTCCAAATGTCGCGTCCAGTCCCATCACCTTCGATGTAGGGGATGACCGGGGCGTCAGGAATCACAAACCCGCCGTCCCCGTAATTGATCGCTTGGCCTTCCGCCGGGACAGCGCTCCCGTTATAGGCAGTCATGGGTAAAATAACCCTCCGTTGATCGATTTCTTGTCACCTAGGCAATTATGTCGCCAGACTTAAATACCGAAACGCTTCAGGATTGTACACCCAACAACGATGGGACAAGTTGATTTGATTCGCCCATTATCGCTTATTTGCCCTTTATCCACAATCGGAGTGCTACTCATACCGGAGGGCAGTGATGGGATCGAGTCGCGCCGCCTTCAGAGCGGGCCAGAGTCCAAAGAACAGCCCGACGCTCGTCGACACGGCAAAGCCTGCTGCCACGGACCAGAGGGGAACTCTTGATGGCAAGCTGGGAATCAGGGTTCGGATCGTGAAGCTCAGCATCCAGCCCACGGCGATCCCCATGAGCCCCCCTGACATGGTGAGCGTGATGGCTTCCAGCAGGAACTGCCAGGCGATGTCCCGTTGGCGCGCCCCCACGGCTTTGCGCACACCGATCTCGCGGGTGCGTTCCGTGACCGATACCAGCATGATGTCCATCACACCAATGCCCCCCACCATAAGCCCGATGGAAGAGATCACCACCATCACCAATCCGACAGCGCTGATAATCTGGCGAAACTCGGTGATGAGAGACTCGGCCGTCGATATCCCGAAGTTGTCCGCCTCACTAGGTTTCACGCGTCGCCGGCGGCGCAGCACGCCTTCAATTTCGTCCTGCGCCTCGTCCATCTCACCGCGAAAAGCCAGGGCGCTGATGAAATGGTCTTTCGCCGCCGGATAGAATTTCTTGAAGGTCCAATAGGGAGTAAAGATATCGCGGTCATCGGGACTGTCACCCAGGACTCCCTTGAACTTATTGAGAGTGCCGATAACTTCCATGGAGTGTCCATCCACCACGATGGTTTTGCCGACCGGGTCTTCGTGCTGAAAGAGTTGCTCCACCACGTTGGCGCCGATCACGGTGACATCGCGACGATGCAGATCGTCCGTCTGGGTGAAGAATCGGCCGTCGGCGAGAGATGAGTTGGCAATCGCCATATAGTTGGCGTCCACACCCATAAATTGCGCACCCGCCATCTCGCGCCCCTTGAATCGCGCCGTGGAAGGGGGCAAGCCAAACTCGGACATCTCACTGAAGAGGGCCATCGACACCTCCTCGACGGCGGGGCATTGCTCCTTGATGGCCATGGCGTCTTCATAGCTGAGCGGTTTGCGCAGCCGCTCCTCGCGCGTAAGACGATGCGGCGCACCAAACTGGAGCTTGTAGATCCATATGACTCTTGTTCCAAATTGCTCGGCCGCCTGCACCAACTGCGCGTCGAGCCCCTCGATGATCGAAGCCACCAAAATCACAGTGAGGGTGCCGATGAAGACGCCCAGAACGGTGAGAAGCGATCGGAACTTGTGTGTGCGTAGGGTGTCAAGCGCCAACCACAGGTTTTCACCGACCGCACGCCAATATTTCTTCATGCTATTTCTCTGCGCGCAGCGCTTGAATGGGATCAAGAGCCGCCGCCCTCCTGGCAGGGTAGACACCGAAGATGAGCCCTACCCCCGTCGAGAGCGTAACCCCCAGGATCACCGCGCTGGTGGGCACTTCGGCGGCGAAGACGATGGCCACCAGCCATGCGATGGCATAGGAGAAAAGCACTCCCATGAGGCCTCCCAGGCCAGCCAGCACCGCGGCTTCAATAAGGAATTGCCACAGGATATCGCTACGCCTCGCCCCGACTGATTTGCGAATTCCGATCTCGTGGGTGCGCTCGGTGACCGTGGCCAACATGATGTTCATAATCACAATCCCTCCCACTACCATGAAGACCGCCACCACGCCGATGGTGACGGCAAAGATGGTGCCCGTCAGGTTCTGCCAAGCGCTCATCAGTGTGTCGGACGCGTTGACGCCGAAGTTGTCGTCCTCGTGGTAGGTCAGGTGGCGGTGCGCCCGCATGAGAACTCGAACCTCGTCCTCGAGCTCCATCATGTGTTGAGCGTCCGGAGCTTTAATGAAGACGATTAGCTCCAGATTCGGCATGAAAAAATCCCGGAAAGTGCCGAGAGGAATGAATACGAAGTTATCCTGGCTCTGGCCAAAGGTGGAGCCGACCTTCTCCGCCACGCCCACCACGGTGAGATTATGGCCTCCCACGTTCAATTCCTTGCCCACCGGATCAATCGAAGGAAAGAGCTTCTCCACAATGTCCTGCCCGATGAAGCAAACCCGCGTATTGTGGTGGTAGTCCTGGTCGCTGATGTAACGTCCCCACGCGACCTTTTCACGGCCAATGTAGGCGTGGCTGGCAGTGATCCCTGACAGGGTCACCTCTTCGATCGAATGGCCGCTGTAACGCGCTTCGGGCCCAGTCTGCGGTTGGGCGATGGCGCTGATGGCCTCGTAGCCGCTCAGGTTGTCGACCAAATATTCGTACTCTTCGAACCGGATCGGCCGGTTGCGCCGCAGAGCTTTCAAATACTCATCATACGGCTGCGCCCACTTGAACTGATGGAGTACGAAAGTGTTTGTTCCGAGATTGGCGATTTTGGTGGCGATATACAGGTTCATGCCGTTCACCACCGACATCACCACGATCAGCGTGGTGGTGGCGATGACGACCCCGAGCAAGGTGAGGAAGGATCGCAGCTTGTGGTTACGCAGTTCCTCCAGCGCCAGCCAAAAGGCTTCGCGCGCCGGAAGCAGAAAGCCGGTCTTCCGCAGGAACCCTAGCTGCATCTGTGCACTAGCCGTAATGGGTCGGCTGAGAATGGACATATTTGATTGCATTCCGCTTCCGAAGGCACTCGCGAGTTCACGCGGACTTCAGAAGGCTGCGGAGCACGGTGGGCAGGATTCCGCCATTACGATAATAGTTCACTTCCACGGCAGAGTCTAGACGGGCGATGGCGCGAAAAGTTTTCTTTGAACCATCGGGCGCCACGGCGGTCACGGTGACTTCCGAGCGCGGGCGAGTCGCATCGCTCAGGCTCGTGACATCAAAGATTTCCTGACCCGTGAGGCCGAGGGTCGCGGAGGTTTCTCCTTCGCGAAACTGCAGGGGCAGCACACCCATTCCCACCAGATTACTCCGATGGATGCGCTCGTAGGTTTCAGCCAGCACGGCTCGCACGCCGAGCAGGAGCGTTCCTTTCGCCGCCCAATCGCGCGACGACCCAGAGCCATATTCCTTGCCGGCCAGGACTAGAAGTGGGATGCCGTCGGCCATGTACCGCATTGCCGCATCGTAGATGGCCATCCTTTCGCCATCGGGAAAGTGCAGCGTGATGCCTCCCTCCGTCCCGGGCACCAGCAAATTCTTCAGCCGAATGTTGGCAAACGTGCCACGAACCATCACGCGATCGTTGCCGCGACGCGAGCCGAAGGAGTTGAAATCCTTCTTGGTCACGCCGTGCGCGCCGAAAAAGCGGCCGGCGGGGCCGTCAACGGGAATATCGCCCGCAGGAGAGATGTGGTCCGTGGTCACGGAATCGCCGAGCAGCGCCAATACGCGCGCGCCGTGGATCTCGCTGATGGCGGTGGGAGCGGGAGTGAGGCCGATGAAGAACGGCGGTTCCTGAATGTAAGTCGAGGCTTCCTGCCATGGGTAAAGCGCGCCACCCGCCACGGGGATGGCATTCCACGTCGGATTTCCGTCCCAGGCATTCTGGTAACTGTGGCGAAACATCTCGGGGCGGACGGAGCGTTCGAGAGCCTCGCTGACCTCCGCTTGCGAAGGCCAGATATCGCGCAAGTAAACGGCGTTGCCTTGGCGGTCTTTCCCCAGAGGTTCGGTCAAAAGGTCGACATCCACCGTCCCCGCCAGAGCGTAAGCCACTACCAGCGGAGGCGAAGCCAAGTAGTTAGCCCGCACCTGCGGATGGACCCGGCCTTCAAAATTTCGATTGCCTGAAAGGACCGCGGCAGCCACCAATTGGCCCTGCGTCACGGCGCTCGCCACATCGGGAGGCAGAGGACCGCTGTTGCCGATGCATGTCGTGCAGCCATAACCCACCAGGTCAAAGTGCAAGCCAGCGAGCGACTCGAGCAACCCGGATGCCTGCAAGTATTCCGTTACCACTTTCGAACCGGGTGCGAGACTGGTTTTGACGAAAGGCGGAACTTGCAGCCCTCTCTCCAGCGCCTTCTTCGCCACCAATCCCGCGCCGAGCATGACGGAAGGATTGGAAGTGTTGGTGCAGGAAGTGATCGCCGCAATCACCACCGCCCCGTGGGTCAATTCGGCGCTTGTCCCGTTGAATTTCACGCTGGCGCTTCGGCTCTCGTCATTCGGCGAGAGTCCGAATCCCCTCTCTTTGACGGGTGCCGACAACGCGCGCCGAAATGCCTGCTTCATTTGCGATAGAGGAACGCGATCCTGCGGCCGTTTGGGCCCGGCAAGGCTAGGCTCGACGGTGGCGAGATCGAGTTCCAGCACGTCGGTGAACTCGGGATCAGGAGTTTGAGGGGTGCGGAAAATCCCCTGCTCCTTCGCGTAGCGCTCCACGCGGTCCACCTCCTCGTCCGTTCGGCCTGTCTGGCGGAGGTAGCGCAGCGTCTCAGCATCGATGGGGAAAAATCCCATGGTCGCGCCGTATTCAGGAGACATGTTCGCCACCGTGGCGCGGTCGGCGAGCGTCATCTCCGCGAGGCCGTCGCCGAAAAACTCCACGAAATGGTCCACCACGCCTTTCTTGCGCAACGTCTGCGTAACCGTCAGGACCAGGTCCGTGGCCGTCACGCCTTCGTTCAGTTTTCCCTGAAGCCGGAAGCCCACAACCTTCGGCGTCAAGAAATAGTAGGGCTGGCCCAGCATGGCCGCTTCCGCTTCGATCCCGCCCACACCCCAACCTAGCACTCCCAGCCCGTTGATCATCGTCGTATGCGAGTCGGTACCCACCAGCGTGTCAGGGAGCAGCACGGTTTCGCCGTGGGCCTTTTGCGCCAGAACCACTTTGGCCAGGAATTCCAAATTCACTTGATGGACAATGCCCGTGGCGGGAGGCACCACGCGGAAATTTTGGAAGGCCTGCTGGCCCCAGCGCAGGAATTCGTAACGCTCACGGTTGCGCTCGAACTCGATCTCGGCGTTGCGCTCGAGGGCGGAGGAGTTGCCGAAGAAATCCACTTGCACGGAATGATCGATGACCAGGTCGACAGGAACCAGCGGATTGATCTTGGTCGCGTCGCCGCCCAGCCGCTTCATCGCCGCGCGCATGGCGGCCAAGTCCACCACGGCCGGAACTCCGGTAAAGTCCTGAAGGATCACGCGCGCAGGCTTGAAGGGCACCTCGCGCGCCGCGGGCGATTTGGCATTCCACTGGGCGAGTGTGATGACGTCTTCCTCGGTCACCAGAGTGCCGTCGCAGTTTCGCAACAAAGCCTCCAGCAAAACTTTGATGGAAAACGGGAGGCGCGAGACGCCTCCGTGACCGGACTTTTCCAGACTGTCCAAGCGGTACATGACCGCGGGACCGCCAGCAGTTGCGAGCGGGGCGCGAGCCCCAAAAATATCTTTAGCTTTCTCCATGATTCCTCCGTGATCGCTATTCTCTCATGATAACCCCGAATCGGGTGTCAGCACACCTTACAGAATGCGAAGGGTGGGCGGGTAGCCGCCGATGACAGGTTCTTATCCTGCGCTCCGGCACGGGCTTAGGGCACTTCCGCGGCAAGGCCGTTTTACGTGATGGTGGAATGTTGTTGGGTGGCCGGGTTAGCCGCTTGTCACCGGATTCCAACAAAGCAGCCGTTGTTGTGAATCCTCATGCGAAACGTTATATTGAAATATAATCGAAAGGAATACCTATGCACACAACCCATCTGCGCAAGGTCGGCGGCTCGGTCATGCTGGCGATACCGCGCGCGGTGCTCGATGTCCTGGGCTTGCGGCCGGGAGCAAAGGTCGGCATTGCCATCGAACGCGGGCGGCTGGTGGTGGAGCCGCCAAAACGGCCCCGCTACACCCTGGACGAACTGGTCGCCCAGTGCGACTCCAAGGCCCGCCGCACGAAAGAGGAGCGGGAATGGCTCGATAACAAGCCGGTGGGCCGGGAGCTAATCTGATGAGGCGTGGTGAAATTTTCGGCCTTGATCCCGCGGAAGGTCAAAAGGGCCAGCGCCCTGTCTTGATCATCTCCCCCGATGCCTTTAACCAAGTCACCAAGGTGCCCGTGGTTCTCCCTATCACCAGCGGCGGGAATTTCGCGCGGACCGCCGGATTTGCGGTATCTCTAACCGGTGCCGGTACCAAGACAACCGGCGTTGTCCGCTGCGACCAACCCCGCGCGCTGGATCTCGGCGCACGCAACGGCAGAAAGCTGGAAAACGTACCCGATGCGGTTATGGACGAGGTTCTGGCGAAGGTTGCGACAATTCTTGAGTGAGTCAGATAAAAGCCACTCACCAATCGATTCGTTCGAGGCCCTTAACCACATCAAAGTGGCGGTCCCGGCTTATGAGCGGCAGCGAATGCTGGCGGCAAAGTGCGGCAATCCAGAGGTCGTTAGCGGGAATCGGCTTGCCTGATCTTCTCAACTCCAAGCCAATAGCGGCGTAGTGGTGCGTGGTCTCGTCGTCGATATCGAGGACCGTCACTGTCCCTATCCACTCTCGCAGCCAGTTCTCGTACTCCGTTCGGCGCCGCGACTGCGCGATGCCCAGCCGATACTCCCCCAGGACAATCACCGGAACCGCCAACAGCTCGGCCCTGGCAACCACCTCCAGTGCGGCAGGATCACGGTCGGCAGCGGCCGACAAGGCGTTCGTATCCAGGATCAACGCCACATCTCCGCATCGATTTTCTCGGAGTCCGCTTCGATCAGGCGGTTGATGCGCTCCGTCTCCGCATGCAGATGCTTCAATTTGCCCATGTGCTTTACCCAGGGCCTCTCGGGAGGGGAGGAGCCAGCCGCCAGCTTTTCCTTAACCGCTTGCGTCACAAATTCACGCAGCGGGACTCCCCGCTCGGCCGCCGCGGACTTCGCCCGGCGAAAAATGCGGTCCGGAATTTCCAGTGTCGTCTTCATAGGGAGAGTTTCCCATATTTATGGGACGCGCGTCAATTCGGAACAAGCTGAAGCGCTCGAACGTACCGCCGGGCCTCTACCCGGCTCGGCGCCTTGGGCAGTGGCCGCGAGGAAGGCATCCATGGCTTCAACTGGCCGCCCCACCGCCTCGCGGGTTGCCACCAGCTTGCCGCAAGCGTCGGCGATCGCCGCGTCAATGCTCAAAACCCCACCTTCGAACCGCATCGGCAGCTCGTTTTCCGGCCATGCGCTCAATTGTCTTTGACGTCGGCCCGCGGCCATGCGCTCGATGGCATGACGTAGTTCCGCGAGGGTCACCACACTGAGAAAGACTTGGTCTTCAAACAAGTGTGAGAGAAAACCTCTCCGGTTCGTCAATTCCCCATTCAACGATCCATGCCAGCGAGCTACCGACGCAGGGAACATATCTGCGCTTATGCTTGCTCCCTAGCGGCATAGCACATCTCCGAAACCGCGGTGCCGTTGATGGCGGGCAATCGCCGTCGACAGACGCTTTGGTGGGTGCCTTCCGGTGGCTCCGGCACTTCCGCGGCAATGCCGTTTCACGACCAAGTGCGTTTATAATCATCTCTACTTGGGAGCTTCGTGGTATGGGTTATTCCTTTGATTTCATCTTGATGGTCGGTACTTCAGGCGTAATGGATCGCCGTACACATTCATGGCGAGGCACTGCAAGGGTGAGTCACCTAACCGGTTCTCCACGTTCTTGTTCGCTAGAAACGTGGCTTCAATAGGCGTCTTACCCGCCATCCATTCCTTTAGAAACACAGGTAGCCAATTGGGAGGTACCCCCACTTCCAACGGCCAGGGCGATGCGATCACAGTGGAGCACCCCTGATCAAAGAGTTCCTTCACGAGTCCAACTGTAGTTTCGCCGATGGGATGGGGGTCGATCCTTCCACCACTACAGACAAACAGAATGACGATCGAAGAACCGCTTACGGCATTAGCGAGTCTTGCTGGATACATAGCCATCTCAGCATCATCGGCGAGCCGCTGAAGGTAGCGACCCTCAGGAAGAATCCCGCCGTGCGCAGCTATGACGACCAGTTCTGAGTCATTAAGATCTCCCGGAGGCTCGGCTCCGGTGTCCAATGCAATTTTGTACTGGTCGAGGGATTCTTGAAGACGATCGGCGACCATGGCAAGGGCAGAGCTTTTGCTCTCCGCGGTTTCCGTCGATATCCAAGCCTTCAGATGATCAGTTCGGGGCACCAGGGACTTCGTCGCTGCCCACAACCAAGACATCGAAGGCGCACTCGCGATTGGAGTTGTTCGGCCAGCAAACTCGTCCCCGAACCGCACCAAGTTGGGCGGCAGGCGCTGTAGTGACGTGTCCATGATTAGGATGGTGGCTGGCGATGGCAGCAAGGAGACTCCGAGCCCACTGGTGCTAACGTAAAATAGGTTCATAGGATTATCGACGAAAGCATATCCATAAGGGTACCGTTTTGACCATCGCTCCAACTTGCGGACGGAGAATGTCTCTTCAGCTTCACAAACCACGTCTTGGACTCGACCTGCCTCCACATTGACTCGAACGAGGCGCCCGGACTCACCTAGACCGAGGAATACAACACGGATGCCCGCTCGCGAGGTCTCGGACGCGAGTTCGGAAGCTTTTTCTACGAGGGCCAGGGGCGAGTCAGGCGTCCCCCCCCGAATCGCATGGTCGGTAAGCAATTCAATCGCAAGAATGCTTGACTCGCCCCCGTCACCCGCTGATCTCGTATCTAGGAACCGGCGCGCTGCAACTGCAACGTCCCTCAAGTCAAAAGCAATATCTTCCGCATTCCGAGCTCCCTCGATGCTCTTCGCCAGCGCGAGCAATTGCTCAGGGCCGGCCTCCTTCGAGACTACGGTCTCTATCCATGCCGCCTGGGAGTGCGGTAGCTTTGGTATCATCGTTTTCAACGTCGAAATTGCGCTGTCGTTTGGGGTCACCCGAAGAAAGCTATGCAGGTACACACAATGCGATAACAGAGCTACAGCGGGAGCGATTTGTTCATCGCTTGACATAAGGTCGACGCAGTGTTTCTCAACATCCCTTGTAATCTCCATCAACGCATCGAGGCCATATTCACCTTTTCGCGTTAGGTCAGAGACGCGGAGTCCAAGCTCCAGCGTAGTAAGCCGTTGTTGGTATTTGGTTCGGGATTCGAAGCATTCTGTGAGTTGTCGGAGAACATCTAGCGCCGATCTCGCTAGATCCGTGAATCGGAGATCCCTGAGAATTCGAATGAACAAATAGGTTTCGTGCCATATCTGCTCAAGATCAGAATAGACATCCAGTGCGAATACGCATGCCATGCCTATTAAGGACTCGATCACGTTGTGTGCCCTGTGGTAAATGTCAGCGTAGGCAAACCATGCGAGTCGCCGACGTTCAGGAGCATTACCCGCTACCCCCAGTGCATGTTCAGCGAGATCGCGAGCTCGTTGAAGTCGGTTGACGGTGATGAGTCGTGCACCTGCGTAACGCAGCAGGTCAATGTCCTCATTTGGCCCATTCGTGTGGGCAGCTAAGAGCACACCTATGTAGACAATCTTTTCGAAGGCATCTCGGGCGTGAGCGTCACGAAGGTCGTGGTCGAACTCAATGAGGTTCTTTACTTTCCCAAAAAGGACGTCAGGCGGCCCGGTGAGTAGTGTTCTCGGCAGTTTTGCCACTGCCAAGTTGAGCGGGCTTTCCCGCGACATCCACTCCATTGCCCGTTCGAGGAATGGAGTGATTTCCAAATCGTTATCGGTTTCATTTGGCTTCTGTTGCTTCAGTTTGGCGTAAGGCGGATTCATGGTTCCCGCTAATCTGAGGGTCACAGCGATTATAGCCGCAAGCCCGAGCGACCCCGAGGTTTCTATCGACAAAACGCTGGCGAGGATCAACCGGGTCCTACCATCCTCCGGGTGTGCAGAAAGGTACATGATGAGTGACGACACCGGCTCTTGTAGCTGCTCGCCCGAGACGGCTAAAGTTCCGTCTGGATTCCGGTCGAGGAGAAGCTCCCGTGTGACCCGCAGCAGCATCCGCGCAGTACCCGATGTAAGCGGGCGTGCCGCTGTAGGGCCACATAGCCCTATGGCAGTATTAAAATCGCGTCGCGCCACGGCATCGTGCGCACAAACAATACGCGCCCAATTGGCGTGGTCCGGCACGGTCTGCTCAATTGCTCTGAGTGCATTCGCATAGTCAGGAGTGTCGGCTGATTGAAGAGCTAGCGCTAGAGTTTGGTGAAGGAACTTCAGCTCAGGATCGGTCGACGGGTGTTTGTCGATGAGGGTCAGCACTTCCCCATAATTCCGAGTGTGTAGCATCTGAGTGAGGCGATGCTCTATGAGACGAGCAGATCCCGGGAAAAGAGTTTCCAAGCGCGCGAGAATCGCATCAATCATCGACTGGTCAGAGATCTGAACGGCGATAGCTAGTGCCAACTCGAGATCTTCTTTAGCAGTGAGACCGGATATTGCCGGGCCAAGCATGTCCGAAGCAAGGTTCTCATCGTCAGCGCGTTGCGCAATGCGCGCTAGTTTAAGCCTCGCTTCGGGACCGATTTCTGCCTTCGTAGCGATTTCAGAGCGAAGCAGCTTCAGTGCTTCTTGGCTCGGCGCTGTGCGACCGATGAGTTGTAGCTTGAGAAAGGATTTCTGATCATTCATCCAGTCCGGTAGGGCGTCAATGGACCTGAAGGCGGAGCCTATATTGCCGGCTTTCACCTCGTCCTCCCACTCTTGCGCATGTGAGGCAATCACGGGCCAGGGGTCGTCCTTGCGTCGGGCGACGATTACGTTGCAATCAGGCACGGATTCGAGCGCCGCTTGGTTTTCCGGCTTGAGAGGAGGGGGTTCGCCTGTATCCATAAGTACGTAACAAGGGACGTTCTTCGCGATTTCTGTGACGGCTGGCGCCAATGCCAAGAGGTGGGGTAACCAGAGGTCTTCCGGTAGCTTGGGCGCTGCCGTAGTGCGATGGGACGCTGTGACGCCTTCGGCGCGGTATGACGCGGCCTTTAGGATCAATACCGCGGATTGACTGGTAGCCGATTTCAGCACCTTCAGGACTGACGCAACCCTCAGGTCATCAGAGTGAATCGTTTTGACCTGATGATCGATTGCGCGGTGTTCATCCTCGGTAAGGGTGCGGCCGAAATGAGCTTCTGCAGCTTCTACCACAGCGAGCCGGATCGTCGTTCCATCAAACTGCGCAAACGCATGGAGGGGCGGCGCAATCACCAACACCTTGTGTATCGGATGTTCATCATTTTCGCTCCGGGCGAAGTTCATCACTAGCGCAAAAGCACCAGCCCTCGACGCTGAATGGAGGGAGTCGCAAGCGAAAATATCAGCTACACCCAAGGCCGGAGGGGACTGGGAAAACAGGTCGAAGAAGTGTTGGAGATAGCGGGGCATTCTGCACCCGAACCTGATCCTAATCCTAATACAGTTCCAGAAAAGATTCCGCAGGAAGATTTCCATCTTAGAATCGCATATCCTGCCAAGGAATCCAAAGCCTAACCTCACCCGACTGATCATGACAAGAAGAATGCGCTTAAAGCGTTGAGCATACAACGATTACCACACCTTCCGGTACAGACAGACCCTTTTGGGTATGCGGCGCCACCACGTGGTTTATCAAGGCGGAATCTTGCCCCATGTACTGCTACTTGACGGTTATGTCGCCATACCACTGATCTGGGTTATGGTGTCACCTCGAGGACCATGCCCGGACGACGCGGGGACCAAAACTCAAGGCTTCCGGGCACCCAACTCTGCCATTATTCAATTTCCAAATCCTCTTCCAACCCCTACTTGATTTGGTGGAACACATCACCTATATCGATAGGCCGCGGCATAATCATTTCGAATCCGTGGCCGCGCAGGCCTTTAGAAACAGTTATGCCGGCCGACGGGAGTAACTCCGGCCGTCCGCCGGTGAGGGCACCGGGGCGGGAACAGAATTTTACCATGTGGTAACGTATTTCAGTGAATAATGGAACGCCAAATGCTCGGCTTTCCGGCGGAGGAGTGTTTCTGGTGGAAATCACACATCTAGCCTTCCTGTCGAGCGTCGGGTGCTGCGAGCGAGGCCGGGACGCGGGCGAGCGGAACAAAAAAGATGTTAAAAAGATACGAGCGAAGCCGGAATGTGTATGAAAACAAAGAAAATGGCTGGCAAAATGTCTACTTATTTTGCACAATTATGGTGCAGTTTGCAGGTTTTTCGCGCTATTTTGGCGAAACTGGGGCGAAACTGTGACGTTCTGGAACCGAAATTCACCTCAATTCGACGGGTGGAGGGAATTGTGCCCTTTGACGAGATAGCCCGAGAAGCGAGTAGCGCGGACCGGTTTAGCCGGTACGTGGCGCTGAATCTCGACTGTTCCGAATCACATGGGAGGAGGGGAAAAGCCGCGGACCTACCGAACGCGCTACGCTTGCGCCCTTCAGGGCGCGGGGGCCGAACGCCGTTCGGCCCTACGTCTGCGTTTTGCCTACTGCTTACCGACTTCCGCCTTCGGCGTCCCCAGCCCTACGCACTCCAGGGCCTTCTCCGCAGCGCTCTTCCCCGTCCGGATGCAGTCCGAGATGCCGATCCCCGAGTAAGCATTCCCGGCAAGATACAATCCGGGCAGATCCTGAAGCCGTTCCTCGATGGCGCTCACGCGCCCCCCATGGCCCACCTCATATTGGGCCATAGACGCAGGCCATCGATGCACTCGGTAGAACAGCGGCTCAGCGGTAAAGCTCATGATCTCCCGCAATTCCCGCCGCACCACGGCCACCACCTCTTCGTCTCTCAACCCAATAACCTCGGGATCGCGCGACCCGCCCAGGAAGCATCGCAGCATAGCCTTTCCGTCCGGCGCGCGGTGGTCGAACTTTGCGTGGACGAACGTGCAGGCCAACATGCGCCGCCGCTCCTTGCGCGGTATCAGGAATCCAAACCCTACGGGAAGGGCGGCCCGGGCATGTGCGTCAAACCCCAGCGAAACCGTCATTGACGAACTATAGGGGATGCCCTCGAGCAACTCACTCAGCCGGTGGTCGAGGGATGAAAGGAGCCCGGCGGCATGGTGCGCAGGCAGGGCGAGAACCACCGCGTCGGCGTCGTAGACTTTGCCCCCATCACAAGTAATCTGGAAGCGCCGGGAGCAGGAGTCCGATGTGGCTCCCGGTCCGCCCGGAGCGAACTCCAGAGCCAGCACGGGGCGGCGCACGAAAACCCGGTATTTGTCGACGTGGGCCGCGAGCTTCTCCGTCATTCGCTGGAGCCCGCCCTTGAGAGTCATGAAGAGCGGCAGTTTTCGCGGGTTGTTCCCAGTGTGCGCAGCGCCCGCGCCATGATTGCCATTCGCGGTCAGGGCGAACTGCCTTTGCCGCATCGCCTTGAGCGTGGCGCGTGTCAGGCTGCCGTGCTGCCGTTCCATCTCCCAAAAGCGCGGCAATACGGAACGTACACTGAGCGCCGCGGAATCGCCGCCGTAGACGCCCGCCAACAGGGGGTCGGCGATATTCTCGACCATCGCGTCCCCGTAATGCCTTCTCACAAAGCTGGCAACCGATTCGTCACCGTTGTCGCTCGCGGGCGGCAATGAAAACAACTCCCGCGCGGCCGCGAGTTTTGTGCCGAGCGGCAGCAGCTTGGTGGTTATCATCGGCCAGACGCGCGTCGGCACCAAAAACATCAGGCCATCGGGAAGCGGCAGCAGACGGCCCTGATGGAGAATGTATGTACGACGCGCGTGGTCGTTGGAACCCATCAGGTCGTCACCCAGCCCCAACTCGCGCGCCATTGCCGCGGCTTGCGGCTTCTCCGCGAGGAAGCTGTCAGGGCCGGCTTCCATCACGAAACCATCCACCGTCTCGGTCCGAATCACACCGCCCAAACAGGGACCCGCCTCAAAGAGCATTTCCTCGACCGGCGCGCCAGCGTGGCGTGCCCGCGCCAGCGTGTAAGCGGCGGCAAGGCCGGAGACGCCTCCGCCGATGACCGCAACTCGGCGTGCTTTGGGGCTATCGGTCAATTTCCTACTCCTGCTGGTGTCAAGTGCAGCATGTCAAGATTCAGTTGCAGGTTTTGGTCCTGCAGACACCTGATTCCTGGCACCTGACACCTGCTCAATCCGCGCGGTTACCAAGCTGGCGAGGGCCACAGCAAATTCGGGACTGTCGTTCAGCGACTCCGACCGTCGCACCCGGACACCTCGCGTCTTTCCATAATCACGGAATAATACATCGATGTCGTAAAGAATTTCGACGTGGTCGCACACGAATCCTACGGGAATCAACAATACGTTTTTCGCGCCCGCTTGCGCTAACTCGTCGATTTGCGATTCAACCGTAGGCCCGAGCCATTTCTCCGCTGTCATTCCCTGACTTTGGAACGCCAGGCGATAATCGGTAAGGCCCGCTGCACGAGCCACCAGGGCGGCCGTCTCTCGCACCTGCTGCTCGTACGGATCGCCATCGGCAATCGTCCGCTCGGGCACACTGTGGGCCGTAAAGATGACCGGAACCGGGCCGCCGGTTTCTTGCTTCGCGGCGTTGGCGGCTGCCTCCAACCGCTCGCGAAACGCCTCGATCAGGCCCGGATGATCGTGATAGCTTTCGACAAAATCCACCAGCAGTTCGGGGCGTACCTGCGCCACCGCAGCCATCAGGTATTTCCGGTAGAGGCCAATGCTGGTGCGGGAATTTTGGGGCGCCAAACACACGGCCACCACGCGCTCAACACCGTCTTCGCTGAGGCGACGAACTGCCCCAGGTATAAACGGCTTCCAGTTCCTCATGCCTACGTAGACGGGGTGTGCAATCAACCTAGCCAAGGCCTCCGCCTGTAGGGTGGTGAGCCCTAATAGAGGCGATCCCCCACCAATTAGGCTGTAGCGATGCGTGATTTCCTTTACCACCGGCCCCGGCAGTGGCCGCCCGCCGCGCACGTTCAGCAAGAACTCGGGAATATCCGCGAGGTGATCGGGCGCGCCATGCGCTAGCAGCAACACGCCCCAAGGGCCTGCGGGGGGAGGCAGATTGGATTTTTCATTCATGGTGTAACGTGAACCGAGGCCATCACGCCGCCGCGATTTAGGGCCAAAGATGCGCGAAACCCAGTATAATTACCCCTTTTGAATATACCACGTGGTGCGGGGGTTGGGACGAATTGCCATTGCTCGACATTTGACCCAAGAATCGCGATTGAGCGATGGTAGGGTGTTCCTGAGATGGTGGAAAGATCGTTTGCCGCGAGCCGTGGTTAATCCGGGTGAGGTCGCGACTCCATTGCGGTCAAGATTCAGGGGTCC
>Ga0187860_1000928_pt1 | contig 27214 bp, 17 predicted proteins | sample June2016WEW_10_4_FD_132981 | JGI IMG/M metagenome (GOLD analysis project Ga0187860, IMG submission 132981) | Peatland microbial communities from SPRUCE experiment site at the Marcell Experimental Forest, Minnesota, USA - June2016WEW_10_40 | ecosystem: Environmental > Terrestrial > Soil >...
GCGGCGGCTGGCGTGAAATCCGCCATCGAAGTCGGCACGTTCACCGGCTACAGCTCACTGTGCATCGCCCGCGCGTTGCCCGCCAACGGACGGCTCCTTTGCCTGGATGCCAGCAAGGAATGGACGGCGGTGGCGCGGAGGTATTGGGCGAAGGCGGGCCTGCAAGACCGGATCGAGCTGCGGCTCGGCCCGGCCATCCCCAGCTTGCAACAGCTCGAACCCGGCCTCACCTTCGACTTCGCCTTCATTGACGCCAAGAAGACCGAATACGACGCCTACTATGAACTTCTCCTGCCGCGCATCCGGCGGAACGGCCTCATTCTGTTCGACAACATGCTCTCGGGCGGACGGCTTGGCGCCGGCCCGGTCAAAGAGGCCACCGGGCGCGCGATTGATGCGCTGAACCATAAACTGGCCGGCGACGCGCGGGTCGAGGCCGTCCTGCTGCCGGTCGCGGATGGCATTCAGTTCTGCCGGAAACGGTGAATTGATTTGCGGCCACTCTCCGAAAGGATTCTACTCGGTCTGATGAGCAATAACCTTCCGGCTGCCGAACTGTCCTGGAGACGGTCGCGCTACGGGTTTGCCGGCTTTGGGTTGCTTTCGCTGCTGGGCGCCTGGTTCCTGCTGCGGCTGGTGCTGTTCCTGGCGTTCAAGCCGCCCGCGCTGCCGGCGGCGGATGTCCTGCTGGCTTTTCTCAGTGGGTTTCACCGCGACCTGTTCGCGGCGCTGGCCGAGACGGTGCCCCTGCTGTTCTGGATGCTGATCGTGCCGGACCGGCGGTTCGGGGCTACGTGGCACCGGCTGCTGTTTCTGGGCGGCTGCCTGGTCTTCTGGTTCGTGCAGGTCTTCCTGCTCTTCGTCGAGTTCTTCTTCTTCGATGAATTCAGGTCACGCTTCAACACCGTCGCCGTCGATTACCTGCTCTACCCCAAGGAGGTCTTTATCAACATTTGGGAGTCGTATCACGTCGGCGTGGTTCTGGCGCTTTGCCTGGTCCTGAGCCTGGGCTGGCTGTTCGCGGCGAGCCGGCTTTTTGGGCAGATGTGGGAGCGGCCCTTCCCGGCCAAATCCCGGCTGCTGCATTTGGCGGCGGTTGTCGCGCTGGCCGCGTTGCTCGCCCCAACCTTCAATCTCCAGGGCGCGCACGTGAGCAGCGACCGCACCCTGAATGAAGTGGCCAACAACGGCGCGCTCTCCTTCTTCGCCGCGGCCTGGACGCACAACCTCGACTATGCGGCCTTCTACAAAACCCTGCCGGCGGATGAGGCCTATCAACGCGCGCGCCGCCTGCTGGCCGAGCGGAACACGCAATTTGTCGAGGCTGGCCAGTCCATTCGCCGGCGCGTGGCCGGCGACCCGGCCCGCCCGCGCCTCAATGTGGTCATCTTCCTCGAGGAAAGCCTCGGCTCCGAATTCTGGGGCTGCCTGGGCCGGACCAATACGCTCACGCCGGAGATGGACAAGCTGGCAGCGGAGGAAGGTCTGCTCTTCACCAACATCTATGCTTCCGGCAACCGCACTGTGCGCGGCATGGAAGGCGTGCTCTCTTCCTTCCCCCCGCTGCCCGGCGAATCCATCGTCAAGCGGGACCGCTCGGACAACGTCGAGACCATTGCCCGCGTGTTGAAGCGCGACGGCTACGCGAGCGTATTCCTGTACGGCGGACGCGGGCTGTTCGACGGCATGCGCTCCTTCGCCGTCCGCAACGGTTACGACCGTTTCGTCGAGCAGAAACACTTCGAGCATCCCACCTTCACGACCATCTGGGGCGTTTGCGACGAGGACCTGTTTTTACGCGCGGTGGACGAGTTCCGCGAACTGGCCAGGACGGGCCAGCCGTTCTTCGGCACCGTGCTCTCCGTCTCCAATCACAAGCCTTACACCTATCCGAAGGGCAAAATCCCCGAAGACCCGGATGCCAGACAGCGCGAACATGCCGTGAAATACTCCGACTATGCCCTGGGCCGCTTTTTCGAGGCGGCGAGGAAGGAAGCCTTCTGGACGAACACCCTCTTTGCCGTCGTGGCCGACCACGGCGCGCGGGTCTATGGCGAGCAAAGCATTCCCATTCACTCGTATGAAATCCCGCTGCTGATCGCCGGCCCGGCGGTCGTCCAAAGCCCGAGCCGCGTCTCGCAACTCGGCTGCTCCCTCGATGTGCCCACGACCGTCCTCGGCCTGCTGGGGCGTCCTTATGAGACGATGTTCTTCGGCCGCGACCTGCTGCGGAGCCGGCCCGACGAAGGCCGCGCCTTGCTGAACCATAACCGCGACATTGGCCTCCTGGCGCACGACCGTTTGGTGGTGCTGGGCCTGCGGCAAACCGTCGAGTTCTACCAGGGCGATCCCAAGGTCGTCGATATGAGCCTGCTCCCGCAGCCGACCGACCCCGACCGCGAGCTCGAGCAGGACGCCATCGCCCTTTACCAGGTCGCCGATGATCTTTACATGCATCGGCGTTACCGCCTTGACGGCGAGCCGTCCGCCCGGGCATTGGCGCCAAGGGCGGAGGAGCCAGCCAGGGTCCGCTGACCTGGATTGTTAATCCGTGTAACTCGCACTCCCGCATTTTCCCATTGCGGTTTGCGGGATTTGGAGGATACTGTGGGCGTCGGAGCAACTAAACGAAAAGGAAGAAGATGACGACAGAACATGCCAATGAAAGATTAGCGAGCGATCTCAAGGCGGTCGTGCGCGACGCAGAAGATCTGATGAAGGCCACCGCCGGTCAGACCGGAGAGAAGGTCGGCGAAGTGCGCAGCCGGCTGGCGGCGGCGATCGAATCGGCCAAGACCACTTGCCAATCGTTGAAAGACAAGACCGTCGCCGCGGCCAAGGCCACGGACGTCACGATTCGCGAGCATCCCTACGAATCAATCGGCATCGCCTTTGGCCTGGGGCTGCTGGTGGGTTGGCTGGTGGCGCGCAAGTAGGGGCACATGGAAGAGCCGGGGGAGAGCACACCGGGAGTCTTCGCGTCGCTGGGGCGGCTGCTGAAGACGGCCGTCGCCATTGCGCACAACCGGTTTGAGCTGTTCCTGGTCGAACTGCGGGAGGAGCGCTGGCGGTTCTTCAATGCGCTGCTGCTGGCCGGGGTGGTCCTCATTCTGGCGCTGATGACCCTGATGGCGGCCACCATCGCGCTGGTGGTGGTTTGCGTGAAGGCGGGGCGCCTGGACCTGGTCGTTGCGCTGGTGCTGCTATATCTGGCGGCGACGATCCTTTGCTTCTGGCGGTTGCGCGTCCGGTTGAAGAACTGGGCGGCGTTCTCGGCTACCCTGACCGAACTTAAAAAGGACAAGGCATGTTTGGACGACAGGAACTAGATCGTCTGGCCCTGGAGAAGCAGGTGCTCGTGGCGGAGAGCGGTTTGAACCGTCTCGCGGTCCAGGCCGAACTCCAGAACCTGCGCTCCGCGACGGCGTGGGTGAGCAAAGCCGCCCGCTGGCCGCGAAAACCCGCGCTGCTGCTGCTGGTTCTGGCTCCGCTGGCGGGTTTCCTGCTGGCGAGAGTTTCCCGCCGCGAGGATTCCCAGTTCAAACGGGTGTTGGCGGTGGCCAAGTGGATTGGACCGCTGTATCGGTTGTGGAAGAGTTTCTCCGCCAGCCGGAAGGAGGCCGAAGCCGGGGAGCAGAGGGCAGAGTTCTCAGTTCTGAATTCTTAGTTTTTAGTTGGCGGCGGGACGCCGCCACAACCCGCAGGCGAGACGCCTACGCCACATTCCGCATTTTGTGATTGACAAGCTTGTGCCTTTATGTTAAGGGTCTCACATTATGGGTTTGCAGGGGTTGTCTGTATCTGCCGGCCAAGCACTCCGGCAGCGCCAAGCAGAGCAGTGTTGGTTCGGCGAGCCGCCAGGGGGTCGGCAGGTTTTTATTTGCACCCGGCAGCAATTGAGGGTCAGGAAGGCGATGACAACGCCACCAGCAACATTGTTCCGGCCAAATGAGGGGCGGTGGCCGAGGGGAGGGGGCGGTGAGGGGGAGTGGCGGGCGGAAGACAAAGGAACAACTAAGGAACAACTAAGGATAAACAAAGGATGTATTGGCTCCGGCCCGGCTCCTGCTTGAGGACCTCTTTGTGGGCAGGGCGGGGGCCATAAATGCGGAGTGGGGAGTGCGGAATGCGGAATGGAGAATGCAGAGGCGGTAGCTGAGGGTTGTTTTTTCGGTGCGGAGGCGGCGGGCGGGGGCCGGCTCGGTACCGGTCTCTGGCGGGGGCGGGGTCTCCGACTGACAGGATGAAATTAAGCTGGCGGGGACTGTGGCCCCGCTTGGTTGCGGGGCGGCTCGCCGTGACGGGACCTGCGGCTTGGCGGGGATGGACTGTTCCTCGGGAGCGGTCCGCCTGCCGGTGGGCCTGGCGCAACCTCTGTGCCACGGTTGGGATGGCGAAGAGGGATTCCGGGGTGGTTGGGGCTGCCCCTTGGGCTGGGTGCTGGCAGTCGGACAGCAAGAAAAGGAGTGCTTGTCATGGGGCGGGCTGGGGGTTACAAACGGTCCGACAAGGCTTGATGAAGACTTGCGGCATGAGGTGAATTATTACGCGCACACAGCGGTGAGGTCGGAGGGGACGCCGGATCGGAATCCAGCGAAATGGCAGTTGCTGTCCACGCACTTGCGTGGACGCCGTTCATCGCCGACTGGAGTGGGGCCGCTGGTTGTACGCGCCCTGCCTGGGTTGGAAGGAATTCGTGCCGCATAACGTTGGCCCATTCCGGCTGGGAAAGTATGGCTGCGACGCCGAAAATGATCAGTCGAGAGCAAATCTCGCCCCACCAGCAGCGGCATTTTCCGGTGCAACCATTTGACCGATGTGGTAAGAGAGTCTCGTGCCCGGTGTGAAACAACCATTTCTCGCGCAGTTCCCCGATCCAAAGGCTCGGGACTGGGTGTATTACCGGTCACGCCAAGAAATTCGCACACAGCCTGCCCTGCTTGGCTACGCGCATCACGTCCTCCGGGCGTTCGACAAAGAAGTTTTGGGGATCACTGGCGTGCTCTGCGTTGATGGTCGGCCAACGATTTACTTCCGTCGTGACAATGAACCGTTGTCTTGGGCGAATGCCAACCGTCTGCATCGCATCTTCTGGAATCAAGGCATCGCCACCGTGCTCGTTCTTGCTGACCCAGAGCACCTCCGCATCTATTCGGCACAAGCTGAACCGGTTAGAGAAGGCGACGCCTCTCCACAGCCCGCCGCGCTTGTCGAGGACCAACTGGAGGACATCGCCGAGCTTCTGGAGCTTGAGAGCCTCCTGCACGACGTGGCATCGGGACGGTTCTACCACACTCATGCCGGCCGCTTTAACGAAAAGCAGGCGGTGGACGAGTTCCTGCTGCGAAATCTGGCCCACGCCCGCGACCGGCTGCGAACCGGTCCCTACAAGCTCAAAGAGGAAGCAGCGCACGCCTTGCTGGGTCGCCTCATTTTTCTCTGCTATCTGACCGACCGGAAGGTGATTGACTGGGCCGATTACGAGAGGGAAGTCGGAAAAGGTATCGCCAATGTGCACCAGTTGCTGGAGAAGTACGACTCTGAGGAAGGACTGCACCGCCTGTACCGTTTATTGGGCCGGCTGCAAGCGGTGTTTAACGGCAGCATGTTTGACCAAAACCTCAAGACCGAGTCCCGTCGCCTCAGACCCTCGCATTACGACGTGCTGCGTCAGTTCTTCTCTGTTGGCGAAGTCCGCACGGGTCAAGGCATGCTCCCGTTTTGGGCCTACGACTTCAGCGTGATTCCGGTCGAAACGATCAGTGCTATCTACGAAGATTTTCTCAGCACCGAAGACGCCGAGGGCAAGCGCAAGGAAGGCGCGTACTACACTCCACGCCATCTCGCAGAGATGGTCGTGGATATCGCCGTCGGAGATGACCCAGACTGGACGAAGCATCGGTATCTCGACCCGGCGTGCGGCTCCGGCATCTTCCTCGTGACGCTGTTCAACCGACTCGCGTCGCATTGGGTTTTCCAGAACGACAACGCCAGCTACCGCAAGCGAGCGGAGGCCCTGCTCAATATCCTTCACAACCAGCTTCGCGGTGTGGACATCGAGCGGACGGCCTGCCGAATCGCGTGCTTCAGTCTCTATCTTGCATTCCTTGACCAGTTCGAGCCCCGCGACATCCGTGAGTTCGCACGGTTGGCGCAGCGCGACAGGCCCAAGGTTCTGCCGAAGCTCTTGCGCTACCGGGACAACAGCAGTTGGCGAGAGAAGCACGCGCCGACCGTGATGCACGGTGATTTCCTCCAACTCGACTCAGGAATCGAGAAGTTCGACTGCGTCATCGGCAACCCGCCGTGGGCAGGCCGAGGAACACATCAAGTCGCTTGGAAGTTCATGCAGCAAGCGCCGCAGCAGCTACGAAGCGGCGCCTATGGTTGTCTGCTGCTGTCAGCCAAGGTCTTTTTTAACAAGACGGACGAGCTACAGGCGGAATGGTTCGGCAATGTGACTGTGCAACGAGTCGTTAATCTCTCCGATTTCCGTCACATCCTGTTCGAACACGCCAAGTGCCCGGCATTGATTGTCCGGTTTGCCAACGCCAAACCAACTGACGCCCACCGCTTCCGATACGACACGCCGAAGGTGACTGGCACAGATTGCCGTGACGGTGTCGTAACCATCTTCCCGCGCGACCGGAAACGTCTTCAGCAGAGCGCGCTGCTGGTCGCAGCCAGCAAACAACAAGTGCCAGGTTTCTGGAAACGGCATTTCTCCGGCACACCTCGCGACTTGAAGCTACTCGATTTACTCGACGACATATCCGAGTTGCGGGCCGTGGTAAAGCCTCTCGCTAAAGATAGGAAAGAGAGTTCGCGCTGGTGGACGGGAGAAGGGATCAAACCCAAAAAGGATGGCACGCACAAGCCGTGGTGGAACGAAACCCACAGCTATCTCAGCGCACGATTGCAAACAACGGCTTTGTTTGTTCTGGAGAAAGACTGCGAACCCGTGGGAACACGCTTTCATCCGTTTGTGGAGCGCAAACGAGATCCGCGGCTCTTCAAGGCTCCCTTAATTGTGGTGAGCTACGGTTTTGGCAAGATTGCATTTTCCGATTTTGCAGTCCTTTTCCAACACTCGCTGAGAGTGATTACACCAGCGACACAAAATCCAGAGGAGCGCGAAGAAGAATCAAATCTGCTGCTCTTTCTCACCATATATCTACGTTCGAATTTGGCGAAATATTACCTCTTCCACACGAGCGCGAACTGGGGGATTGAGCGAGACAAGATTCACTTGTTTGAATTACTTCACTTGCCATTCCCGCTGCCGGGCGACGACTGCGCTCATCCCCAAGCCGCAGGTATCGTGGCCAAGACTGCTGCTGCCACTAAGACATTGCGCGACGAGTTGGCCGCAGAACTCAACGAGCTTCACGATGAGCGACAAGAGCGCGGCCTGCCGCTTGAATCTGACGAGTTTCATGAAATGCTCGCTTCGTTCAACGAGAAACGGAGGGCCAAGGTGGACGCACTACAATCCCGTCTGGAGCGCGACGTTTATCGCTACTTCGACCTAACCGACGAAGAGATTGCTCTGGTTGAGGATGCCGTCCGGATTATTGAGCCCAGTTCGACACCGATTAACCGCGATGTTGTCCGCAAGGCGGCTGTCCCGACGATGAAGCCTGTCACTCGCGATGCGCTCGGCGCATACTCTACAATGCTGACGGGCACGCTAAATGAATGGGCCGAGGGCGGTTCGTTGCGGGTCGAGGCATCCGCCGTAATCTTTGAAGAGCGTCCGTACATTCTGTTCAGCGTGCGCCAGACGAGGATGCCGCGACCATTCCGTATTGAGAAAGTCACTCGCCGCACCAGTGCGTTGTTGGAGCGCATCTATGACGCCGCCCGCCAAACACAGGGCCGGTTTGAGCATCCGCGCGCTGTATCTTTCTTCGACGGCACGTCTATCCACCTGCTCAAGCCGGTCGCCCTCATGCACTGGACGCGCACCGCTGCCCTCAACGATGCGGACGAGATTTTCGCGGAGATCATCCGACAGCGCCGCGCCAAATCTGCATGAGCACCGGAGGCGCCGAGGGCTATTTCGAGTTCTTCCGGGAGGAATTGATTCCAGACGGCTTGCAGCTTGTTCTCGACGTTTGGCGCAAACTTCCCTCATCCACCAAAGCCGGCAAGGAAGACGAAATCACCGGCCGCTTGGCGGCGGCGATGAAGCGGGAAAAGAAGGCGCGCAGACTTGGCTTCTCCATTCACTTTCAGGCGATTCCGCTTGGCCCCTACGGTCCAGTCGCAGCCCGGATTGACTTCAAGTTCCTTGCCAGCTTCGACGAGGATGCCTATTTCGCCTTCGAGTGCAAACGACTGCGTATTCCGCAGCCGTCGGGGCTCGACCACAACACCGACTCTTACGTGGGCTGTGAGGGTATGGGACGCTTCATCATCGGCAAATATGCGTCCGGCCAACCTCATGGGGCAATGATTGGGTACGTGATGGACGGCGACATCGCGATGGCCAAATCGGCGGTCATCGCACTCGTCCACGCGCGAAAAACCGAACTAAAACTCACCAGCGGCCCTACTTGGGAGGACTCCCGGTTCCTGCCGAGCGAAACTGATGTCCATCAGACGAGGCATTGCCGCGAATTGAACACAGGAGCAGGTGCGGCATTCACGCTTCAGCACATGTTCCTGTCCGTCTGACCGCCGGCTCAGGCAGAACATCGAGCACGTGTCCACCGCGCTGACGCCTCTGCCCTTGCGTAAGGCGTCCACCACAGGCCGGGTTTCGTGTCGCCCTGCCCGTACGGGGGGCGATTCCAACATGCGCGCCGCCGGACGACCGGATGCCTTGCGGCCAGAAAACAGTTGTATTCCACCAAGCCGGGTTTAGCCTGCCGGGGCTGTCAATGAAAACGTTTGCCGAACTCAGTTTCCCCGGCCGCCTTATTGCGGTCGAGGGCCTCGATGGCTCGGGGAAATCCACCCAGATTTATTTGCTGAAGCGCTGGCTCGAATTGCAGGAGTTGAAGGTCTATTTCAGCGAGTGGAACTCCTCCGAGCTGGTCAAGTCCGCCACCAGCAAGGGCAAGAAACGCGAGCTGCTGACGCCGACCACGTTCAGCCTCATTCACGCGACGGATTTCGCCGACCGCTACGAACGGCACCTCGTGCCGCTGCTGCGGGCCGGCTACATCGTCCTGTGCGACCGCTACATCTTTACCGCCTTTGCGCGCGACGTGGTCCGCGGCTGCCCGCCCGAATGGGTGCGGGGCATCTACAACTTCGCCGCGCTGCCCGACCTCACCTTTTTCTTCAAGTCGGATTTGGAAGTGTCGCTCAAACGCATTCTGGATGGCCGGCCCCAATTGAAGTACTTCGAGGCGGGCATGGACCTGCGCCTGTCCGCCGACCCCTACGAAAGCTTTCGCATCTTTCAGGGGCGCATTCTGGAGCAGTACCTCGCGATGAGCACCGAGTTCAACTTTCTGGTGGTGGATGCCAATCAGCTTGTCGAGAAGCAGCAAGCCGTGGTGCGCGAACTGGTCACCCAACGGCTGGACCTGGCCAGCTTTCACCGCGCGGAGCGGCTGCCTGCCAAATCACCGGCTGAGCCGCACCGGAAGGCCAAAGAGGAGGAACCGGTCGAATGAAAGGCGTTGCCAACAACCACATTGTCGTCCCGCGCCGGAGCGAACGGCGCTTCTACGGGCACGGGATTCCGGGGGTTGACCTGGAACAACTGGCCGGCAAGCTCATCGTGGTCGAAGGCGCCGACGGGTCGGGGCGCTCTACGCAGATTGCGAGGCTGGTGGAATGGCTCGAGGGGAGCGGCCATGCGACGGTGCAGGTCGGCCTCAAACGGTCCACGCTCGTCAGCGAGGAACTGGAACAAGCGCAGGAGGGCAACATCCTGAGCCGCACCACGCTGAGCCTGTTTTACGCGACCGATTTCGCCGACCAACTGGAGAACATCATCCTGCCGGCGCTCAAGGCCGGGTTCGTCGTGCTGGCCGACCGCTACATCTACACCCTGATGGCGCGCGACATGGTCCGCGGCATGGACGAGACCTGGTTGAAAAACCTCTACGGCCTGGCGCTCGAACCGGATGCGGTCTTCTACCTCAACGTCCCGCCCGAGGAACTCGTGCAGCGGACCTTCGCCAAGAACGCGGCCCTGGATTATTGGGAAAGCGGCATGGACCAGGGGTTGTCCCGCGACCTGTTCGACAGCTTTATGAAATACCAGACGGCGATGCAGAAGACCTTCCGCCGCCTGCAAAGCTCTTACGGTTTCACCATCGTGGACGGGATGCGCCCGGCGGACGTTATCAACGCCGAATTGCGCAAGAAGATCAGCGCCGTGCTGGCGGGGAAATAGGAGAGAGTTATGGCCGAAAGCAGCAATAAGGCGGAACACTTCGTCGGCGTTGACCTGGGCGGCACCAAGATTCTGTCGGGCGTCTTCAAGAACTCGCTCGAATGCATCGGCTCCGCCAAGCTCAGCACCAAGTCCCAACGCGGCGTCGATGCCGTCATCGAACGCATCGCCCGCTGTGTCCAGGACGCGGTGGATGAAGCCGACCTCAACCTCAAACAGGTCGCCGGCGTCGGCATTGGCGCTCCGGGCGCGGTGGATTTCGCCGAGGGCAAGGTCATCTTCGCCCCCAACCTGGAGGGTTGGAAAGATGTGCCGCTCAAGAAGGACCTCGAAAAGCATCTCGGGGTGCCGGTCTTCGTGGAGAACGACTGCAATATCGCGGCGCTGGGCGTCCATGTCGCCGAACTCAAAGCCAAGCCGCGCATCCTCATCGGCATCTTCGTCGGCACCGGCATCGGCGGCGGGTTGATCGTCAACGGCGACCTCTACGGCGGATTCAACCATACGGCGGGCGAGATCGGGCACATGGTCCTGGATGTCAACGGCCCCAAATGCGGCTGCGGCAACAAAGGCTGCTTCGAGGCGCTCGCCAGCCGGACCGCCATCTTTCAGCAGATCAAGGCCGGCGTCAAAGACGGCCAGAAGACCCTCCTCACCGAAATGCTGGGCGACGACCTCAGCGACTTGCGCAGCGGCGACCTGCGCAAGGCCATGCGCCGCGGCGACAAGTTCGTCGAGAAAGTCATCGCCGGCGCCGCCGAATACATCGGCATCGGCATCGCCAACCTGGTCAACATCCTCAGCCCCGAAGTCGTGGTCGTTGGCGGCGGCGTCATCGAGGCGCTGGCCGACGAGATGATGAGCGTCATCGTCGAAACCGCGCAGGACTACGCCATGCCCGGCACCATGAAGGGCGTCGAGATCATAGCCTCCAAACTCGGCGACAACGCCGGCATCACCGGTGCGGCCGTCCTGGCCCGGCGCGAGACCAAGTAAACAAGCAGTGTCCGGGGGCGCCGGGGGTTGGATCAGTCGATGGAAAGGAACGTGCCCGCGATGTGCCGTGTGCCGTTCCCGGAGTTAAAGTAATAAACGACCAGCGCGCGATGCTTCGAGAGCATCGTCGCCCAGGGGTAACCCAAGTCGCCGTTGCCGCCGTCATTGCGCAAGGCGATTTCCGGCGCCGACATCAGATTGGCGCATTCGGCATCCAGCACGCGGGCGCGAACCCCGAACGGCGGATGGCGGTAGCCATAGACCAACAGCACGCGCTGATCCGGCAACCGCAGCGCGTAGTGGGGGTGCCCCTGGAACCCGGCATCTTCCCAGCGCTGAAAGCTCTTGCCGTGGTCCGTCGAGCGCGCCACGGCGGTGTGATCGTCAAAGTCTTCCGTGCGCATGAACGCCACTAGGGTGCCTTTGGGCGTTTCGTAAAGTGAGGTCTCGTTGAATGTCACCTTCTGGTCCACGGCGACAGGACAGGAGTAGGTCCAGGTGTCGCCCTGGTCTGACGAAATGAGCAGGTGCGTTGCCGGCTTCCCAGGCAACGTCGAGGTCTTGGACGCAACCACCCAGTAGAGCTTCCCATCCTTGCCCTGGGACATGGCGCCACGGTTGCAGGCCGGCACGGGCTGGCCGAACGGGCCGAACACAGTCTCCCCTGGGGTCGGCGGCGGGATAATCGGCCCTTGCCAAGTGTGGCCGCCGTCTTTGGAGCGGAGCAAATAGCCCCCCAGGGAGACGAAACTTCCGACACGAAACGCGTCCTTGAGCTTGGCCGCTGCCTCCGCGCGGAGCAGTGCCCAGCCGTAGCTGGAACAAAGGATCGAACCGTCGCGCAAGGGCGCCAGGCAGGGGTCTTGTGAACCGCCAAAGGGATTGGCGTAGATCAGCTCCGGCGTTCGGCTCCAGGTCTTGCCCTCGTCGCGCGACCGCACGAGCACCAGGTAACTGTTCGGATCGGTGTGGGTGATGCCGTCCTCCCCGAACAGGCGGCGTTCCGGCGCGCGGCGAAACGCCACCAGCAGCTCCCCATCCGACCGCCGCACAATCGAGGGAAAGGCGCTGTAAAACTTGTCGTCCTTGTAAATAATGATGTCCTCGACCTTGCGCACTCCGGCGGAACCCGTTTGGGCGGCTTGTCCCCCGTGCATGGGGCCGACCACGCCCGTTATGAGCAGAATCGGCAGAACGAAGGCAAAAGAGTTGCAACGCATGGCTCTTGCATGGCGGCTCGATCTGCCACAGGCAAGAGAAATCCGTTCTCGTGTCAGTTGATGGTATTGGCCTGGTGGAGGGATTCGTTACGGCGGGGGCCTGGCGCGCAAACTGCGAGTGCCGTATCCGGGAGCGATTTAGCATCTGATTGGGCCGGAGGTCCGGGGCAGGAATTCACTCCATCGCCGCCGCCGGCATCAATCGGCGCACTTTTCTCCAGCAACGCAGAATAGCTAATACAACAAAGCAGCCAGACAACTGACGTTCATAACCCCCTTGACACATCAAGGCCGTTCTGGCCTAATGGGTGGCGAAGTCGAGTGTCGTCGCGTCACTCCTCTAAGCAAGTAAGAGAGAGAACTTGGAAAGTCGCCGATGAAAGCCAAAGACCAACAGAGCAAGGGGTGCCGTTCGCCGGAAAAAAGAACGGCAAAGCGGGCCGCCAAAAGTCCGGGCGAAGATTGGCCATCGTCGCGTTCCCGAGCCGCTGCCGGCAAACCGCTGCCGAAGGCTCCGTCGGCGGTCACCCCCCCCTCCTGCTCCCCGGAAAAAACAGGTTTGGCGCAGTCGGGCAAAGAGGCGTTTTCCATCGTTGGGATCGGCGCGTCGGCGGGCGGGTTGGAAGCCTTCATGGAACTGCTCAAGCATCTGCCGGCCGATTCGGGCCTGGGCTTCGTGCTGGTCCAACATCTCAATCCGACGCACCAAAGCGCGCTGACCCAGCTTCTGGGCCGAGTCACCGCGATGCCGGTGAGTGAGGTTGCCAACGGCCAGGCGGTCCTGCCCAATCACGTTTATGTCATCCCGCCCAACGCGGGCCTGGTGATCCAGCAGGGGGTCTTGATGATCCAACCTCGGCAGCAGACCGGCGGGGCGCAACGCTCGATCGATAATTTCTTCCAGTCCCTGGCCGAGGACCAGCATGAGCGGGCCATCGGGGTGGTGTTGTCCGGCACGGCCACGGATGGAACCCTGGGATTGGAGGCCATCAAAGAGGAAGGCGGGATAACTTTTGCCCAGGATGGCAAGTCGGCCAAATATGATTCCATGCCGAGGAGCGCCGCCGCGGCCGGGTGCGTGGATTTTGTGCTCTCGCCGGAGAATATTGCGCGGGAACTGGTGCGGTTGGCACGGCATCCCTATCTGGCGTCGGTCGGGACCAGTCCGGTGGTGACGGACCCCAATTCTTTAATGAGAATCCTGCTGCTGTTACGCAACGGTTTTGGGGTGGATTTCTCGCTTTACAAACCCAGCACCATCCAGCGGCGTCTCGCCCGGCGCGTGGTGCTCAATAAGCTCAACACGCTGGAGGCTTACGCTGGTTTTCTCCAGGGCAACGCCGCCGAACGCGGCGCGTTGTATGCGGACATGCTGATCAGCGTCACCAGTTTTTTCCGCAACCCGGAAGCATTCGAAGCGCTGAAACGAATCGCTTTCCCGAAGCTCCTTGCGCCTGGGCGCGAGGAGCCGGTGCGCATTTGGGTGCCGGGCTGCTCGACGGGCCAGGAAGCGTATTCCCTGGCGATGTTGTTTGAGGAGCATGGCGGCCAGGCTCCGGGCCGCGCCCCGCGCCTGCATATCTTCGCCACCGACCTCAACGAGGCGCTGCTGGAGAGCGCCCGCCGCGGGCTTTACCTCAAGAGCCTGGTGCAGGAGGTCTCGCCGGAGCGGTTGCGGCGTTTCTTTGTGGAAGAGGATGGCGGCTACCGGGTGAGCAAGCGCATCCGGGAGTTGTGCGTGTTCGCGCGGCAGGATATTTTGAGCGACCCGCCGTTCTCGCGCATGGACCTGATCAGTTGCCGGAACCTGCTGATTTACCTCGAGGCGGGGGCGCAGAAAAGGATTCTGCCGGCCTTCCATTACGCGCTCAAGCACGAGGGATACCTGTTCCTCGGCGCGTCGGAGTCGGTTGGCGCGTTTTCCGGGCTGTTCGAGTGTGCCGACAAACAACAGAAGGTCTTTTCCAAAAAGCCGGGGCCGACGCCGGCGTTCAGTAGGCCCGATTCCCGCAGCCCTCGGGCAGCAAACCCACAACTCCCCTCCGCCAGAAGCGGCGGCGCGCCGGAGGGAATCCGGGCGGAACCCAGCGCGCAACGCGAGGCCGACCGCGTAACGCTCAAGCAATTCGCCCCGCCGGGGGTGCTGGTCAACGCGGAGTTGCAAGTCCTGGAATTCCGGGGTTCAACCGGCGCGTATCTCGAACCGTCGGCCGGCAAGGCGAGCTTCGACCTGCTCAGGATGGCGCGCGAGGGATTGGCGCTGCCGTTGCGCGCCGCCCTCAACCGGGCGAAGAAGGAAGATCGGACCGTGCGCCAGGAGAGCGTGCGGGTTCGTCAGAATGGAGGGACGCGGACGGTGGACCTTCAAATTATCCCGCTCAAGAACCTCAAGGAGCGCTGCTATTTGGTTTTGTTCACAGAGGCCAAAAGACGGAGCGCAGGGGTCCAACCCGTCTCACCGATTTCCAATCGGCGGCGCGCCCGGAGCAAGGGAGCGGCGGCGGGTTCAAAACCCGCGAGCGAGCGGAGCGACAATCCGCGCTACGAATCCCGCCGCATCGCCGAACTGGAGCGCGAGTTGGTGGAGACGCGCGACGAACGCCAATCCCTCCAGGAGGAGCACGGAGCCACGGACGAGGAATTTCAGGCGGCCAACGAGGAACTGCAGTCCGCCAACGAGGAGTTGCAAAGCATCAACGAGGAGCTGGAAACTTCCAAGGAGGAACTCGAGTCCACCAACGAAGAACTGATTACCGTCAACGAGGAGATGGCTAATCGCAACGCGGAGTTGAACCGCCTCAACAGCGATCTCAACAACTTCCAGATCAGCGTTGACCTGGCGGTGCTGTTGCTCGGGAGGGATTTGACCATCCGCCGTTTCTCGCCGCTGGCGGAAAAAGTCTTTAACCTGCTGGCCAGTGACGTGGGCCGGCCAATTAGCGCCCTCAAACACAACCTCGACTTTCCCGGCCTGGGACAATTCGTGGCCCAAGTCATCGACACCGCGCAGGTCGAGGAGCACGAGGTGCGGGACAAAGAGGGCCGCTGGTATCTGCTGCGGGCACGTCCCTATCTGGCGCTGGATAACAAGATTGATGGGGCGACGCTGGTGCTGGTGGATATTAATGCGCTGAAACTGAGCGAACAAGCCGCCGAAGCGGCGCGCGCCGGTTTGGAGCAGCTTGCGGAAGACAAAGACGAGTTAATGGGGATTCTCACGCACGATCTGAAAAACCTGCTGAGCGGCCTTCACATGAGCGCCGAGCGACTGCGTGATTCGAGCGGTTCGCTGACGGATCCCAAGCTGCGGGTGATGGTGGAGAACATCTCGTATTCGAGCAGCCAGATGCTCGCTTTTGTGAAAGAGTTTCTGGCGAACGCTTCGTTTGGCCATGGGCTGACTATCAAGACCGAACCCGTCAGCCTCTGGGAGGCCGCCGCCGGTGCCGTTGGCCAATATCAGGAGGCGGCCCGGCGGAAGGGGCTCGTTTTGCACGAGGTGCTGCCCGCAGAAAACGCGGCGGTGCAGGCGGACCCCGCCGCGCTCAGCCAAGTCCTCGGCAATCTCTTGTCCAACGCGGTAAAATTCTCGCCGCCCGGGAAAGAGATTTCGATTGGGGTGCGGTCGGAAGACAATTATGTGGAGTGTTACGTTCAGGATCAAGGTCCCGGTTTCAAAGAAGAGGACAAGATGCGGATGTTCGAGCGTTACGGCAGGCTCTCGGCGCAGCCGACGGGAGCGGAGCCTTCCGCTGGGCTGGGCTTGAGCATCGTCAAGAAGCTTGTGGAGGCGATGGGTGGCGCGGTGACCTGTGAGAGCACGGCGGGGAACGGGGCCAGGTTTACGGTCCGCTTGCCCAAAGCGCTCCAGCAGCCCTTTACGACCGGTTCAGGGCGCTGAGCACGGCCCGCACGGAGGCGAGTTCGATGTTGGTGTCCACGCCGGCGCCCCAGAGCGCGCGGCCGTCGCTGTGCTTGATCTGAATGTAGGCAATAGCCGCCGCTTCCTCTCCGGCGCTCAAGGCGTGCTCGCTGTAATGGGCGATCTCGAAGCGCGGCACGCCCGCGGTGGTGAAGCCGTGGACGAGCGCCGCCAGCGGGCCGTTGCCTTCACCGCGAATCTCGACCGGCTGGCCGTCGCGTAGCAACCGGGCGCGACAGCGGACCCTGCCATCGCGGCTTTCGGTCTCAAATCCCTGAAGCTGCCAGGGGGCCGCGCGCTCGATGTATTCGCGCCAGAACATGCCCTTCAGTTCGGCGGCGCTGACTTCGCGGCCAAGGCGGTCCACCTCTTCGTTGGCGATCGGGCCGAACTCGCGTTGCATTTCCTTGGGCAGTTCGATGCCGTATTCGTTCTCCAGCAGGTAGGCGACGCCGCCCTTGCCGGATTGGCTGTTGACGCGGATGACTTCGCGGTATTGGCGGCCGATGTCGGTCGGATCAATGGTCAGATAGGGCACGTCCCAATGTTGCTGCCGGCCAGTGCCCCATTCGGCCAGGCCCTTCTTGATCGCATCCTGATGCGAGCCGCTGAAGGCGGTGAAGACCAGTTCGCCGGCATAGGGGTGGCGCGGCGGCACCGTCATCCCGGTGCACCGCTCATAGACCTCGCAAATGGCGTTCAGATCGGTGAAGTCAAGCTTCGGGTCAATGCCGTGCATGTAGAGGTTCAGGGCGACGGTCACGATGTCGAGATTGCCGGTGCGTTCGCCGTTGCCGAAGAGGGTGCCCTCGACGCGGTCGGCGCCGGCGAGCAGGCCCAATTCCGTGGCCGCCACGCCCGTGCAGCGGTCGTTATGGGTGTGCAGGCTGATGAGGAGCGAGTCGCGGTGCTTGATGTGGCGGCAAATCCACTCGATCTGGTCGGCATAGACGTTCGGCGTGGCCACCTCGACGGTGTCGGGCAGGTTCAAGATCATCTTGCGCTGCGGCGTGGGCTTCCAGACGGCCATGACGGCTTCGGCGGCCTCCCGGGCAAACTCGACTTCGGTGGCGCTGAAGCTTTCGGGCGAATACTGGAGCCGGACTTCGGCGCCCTGGAGCCGGGGCAGGCGCTCCTGAATCCACTGGGCGCCGCGCACGGCCACGCGGAGGATTTCCTCCTTGGACATGCCGAACACCACCCGGCGCTGCGCGGGGGAGGTCGAGTTGTAGAGGTGGATGATGGCCTTTTTCGCGCCGACCAGCGACTCGAAGGTGCGCTCGATCAAATCCTCGCGCGCCTGCACGAGCACTTGGAGCCACACGTCGTCCGGGGCGCGGTGTTCCTCGATCAGCCGGCGGTTGAAAGTGAACTCGGTGTTCGAGGCTGAGGGGAACCCGACCTCGATTTCCTTGAAGCCGCACTTCACGAGCATCTGGAAGAGTTCGAGCTTCTGGCCGACGTTCATCGGGATGGCCAGCGCCTGGTTGCCATCGCGCAGATCCACGCTGCACCAGGCGGGCGCCTGGGTCAGGACACGGTTCGGCCACTGGCGGTCGGGCAAATGGACCGGTGGGAACGGACGATATTTAGCAGACGGATTCTTGAGCATGGTCGTTTCGCTTTCTTGTTAACACCGCCGGACGGTCGGGGAAACAAAAACCCCACCGCCGGTTGCGGCAGTGGGGTTCAGAAGACTCTGGTGAAAGGCTACAACCCGACTGCCGCGCGGCACAGCAGCAGCGCGCTCGATAGCAGCAGGTTCAGATTGCCATTCACAGCCGGAACGTAGCACCCCTGCCGGGAGGGGTCAAATTGTTTTTGCCGCGAGTTACTGTGGCATCAGGGCGGATTCGTATTGGGTGGTTTCAACCGCTCTTTCCAGGTTCGGCCCCCCTCCTCAAGGACTGCCCGCGCCCGCAGCCCGGCAAGGCTTGCCGGCCCGATACAACTCGAGCCGTTCGGAGTTCTTCGCCGCCACGTCCTTCAGTCCGGCTGCCGCCGCGAGGTCGCGCGCCTTTTCAGCCGTCTTGACCGCGTCACCGAATCGTCCCGCTTCGGCGTAAGCGGCGGCGAGCGTCACCAGCGACACTGGTTCGCGATACTGGCTAAGTTTGCACGCGCGCTCGGCCAGGCGCACCGCTTCAGCGCCATTGCGAAGCGCCTCGCTGGGGTGAGTCGCCAGAATCCACGCCAGGTTTTCAAGGGCCTCGACCATATCCGGCTTAAGCGCCAGCGCCAGGCGCAAGTGAGTCGTCGCATTCGTCGAGTCGCCCGTCTCGGCCGCCGCAATCGCCAGCGAATGATGCAGCGTCGGGTTGAAAGGATCCACCCGCAGGCCCTGCTCACACGCCTCAATAACTAATGTGTGCTGGCCCATCGCCGCCAGACAGGCCGCGAGTTGTTCGTAGGCGGTGGGGTGGTCGGGCTCTTGAGTGACCGCCTTCAACAGGTGCTGGACGGCCTCGGCATAGCGGCGATCGCGTCCCAGCATCAGCGCGGTCTCAATGTGGGCTTCCGCTTCGTCGGGGTGCTGTTGGAGGACCAGGGCGGCTTGTTGACGGGCTTCCTCGAGGCGGCCCAGACGGTGCCAGGCCTCCGCCAGACCCACGCGAGCGGGAAGGCTATTCGTGTCCAACTGGAGCGCTCGGGAAAAGTTCTCCGCCGCTTCTCCATATCGCCCGTCATCGGCCAGAGCAAGGCCCCGCACGGTGTGGGTAAAGGGGTTCCCGGGTCGAATCCAGAAGGCCGCATACACCGTAATAGCCCAGGCCAAAAACCCGACCCGGAGCAGGGGCCGGAAGACTCCGCTCTTCTGCACCATGAAATCCCAGCCGGCCGCCGCCAGCGCGCACAGGGGAAACAAGGCCGGCAAGGCATAAAACGCCTTCACCTGCGCATAAGAAGCCACCCGTAAGGTCATCAACCCAATGCCGGCAGCAAAGGCGACCACCAGCCCGAGGATCAGAAACCATTCCGCCACGGGCTGGCGGAAGAAGCGGACCAAGGCCACTATTGCGCCGGCGACCAACAGCGCCGTGCCGAGGATGGACAGCAAATAGCCGGCATTCATCAGGTCATAATTCCACTGCGGCCGAAAGTCCATCCGAGCCGAGCCGCTGCACAAACCATCCCCCCACAAGGTGGCATACACGCCGTCGGCAAATCCCGTGAGGCTGCTGAAGAGGGGACAGATCAAGACTTCGCCAAACCGCCCATACCACGCGCCGGTGTGGCAGCCCGGGTCCTGCCACCACGCAAACGGAAGCCGCGGATCCCAGTTGCCGATCAAGGGGTTCCCGAACCGGTGCCACACCCTCGCGTAGTGCCAGCCACACACGACGGCGCACACCCCGAGGACCACCCCGATCCGCCCCGCCCGCTGCCTCCGGTCTCCTGTCTCCTCTCCGCCCTCGGCTGTTCCCGGACTTTGGACTTTAGACTTTAGACTCCGGACTGTGTTCCACGCCAGGGCCCCCACAATCACCGGCAGGACGAGGACAGCCGAGAATTTGGTGAGCAAGGCCAGCCCCAAACAAGCCCCTGCGGCGACCGTCAGGCGCACCGAAGAGGTTCCCGCGCGCAGGAGCCGCAAGGAGAAGTACAGCGCCGCGGTGACGAACAGGGCGGCCAGGTTTTCGTTGGTGATATGGTGGGAGAGGCAGAGGTTCGCCGGCAGGAACCCGGCGAGGAGCAGTCCGACGATCTGCCGCCCGGGCTGGTTCGGAAACAGCAGGCGCAGGCACAGAAAGACCAGCACCACATGCGCTATGCCGGTCAGCGCCGAAACGGCCCGGAGCGCCAGCACCGCCGAATCGGCGGAGGCCGACCACCCGAACGGGCCGATGATGAAGGCCGAGAGAACGTAATACAGTGGCGGCTGATACATCTGCCAGCCATCGTCGGCCAGCGGCAACGCCTTCTTCCGCAGGATGTAGTTGATATAGTCCAGGTGGCCGCCCCAATCGAAGCCGAACGGCGCGGCTATTTGCGGCAGGTTGTTGCAGAACAGTGCGATCCACGAAATGATGATCACCACCAGCACCGCCAGGGGCGCGACGGCGACGCGGTGATCCCCTGCCGCCCTGGCGGCGCCGTCCGGGCTGGCGGCGCTTGTCAGCCGCAGGAATCGGTTGCTCCCGCCGATGGCGATGGCGGAAACGAGCAGGATCAGCAGCAGCGTCGGCCAGGTCTTGCGCAACGAGTTGATCACAAGTTCGCGCCCGAAGAGCGGATTGCCTGGCCGGACGGCGGACGGCTCGGCCGCCAGCACGGCCTTCTGCCAGGCCGCTCCCACCAGCGAGACCTGCCATTCCGGGTCGCTGCCGAGAGCCTGCTTGTCCCATTTGAGCGAGAGCCAGAGCGCCGGTGGGCCCAGTGAGTTGGAGACGGTCACCGAGATTTCATTTTCGCCGGCCTTAAGGAATCCCGCCACCTCAGTCGTGTGGCGCCTCTTCCAGTCCTGCTCGCGAAGGAGAATACTGTCCACCAGGCGCCCGTTAATACGCACCATCCCCTGCTTGAAAACGCGCGCCGAGAGCTTGGCTGTGGCGGGCGCGGCCGTCAGTATGAATGAGCGGCGGAAAACCGACCAAAACGGCAGGGCGTCGTGCGGCCTGGCGTCCGGCGGTTTCGGATAGACGATCCACTCGGCCGAGCCCGCCTCCGGGAGAAAGGGAATGCTGCTGTCGCACCGGCACAGGCACCAGAGCCAGCCGCTGCCGGCCAGCGTGACTGCACCCAGGAGCACGCAGGTTAATACCGTGCGGCGCGTATTCTTTATCGGGTCCATCCGATGCTTCAGGTCTTGGCCGAGCGGGGTGAGGCGCGTCGCCTGCAATCCGCGCAGAGGAACTGCTTCCCGTCAAAATACGTCATGAAGGGCATGAACAGATCCTTGCACCGATCACAGATTTCATAAATCTCCTCCGGCGGCACGGGGTCCGCTGCCAGGGCGATGCCGTGGGTCTTTTGAATCATTTCGAGTTGTTCGGGGACGCGGTCAGCCCGGTAATTGAAGATCATCGCCACGGAGCGGTCTTCCGTGAGAAACAAGCCGTTGGCGTCCTGAGCCAGATACTTGCCGCGCGCGTTGCGGATGAACACTTTAATGTCCGGCGGCTCGCTCGGTTTGTCGCTCTTTCGTGGCATCAGTCAGTTCAGTGCAAATGGGCGTTTTCCTTGCTCGTCGGATCAACGCTGCGGTGATTCTGCCGATTCCAGCGCTGGAATTCAAGGCACTCCCCCTGTTTTCCGCCTCCTGTGCTGAACCCGCCGACCACTGTTGCCCGCCACACAAAACTCCCATTTTGAAACTTGCACCCCGGAGTTGTAATCGAGCCTTGCACGGCGCCCGGGAAGCGGTAACATCACCTACATAGTGCCGAAACAGACTTTGATATTATTCGGTCAGTCGATCTTGCCCCCGGCCCTTGCCGCTGGGGTTGTTCTGGTGACCCTTATGGCTGGGCAGTACTGGCTGGAGCGCAGGAGACGACGTGCCTTCTGCCGCTCCCTGGAAAGCCCCCGCTCGCAACCGCTGGCGGAACAGTTGGCCGGCACACCGGCCGCGGCGGCTTCCGGCGGGAACCGCGTCCCCGCTTTGGGCGGAACCGGGACGCCCCATCAGGAACCTGAGCCATTTCCAACCTTCGGGAGGTATTTCGTGGATCATCTCGGGCACTATGGTCTCGCCGTCCTTTTTGTGTGCCTAGCTCTGTTGGTTCGCTGGTGGCTGGAGCCTGCTTTGCGGGGCCGGGTGCCTTACGGTTTCTTTCTGCTGGCGGTCGTCGCAACGGCGTTGGTGGCCGACCTCTGGGAAACTTTGCTGGCGTTGGTTGTGGGCTTTTTAACGGCCGATTACTTCTTCGTTCCGCCACCCGGGTTCAGGATCAGCGGCGCGGATGGCTGGTTGGGGGCCCTGATATACTGGGTTACCGGCTTGGGCATCATGTGGTTCATGAAGTCCGAGCACACCGCCTGGTTGCGAACCTTGGACCGGGACATCGCCTATGTTGATCGGCTCAAGGAACTGGACCGGGAGCGGGCCTCGCACAAACTGACCCAGACCGACCGCGAGATACTGGCCGGCATCGTGGACAGCGCCCAGGACGCCATCCTCAGCGTGACCTCGCAGGGCCGGATTACGACCTGGAACGCCGCGGCGGAAAGGCGCTTCGGGTTTTCCGCCCGCGAAGCCATCGGCCAGCCGCTGGCTCTCATCGTTCCGCCTGAGCGCCGCGCCGAACAGGAGCGTCTCCTCGAGCAAATCAATCGCGGTCAACCGACGGAGCAATGGCACACCGTGCTCAGTTGCAAAGGCGGCTCCAGCGTCGAAATGTCCCTCGTGCTCTCGCCCCTTAAGGGGCGCTCCGGAGCATTCATCGGCGCGTCCATGATCGCGCGCGACCGGTCGTCGAAACCGTGAGCGGGCGAAGTCCGAAGTCCCGGGTTGCTTTGCGTCCGCTGGCTCTTCGGCATATTGGGCGCGGGAGTCGCTTCCGCCGCCAAGGCCGGTGAGGGTGGTCTCGACGCGCTTCTGGCGACGAAACCATTGCCAACCCTGCATCGGCTGCGCTACCCTGTGAATCATGAAATGGTTTGCCGTCATCGTTGCGCTCCTCCTGGCCTTGTCGGGCGCGCGGGCAGAGGGGCCGGATGACCAGTATGTCCGCATTTACAATCTGATCCAGGAGGCCGACAAGCTGAACAGTGGCGGCCAGCCCCGCGAGGCTTTGCCGAAGTATCTGGAGGCCCAGACTGCTTTGCAGCGGTTCCAAAAGGGGTTTCCGGATTGGAACGTCAAAGTGATCAGTTTCCGGCTCAACTATGTCGCCGCAAAAATCGCCGCCGTGTCCGCCCGGATTCCAGCCCCGGTCGCGCCGGCCCCAGGCAGCACCGTCGTAAAGCCGGCAGCCCCTCCGAGCGCGGGCCCCCAGCCAGTCCCACCCGCGCCCCCGAGCGATTGGGAGAATCAACTTGCCGCCTTGAAGGATCAAGTGGCCCGGTTGCAGGCGGACAAGGCCATCCTTGAAGCCAAGCTCAAGGAGGCGCTGGCGGTCCAGCCCGCCGCCCTGGACCCGCGCGAGCTGGCCCGGGCGGAGGAAAAAATCCGAGGGCTGCTTAAAGAGAATGACCTGCTCAAAGTCAGCCTGGCTCAGGAGCAGGCCAAACTGTTGCCGGCCCCCGACACGAAGGTTCTGGAGGAAACGCGACAGGCCCTCGCGGAGGCCAATCGCAAGCTGGCGGAGCAAACCAAAACTGCGAATGGGCTGGCGCTCGAAAAGACGGCCCTCCAAAACAAGCTGGATAACCTGACCCCCAGTCCCGCCAACGCTGCCGCGCTCGAAACGACCAGGAAGGCGCTCGAGGAGGCCAAACGCAAACTGGCCGAACAATCCAAACTCGCTTCCGAACTGGCACTGGAGAAAGAGGCCCTCCAGGGCCGCTTGAAGACCTTGAACGCGGAGGCCGAAGCCGCCGCCGCGCTGCGCGCCGAAAACCAACTCCTGCAAAAGCAGCTTGCCGATTTGAAGGCCGCTCCGCCGCCGACAGCCAAAGCGGAAGAGGCCAACCGTCAGTTGGCCCAGGCCCAGGCGCAAATTGCCGCCTTGCAATCCGACAAGGAAATGCTCCGGCTCGAGAAGCTCACTCTGGAGAACCGGGTCAAGCAGTTGTCCGCCTCGCCGGTGACCCCGGCCGCCCTCCCGGCGCCGACCCAGACCACCGACGCCAGCCGGATCAAGCAACTGGAGCGGGAGCGGGACGATCTGCAGAAGCAACTCGCCGCCGCCAACAAGGAGCTCTACAGCCGCAAGGGCAACGCGGCGGCCGCCCGCCTGGCGGACATCGAGAATCAATTGGTCACGCTGCGGGCCCGGTTAGAAGTGTTCGAGGCGCGGCAAGTGCCTTATACGGCGGAGGAATTGGCCCTCTTCAAGCAGCCGGAAACCCAACTCGCCCAGGCTGATCGCAAAGGTAGTTGGAAATCGGTCCGGGAGCTGCCCCCCGATACCGTGGCGCTCCTGGCCGAGGCGCAACGCCACTACGCCAACAAACAATTCGACCAAGCTGAGCAAAATTACCTGCAGGTGCTGCAGCGGGACAACAAGAATGTTCCCACCCTCGCCAACCTCGCCGCGATTGAACTCGATCTCGACCATTTCGAGGCCGCCGAGATCAACATCAAGCAAGCCGTGGCTCTCGCTCCCGAGGACCCTTACAGCCTCTTCGTCCTGGGCCGCTTGCGTTTCCGCCAGAGGAAATACGATGAGGCGATTGACGCGTTCAGCCGCGCGGCGAACCTCGATCCGCTGGATGCCCAAATCCAGAACTTTCTCGGTCTGGCGCTCAGCGAGAAGGGCCTGCGCGGCCCGGCCGAGACCGCCCTGCGCAAGGCCATTCAACTCGATCCCGGCTACGCCAACGCGCACAATAATCTGGCCGTGGTTTACATCACCCAGCAGCCGCCGCTGGTGGAGTTGGCCCGCTGGCATTACCAAAAAGCCCGCGCCGCCGGCCACCCCCGCAACCCGGAGCTGGAAAAAATGCTCGACGCCCAGAAGGCCGCCGCCAGCGGCCAATGACCGCGGCTTGCACTACGACCTCCAAACTGCAGCCGGCAGATTTTGGACTTTGGACTTTGGACTTTGGGCTTTAGACTATCAGTCAGATGTTGCGCCAGGCCTTGCAAGAGATAACCGTTTCCACCCGCGGCCGTGGCCTCTACGAATTTACCGGCCAAGTGGCCAAGTGGGTCTCGCAGAACGACTTTACCCGCGGTTTGGTGACCCTCCACCTCCGCCACACTTCTGCCTCGCTGCTCATTCAGGAGAATGCCGACCCGGACGTGCGGCGTGACTTGGAGCATTTTTTCGCCCGCCTTGTGCCGGACGGTGACCCGCTCTTCGCGCACACGGTCGAGGGCGACGACGACATGCCCGCGCACGTGCGCACCGCCCTTACAGCCGTCAACCTTTCCATTCCCGTCAGTCAGGGCCGGCTGGCGCTGGGCGCCTGGCAGGGCATTTACCTTTGGGAACACCGCCGCTCGCCCCACTCCCGCGCCATTACTCTGCACTTCGTGGGGGAATAAGCCGAACCCGCAATTCCCCGCCAACGCGCCCAACACCGGGCTACGGGCGCGTGACTAGCCCGGTGGTGTGGGGGCCGGGGTGTTGGCGTGGGCAAAGGCGAAAGCTGTCTTTCAGTACGGCGGCTGTCTTGATTAGCTCAACCCGCGTAACTATGTGCTTTCCAATGCCGCTCAATCCCGGCATTTTCCACTACGTTTTGAACTATGACTTCCTTTAAGCGTCGGATTTGCTGGAGTGTGGTTTGGGCTGCCGGCCTGAGCTTCACGGTGAGCGGCCTCGCCGCCACCACCAACACCAACCGCTTCGGCTTCACCGGCCCGGAGATATTCCCGATCGACAGCCAGATCAGCCAACTGCACGTCGCGGACCTTGACGGCGACGGCTTGAACGACCTCATCGTGGTGAATAACGCCCGGTCCCGCATCAACCTGCTCTACAACCAGACCGGCAAGACCAACCTGACCGCAAAGCCCAAACCCACGGGCAAACACGACTTGAACGAGCTGCCACCGGATGCCCGTTTCCGCATCGAATCCATCACCTCCGAAAAACGCATCTCCGCCCTGGTCGTCGCCGACTTGAACAGCGACGGCCGCCCGGACCTCGCCTACTACGGCGACCCCCGGGAATTGATCGTGCTTTACAACCAGGGCACCAATGGTTGGAGCGCCCCCAAACGCTGGCCCATCGACGACGGCCAGCTCTTGCCCGGCGGGCTTTGCACCGGTGATCTCAATGGCTCTGGCCGCACTGGCCTGGTGTTGCTGGGAGAAAACTGCGTCTATTTCCTCCCCCAAAAGGAGGACCACTCCCTCGGTGAGCCGCAGAAGATTCCCTTCTCAGGCTCGGTCAAGTCCTTCCAGGTGGTCGATATTGACGGCAACGGGCGCAGCGATCTGCTGTTGGTGAATTGGGACGACCGCAATCCGTTCCGATTCCGGTTGCAGAAGCAGGATGGGTCACTGGGCCCGGAGATTTATTTCTCCACCGCACCCATTCGCTCCTACTTGGCCGACAGCCTCGAGGAGAACAAAAAGACCCAGGTCATCAGCATCGCCGAGAATTCCGGTCGGGCGCAGGTTTCCGAGTTTACCCGCAAACCGGCCGAGCCGCTCTCTGGTTCTTTTCGCCAGGGCCAGTTCCAGGTCTGGCCCCTCACCAGGACCGACAAGGCCCGCCGCGGCCTCTTGTGGGCCGATCTCAATGGCGACGGCCTGCCCGACTTGCTCGTCGCCGAGCCGGATAGCGGCCAGATTTCCATCTATTTCCAGGAGAAGGATGGCTCGCTGGCCGCCCCGAAGACCTTCCCCACCCTGGCGGGCATCAGCGATCTGGCCGTCGCCGACTGGAACGGTGACGGCAAACCGGACATCTTCATGCTCAGCACCGATGAACAGCAGGTCGGCGTCACCCGCCTCGATGAGAAACAGCGGCTGCCGTTCCCCACTCTGCTCCCGCTCGACGGCAAGCCGCTCGCGCTCGCGGTTGGCAAACTCCGGCCCGGGGCCAAGCCCGTGCTCGCCATGATCGTCGAGCGGGAAGGCAAGGGCGACCCGGAGCCCCGCCGTTTTCTGGTGACCCGCACCGCCGACGGCCAGACCAAATCCCAGAAGCTCAGCAAGGA